>Ga0208277_1000307_pt1 | contig 29592 bp, 16 predicted proteins | sample ETNtaG_5_FD_185782 | JGI IMG/M metagenome (GOLD analysis project Ga0208277, IMG submission 185782) | Marine microbial and viral communities from oxygen minimum zone, Eastern Pacific Ocean - ETNP201406SV205 (SPAdes) (version 2) | ecosystem: Environmental > Aquatic > Marine > Oceanic ...
TGGCAACCACGTTCACAACAGTTAGACGTTCTTCATCGGTAGTCATAGTACCACCGATATATAACCAGTATATAAATAAAAGGCAGACGCCTTGGTTCTATTTTATTCCTAAATGCGCCACTGCGGGCGGTTATGAATCGGGACTCCATATCGGCACACGTTCAATCGCTTCAACCCTCACACCTTCGTTTCCAAATTTCGAAATAAAGGCCCTTCCACCGGCAAGTTCAATCGCTTCGCTCGTTGTTTTTGGGTTCCGAGTGAGGGCAACCATGCAACCACCGCCACCAGCTCCAGTCAATTTTGCTCCAAGGGATGTTGGGGCGGCAGCTCGAATCAGTGCATCGAGTTCAGGGCATGACACACCAAGGCCGCGAAGCATAATTTGATTCTCTGTCATCGCACGGCCCACGGCATCATAATCGCCATTTTTCAATGCCAAGATCCCCCTTCGAGCAATGGTTCCAATCGTTTCAATTTCCTTCATGCGTTCCGGCTCCTGACCAATCGCCTCAGCAACCTTGGCCACTTGTGCAGATGTGGGGGCATGCACTCCGGTATTACCAATGACCAAAAACAGATCATCGCCACCTTCAGGTACCTCGAGGTCGTGCAATTCCCAAGTTCGTTTTCCATCACTCATTTCCAATTCTCTTCGATAAAGATGAGTTGCATCTTCTTCCACCTGATCACTCAGCAAAACAACACCACCGTGAGCGCATGTTGAGGCGTCCATCGGCGATGCCCTTCCGCCCTGGGCCGCAGCTTCGACAGCGTGTCCAAGTACGGCACATTCATCAAGATCAAGAGCAGATTCAGCGTGAATCATGTGGGTTCGATTATCGTAATTTGAGGGCCTTAACCCAGCCTTCTGGTCATCAAATGTAGCGTAGGCATCCGTATCGCCAATGGAACTTGAATAGCCTTCAGCCCAATGATGAACCCCGTCTCTTGCTTCAACCATCCATCGCCCCCGGGCCACTCGGAGCGCAGCACACGCTGCCACGCTTAATGCAGCGGAAGATCCGAGTCCTGAGGCGCGTGGAATATCGCCTGTGATTTGAATGGAAAGGGGTGGTGCGCCGTCTTTGGTAGGCCACAGTCGATGCCTCAATGTGTTGAGATGGGGGTGCTTTTTGGCATCGAGGCGGTGTCCCTCAAGGCGCCAGTGCTCATCTGGTGAAGGCTGGATGCTGACCTTTATGCGCTGTTCAATTGCTACCGCTACGGCAGGTTGGCCAAAGACCACTGCGTGCTCCCCGAACAAGATGCACTTTCCAGGGGCGCTCGCTTCAACCAACATTCCTTTTCGCCGCCTGATGGGAACCATGAACCGGCGCTTCATATCCCTTGTTGAAAGGTGGCTTAATTTGAAGAGAATATTACGGTGCATTGAAACATTGGTTTTGGCTGGGTAGGGTAAAGGGGCTTGCTCCCTTTTTTGGTGAAGGGCCATGGAACACCCACTCTCAATGTCGTACGGCCCGCTCCCTGGCTGGGTGCTGTTGCTCGTGCTTGGCGGCATTTCAGGGGGTTTTTTCCTCTACCAAGTCGTCAAAGCGACACGTTTGGTGATGGTCGGTGCGCCCGATGACCGGTTCGATAATTGGGGGGCTCGAATCAAGGAAGTGATCACAGGTTGGCTCGGCCAAAAGCGTGTATTACAAGACAAGATTGCTGGTGGAATTCACGTCCTCATGTTCTGGGGATTTTTGATGCTGTCCACCGACATGTTTGATTTAGCCACTGCCAATTACTTCTCACACCACATTTTACCAGACCTTGTACGAGGTCCTTGGAATCTAATTGTAGAAACAGGCTACACCATCGCTTTGATTGGCTGTATGGCAGCATTGTTGCGCAGAATTGTCTTTACTCCTGAAAAATTGAAGGGTAAATCACAACTTGAAGGCAATGTCATTCTGCTCCTGATTATGACCATTACAGTCACGTCCTTTTTCGTGGAAGCTGGTGAGGCCGGCGTCTCAGCGACATGGGAGCCAATCGGCTATTGGGTTGCAGAAAGTATCTCACCAAGCACCGTACTTGTTGTTGCGTCCTACTGGATGCACATGCTTGCTATTTCGACCTTCATGTTCCTGATTCCATTATCCAAGCACATGCACTTGGTTATGGCCTTCCCGAACGTATTCTTCCATGACATGCGCCCGATGGCGACCATGGAACCTCTCGCACGGGGGGAAGATGGCAAAGCCGTTCTCCTCGATGATCTTGACATTGAATCCTTTGGTACGGTCAACTACACCGACCTTACCTGGCGAAATTTGATTGACGGATGGGCGTGCACATCATGCGCTAGATGCCAAGACGTATGCCCTGCGTATGCAAGTGGTAAAGCCCTTAACCCAATGCAAATTATTCACGATGTTCGCCATTATGCAAACGATAATTCAACCGCATTAATGGCAGGCGAAACACCTGAACAAGACATCATTGCTCGATTTGGTGAAGATGCGATTTGGGCATGCACCACTTGCCATGCTTGTGTTGAAGCTTGTCCGATTTACATCGACCATGTTCCAAAACTTACCGACGCCCGTCGTCACCTGATGATGGAGCGTATGGAATTTGACGAAAGCGTCGAAGATACCATCATGCCACTTATGGCGACCATTGAGAATCTTGAATCGGATTCAAACCCCTATGGTTTGCCGGCTCACGAGCGTGGAGATTGGGCGGATGGACTTGACGTCAAGGTGGCAGAACCAGCGGAGTACATCTATTTCGCAGGCTGTGCTGCATCCTTTGATGAACGCAACAAGAAGGTCGCTCGAGACACCATCAGCGTCATGAAAGAAGCCGGTCTTGATGTCGGTATTCTTGGCATGCAAGAAGGCTGCAGTGGAGACTCCGCCCGACGAGCCGGAAACGAATACCTCTTCCAGATGTTGGCAGAAACAAATCTTGCCACCTTCGAAGAGATTGGTGTCAAGAAGATTGTCGCCTCGTGCCCTCACTGTTTCCATACCCTTGGTAAGGAATACAAAGACTATGGCGGTGAAGACATCGAAGTGATGCATCACTCACAACTCATCAATCATCTCCAACAAGAAGGAAAACTTCCAGATCCAAAACATGATCCATCCGTGACCTTCCATGATCCGTGCTACCTCGGGCGCATCGGCGGCGAACTCGATGCACCTCGTAATGCGATTGGTGGAGTTGATGTGGAAATCGAACGCCATGGGAAGCAATCCTTCTGCTGCGGCGCCGGTGGTGCTCAAATGTGGATGGAAGAAGATGCAGACCAACGCGTCAATGTCATCAGGGCCAAAGAGATTGCAGAAACCGGAGCAGAAACCGTAGCGGTTGGATGTCCTTTCTGTTCGACCATGGTCAGCGATGGTTTGACCGCCATTGATTCCGAGATGGAAGTCAAAGACATTGCAGAAATCGTCTGGGAACAGATTAAGGCGAACGATGCTGCGATTGAAGCCAAGAAAGCAGCAGCTGCAGAAGCCGAAGCTTGAAGTTAAGAGGTGGCTTTGTGAGCCAACACATCGACCAAGCCTCATTGTTGGCTTGGTTTGCAGAGCATCAAAGGGACCTGCCTTGGAGAACACTCAGTGATTCATGGCCAATTCTTCTGTCTGAAATACTTCTCCAACAAACTCAAGTCAGCAGGGGTGTCGTGTTTTGGCAACGCTTGTTTGACCGGTATCCAACCATCCAAAGCATGGCTGAATCGACAGAGGAAGAAGTCCTCTACTTGTGGCAGGGTGCAGGCTATTACAGTCGAGCACGTCGTCTCTTCCAACTGTCTAAAGTCGTATGTTCGCCGGTTGAGATCGGTGGTTTTGGTGGCGTCTTGCCAACCGCAGCAGCCCAACTCGAATCACTCCCAGGCATCGGCCCATACACTGCAGCAGCAGTAGCCAGCATTGCTCACGGTGAATCGATTGCATGCGTTGATGGAAACGTCAAACGGGTCATGGCTCGCCAAAAAAGCATCAAACAACCATCTGAAAAAGAAGTTCAACAATGGGCTGATGATGTGCTTTGGCAACCCGATGCTGGAGCCTGGAATCAAGCAGTGATGGAACTCGGCGCTACAATTTGCACGCCCAAGAGCCCACGGTGCAGCATTTGTCCTGTGATCGAATCATGCACAGGAACCACGACTCCGGACCAGTATCCTGCTCCAAAAGTACGAAAGAAGAAACGAATTGACTTGATGTGTATTCTTCGCATTGATGCCAATGGTATGCCTGAACTACAACAACGAGATGATTCTGGAATCTTGGCTGGCATGTGGGGGCCTCCCCTTGCCGAAACTTTCGATATTGAAGGGATGGAATACCTTGGTGAGATTCAGCATGTGCTCTCCCATAGAGACATGCACATCAAGGTCTGGCGCAGCGAATGTGAGCAGGGCGTTGATCCATCGAGCGTCCCATTGTCGTCACTTGATGTGAAACTTCTTGCACTTGCCGACCTTCATTGACCACGTGTCCATTATTCTGAAGCGTTTCCTTTTGCCTCAAGGTCAAATCGAAATGAAGCAAGCATCATCACTAAGCTGAGAAATAAAATGTATTCTGCAGGGGCGGCGATGTTGATCCCAGATTGAGACAGATTCATGATTTCAGTACCATCCCTGAGTCCACCATCAATCACATGCGTCCGCACGGGGCGGGCCAATGAGAGGTTCATGACTGCAAATGAAACAGCGCCGACAACCATCCAGAGTTTTCTGCGTGCATGACCAGGGTTGGAGGTATTAGAGAGGGTAAGGTGAGTGGTGAACGACCATGCATAGCCACCCATGAACACCGCCATCGCGAAAATGCTGTGGATGATGATATGGTCATGCATGTTGAACCATGACATACAGATTAACGAAACGCCAGAGATCAGACCTAACCACTTCGCTACATGACTGAGGTTTTGGTTAGAAGTCGAATCAAAGGTATGAGCAAGGCGCATTGAAAGAGCGCACAAAAGCACTCCTGCGAATGTGAAACCAGCAGTGAACACCAGTCGCTCAAAGCCCGGGTAGTCTGATTCAGAAATGAAAAAAGGAATCGCTCTGGAGTTTCCAGAGAGCAAGTGTATGGTCATCGAAGTGAGAGCAGTGAGCAGGATGAGAAGCCATGTGGCTTTCAAAAGGCGCTCATCTCGCACCACAGAATTTCCGATCTGCAGCCCGTGTTCACCGCTCCAGTCAATCACTTGAATTCCCCCACAGTGTCGTTTATGCACGCATCAAATGAATGCCATTCCATGCCTAATACTCGAGTTGCTTTTTCAGAAGAAAGGTTTGCATCACCTCGAAAGTAGCCTTTGACAGCCTTTCGAGTCATTCGCCTTGGTGCGCCAAACCAACTCATCACCCAATCTTGGAACACGACGATTGACATCAACGACACTGGAATGGCTCGCTTTGGTGATTTTGTGTGTGGGTGGAGTTCCCGTATCCTACGACAGACTGCGGCAATCGTCGAATTATTGTGTGGTGCAAGTATGAATCGACCTTGAGCCTCATCAATCTCAAACGCCTTTCTGTGAGCTACAGCAACATCGACGACATGGACAAAGGCCATTGGAATCTTTGGTGCGGCAGGAAACAAACCTTTCATCGCATCATCAAACCACTCAACGCTTGGTGTTGGTTTCACAAATCCACCACCAAGAACGCCGCTTGGATTGATCACTCGAAGGTCGAGATTCAAACGCTCTGCGAGTTCCCAGGCTAATCGTTCAGATTCAGTTTTGGCAATGACGTATGGTGACGAACGATCGGTCTGCCAATCGTCTTCAGTCTTTTCACGACCTTTTGGTATTGAACCCACAGCGGCAATACTCGAGGTGTAGACGATCCTTGAAATATCACATTTTTTAGCCGCATTGAGGATGTGCAGCGTTCCTTTGTTTGCTGTGTCAATAATGACCGTTGAATCTCCGCTTGTTGAATACACAGTGGCGGTATGAAACACACCTTGGCACCCAACCATATGGTCTTCCCAACCATCGGCATCAAGCACGTCACCTTGGACAAGTTCCAACCTCTCCTCTACGCCAAGCACTTTTGCATGTTCACGAACATGGTCGACCTTTTTTGGGTCGCTAAGGTCCCTCACTGACCCTTTGACGTTGTATCCATGAGTGAGCAAATCTTTGACGATATGGTTCCCAATATGCCCGTTGACACCAGTGACGAAAATCGTCGTTCCGTTCGCGGCCATTGCTTCGCGCATGGGCTTGGGAAACGCTCGACTGTCTTAACCTTCAAGTGAAGCAGACCTCACCGCAGGCTGAATCCGATGCCACTCCGCCTGCACGATACACGTCGAAAAGGGAAAGTAGATTTCTCGACCATGGAGCCTGGCAAAGTTTCCATGTATGTCTGTGGCGTCACTGTCTACGACAGGTGTCACCTTGGCCATGCGAGATGCTATTTGGCGTTTGATCTGATTCACCGCTGGCTTGAATCATCTGGTTATGATGTGCACTATGTGCAAAATTTCACGGATATTGATGACAAAATCATTGTCCGAGCCAATGAATTAGATGGGGATTGGAAAGCCCTTGTCGATCGAAACATCGAAGCATATTACGAAGATATGGACGCACTCAACATTCTTCGGGCTGATGATTATCCTCGATGCACAGACTATGTTGACGATATGATTCGAATCACTCAGGACTTAATCGACAAAGGAAATGCCTACCAATCGAATGATGGTGTCTACTTTCACATCGATTCAGCACCGGAAAAATATGGTGCCTTGACCGGTCAAAGCATCGAAGCAGTTCGTTCAGGCGCTGGAGGTCGAGTGGATAAAACAGGCTCTGGTAAGCGAGATCACAAAGATTTCGCACTTTGGAAATCAGCCAAACCAGGTGAACCTACATGGGATTCGCCATGGGGGCCAGGCCGTCCAGGTTGGCATATTGAGTGTACCGCAATGAGCATGGATTACTTCGGTGCACAATTCGACATTCACGGTGGAGGCCACGATTTGAGGTTCCCCCATCATGAAGCTGAAATTTTCCAAGGCGAATGTCACACAGGCTGTTCACCAGTCGTCCATCATTGGTTGCACAATGGCTTTGTCAACATCGATGGTGAAAAGATGAGCAAATCGCTTGGGAATTTTTGGACCATTCGAGATATACTCGAGAAGGTTGATGCCATGGTGCTTAGATTTGCGCTGATCAATGCTCACTATCGCTCTCCAATCGATATGAATGAGACTTTGCTCAAGAATGCAGAAAAGAATTACAATCGTGTCCTTGAGACCTATGTTACTGCACTGAAAGCACGAACTTCTGAACACCCTGTGGAATTGCCACATGCAGACATCACCTCGACTCACCCGCTTTCCAAATCACTTGGTTTGCTGGAAAAAATGGGTGAAGGGTTTGCTCGAGCGATGGATGACGACTTCAACAGCAGAGAGGCTGTGGCCAAAGTGCTTGGTGCAGTTCGTGAAATTTCCAAAGTGCTCGGTAGCGGTCTAGATGAGGCTGATCAGGATGCGTTTGCACATTACGCAGTGGATTGGCTTGAAGAGAGTGCAGGCGTTGTGCTTGGTGTGTTGCCAACAAGAGAAATGGCACTTGCCGAACCAGAAGCTGACCCGAGAAAGGAAGCCATCGCTGAACAGGTGGAACAATTGCTCCTTGAGCGAACAGAAGCTCGCAATGCAAAGGACTGGACTCGTGCAGATCAAATTCGTGATGAACTGAATGAAATCGGTGTTGTGGTCACCGATTCAGCATCCGGCCCTACATGGGACCTTGCTTGAATGTCACTCCTCTTCGCTGGAATCGCTTTTTGCCTTCATTGGCGGTGGTGCTGGGACAAATGTTGATTCGCCGAGGGATGGTTCGAGTTCCGTCTCATCCCAAATCTTCTCAATCGTTGCCTCCTCGTTGAGGTTCAATTTATCGCCACCAGTTTTGCTGATCAGGTACAACCCAATCCCCATGGCACCAATAATTCCGAACAACAGGAAAATGACGTTTTGCCGGTTTATTTCACCGCTTGCATCATCTGCACCGCTCATGGTGCCATCGCCAGAGTTCGGATTTGTCAAGCAAGGCGGGAGTGAGCCATCATCGCAGAGCACGATTGTGGTGCCATCGCCATTTCCGTCTCCACCAGTGGTGTCGCCAGTACCTGTGTTGCCTGTGTTACCGGTGTTGCCGTTGTTGTTTGTGTCGCCATCGTTGTCATTATTGTCATTGCCACCGGTGTTTCCACTGTTCCCGCCTGTTGTTCCATCGTCTTCTGGAAGTGTAATATCGGCTGATGTACGGTCGCCATCAGCGTCCATTTCAACCGTGTAATAATCGTAGAGTTTGCTCAAATCGATGTGGGTGTTGGCCCATGACGAGCCGTTGATGACATTGAAATAGCGTTCATCGCCGGTGGTGAAGATCGGATCTAATGTCATGTTCTTGAGATGGGACACTTCATCACGGTAATCGCCGTCAAAAGTCGTGTCAAGCCAGGCTTGGACTTCCGAATCGCTGGTCATTTCAGACACCTCGGACCAGTGCTCACGAATGTCACTCAATTCGTTTCGCATGGCCATAGCCAAACCTGCCTCAATGCTGGCAAAGGATTGGCTCCCATCAACAACAGATGTTGAGGTGATATCGACCACCTTTGAAACACCGCCACCCTCGATGACTTCCCAATCATCGCCCTTGAGTGCCGTCATGATGTCTTCATCACCAAACAGGGCTTTGCCTTGAACCATGGTCAATCGCACATCTGCGTCAATGGCTTCGATGAGGTTGCGGTACGGGTCATCGTGGAAGGTATCGATGACGACAAGGTCAGCGATCAGTCCTGCCTTGATTTTACCAACAAATGGATCCCATTTTGCAGCAGCAGCGGGGTTTGAAGTGACCATTTCAGCAAGCTCATAGTTGGTGAAGTAGTTGTTCATAATTTCCTTATTCCACAAGTCAGCAACTTTGAGTTCGTGAAGGCTCGATTTAGAACCACTTGGTCCCCAGTCAGGTGCAAGAGAAATTTTCACTCCAGCGTGGTCTGCAGCGCGCACATCGGTTGTGTTGCCGTACAGAAGCAGGTTCGAAAGTGGCGACCAGACGAGTTTTGAATCAACAGCAGCCATCTGTTCAAACTGCGATGGCAAAAGCGATGTGCCATGGATGACAACAGTTGGTTCAGCAAGGAGTCCCTTGCTGTTCAGCAGATCAAATTCGTCTCTGCTGGTCTTGTCGACGCCTTCGGACAAATGGATGAACCATGCTTCAAGATCTCCATCATTGAAATCTGCAATTTTTCCATCAGCGTTGTAACTGGACTCATACCATCCACATACGGCACAGGTGACGATGTTGTCTTGGCCAAAGTTGTACAACTCGACGTTTCTTGACAGCGTGCTGTCCCATGCATCGTTGCCAGATGGTGAGCCTTGCACAGCAGTGACGCCACCAGCAATGGCTTGTACTTCTGCGTACTTCATTTGCTCTGTAGCCATGCCCCAACGGTTGTTTTGTTGAACATTGTTTTTGTTCCATGTGATGCTTGGTCCGTAATCGTAATTGTCACCCCATTGTCCACGGTTGGTGTATCCACCTTCTGCAGACTTTTGATTTTCGTTAAGATGCACTTCAAAGTCCCAAAGAGGGATGTGATTGTAATGCATGTGGTTGTGCAAATCGATCAGGCCAGGGTAGATTGTCCCGTTTGTCTCTAGGATTGGAGCATTGGTAAGGTCGACACCGCTTGGGATTGTTCCTGCGTCAGACCACACACCGGTGATCTCACCATTTCGGACCATGACGTTGCCTTGGTTGAGCACATTGTTTTCGCCATCCATGGTCACAACTCTTCCTTTCAACAGGAAGGCATCATTTGACACAGGGTCTGGGATGTTGAAACACCTGACGATGTTGATTGCAACATCAGAATCTGCACCACCGGGGCCCCAGCCAGGGGTGGGTGTGACCTTTTGCAACTCGCCATTACTGTCTTCAACATAGGACTGGCCATACCAGGAATCCTTTGCCGGATACGACATCGAATCCATTGCGGCACCGGTGTCATCGCTGATGGTCACAGTATCGCCATCGAAGTATGAAAGCAAAATACCCGAATCAGCACTGAACACAGAGATTCGCCCATCGGCAGGAATGGTTGTGTTCCATGCAAGCTGACATGGTGGGCTGCCGCTGGATACCGAAAGTTGCCAGTCAGAGACATCAACTGGCGTTGCGCCATTGTTCCAAATTTCGATGAATTGGTCGGAATACTTACCGTACTCGCCATCGGCGTTCCAATCAACTGCTCCGTAGACATTCTGGGATGTCTCGTTCGAGACCAAGTTGTTTGGGCTGACAAATAATTCAGAGACAACAATGGAAGATTCTCGTCCTGAAGCAGTGGCTGATTCCTGCGTCGAGGCCACTGATAACGTTGGCAAGAGCATGAGTGCGAACAGGGCGACGGCGACACAACGGGTCAGGCGCATGGGTGACGCTTGAGGCCCAAGCACATGAACTCGTCGGCACAGCAGGATGCGGTTGTATTCAAGAACCTCCACCGCTGAGAGTCATACATGGCAGCAGTCAACTTGAGCGAACCCGAATTTGCAGACACCGTTGAAAATAATGAAATCGTCTTAATCGACTTTTGGGCAGAATGGTGTGGTCCTTGCAAGGCATACGGTCCGGTTTACGAGCGTGTTTCGGAAGAGTTCCCAGAGGTCGTTTTTGCCAAGATCGACACAGAAGCAGAACCTCAACTCGCTCAAGCATTCAACGTTCGTTCGATTCCCACGACGATTGCTTTCAAAGAGGGTATCGGCGTGTTCATGCAACCTGGTGCTCTTCCCGAAGATGCACTTCGCGACCTTGTCACCAAACTCGGCACGCTGAATATGGATGAAGTCCGTGCTGAAATTGAATCCCAAAAGGACCAAGAAAAAGCCGTTGATCCATCAGCGCAAAAATCAGGTGGCGGATGCGGCAACGATGGTTGCTGTTGAGTGATTCAGGAGATTTGCTACCTTCTTGGGCAGGCTAAGGCAAGAAAAGGTGTAATCCAAGAAACCAATGCGTTCAAAAATCCCACGGGTTAGGACTTGCCATGCACCTGCGCTCCTTGTTCTTGGTATCCGTGATGCTCAGTGCTAGCCTCTCTGGTTGTTTTGGCGAGCAGCAAATCGATGACGCTGGCATAGAGGCTCCGTATGAGTTCTATCCAGAACCTTGGGACCGCACCGAAATGAACTACGACGATTCCGATGTTTTTGCTCGAGTGACGATGAATGGTTCGTATGGCATTGATGCGGTTCGGTCTGTCTTTGTACCCGTCCCTACAATCACTGCTGCTGACGGTGGTGCTGGGCTGACCGGTAATGCAGAAGTCCACCTTGGGCTATGGCTACCAGTGATTGAAGGGTGCGATTGGGAGGCTGGAAACGTTTCTGAGGCGTGTCAAGTTCCTGTCATTGCGGAAGTCGGCCCCTATTACAACGATGGCGATGTTGACGCCCTTACTCCAGCGGACCGATTGGGGCGAATGTTGATCGAAAATTATGTGCCCCACGGATATGGCGTTGCCCAAGTATCAGTGTTTGGCACTGGTGAATCAAACCACTGTATGGACCTCATGGGCACAGATGAACAACGTGGCATCGATGCAGCAGTCACTTGGCTCGGCAGCCAAGGCTGGTCAAATGGAAATGTTGGTCTCATTGGCAAATCATATGATGGCTCCACCCCATGGCAGGCAGCCACCTTTGGCAACCCTCACCTTGCCACCATCGTTCCAATGTCAGGTCTGATCGGCGTCCATGAACTCATGTGGAGAAATGGAAGCATGGAGGCTCGTGGAATGATCATGCACAACGGTGTTTACGGCTCGTTCGGTGTTGACGGTGATGCAGCAGATGCAGAGAATGCTTGTGAGGGATACATGGAGGGCTACTTCAACGGGCCAGCCGCTTATCTCACGGGTGGGATGGTCGAATACGGAGGCAATGATTACTGGACTTCCCGTTCCTTCCTTGACCGAGTGGTGAGCAACTACAATGGTTCAGTGTACATCATTCAGGGCATGCAAGATTGGAACGTTGACCCACACATGGCTTTCCCAACTCATCAAATCATGGAAGATGCTGGAATTGAGGTCAAAACTCTTGCAGGCCAATGGGCTCACGATTATCCAGATCGTAAATCAGGCCATGAGTCGCTGCCTTCTGGCGAAGGTGCAGAAGCCTACCCCTATACCCTTCGTTGGGATTGGGCTGACGAGATGTTGTATTGGTTTGACTGGTACCTCAAGGGCGAAGGTCGGGCACCAACCCTTGGCGTTGAAATGCAAGACAACCGCGGAGGATGGAGGTTCGAAGCAACGTATCCTGCAGAGGACACAGAGTACCTCCTCATCAACGCAGCAGAACTTAATCCAAGCAGTGCAGGTATGGTCACGACAACCGAGACAATCACACTCACCTATGGGCCGTTTGAGCAAGACGCCTACATCGCAGGGATGCCTTCATTCCATATTGCAGTCACACCCCACACGACAAACGGTGCACACGCCTTCCTTGAGATGAGCGATTCTTCGGGTATGCGCCTTGGTCATGCTGTGATGGACTTCCGTTTCGCCGATGGAGGACGAGATGGAAACGAACTCATTGCTGCCTTTTCTACCGTCACAGGCAAGATGGAATTCATGCCGATGGATGTGTTCATCGAAGCCGGTGAATCCATCACCATCACCATGACTCAAACAGGCATGGATTACGTGCCATCACCTGCGGCAGCCGGTGGCTACAGCGTGAATTGGGCCAGTTCAGAATTGACACTACCGCTTGTGTACCGAACGTGTGAAGACTTGTTCCAAGCACCTATGCACGCCTATGGTGCTGAAGCAGGGCGTGTGTGCTGATCACTGAAACATCGTCAAGATGTCTCCAAACAGGACCTTTGCGTGACCATCGCTGCGCTCCACTAACCTCTTGACAATGAGTTCAGGTGTTGAACGGGCCAAATGATTGCGTTTTGGAGTTCGATCGACCATTAACTCAAGATCCGCATCAAGGCCCTTTGCCTCGATACCATCCACTCGTAGGTCGTCCCTTCCGGTTGCTTCCAAAATCGCCGGTGCAAGGTGGGTGACAAGCATCATTGTCGTGTCGTTTTGAGCTTCAGCAGCGAGCAGCATGCCTGCGATGATTCTTGCTCCAGCACCTGGTTCTGTGATGGCTTCAAGTTCATCAGCCAAAATCAACTTCGGTGTAGGGTCGCTGACCACAGTCGCCAACTCGACCAATGTCTGTTCCAACGCACCCGCACTTTGAGTTCCCCCCGCTTTAGCAAGAATGTGGAGTGCTTCAACTTGGCCAACAACAGCATGGCTTGCCGGAACCGGTAGGCCCATGTGTGCGAGAATGCAAGTATGAGCCAACAATTCCAACAACGTTGTCTTACCACCAGAATTTGCACCAGTGAGCAGAGCGAGTGATTGTTGATCGTTGTCCATGGCGCATCGTCCTAAGCCATAGGTGACAGCATCTGCTTCAACACCTAGGAGGAGATGCCGGCCATCCTCAATGTGAATGCCGTGGTCCGAAAGTTCAGGCATGGTGCAACCGTGTTCTTTTGCCCATCTGGCGACAGCAACCCACTGATCAAGTTCGATGAGGTCACGAATAGCATGTTCGCACTTAGGCTGAAGTGGACCGAGGTTTTTCGCAAGAGTCAACATTCGCTCTGTTTCTCCAGATGCTAGGTTCACCGAGAGTGCATGGTCGAGTTCGTCAATGACCTTTCGCTCAATTTTAGCAGGCCAATTTTTTGTGAAAATAGAGTAAGGTACTCGAACGCCAGTTCCCTGAAGTTCTTCAGCAAGTTTCTGTTTTGCTGCTTCCATCGCATCGGTAATCACGTCGCTTGTGGCCTCTTGGAGTTTCCTCTGGAAGGCAGCACCGTCGGAAAGCGCTTCAAGTAATTCGGTCCCACTGAGGTTCATTTTGGCGTTGTTCATCGCTTCTGTAACCTCTTCATTCACTTCAGCTTCAAGTGACTTCATGATCTTCCATAGTCGGTCCTTGACATCAGCAATTTTTTCCAAATCACCTTGCTGGTCGATGTTGTCCAACCATTCAGGGAGCCGTTCAAGGCCGCGTACAGTGGCGTGTATTTGCCCAAGAAAAGCATCATTCTCATCGCCATCTATGGCGTCTTCAATCAGTGACACGAGAACTGAGAGTTGACGTTGATTGTTCCTGAACCAATCGATGGTTCGCTCAGGGATGATCATTTCTGGAGCGGGGTCGTTTCCGAGCACGACCCAACCTTCGGGTGCTTGTGCAGGGCTGCCGCCACCGATCCACGTGACGAGTTTGAACACAGTGTAATCCTTCCACGTCTCGCCCTCGCCTGGTTGGAGAACCCTGCACCACTTTTTGAGATGGTCCAGTGGCTTCTTGCTGACCACAACTCGTTCATACCGTTCACTGCTGTGCCGGGTTTGACCGAGACCTTTCAACATCGAGGCAAGGCGTTCCATTCGTTGTGGGTGTTGCATGGCAAAATGAATGGCTGCACTTGATTTTTCACGGCGCATTGTGGGGTCCTCAACCGGCATCAATAACTGCATTCGCTGTCGTGTTGCAGATGCAGAAGCATAGCCTTGAATGTGCTGAAGTATGTCCCTGTGCAATCGTTGCGCTTCTTTTGTAGCAAGAAAGGAGCCAGAGTCACCCGCTACCATTCGAGCCAGTGAAAGCGCCCGTTTTGGTGAAACACCATCGATTTCAGCGACACGAGCAATATCGCCGCATCGCAGTGATGTTAACGCCTCATGCTCGCCCCCGAAGTGATCGGTGATTTTCTTGGCCAGTCGTTCGCCCACACCGGGTAATGTACTCAGAACCATGAGTCCCATCGTTTGTCAAGGGCTTTTGAGGATATTGCTCCCAGTTACCACGTTTGGCGTAAACTGAATGCTTTTTTGCATTGGCTCACGCTTCGGGTAATTCCAATTCCACAGCGAACAGTGGGTCTGGATCCGTTGAATCGTGGTAGGCGACAACAACACCGCCGTCGTTAAGGATGGCGAGGGATGCAAAATCGAAACGAATATCATTTCCAGCACCTGAGGTCGAGTCGAGGTCGCCTTGACCAATGTAGGTTAATGTGTCTGGAGCCATGCTTTCGCTGTAGTCTCGGACATGGAACACGGTGTCAACATCCGGCCCGTCGCTGCTTTGGTACCTGACATTGAGGATGAATAGGTCCTGCTCGCCGTTTGCTTGGAATTCCCATTCCTCAATCTGTGTGGCCATGCTCCCCATTTCGTAGGTTTGGTTGGTCCAAGTTTGTGCTCCATCCATCGACATGTAGTGGGTGAATGATGTTCCACTGTTGGCAACGCAATGGAGCGCTCCTGTACGGTCAATCTGACAATACTCTGACGGGAATTGGACTTCGAGTTCATTCCAAGAAAGCGTGGTGTCCATGAAGGCGGCGTTTCCGTTATCGAAGTAACTTGGGAACAGTAATCCACCGCTTGGGACAGGGAAGGCTCTCATTTCCTTGTGAGGTTTGTTGACGTCCCAGTAGGCTGGAAGGTCAGCATCAGTGAAGTCCAGATCCAGCTCAATCGATGGTTCTCCACCATCACGGCCAGGGAATTGGAAGGGGTAGTAATTCAGGCCATCAACACTGATTTGGCCACCTGCGTTTTGGGTTTGGTGCCAGAAATTTGAGACGACAACGCTTGCCCATTCACCGTTTCCAAGGCTGGATGAGATCGGTCCAATGACTTCAACTTGCCAAGAACGGTCATAGAAGGGTTCAGTGATCCTGTTGTAACACCATTTCCATTCCCCTTCAGATTCGTCATAGAGAATGGCGTAGAATTTGTCGATTTTCAGATCAGCGCCCAGGTATGGGAACCACGACATCGAAATGATGTCTCCATTGGTGGCTTGGACGATGCTTCCTTCTCCGAGCCCCTCTTGCCCTTCGTTGGTCGGAACGAATGTTCGACACTGAGTGTCAGGAATGAATCCGGGAATGTAGGTGTCCCATGTGTGCGCTCTGTCTGCAGAATACACAGGATATTCACCTCCAATGTTCATGATTTGCCCCTCGATTGAGGTTGCAATGTAGTGTTCACAGCAATTGCCTCCCTTGGTTTTATCAAACACCGCCCAGGAGGTATTGGTGGTTTGATTGGTTGCCAAATCCACTGTCAAAAACATTCGAACGTCTTCATGGGGCATCGAATCAATCATTGTGTAAGTTGACCAAATCGGCTCTTGTTGTTCTTCGGTGATGATCGCTTCCCCGTCACCAAAACAACCTGCCAAGACCATGGAGGCCATCAGCAACATGCTCAGCACGACTCGACGCATGACCTTGGCTCAATGCGGTTCGATTTGAAGGCGTCGCTTGGGAATGCTGACTCAGAGGCTTGGTTCATCGAAGTAAGATCTCAGTGTTTTGAGGCCTTGGGCCGTATGGCTGCCGAACCACGTCAAAGCCTCGCCATCAATGCATTTACACCATATGTTTTGACCACCTTTTTCAGCAACCTGCGCCACAATTTCCTCGCCTTCTGCAAGGGCAAATGGATGAGGTTCACTGGACAGCAGCAACCCCTCTATTTTGTGTTCAATGAGAGCCTCGATGGTTACAACTGGGTAACCGTTGCCCCCCTCGACCAGCGCTGGCACTGCGAAGCCGAGGGTCGTGAGCACCCCACCAGCGTACTTTTCTGGCCCTACCGACATCAATGGCTTGTGCCAGATCATTGGTGTGATCCTTGAGTCTGCCAGTGGGTTGTTCGCCATTTCGTCCAAAAGCGATTCGAGTTCGGAGGCAAAACGTTCTGCTTTTTGCTCCCTTCCGATGATCGTCCCGAGTTCCCTCAGCATCTTTGGAACCTCCTTTGGATGTTCGACCGATGAAACATAGACCTGTATTCCAGCGGCAAGTAAGGCATCGTAGACGTCCTTTGGATTCTCCTCTCGATCAAGCACAACAAGGTCAGGCTTTGCTGAAAGAATCTTGTTCAGGTTGGGGGTTTTGGTACCTCCGACAACTGGCACTGAGGCGACTTTGTCTGCTGGATGAATGCACCATGGCGTTCGTCCCACGACCTCCTCTTGGTCACAACCAAGGTCGAAAAGCGTGAGCGTCAAACTTGGTACAAGAGAGACGATCCTCATGATGGACCAACCTCAAGCAACAGTGAACCATACCGTGGTACCGTCGACTTCGAAGGACTCACTTTGTTCTGGAGGTGAAGCGTTCACAGGGTGGAAAATCACACCAGCAGCACGTGTTTCGTTCACAATCCACTGTTCGTCATCAGGGAATAACTGTGGGGCATCTTTCATCCAAATTTCGAGATCGATGGTGGCTTCAATTTCCAAATTGAGCGTCTTTCGCATGGCCTGAATTCTTCGGGTAATGTCTCGTGCAAGCCCCTTCGAAAGCAACTCTGGCGCATCGTTCATGTCCAATACAAGACTAATTTGAGCAGCATCTTCACCTGTACCCACTTGAACTGTTGAGGCAGCAAAGCCTTGTTTTTCGACTCGTCTCACTTCGACGTCGCTCAATTCAATGTGCACGCCCATGATTTCACAGTCACCGGCTTGAATCGAGGCGAGCAATGCTTCAGGGTCTTCACTGGATTTGATGTCATTCGCAATAGCGTTCACATCAGCCCTTGCCTTCGGTGCGAGTGCTCTGAAGTTCGGTGCTAATTCGATGCGCTGGAAACGGTCAAGGTCTTGTTCAACATTGATGGTTTCTACATTCAGTTCTTCGGCGAGAATTCCATGGAACTCTTCCAAGTCAGGCCCGGCTACAATCCATCCTTGGGCGCATGGAAGCCGTTGACGTCGACCAGCATCCACTCGAATCCTACGTCCGACTTCGGCCAGTTCCCTTACCAATGCCATCGAGGCTTCTAAATCGAGGTCTTGAGGTGGAAGGTTTGCGGTTGCAGCAGCAGCTTCGTGATCCCAATCATCTGCGGTCGCCCCTTCGAGGCGACCTGGTGTGCCGAGTGGCCAAGCCGCTTGATGAACGGTTTCTCCTGTGAGGTTTCGATGAATGACGTCGACCATGAAAGGTGCCACAGGCGCCATCAATTTGCAGACGGTTGTCAGCACTTCGTGTAGGGTGTGTTGACAAGCAAGTTTGTCATCAGATTCAGCATCGTCCCAAAGCCTTCGACGGCTTCGACGCACGTACCAGTTTGAGAGATCATTAACGACAAAGTCTTCCAAGTCTCGGCATGCTTTGTGGTAGTTCCAACCTACGAAATCTTCGTGATATGCCTTTGCAGTGCTTGCGAGGCGTGAAAGAATCCAGCGATCAAGCGTCGGTCGCTGTTCAACATTTGAGGATGATTTTTCTGGATCAAAGCCATCCAAAGCAGCATAGTCTGCATGGAACTTGTAGATGTTCCAGAGGGTCAAGAACATCTTGGCATAGGTCTCTCTTACACCATTTGGATCGAACTTCATCGGATTCCAAGGCGCTCCAGCAGTGACCATGTACCAGCGAGTTGCATCAGCTCCCTCTCTGTTGAAGTGATCCCAGGGGTCAACGATGTTCCCCTTTGATTTCGACATTTTCTTTCCTTCCGCATCGAGGATCAATCCAAGACTCAAGCAGCGCTTGTAGGCGGGCTTGTCGAACACGGTGGTCGAAACGGCAAGCAAGGTGTAGAACCAGCCACGGGTTTGGTCGACACCTTCACAGATGTAATCGACCGGGAAAGATGCGTCGAACGTCTCGCCGCCGTCAAATGGATGGTGCCACTGAGCAAACGGTGCACACCCGGAATCGAACCAGCAGTCCATGACGAATGTCTCTCGTGTCATTTGGTTGCCTTGTTCATCGATGAGGATGAACGCATCAACCACAGGACGGTGCAAATCAACATCGTCTGGACATGGCGGATTATCGAAGCCAGCGGCGTTTGCTTTAGCAACTTCTTTTTGCAATTCTTCAATCGAACCAATGCATTTCATTTGACCGCTCTCGCTTCGCCAAACAGGAAGAGGCGTACCCCAGTATCGCTCTCTTGAAATCGCCCAATCTTTGACGTTGCGCAACCATTCACCAAACCGACCTTCGCCAACCCAATCGGGTGCCCATTCGACGCCATCATTAAATTCCAGCAATCGATCTTTGACCGCAGTCATTCGAACAAACCAAGAATCCATGGCATAGTACAGCAATGGGTGGCCGGTTCGCCAGCAGTGAGGATAGTCGTGCAGGTATGCTTTTTCTCGGTACAACAGTCCGCTTGCAGGTCCTTTCTGATTGCTGCCCCCTTCCGCAGAGAGCAGTTCAATGATCGTTTGGTCGCAGTCCTTCACGTAGTGGCCATCAAGTTGAGCATGCGTTCCCTCGATGAATGCGCCGTCCATACCAACGGTGTGGTAAGCGGGAAGTCCGGCTGCCATGCCCAGGTTGTAATCGTCTTCACCATACATGACTGCGGTGTGGACAACTCCGGTACCATCGGTGGTGGTGACCCAATCCGCTTCGAGGACAGTCCATGCGGTTTCGGAACCATTTCGAGGTACTGCGCCAGGGAAGAGTGGTTCATATGAGCGGCCAACAAGTTCGGAGCCGGTGAATTCTTCGATGATTTCGACATTGTGCCGCAGGACCTCTTTCATCAGGTCTTTTGCAAGAATAACAACCTCGCCAACATCTGCGCCGCCCGGTCCAGTCCATTGTTCTGCAGCCTCTGTCACCCGTGCCCGCACATAGGTGACATCTGGCCCAACGGCGAGACCTACATTGCCGGGAAGTGTCCAAGGCGTTGTTGTCCATGCAAGGATGCTCGCATCTTCATCAGTGAGTTTGAATTTGACATAGACCGACGGTTCCTCGACTTCTTTGTAGCCGAGCGCGACTTCGTGGCTGGAATATGATGTTCCAGTTTGTGGGCAGTATGGCAACACCTTGTGTCCTCGATAGAGAAGACCCTTGTCGAACATTTGCTTCAATGCCCACCAACACGATTCCACATAGGAATTTTCGAGCGTCACATAGGGATTGTCAAGATCAACCCAGTACGCCATCCGTTCAGTCATTTCTCTCCATGCCGACTCATAGGTCCAAACCGATTCACGGCATGCTTGATTGAAGTTACCCATTCCATAGGCTTCGATCGCCTCGTTTGACATGAGATCCATTCTCTTCTGCACTTCGATTTCGACAGGCAGTCCATGGGTGTCCCACCCTCCCTTTCGCTTGACTTGGAACCCTTCCATTGTCTTCCATCGGCAGACGAGGTCCTTGTATGCACGAGCGACGACGTGGTGAATGCCTGGTTTTCCGTTTGCAGTAGGCGGGCCTTCAAGGAAGATGAACGGTGCACCGTTGGAGCGAGAATCGATTGATGCTTGAAAGGCATGTTCTTGTTTCCATGCCTCCAGCAAAGCCGTCTCGAGAGCAACAGCATTGAGTTCGCCTGCAGCATTGGGCTGAGCCATGCTTCGCCCAACCGTGATATTGTCTTGAACCTCACCCATGAGCAGGGACCAAAAAATGAACATTTCACATGGTATCTTTTTGCCACGAATTGCTCTAAGAGAGTGTTTTTTGCATCGTATTGAAGGGGTATCATTCAAGTTCTTGAACGCACAGCAGGAAGCATGGCGGGTACGTCCGGTTTGAAAACGGCGTTGTTTCTCGGCGTTTTGATGGTCCTTGGCGGGCCACTCAACACCATGGTGATGCATCACGAGGATGCCCCAGAACACATCGAATTATTCGATCATGTCGTGGCCCAAGCGATTGCAGGTGAACATTCAACATTCCTTCTTCCAGGCAACGACGTCGCATCGACTTCATTCACCTTGGATGTCCCCAGCGATGCTCCAATTACCAACGTCCATCTTTCAATGGAACCATCGGTTCAACCGACACAGACAGGATTTACATGGAATAGCAATGCGATTTGGTCAGCATCAACAGCCGTTCACAACGGCACCTTTGGCTCCGATGATGTCCTGACTGGTGATGGTGGTGGGACCCTATGGGATTTCAATACAAATGCAGGGGGTTGGACTTTTTCAAATTCCTACTCTGCTCGAGTTACTTCACCGGCATGCGGATTTAATGGAAGTTCAGGTGGATCTCTTCGAACCTATGCCGGTTCAACATACGCAACCTCTCCAGTCATCGATTTTTCGGGAGTTTCTGCAATGCCTTTCCACGCTTGGGTTCACGAGGGTAGAAGTGGATGTGGAGAAACACCAGACGGTGGTGAAGACTTGCAATTCCAGTACAAGACCGCCAGCGGTACATGGACGACCTTCAACACCTTCTCGGGTGGTGGTTCGCAAACCAGCAATTTCCAGTATATGACAAACCTTCCACCTGCAGCCCTGCACACCAATTCACAGGTACGAATACACCAAACCTCTGGTTCAAGCACATGTTGCGATTATTGGTTTGTTGACGATGTGCATTTCGCCACACCTCCTTCCGCAGATTGGACCAGCCCGACGATTGGTTTCGGAGCTTCAGATTTCCAGAAAGTCAATGCTGGCCCTTGGGCACCATTGTACCTCGATGCGGCTGTTCCAGCCGGTGGTGAATTGAACTGGACCATCCTTGATGGCAGTACAAATCAACCAATTGAGGGCTTCCACGGATCGGGTGCTGGTTGGATTCCGACCAATGCTTTGGATTGGACTCAACACACTTCAATCAAAGTTCACTTCTACCTCGAACCGGCACCGGATGGTCGAATGGCATCGATTTACTCACTCAGTGGCGATGGGTTGTATGCCTCTCAATTCCAACAAGATCCAACCGAACTTGGTTGGACGCTTGGAGGCAATGCCTACTATGCGCCTTTTGCTCCTGAGCACCCGAATACACCACCAAGCGTCAATGGCAGTGACGGTGATACCTTGCTTTCACCATGGTTGTCCACCTCTGGCGCGGTTGCCAGTGCCATGGTCACAGCAGAATACACCGATGCAAACATATCCATCAGGTATGCAGAAAACGAGCCATGGGCTCAAATTTCTGAACCTTTCAGTGTGAATCTTGCTCAGGCAGAAGGCACAACAGGTCGAATCCAAGTCCAGTTTTCTACAGACTATTCACTCGCCACTTCGAATGGCTCTACAAACAGTACGAACATGACAACGCCAGAATGGTCGGTCTCAGGACTTGAATTGGGCTTGATGGCAGGTCTTCAACCCGCCACGCCATCGATTGATTTCGAAGGTGATGGCAACCTCGAATGGGGCGGCAGCGATGCACGTGTAGGTTCGTGGGGAATGCAAGACCGCTTCGAAAACGGTCAGACCAGCATGGCTGTCAATCCAGGTTTATCGGGCTACGCCACAGGCAAGGCGTGGGTTCCAGTCACAGACCTTTCTTCCTTCAGCTTCTCAGCAATCTCATACAATGGTAATCTCGATGGGGTTTTGCTCCGTGTTGGCAATGATGAAATCGCAAATTGGAGCCTCAATGGTTCCGCATACCTCACGCTTGATTCAAACCAACTTGATCTGTTCACCACAACACTCGCCAGTCAGACCTCCACGGTGGGCGCTCTTGGCACTTCATTCGCCGAGGTGACGTTCGAAACTACAGGTACAGGTAATGTGACCCTCGGCGGTTTAGCCATCCCATATGCAACAGGTACGTCGATTGATGCCGGTTCAGATTCATCTTTTGTGTTGGCCTTGAACACAATTCGCTTCGGCCTTACACCAAGCAACGGGCTGCACGAAATCACAGTTCCATTCTCCTCATCAACGCCCGGAGGCCTCCATGTGGCTGTTGAGGGCATGAACACCTCATCAGCTGTGCAAATGGTTGGAACAGAGATGCTCATCGATGATCCAGTGCTCACGCCAAGCCAACGTTGGCAAACCATGAACACGACATACAATCTGTACGGTTCCTCTGCCTCCCTTGCACGATTGGACGTCACGGATGGTAGGACCACTGGAACATGGCTCCTCCCGATGAGCGGCTCTACTCCGGTTGGCATAGGCAGCTTCGAGTACATCGAACTTCATCCAGATTCACCGCTTGTGGTGATTGAAAATGGCTTGGAAACGACCATCAGCATCACCTTCAGAATTGAACCGTCATGGGACGATGCAGAGCAACTTAGGGCTACATCCCGATTGGTGCTTACCAACACAGTAATTTCCATTCCTTCAGTGCATGTTTGGGGCGGTCCAGGCGTCCAAGGGTATGAAAACGATCTCGAAATTCAAGATGTTGTCTTCACTGATGTGGACAATGACCGCATCCTCACTTCGGCAGATTACTACCTCAAAGCAGGCATCGATGTGGCGTTCTCCGCTCGAATCGGGTTTGAAGGCCTGAATACGATTGATGCCTTTGCAGACGGTGACGCTCTGCTCAGCCTTTACCGGGGCGAAACGATGGTCGCTAACACCACTTCGCTCGATGACAATCTTTGGAATTACACCGATACTGTACCATTCACATTTGGGGAATTGACTTGGAGGCTTGAAATCACTTCAATCAACGGTTCAGGACTGACTGAAGACGCCGTGTTTGAACGCACCTTCCACATCGATTCAGTCAATCCACAAGTCCTGAGTACATCCATGGATTTGTACGACCATCGTACACCTTCAAGCACCCAGACGATTCAAATTCAAATCTCAGATCAACCCCTCCTGCCGACCGATGTTCAAGCGATGGTGTGGCGTGAATGGATCGATGATACCAACATGAACAAATGGCCAGACGGCGATGAATACCAATCCTTGGGGTTGTACATTCCTAACGATTTGACGAGCCTCATTGGCCAATATACGCTCTTGCTCGATGACACAGGGGGCAGTTTGGGGCAAAAGGTTGCAGTGTACATTACCGGAACTGATGACGCAGGCCAACACCTCGAGAAAGGTGGCTCGAATGAAAGTGGAGAACATTTGTTCATGTACCAATTAGCCGTTGACGGTGCACCAACCGTTGAGGCAGGTGCCTACGCCTTCGAATCCGGCCGTGAACCGTGGCTCCACCCCCAGACTCCATACGTCCTCAATGTCGATTTGAATGAACCAAACGGTGGTTCTGACCTCACCGACGTATTTGTTGAACTTGCATCCAATCAAGGCAGCGATGTCCTTCCAATTCAGTGGGATTTCACCACAGGAAACTGCACGACAACGAGCCCACACCTGATCGTTCTTGACTGTACCATGCTTGGTGCAGATGGTCCTGCTGACCCATATGAGCGAGATATTACGCTCAACATTGAATTCATGCTTGCGTGGACAACACCTGACTTGGGCGAAACACGACGAGAACCAGGTGTTCGAGTCATTGACCGTGCTGGACAAGAGGTGTTCAAAACCTTCCCAGAGCACCGATGGCGATTTTCCGCAGCGATGGAAATCCCAGAGGAGTCTGTGGCCCTCGTCTTGTCCCAAGGCACCTTACTGGGCGATGGTGCACGTCTTGCACCGAGCAGCCCAATGGAGATTGCCGGCGGGGTTGTGTTCAGTCAGACCAATGCGGTCCCAGTCTTTGATTGTCAAGTGGATGTCTTGTTTGCCGGCCAGACCCTTTCGGCTACGACCTACGAGGGCATTTGGTCAATGGAGCTTACAGCACCTTCCGAATCGGGAACACTCCCTCTCACGTGGAGCATTGGCTGTCTTGAAGGACAGGGTGTCGACGCAACAGATAAGGAAACTTCAGTTCGATGGATCATTGTCGATGGTACAGGGCCCGAACCTGTCGAAGTCCTGAATCCACGACCGCAAGCAGTCTTAGCAGCCGATTACCATGAAGTTCGCGTGCTGCTCTCTGAGGAGGGTGGACTTGAAACTGATTCACTCGAGCTCGTTTGGTGGGTCGAAGAGAAAGCCACAGGCGATCGGCTCCGCAATGGTGTCGAGCCGCTCGAACTTCTTGGCACAGAAACTTCAGGACTTCGATTGGAAGTTGTTGGAAGCATTGATCTGAGCGTCATCACGCCAGAGATGCTCGAGAACAGACTTGCACTTCACGTCATCGTAGCGGGACGTGATCTTGCCGACAATGACATTCTGGGCCTTGGTGGCACACCGGCAGGAACTCCAGTTGGCGTGTGGGATATGGAATGGTTCAAGCCTGAATTCGAAATCGAACAAGGCGGGGTTGAATACTCCCGTGTCATCATCGAAGTTGGTCAGACTTCCATCGTCACTGCATTCGTCAAGAACACTGGCACGCTCGACGGAACAGTCGATCTGGTCTTCACCATTGTCGATGCTGATGGCAACCGCTCAACTTTGAGGCGAACCAGCGCAGAAGTACCACAGGGTGGAGAAGTTGCGGTTCAAGTGGATTGGAACCCTGATTCTCCAGGATTGCAGTGGGTCGAAGTCGCCTTGGAAAACGAAATCACTTCCAACGGCCCATCGATTGATGTCCGGCCCGCACGTGAAGAATCCTTGACAGAACGGGTGTTTGGTGACGTCAATCCAATCATCGGTTCTGTGGCTGGTTTGCTGTTCATCTCCATCCTTGTGACCGGCCTCATTTATGCTACACGAATGACACGTAAGCGTGGTTCGAAGGCCGAATATGACTGGGATGAATATTCTTCAGAATTTGATTACGATGAGGATGATGAATACGAGGACGATCCTCCTTCCTCCTCAACTGTAGAAACCACAACCGCCGCCGCAGCAACGGCTACAACTCAAGCAACCCAAGAGGAAGAAACCGATTGGATACGAGGCTCTGATGGTTACTGGTGGTATCACGACAAAGAGGCCGATGAATGGTGGTACAAAGATTCACAAGGAAACATCGTAAGGCATGATTAAGAAGGCGTTGAGTTCGATGTCCCGGTCAATTGCACTGCTCCAAGGTGATTCCACCGTAGGTGACTTACAAGGCAACGCAAAGCGCCTTGAAGCACTGGCGGAATTGGCTGCTTCGCATGGTGCAGTTTTGGGTTTGAGCACAGAATTGGCCATCTGCGGCTACCCTCCAAGAGATTTGCTTTTGCAATCAGATTTTGTCCTCAAGGCGCAATCCAAAGCAAGCGATTTATCGGTTTCTATCCCCGTTCTTGTTGGCACCCCACTTGCTCCCGAACATGAAAAGCAACTGCCAAGCAATGGTGTTGTTCGGTGCGGTCCAACTGCATCATCACCGACCAATGGAACTCGAGTTGTTGCCAAAAAGCAACTGCTTCCAACCTACGATGTGTTCGACGAAGCCCGATATTTCAAGCCCGATAATCGGCCAGGAATTGCACGGACGATCGCTGGTCTTGATTTGGGGGTAACCGTGTGTGAAGACGCCTGGCAAGCGGCTGGCATGACACCTTCGGCATACGCTGCAGATCCAATTGAATCACTGGCAGAGTGGGGTCGTCAAGGCGTCAAACTTGACGCGACGGTCAACCTTTCTGCTTCACCATACCACGCCGATAAATTGGTTTCAAGAATTCATGTTTGCCGTACAGCCTCCGCCATACTTGGCCACCCATTTTTGATGGCGAATCAAGTTGGAGGAAACGATGATCTTCTGTTTGATGGCAATTCACTCGTCGCTTGGCCAGATGGGCGAGTCGTCATCGCTCCTGCTTGGAAAGAAGGGATTTTGCTGGTCGATTTGGATGACCCTGACGCCTGCACATGGTTGGCCTCAACCACAGGAGACGCACTCGATGTGGGTCAAGATCAATTGCGCCGGCTTCAATCTGGTGATGACGGACGGGAGCACGAACGCGATGTATTGGAAGATGTAGCGGATGCAGTCATCACAGGCCTTTCCGATTACTGTAGGAAATCGGGGATTCAATCAATTGTGCTCGGCCTTTCAGGTGGTATTGATTCCGCAGTGGCCGCTTGCGTGGCTGCCGCAGCAGTTGGTCCCTCAAATGTGACTGGAATCGCTATGCCCTCAAGACATTCATCTCAACATTCCATTGATGATGCAGCTTACACGGCAGCATCCTTGGGTCTTGTCTTCGATACCATACCAATCGATACCATGCATAGCTCCGTCGAGGCTTCGATCGGCAACATGCTCGATGCTGGTGCACAAGTTGCGGGCGAGAATCTCCAAGCAAGATTGCGAGGTTTAATCGTCATGGCGCATGCCAATGCGCAAGGTAGCATGGCCATCGCCACAGGGAATAAATCAGAACTGGCCCAAGGCTACTGCACCCTCTATGGGGATATGGCAGGCGGGTATACACCTCTTGGTGATCTCTACAAAATGCAAGTCTATGGCTTGGCGGAAGTCTTCAATCAACGTGCGAAACATATGGGTTTGCCGGCGCCAGTCAACGACTCAACGCTCACCAAACCCCCCTCCGCAGAATTAGCACCTGACCAAATTGACGAGGATTCACTTCCTCCTTATCCTGTGCTTGACGCCATCCTCAAAGCCCACATCGAGGACGGTCTTGATGGGCAAAGCATTGTCGAAAAGGGCCATGATGCCGCCATAGTGCTCGATGTCCTCACTCGTTTAGAACGCAATGAACACAAGCGGTGGCAAATGTCTCCAGCGCCGAGAGTTTCAAGCCGTGCGTTCGGTCAAGGTTGGCGCCGTCCCTTGGCGTCCCGCCATGATTGGCGTCGTTCTTGAGGCCGAATCTCTCATTACCAAAACGCTGTAGCAATGTCATGGCCGAGACCATTGTCAACATCGCGGGCTATCGCTTTGTCGACCTGCCAGACAGGGATGAATTGCGCGCCCCAATGATTGCTGCGTGCACCGCATCTGATTTGCGCGGCACCATCCTTTTGGCGCACGAAGGCATCAATTTCTTCCTCGCCGGCAGACAGGAAGGCATCGACCGTTTTCTGTCCTTCTTAGATCAGGATGTGAGGTTCCTCGATATACCTTTGAAAGTCTCCCAGACCGATTATCAGCCGTTCAACAGGATGAATGTTCGGCTCAAAAAGGAGATCATTTCCTTGGGTATGGACGAGGTCAAGCCTGCAGAGTTCACAGGCGAATCAATTGCACCAACCGAATTCAAAAAATGGCTTGATGAAGGCAAAGCCGTCACAGTGCTCGACACTCGAAATGATTACGAGATTCGTCTTGGGACCTTTCAGAATGCATTGGATCTTGACATCACCAGTTTCCGGGCATTTCCAGCAGCCGTAGACGCCATGCCAGATGAATTGAAAGACACACCAGTGGTGATGTTTTGCACAGGAGGTATCCGGTGCGAGAAGGCAAGTGTGGTGATGCTTGAAGCGGGATTCAAAGACGTCCGTCAACTCGAGGGTGGTATTCTTGGATACTTCGAAGAGGTTGGCGGTGCGCATTGGGATGGCGATTGCTTTGTCTTTGATCATCGAGTGGCCTTGACACCTGAACTCAAAGAGTCAGACGCCGTTCAATGCTTTGCATGCCGTCAGCCGCTGACCTTGGAAGAACAACAATCACCAGAGTATGTGATTGAAGTTTCTTGCCCATACTGCATCCATTTGCGTTGATCACGACGGCCAAATAAGCCATGTCCCCGACAACTGCGCATGGCTGTAAGCATGCCATTCGTGACCAGTGTTTCCGTCATTTGCTGCAAAGAGAACATGGTGTTCTGTTGCATGAATGTCGCCATAGGTTGCAGAAGAACCTCAATGGTATCAAATGCTTCGGTTCTGGCCCGAAAACGAACTTTTCACCTCCTGTTCGCTCAGTGATGCCTTTGCAGTCTAAGGGGTGACTTCATGTGCGTCCTCGCCCTCGCTACATCATGGACTTGCCCAATCGCCTTGCATCCCAACTTGCTGGCGATGAAGGGCCGACCCGGCAAAAAGCTGCCAGATTGGTTGTTGATTTAGCAATCACCGCAGGTGCATCGGGCTTCATCGAAGTTGACCATGCCCACGTTTCTGGTGTTTCAGTCATCACTGGTGGGCACGGGCTTCGCCGTTTCCTTGCGGACTTGTCCAGTTCAGGTGATGGGACCGTGGTCATACCAACAACCCTCAACTCGGCTGGTTGCGATAAGGAAAAAATGGAAGAGATGGACATCGAGTGGCCAGAATTCCTTGAACAGCAATTCGAGATTGTTCAAGCCTACGAGGCGTTGGGACTTGATGCAACACTTTCGTGCACGCCTTATGATCGTGGTATCGCTGATGAATCCGGTATTGCTTCGTGGGCAGAATCAAACGCAGTTTGTTTCTCGAACACGTGGACATCACTGATCACCAACCGTGAGTCTGGCTTGTCGGCTTTGGCCACAGCATTGACTGGTTTTGCACCTAAATGGGGGCTTCACATCGAAGCAAATCGTACGCCAAATATCCTTGTCAATGTGGAATGTGAATTAACCACGTTGTCGGATTGGTCGGTTCTTGGGGATTGGATTGGAAAGCAGGTTCGACCGGGTTGGCGCCTTCCTTGGGGTCCAATGCCGTTTATTCGCGGATTGCCGGAACACGCAAGTTTCGCTCGCAAGAAAGCACTCACTGCAGCCGCCGCCAATTATGGGACGCCAATGCTATGGGCAGAGGGATTGTCTGCTGACCCACCACTTGGTCTTGATTCAAATGGCCACTGGGCTCCACCTGAAGGTGGTTGGCAGGGGGCGCTCACCTTCACTGCAGATGA
>Ga0208277_1000309_pt1 | contig 29488 bp, 29 predicted proteins | sample ETNtaG_5_FD_185782 | JGI IMG/M metagenome (GOLD analysis project Ga0208277, IMG submission 185782) | Marine microbial and viral communities from oxygen minimum zone, Eastern Pacific Ocean - ETNP201406SV205 (SPAdes) (version 2) | ecosystem: Environmental > Aquatic > Marine > Oceanic ...
AGAAAAACATTACAGTTATATTTTGAAACAAGGTATTCAATGATCTTTGAATAATTGTCTGATCTCCAGTTACGGAAATTATTTAATCTTATACTACTGAATGGACTGATAATCACATTGGGTCTATTTTCTGATAAAAGATTAAGAATTTGTGATGCTTTCTTTTTATCTATCGGGATATTCCATTTGAAGTTTTTAGTTTTAATATTAATAAGTCTTAAAAATTCGAACATACTGTCTAAAACATGCTTGCCCGAAGATTGAGTGATTTTTTTATTAGATATCATCCACTGGAAATCTCGAGCTCTAGCAAAATCATAACCAATTTTAATAGGCGATTTAAGCATTAATGAGATGAGGTTGGCTCTCAATGATGCATGTAGCAGGAGGGATACATCAAAGGTGCATTTTGAAAGTTTTTTGTAAATATTGATATATTCTTGCAAACCATTCTTTTTATCAAAAACAATGAATTCAATATCATTAGTTTTAGAAATTAACCTTGATTCAACTTTTCCAATGATCCATGTTATCTTTGTGTTTGGATAATGATCTTGAATAGATCTTGCTATTGCTGTTACATGACAGACATCACCGACAGCTGATAAACGAACTATACAGATATTTTTCATGGCTGCTCTATTAAGTTAAACCAAATAACACAAGGAAAAAGCATTGACTGATATTGTACATAACATAGATCATGGAGCAATCCTCTATGATAGTTCAATTATAGAGAAAGTCACAGATGATTTATTTTTACCATCGTCATGGCCACATTCCAGAATATCTGGAAAAGATATCGGTGGTCGCGATAATATTTTTTATTTGACCAATAATGAAAGTAATTATGTTTTACGTCACTATAATCGGGGTGGTGCAGTATCCCATTTTATAAAAGATTCTTATTTTTGGTCAGGAGCAGAAAATACACGTTCATTTTCTGAATGGAGACTATTACAAAAGTTATTCAGCTTGGGATTACCTGTCCCTAAACCCGTTGCAGCCCGTTACAAAAGATATCATTTTTTTTATAAGGCGGATCTAATTACAGTTGAGTTACCCAGAGTTAAACCATTGGCAAGATATTTAATTGATGGAGATTATTTCGATAATTTTTGGCAAAAAGCGGGAGTACTCATTGCAAAATTTCATAATGTTGGTCTATTTCACGCAGATTTAAATGCTTATAATATCCAAATTGATGATGATAATAAATTTTGGCTAATAGATTTCGATAAAAGTTATTTAACCAAATCCAAAAGAAGACAAAGATTTAATTTAACTAGACTAAAATCTTCAATAAACAAGATTATAAGAAATAATTCGGTTATAAATTTTTGTGATTCAAACTGGGACGAACTACAGGAGAGTTATTCCCACTCAATGAGTAATACCCTCTGAAACCCTTTATTTAATGGGGTTTCAAAAAAGTTTGTATTAAGTTTGTATCTGTAGGATCCTTATTTTATAGGGGTCTCTAATATAAAAATTATTCCCATTCATCTAGATTAGAATAGAAATCCTTGAAGCCCACTGGAAGATTTTTATACTTTTTGTGAATCCAATAATATTGCTCAGGACACAATCGAATCTGTTTCTCGAGAATTTTTACGTATTGTTCCGTATCCGAAACAGGGTCATCACTTGGAAAATTTTTTAATGGTTGTTTAAACGTCATAATATAATGACCGTTTTCTTTTCTTCTGGGAAAAAAAGGCAGCACCACAGCATTTCCTAATTTAGCTATAACCGAGGTAGCGGTATTCGTCATTGCCGGCTTATTAAAAAAGGGAATGACAGCCGACTGTTTTCTATTATAACTTTGATCAGGTGCATACCATACAACACCGCCATTCTTCAGAGTTCTGATTGTTGTTTTAATATCTCTTTTTTCAATTGCTTTTCGCGCGAAGCCCTCTCTGGTTGATCGTAATATTTCAGTAACAAACTCATTACGATTTTTTCTATAAACAACATCAAACTCAGGAAACTCATATCTCAATAGGGAGCCGCCAATTTCAAGTGTAGTGAAATGAGCACTCAAGAGAAGGATCCCTCTATTATTTTTTTTAGCTTCTTCAATAAATTGTTTGCCTTCCCATGTGCTGGTTTCATAAATTTTTTGACTGGAGCCCCATCTGGTTATCCCTAATTCTGCAACTGAAGCACCGACTTCCTCGAAATGCTTCAGTGCCAAATTATTTACCTGTGATTTATTTTTATCAGGGAAGGCCAATGATATATTTCGACGCGTAATTGCTCTTCTTTTTGGTATAAATTTATGAAGAATCCTGCCTAGAAATTTACCATTTTTAATTTGGGTGTTGTGTGAAAAAAAATTGTTAATTCTTAAAATTAGAAAGAGCAACCAAATGTGCAAATTTGACGGCGTCAGAAAAGTATAAAGCGGTATTTTTTTTTCTCGCGTCATAAGTCACTGATATTTAGATAGACATAAATTAAACACCTAGGATACAGCAATTCATTCTTATTTTTTAATAGATATGTATCTTCGACTTTTAAAATAATTGCATTGTATTCATATTTTGCTTTATCTATAAATTATTATAAATTGGATTTACTTGAAAATATCAGTAATATCACCATCTTTTGGTAGTTATACAGAAAATTAAATTACTGGAGCAATGATTTGTCAAAAGAGCAAAAAAAAGAAAAATTAGGATTTCAAACAGAAGTTAAACAACTATTGCATTTAATGATTCATTCGTTATACAGCAATAAAGAAATATTTTTAAGAGAGTTAATTTCTAATGCATCAGATGCAGCCGATAAATTAAGATTTGAATCATTAGCAGATACCAAGTTACTGGAAGATGACCCTAATTTAAAAATAGCAATTTCATTCGATTCTAAAAAGAAAACCGTTTCGATAATTGACAACGGAATTGGAATGTCACGCAATGAATTAATAGAAAATCTTGGAACAATAGCAAAATCAGGGACAGCCGAGTTTCTGAGCAAAAGAACTGGCGATGAAAAGAAAGATGCACAACTGATTGGTCAGTTTGGTGTTGGTTTTTATTCTGCTTTTATTGTCGCTGACAGAGTTGTTGTTGAAACTCGTCGTGCTGGATTAAAAACATCAGAGAGTTTTAAATGGGAATCTGATGGGCAAGGCGAATTTACGATTGAAAAAATTAATAAAGAAAGTCGCGGCACGAAAATTACTCTATATCTTAAGCCTACAGAAACAGAGTATTCAGATAAATTGAGACTTGAAAATTTAATCAGAAAGTATTCTGATCATATTGCTTTTCCAGTAGAACTATCTAGTCAAGATGATAAAGAAGAAGAATCAAATGTAGTCAATTCTGCTACCGCGCTTTGGAACAGATCAAGAACAGAAGTCAAGGACGATGAATATAAGGAGTTTTACAAACACATCGCGCACGATTATTCAGATCCACTTCAATGGAGTCATAATAGAGTTGAGGGTAAGAGAGAATATACCAGTCTTCTTTATATCCCCTCAAGAGCGCCTTTTGATCTCTGGAATAGAGAGGCCCCGAAAGGTCTTAAGCTCTATGTAAAAAGGGTGTTCATAATGGATGAGGCAGAGCAATTTTTGCCACTTTATCTGAGATTTATAAAAGGCGTAATTGATTGTTCCGATTTGCCTCTTAATATATCAAGAGAGTTATTACAAAAAAACCCAGAAATAGAGGCAATCAAATCCGCTTTAACAAAACGTGTGCTTGACATGCTGGGTAAATTGGAATCCAAAGACAAAAAAGAAGATAAAATAATTTATCAAAATTTATGGAAAGAATTTGGACAAGTTTTAAAAGAAGGTTTTGTTGAGGATCCAAAAAACCACGAGAAATTAACAAAGCTTCTCAGGTTTGCGTCAACAAAAACAGAATCAGATAACCAAACAAGATCTATTAAAAATTATATTGATGACAGCAAGAAGAGTCAGGATAAGATTTATTATCTGTTAGCGGATAATTACCAATCCGCTAAATCAAACCCCCATCTTGAGCAACTTGAGAAGCATGATATAGAAGTTCTATTTTTTACAGATAGAATTGATCCATGGATGGCTGAACACCTCAAACAGGTTGATGGAAAAGAACTCCAAGATGTAGGCCGTGGAAATATATCTCTACCAAAAGAAAAAGAGCAAGACCAAGAGAAGGTAAATAGTAAACATGCTGATTTCATTCAGAAAATGAAAAGTGCTCTAAATGACAGAGTTGATGTTATTAATATCAGTCAAAGGTTAGTGGAGTCAGCGGCATGTGTCGTTCCTGGAGATAATGATTTACCACCCCAAATGAAAAGAATGCTAGAAGCATCTGGGCAACAATTACCAGAAACCAAACCTATTTTAGAGATTAATATAGATCACGACTTAATTAATGAACTGCTGAACACCAAAAATCATGACTTTTTTAACTCGTTATCAAATGTCATACTCGATCATGCTCTAATATCAGACGGCGAGCAATTGCAAAATCCTTCGGACTATGTCAAAAGAGTCTCAAGTTTATTGATTAATAAATCATCATCTAAGCCCCTTTCAAAGAAAAAAATATCTAAAAAGAAAGTAACAAAAAAGAAGGCTTCGAAAAAAAAATGATAACACTGAGATAAAATCTTTAAAATATTAATTAAGATAATAAGAATGGCTAAAAACAATAAAAAATTAAAAGAAGATCTTACACCTGAGCAGTTTCATGTAACACAGGAAAAAGGAACGGAAATGCCATTTACTGGGGAGCTCCTTAATGAGGGGCGTAAAGGGAAATTCAAATGCATCTGTTGCAGTGTAGAACTGTTTTCATCTGAGCATAAATTTGACTCTGGTACAGGATGGCCTAGTTTTTTCCTGCCGCTGTCTGAAAATAATATAAAAACAAAAGTAGATAAAAAACATATACGACCAGACGGCTCTATTTCTGGTTTAGAGGTTTTGTGTAATGAATGTGATTCGCATCTTGGGCATGTTTTCGAAGATGGGCCTCAACCAAGTGGATTGAGATATTGTATAAATTCAGTTTCTTTGAAATTTGATGAATCAGAGTAGAGGTTAAATAGTAATCAATTCAACTATCTGACTTTTTACTATCCTGACTACAAAAATATTCTGCTTGCCCAATCCAATCCTCTCTGTATATCTGACTTTTTAATCCTTTTATGTCATTCGCAATTAGGTTAATTTCATATTCAGTTATATTTGCTATTTGTTGATACCTGAAAATATCGTATTTATTTAAAATTTTCTCAATTGACGAGCCAATTCCTCTTATACTTTGTAAGTCATCCCTGGACCTATAATTATTTAGATTTATCACAGTTTTAGTTTCGTCGGGAGATTGCATTATATCAATTGTTGATATAATTCTTTGAGCTTCAGACAATTCTTTCTTGAGTCTCTTATTTTCATTAGATAGTTTTTTGAATCTATCAATTAATGGACTAACTCTTTTTTTCCATTGCCTTAATTCTCTTGACAATATTTTATTTTTTTCACTTTCGGGCATGAGGTTCAAATCACGATCATTTTTTGTCGAAACAAATTTCTTATAATCAAATTTATTATGGATTTTTATTTTTGCTGAAAGGTTTCTTACTAATTTTTTGACCTGAATGTAACTTGCATTCAATCTAATTAATTTTACATTTTGTCTATTTATTATTTTGCGATATTTTGCAAGAAAGTAAATATTGATAATTAAAATAATAAAAATTGATGGATAGATATAGTAATAATAAGACTGGAAGTATTCTATGAAGTGATTCGGATTAAGAAGAGATTCGATCATCTATACTTAAATCATATCCCTGAGACGTTTGAGGGCAGAAACTTTTATAACTTTAGTTGCTGGCTTTCCTTTTACCGTCATTGCTTTTCCATTAAAAGGATTTATACCTTGTCTTGTTTTAGTTGCAGCTCTTTTGGCAACTTTTATTTTGATTAGATTGGGTATTGTAAACATTCCTGGAGACTTTCTGCCACTGATATTCTTCTTTATGAGATTAGTCATTGAGTCAAAAACGGCAGCGATATCTTTCTTTGTAAGCCCTGTCTCATTGGCAATATGGCTAAATATTGCTGATTTAGTTAGCTGCTTATTCGCCTCTTTATTTGTTGTTTTTTTTCTCTTCATTGACTTACTTCCCGAGTAAAACATCAAATCTATTTACTTGGGGAAGTTTATTTTTTTAAAGACATCATCATCCTATAATAATAATAAAGAAATAACTATCACTCTCATTGCCAAAAATCACTCAACATAAAATTTATTGGAATATTTGAGCGTACTGCTAATATTATCTTCTAAGTTTATTGCAATATTGTAATTCAATGTCTCCTGATCAGATATTGAGCTTAGGTATGCATATGAAGTATTGCCATTTTCAATTATCTCAAACGATTGTATTTTCTTGCTCTGCCCTAGAAGATTATTTGCCTTTACAGAAATATTGGCTTTTGTCGGCTTATTATTTGATTTTTTAAAAATTGATACATTTAGTACTATGTTATTTTTATTTTTTTCTATTCTGAATTTTTCAGCTACATCGTCAGGGATATTTTCTGTGTAATTGGTGCTCAAATAGACAATGTGATTTCTGATTTCGAAAGCATTATTTTGTGCATTCTGTGCTTGTGGAATTTTTTTTTGCTCACCCCCGCAACTCCATAATATGATTAGAAAGAGAAATGTAATATGAGATCTTTTCATTTTTCTAATTTTTCGAAAGTAACTAAACATTGAGGGGAGCAGAGCTTTTAAGAAAGATCATTATTGTTTGGATTGCAATAATTGCAAATAAGGGAGACAGATCAAGCCCTCCAATTGGGCCGAACATCTTTCTATATGGAGATAGAATTGAATCGGCTATATTTTCAACCAAACTTTTAAACGGGCTATAGGTATAAGGGGCAATCCAACTAAAAAGTACATTAATTATTATTACTAAAAAAAATAAATTAGCACTTGAAAGGGCGAGCTCAAAAAATGCAGCTATCAAGATCAATGAAAAGTCTACGGTATTTTGAGAGATAGTTAATAACATAAAAATCAATAAAGATTGTATAGAAAAAGTTACAAGAATGACTGACGTGTCCATTTGACCAAAAGAAGGTATAAATCTTCTTGTTTTATTAATAATTGGTGATGTAAATTTTAATACTGATTGAGATATCGGGTTTCTAAAATCTACTCTAAATATTGGCAACCAAAATCTCAAAATAAAAATCAGTACGACTAAATTTCCAATTGTTTGGGTTAAAAAATATAATGCATCTTTCATCTGTTTTCTTTGTTTAATATCTGATCATCGTTAAGAAGATTTATGGGTTAATTTTCTTTATTCAAGATTTATCTCTTGGACCAAACAGAGCCGTTCCAATTCGGATTATTGTTGAGCCCTCTTGAATTGCTGCACTAAAATCATTGGTCATTCCCATTGACAGTGTGTCCAAATGAAATCTTTCTTTATTGAGATGTTCGGATAGTTTTTTTAGCATCTTAAAAGGTTGCCTTTGTTGCTCATGGTCCGATCTTGTCATTGGGAGGCACATTAAACCTCTCAAATTTAGATTTGGCAGCTCATCAATTGCATAGCACAAATCAAAAACATTTTTGACATTTACTCCAGATTTAGTCTTCTCATCATCTACGTTAATTTGAATGCAAATATTTAGATTATCGGCATGATCCGGTCTCTGTTTACTTAATCTCTCTGCAATCTTAATTCTATCTACCGTATGTACCCAGTCAAAATTTTCACTAATCAGACGTGTTTTATTGCTCTGTATATGCCCAATGAAATGCCAATTTATATTTTTATTATTGAGTTCTTTTATTTTCTCTACACCTTCTTGAACAAAATTTTCACCAAAGTCGAGTTGACCAAGATTGTAAGCTTCTTTAATTGCAGTAAGTGGCTGTTTTTTGCTCACTGCTAACAGAGATATATTTTCATTTTTTCTGTTGTACTGGGTCTTGGCAGTGCAAATCAATTTTTGAATATGATTATAATTTTGTTCAATCATGTTGCGTTAATAATTCCATTAATAATGCCATCCTAATCGCAACCCCATTTGCAACTTGCTGTAAAATAACAGATTGAGATCCATCGGCGAGCGAAGATTCGATCTCTACATCTCTATTCATTGGTCCAGGATGCATAATTATTGCATCAGGGGATGCAAGCTTCATTCTTTTTTGTGTAAGACCGAAGTTTTCAAAATAATTATTTAGCGCTTTTATTTTCTTGGAGTTTTTAATTCTCTCGTGTTGTATTCTGAGAGCCATCACCACATTTGCATCCAATAATCCCTCATCAATGTTTTCGATATTTTTACATATCGGTGTAATTCTTTCTTTTACTGAAAACTCTTCTGGGGCTACTAGTCTTATTTCCTTTACTCCCATTGTAGTCAATCCATGAATTGTTGATCGAGCTACTCTTGAGTGTGAAATATCCCCTATAATTGTAACGATAAGATTATTAAAGCTTTTGTTTGTTTGGCTGATCGTCAAAAGATCAAGAAGGCCCTGAGTGGGATGAGATACGTTTGCCTCACCAGCATTTATAACTATGCATTTATCGCCAATCTCTTGTGTTATTAAATTAAGCGAGCCACTTGCACTGTGCCTTACTATTAAGACATTTACCCCGAGCGATTGTATTGTTTTAACGGTATCAAGTAGTGTTTCACCTTTTTTTTCTGAGGAATTTTTTATGTCAATATTAATTGAGTTGCATCCCAGTAATTTTGAAGCAATCTCAAAAGAGCCACGAGTTCTTGTGCTTGGCTCAAAAAATAAATTTGCTACAGTGCTACTCTGAAAGATTTTTTTTTCTTTTTCTGAAATTTTTTTAGAAATAACAAATCTTTTTGCTGTATGCAGTATATTTTCGATTATATTTTTATTTAAATCTTCTAATGTCAATAAGTGACGTAACCTTCCATCCTGACCGAGTTGAATTTGTGATTCATTTTGCATCAGATTTTCTCGATTTCTTTTTAATGTAAATAAAACTTATTTAGAGTGGAAGCTTAAATTAATTATTATTATTAAGCCATCTTTCAGCTATGATTGATGCAGAAATTGCGTCAATCATTTCTTTTTTGATTTTTTTGTTTGTTCCAATTCTACGTTTTATTTTAAGTATTTCGCGGGCTTCGATTGAACTTCTGGCTTCATCTGCATAATCTACTGGGATATTTTTCTTTCTTAATTTCTTAGCGAAAATATTTATTGCATCATCTAGATCAGATTTTGAGCCATCAGCTTTTTTAGTTTTCCCAATAATGAATTTATCCGGTTGCCATTCTTCAATCCATTGTTCAATTTTATTCCAATCTATACCGCTACTGGAATTGGATATTGTTCCAAGAGGATTCGCTGTATTCGTAAGATTTTGCCCAATCGCGCACCCAATTCTTCTCAATCCAAAATCAAACGCAATAACAACAGAAGTTTTCTTCATATTTTAGTTTCGATAACATCAAATAGATCTTTTGAAATGTTTAGTTGGAAGATGTTATCCAGTTCTCTTATTCCGGTTGGGCTAGTAGAATTAATTTCTGTGAGATAGTTACCGATAACATCAATACCACAGAATAACACTCCTTTCTTTTTCAAAGTTGCAGAAATTGCCTTGCAAATTAATTTATCATTTTCTGTAAGATCTCTGCCTTCCCCAGTCGCACCCATAACGAGATTTCCTCGATTATCATCTGCCGAAGGAACCCTAGCTAATGCAAACGGAACCGGTTCACCGTCAATAAGAAGAATTCTTTTATCGCCTTCTTTAATTTCAGGTATATATAATTGAGCCATGGCAAAGCGATTACCATAATCTGTAATTGTCTCTAATATCACATTTGCATTTCCATCGTTTAAATCAATTACAAAAATAGATTTACCGCCCATTCCATCCAGAGGCTTAACAACAATTTTTTTATGCTCCTTGAGAAAAGATTTTATTTCGACCATGGATCTGGTTATCAAGGATGGTGGGGTGCATTCTGGAAACCAAGTTGTATAAACTTTTTCATTCATATCTCTCAGAGATTGGGGCTTATTCACAACAAGCACACCCTCTTTTTCAGCTTTTTCTAGAATATATGTGGTATAAATAAATTCCATATCAAAAGGCGGATCTTTTCGCATCAATATAACTTCTAGCTCATTTAAATTAATCGATAATTTCTCTTTTAATTCAAACCATGGTTCACTTTTATCGAAAACATCAATAACAGTTGAAGCAGCAGTAGGTATTCCGTCAGTTAACTTAATATCTTTCTGTTCCATATAAAAAATTTCATAGCCTCGCTTCTTAGCTTCAAGCAACATCGCAAAAGAGCTATCTTTTTTTGGGTTTATCTCAGATATCGGATCCATGACAATACCTAATTTATATTTTGATGCTTTCATAATTAAGATCCAAAAAGTTTTAGTTTGACTAATCCTATCGTTTCTTGAAGGGGAAGTCAGCACTCATATCGCCCCAGAGAGACTGAATAATTGATATTGCACTAATGGCAGCCGTTTCTGCTCTCAATATTCTTGGCCCCATTGAAACACGCACAAATTTATTTCTATCAGCAGCTTCAATTTCTTTGTTATTAAATCCACCTTCTGGACCAATCAAAATATCAATATTTCTATCTTGCGGGTTAATTTCATTAAAAGTTTTTGAGGAAGTGGGATCGAGAATAATTTTAAAGTTACTGTTTTTTTCATTTATGAATTTATCTAATAATCTAGGATTCTGAATTTCAGGGATGAAATTTCTACCACATTGTTCGCAGGCACTTCGAGCAATTTTCTCCCAATGATCCTTTTTTAATCTTTCGTTACTTTTTTTAATTTTAATGACTGAATATTTTGATACCAGAGGGATGATAACGTTTACGCCTAATTCAGTTGTTTTCTGAAGCATTAGGTCCATTTTAGATTTTTTAATTAAGCACTGCCCAATACGAATAGTACGAGGAGAGGATTTTTCATAATATGTTAATTCTCTGGGTATAAGCGTTACGTACTTTTTATTAATTTCAATAATTTCTGCAAAATATTCATGACCGCTGCCATTGAAAATTATCAAGCTGTCATCAATAGTTAATCTAAGAACATTCACAATATAGTGCATCCTATCCATTCTTAGATGAATTTCATTTCCAACAATAATTGTTGTATCAATATATAAACGATGTTTGGTCATAAAATGTTAATTATTTAATTGGCGCTTTGATGAAAATTTTCTATATGAAAAAAAGTAACTATTATATCATTCCTCTATGAATGGCATAGCTGAATCAGATAATGGCGATCTTCTCCGGATTAATAAAAAAACTTTTCTTCTAAGCTCATGCGAATTCATAGATTCTCCAAATCAGGATGATAGGCCAAAAGAATGCAAGCCTGAAATTATAGTAATTCATGGGATCAGCCTTCCTCCTGGTGTATTCGGAGGTAACTACATCAGGAATCTTTTTTTAAATACCTTGGATCCGAATAAACATCATTATTTTAAGCAAATCGGACAAATGAGAGTTTCAGCGCATCTATTAATTAATAGAAGGGGCGTTATCACGCAGTTTGTTCCTTTTAATAAAAGAGCCTGGCACGCCGGTAAGTCAGAATTCAAAGGGAAAAATAATTGTAATGATTTTTCAATTGGTATTGAGTTAGAGGGCGAGGATTACACTATTTATGAGGATATGCAGTATATAAAATTAGCTAAAACGCTAAACGCATTATTTAATTTATATCCTCATATTACTCCAAGAGATGTTGTGGCTCATAGTGATATTGCACCATTGAGAAAAACGGATCCAGGACCTGCATTTGACTGGTGTAAATTATACGATCATTTGATCGGGAATAACGATAATGTCTAGTAATTTTTATAAGTTGTGTATTTTTCTTCTATTTATAATGGCGTCTTGCACTAGTGAGAATAAAAAAAAAGAGGAATCTATTGTTGAAAATAATTCGATCAGAGTTATCACTTTATCTCCTCACTTAGCTGAAATGTTATTCAATCTTGGCGCATTGAATACTTTGGTAGGTGTCAGTGCATATACCGACTTTCCTGAAGAGTTAAAAAACTTACCCAATATAGGAGATGCTTTTGTATTGGATATTGAGAAAATAACTATTTTAGAACCAGACATTATTTTGGCTTGGGAAAGTGGGACACCTCAAAATATTGTGGATGAGTTGGTCAATTTAGGATTTAAAGTGAAAATTATTAAATCTCAAAATCTTGAGGATATAGCTTCATCGATATTATTATTGGGTGAAGTCGTTGGGAAAAAAAACGAGGCAAAAAAAATCGCTAATGAGTTTAAAACAGGCATTAAATATCTAAAAGATACTTTTCAACAAAAGAAAAAATTAAGAGTTTTTTTTCAAATAGATGAAAAACCAATTTTTACTATTGGAGGTTCTCATTTTATTAGCGAGATCATTGATATTTGTGGTGGGATTAATATTTTTTCAGATGTAAAACAGACTGCTCCATCAATTTCTGAGGAATCGGTAGTTTCAAGGGATCCAGAAGTCATATTCAGTAGAGATGTGGCTTCAAACAAAATGAAACTTAAGATATGGGAAAAATTCAACAATATGTCTGCAATAAAATTGGATAATTTATTCTATTTAAACGCAAGGGAATTAGAAAGACCGACTTCTGGATTAGTTAATGCGGGTAAAGAAATTTGCTCTAAATTAGATCAAGCTAGATCTAACTATAATATTCATACTGATGGTTGAGCCTTATTTCTTATTGATATTTTTCCTGTCCCATAGAATCTCTTGTTTATTTTCATTTCGAGCTATCACTCTAGCAATTACAAAGAGTAAATCAGATAAGCGATTTAAATAATGCAAAACCTCTATTCGAATTTCTTCTGACTTCATTAGCGAAGTAACACGCCTTTCTGCTCTTCGAGTAATTGTCCTGGCAAGGTGGCAATGAGCTGTCGCTGGACTTCCTCCGGGTAGAATGAATTCTTTCAAGGCGGGTAAAGTATCATTAAAATGATCGAGATATTCTTCAAGATTTTTAGTGAATTCTTCGGTTATTACTTCGTATTTTGGAATACAAAGTTCACTACCTAGATCAAAAAGATCGTGCTGAACACATACAAGTGACTCCCTTACTTTTTCCGGTATTTGATCGTTAGATAGGACAACACCAATCGCACTGTTTACCTCATCAACTGTTCCGTATGCCTCAACTCTGAGTGCATCTTTTTGAATACGACTTCCATCACCGAGACCAGTTGTACCATCATCACCAGTTTTGGTATAAATTTTGCTTAATCTATTTCCCAATATCTTACTCTCATTGCCAGTTATAAGTTAAATCAATAAATACACTTGCGCCTTGCATTCTGTAATTTGATGCAGTTTGGTAATCTTTATCCGTAATATTTTCAATTTGAGCATTAATTGATAAGTTACTGGTTACCTTAAGTTTTGCATTTAAGTTAACAATAACATAGCCAGGGAGTGAGACACCAAAGTCTTTTCTTTCCCCACTTGCAAGAAGTGATAAACCGAAGATATTCTCATTAAATTTTCTAGATATATTCAAGGTGAAACTTTGATCTGCTCTTCTTAAAAGATCGCTATTTGTGATGTCATTTTTAGCTCTTTGATTAATTAAATCAGCTCTAAAAACATATATATCATTCGCATATTGATAACCAATTTGCATACCTTTCATTGAGGCTCGACCGATATTTTGCATTTTATTTGCATTCAAATCGTACTCGATGAGATTGCTTATCTGGGTATCAAAAATTTCAAATTTGTAAGACGAATTATCATTTTTTTTGAATGAAGCGCTAAGTTGAATATCATTCGATTCTTCAGGAAGTAAATTTATATTTCCACCAAAACCAAATCGATCAGTTGCATCGGGAGCTCTGAAACCACTTCCTGATGAACCTGAAAAAGATATGCGATCGTTGAAATCAAATCCATACTCAGCATTCCAGACAACCTCATCACCAAAAGTCTCATGATCTATGTATCGAGTTGCAATAAATACTCTATGTTTCCCCTCAATAATACTGTCTTGAATAAAGAATTCCTCTGATCTTGTGTCTTCTGTATATCCTGATCCCCAGGCGAAACTTGATGCTTCTTCATCGCTTATAAAGATTCCCGCAGCAATATTATGTTTTTCTATACTGAGGTCTAATTGACCATCAAATACATTACGTTTAGAGGCAACATAATCTGTTGATTGATTTTGTTTAATATCATCTTTGATATGACTAAAAAGAATTTTACTCTTGAGTTGATCGGAAATTACATTATTCAATTCAAATGCAGCACTTTCATTCAAATAATCTTGATCAAGAGGAGATAAAAAGAAATCCAGATACTCAACTTTTCCTTCTGATCTCCAATATCTCATAGCAATATCACTGTCATTAAATTTTTGTTTGTAATAAGCATTTGAGGTTAAATTTTCATATCCTCTTTTAGTGTCACTGTCAGTTCTGATTGCATAACCATCTGTCTGATTTGAGTTTACTGTTATACCAAGTTCAGATGATTGGTTTGCATAACCTAAATCTATCAATGCAGTTCGATTATTAAATGAACCATAACCCACACTCGTATTAATGGAACTGGAGTTTACTTTTTTTGTGATAACGTTTATCACGCCTCCAATTGCATCGGTTCCGTATAAGGAAGATCTAGCGCCTTTAACAATTTCAATTCTTTCAATTATTTCTGGACTTATATTTTGCAGTGCCGCACCACCTATAGTTCCTGGATTGATTCTTACGCCATCTACCAGAACAAGGACATGATTGCTTTCAGTGCCTCTCATGAATATAGAGGTTGTTTGTCCTGGTCCGCCATTTCTCCCAATTTCCAGACCTGCCTCGAAACGCAAGATTTGGGATAAATCTTTTGCAAGAGAAAGATCTATTTGTTCTCTGTCAATAACAGTTATTGGTGTGCTTACCTGATTAATAGGGATACTAGATCTGGTTGCCGTTACCACAATTGTATCAATCGTTTGTGATACTAATAACATAGGAAAAAGAATAGAAAAAATAAAAAATAACGATTTTTTTGGGAAACGAATGGTCATATAGATTCCTTTACATGCTTCCCCGCATGCGAATATTTTTATATATAGGGAGAAATTAATGACCACAATCCTTCACTAATGACACCCTCCGTATCAGTTATCGTAATTAGCCGGTCTCCGGACTCACGAGTGGATTTTTCCAGTTTCATCACCTTCCCACGATATAAATAACTTCATTTATATTTCGCAGTGGTTTGCCTATTTAATATCAGGCTTGATGAGCTTTGACTCGATTACCGTTGCGGGGGCAGTTTTAGATTTTTGTTTAAAACAATCACTAAATTCCCGTTAATCTAGAGCACTAAATCTAGATACACTAACCACGAGAAAACTCTATTCTTGAAGTAATCGATTGTCAATAGAATTTTTCTTTTGGATGATTTATTAGTTATAATTTTTTAATGAATCTTGCAGAAAATTTCTCAAAAGAATTAGTCGTAGCAATAGATGCATCCGATGCCGCAGCGAAGTTGATTAGAAGTTACTTCAAAGGTAATTTCATTGTTGATATCAAGGAGGATATGACGCCAGTTACTGAGGTAGATATTAAAGCAGAAAATACAATCAAAGAGATCATAATGAATGCTTTTCCAGATTATGGTTTTTATGGAGAAGAAACCTGTCGCGAAAATAAGAATTCTGAATACACATGGCTAGTCGATCCAATAGATGGTACAAAAGGTTTTGTTAGAGGATATCCTTTTTTTTCGACTCAAATAGCTCTAATGCATCGTGATGAAATTATATTAGGCGTTTCCAATGCCCCTATTTTTGACGAAATTATATTCGCAGAAAAAGGAAAAGGTGCATGGATGAATAATAAACAAATTCATATTAGTCATACTAAAGATATTGTTTCCTCAACTATTTCTACGGGCAATCTTAAAACAATTGCACAGTCTGAGAACTGGAAGAATTTAGGTAAGATAGTGTCAAAAGCAGATAGAATAAGAGGTTATGGTGATTTTTATCACTATCATCTATTGGCATCAGGAAAAATAGATGTCGTGATTGAATCCGATGTAAATATTCTTGATGTAGCCGCTTTATCATTAATTATTGAAGAATCGGGAGGAGTGTTTACCGATTTTCAAGGAAAGAGATCGAATCTTGATACCACTTCAGTGATTGCTTCTAATCCAATTTTATATTCTTCTATTAAGAAAGAATTAATTGGTAATTGAAATACAAAAATCTAAAACTAATTCGCAATAAATAGCGATTGCCCATCGTGATTAATTTTTTTGATTTTTACCTTGTAAAGTTCTGTGAGATTTTCTTCTGTCATGACATCTTTTGTCTTTCCTAATATCCATTCGCCGTCTCCAAAAAGAAAAAGACATCTATTTGCATACCTTGAGATTAAGTTTAGATCATGCATGGTTGCTATAATCAAATGATCATCATCTGACATCTTTTTAAAAATATTCAATACTTTGAATTGATAATAAGGATCAAGATGGTTAGTTGGTTCATCTAAAAGGATAATATTAGAATTTTGATTGATCACTTGGGCGATACTTAATCGTCTCCTTTCCCCACCAGATAAAGAATGAATATCACGGTTTTTTTGGGGAACAAGATTGACTTTTTCCAAAGATTTAATTGTCATTTCAATATCTTCTTTAGATTCAGTATCAAATGCTCCGATATGAGGGTGACGGCCTATCAATGCACTATCAAAAACAGTAGAGGGTAGAACATCATCGGAATCTTGTGTTAGTAACGACATCCTTTCAGCAATGTCACGCCTATTTAATGAATCGATATCATCATCAAATACCGAAACGTTCCCCCGAGAAGGTTTCCTAATGCCCGCAATTGTATGAAGTGTAAGTGATTTCCCAGATCCATTTTGACCTAAAATTGCAACAAATTCATTCGTGTTGAAAGATGCATTAAGATCTTTTACCAAGATTTTTTTTGGTACAGATATATTCAGATTATTAAGTGTAATTAATGAAATGGTATTTCCCGCTTTCAATGAAACTATGGTTGTAATCTTGAACCTATCCATTCTGATATAGAGAATGTATCGTCTTCATTTTTTTTAATTTTTCTTGTCCAAAGAGCTCTATCATGGACACGATTCTCGCCATCCATCCACAATTCAATCTCATGTGCCCAGACGCGAATACCTCCCCAATGAGGAGGACGTGGCACTTCTTTTTTTTGAGCATCGTTAGTATTAAATTCGTCGAGTTTTTTGTTCATTTGGTTGATTAAACTTTCTCTTGATTCGACCGATTGGCTTTGATTGCTTCCCCAAGCACTAATCTGGCTTCCTCTATTTCTGGAAGTAAAATATTCATCACTCTCAGATGATGGCGAGAAGACTGCCATACCTTTAATACGAACTTGGCGACCGATATTATCCCAGTGAAAAACTAATGAAACTTCCGAATTCTTTTTAATTTCTTGTCCTTTTCTGGAGTTATAGTTTGTAAAAAACACAACATAACCTGGATCAGGTTTGAAGTATTTACATAAAACAATTCTAGATGATGGGGTGTTATTGTTATCGACGGTTGATAGCGTCATAGCATTAGGGTTTGGCTGCCATTTGTCTTCGCAGGTTTTATTAAACCACTCTTTTGCTAGGTGCATTGGCCTATCTGGAAGTGTTTCAGGCAGCAGGTTTCTTTCTTCAAAAATGTTCATTTTGATTGAGCTTAATAATACTAATATTGAATAACAGAACGAATGCTTTTTCCCTCATGCATCAAGTGGAATGCTTCATTAATATTCTCCAAAGGCATTGTATGAGTGATCATATCATCTATATTGATTTTTCCATCCATATACCAATCCACAATGGTCGGGACATCAGTTCTTCCTCTAGCACCACCAAATGCAGAGCCTCTCCACACCCTTCCAGTGACAAGTTGAAAAGGTCTTGTCGATATTTCTTGGCCAGCACCGGCAACCCCAATAATCACAGATTCTCCCCAGCCTTTGTGACAGCATTCAAGTGCTTGCCGCATAGTATCAACATTACCAATGCACTCGAATGAATAGTCAGCTCCACCATTAGTTATATCTACAATTGCCTCTACAACATTTTCTATCTTTTTTGGATTTATAAAATCTGTCATGCCAAATTTCTTTGCGAGCGTTACTTTTTCTTCATTAATATCGACACCAAGAATCTTATTTGCACCCGCCATATTGGCACCTTGAATAACGTTTAGACCAATTCCACCTAATCCGAAAACAACAACATTAGATCCTGGTTCAACTTTTGCATCATAGACCACCGCTCCTATTCCTGTTGTAACGCCACATCCTATGTAACATATTTTATCAAACGGAGCATCCTGTCTTACTTTTGCTACAGCGACCTCGGGCATGACGGTATATTCAGAAAAAGTCGAGCAACCCATGTAGTGATACACCGGTTTACCATTGAGTGAAAACCTTGATGTGCCATCAGGCATTAGGCCTTTTCCTTGAGTTTCTCTTATTGCCTGACACAGATTTGTTTTTGGATTTAAGCAAAAATCACACTCCCTACATTCTGGTGTATATAAGGGTATGACATGATCATCTGGTTTAACAGAAGTTACGTTTTTTCCTACCTCCATAACAATACCGGCTCCTTCATGACCTAGTACTGATGGAAATATTCCTTCTGGATCCTCGCCAGAGAGGGTGAAAGCGTCAGTATGACATACTCCGGTTGCGACAATTTTAATCAGAACTTCACCTTCCTTTGGCCCATCAAGTTCAAGTTCCTCTATTTCAAGTGGTTTTCCTGCTTCCCAGGCAACAGCAGCACGTGTTTTCATTTTTTTGTCCTTTTGTATTTCATGTATTGTTTTTATATTCTCATAAATTTTTGAGTAATTCTTTGTTATATTTTATAAAATCTTTATTTTTGATTCTATGTAATATAATAACTTCAATTTATTTTGAAAAATAATAGGTATTTTTAATGAATCTGGATGAACTAAGAGAGCGACTCACATCCCTTGATAAATCATTAATAAAAATTATTGGCGAACGTCAAAGTATTGTTAATGAGATTGGTGAATACAAACTCCAAGTTGGAAGGGCGACTAGAGATTTTGAAAGAGAGCGTGCAGTTCTTGATTCTGCCAGAAGTGAGGCTGATCGAGCAAACATTGATCCCGATCTTGCGGAAGAAGTAATAAAACTATTGATTCGATCATCTCTAACTAAGCAAGAGAAAGATCGAGTTATAGCGGAAGGAAAGGGCGATGGAAGAAAGGTCCTTGTTATAGGGGGTGCTGGAAGAATGGGAAAATGGTTTGTTAATTTTTTCGACTCTCAAGGATTCAAAACTTTTGTTGCAGATAGAAATATAAATGATGATGAATTTTCATTCTCTGATTGGCGAAAAGCGGGTGTGAAATTCGATATTATAGTGGTTGCAACACCAATTGAAATCTCTGCAGAAATTCTACTAGAATTATCAAAAAATAAACCTGAAGGGCTTATATTTGATATTGGCTCATTGAAAACACCACTCAGAGATGGATTAAAATCACTCGTAAATAATGGTTGTATGGTTACTTCATTGCATCCCATGTTTGGACCAGAAACAGAATTATTATCAGACCGCCATCTTATATTTGTTGATGTCGGAAATGATAAAGCCACAAAAAAAGCAAAAGAATTATTTGGCTCCACCATGGTGAAACAGCTGGATATGAATATTGATGATCATGATCGTCTAATTGCTTATGTTCTTGGTTTATCTCACGCGTTAAATATAGTTTTTTTTACCGCCTTATCTGGCAGCGGTGAAGCAGCGCCAAAATTAGCCAAACTTTCATCGACAACTTTTGATGCTCAGCTCTTAGTATCCGAAGCCGTAGCTTCAGATAGCCCAGAACTCTATTTTGAAATTCAAAGATTAAATGAATATGGTATAGAGCCATTAGATGCTATGTGTGCATCAGCGAATATGATAAGAGAGATTGTAAAAAGTAATGATCAAAAGCGCTTCATTGAATTAATGGAAAAAGGAAAAGAATATCTAGATAGCAGGTCTTAGCACTACCTTTTTTTGGCCAAACTCTTTTTCATTAATATTATAAATAATGGAACTCCAATCAGTGCAGTCAGAGCGCCAACAGGAAGTTGGCGAGGTGCTAGGATGGTTCTTGCTAGTGTGTCAGCAATTACGAGTAATATTCCTCCGGCAAGAGCAGACGCTGGAAAGACATAGCGGTGCTTACTTCCTACGATCAATCTAACTGAGTGAGGAACCACAAGGCCGACGAATCCAATAACACCAACCGCAGTAACAGAAAGAGAGGTCGCAACAGCGGTTATGATAAAAATCATCATTCTAAAGAACTTTACTTCAATACCCAGTATAGATGCTTGGACTTCACCTCTTGAGAGTATGTCGAAGTATCTTGATAAAAAGCTGGTAATAAAAGTGATTACTAAGAGCAGATAAATAAGATGCATTGGATAATAAGCAAAACTTAAATCACCCATCATCCAAAATAACATCCCCCTAACCGTTTGTTCGCTACTTAAGGCGAGAATCAATGTTGTGATAGCACTGAATCCTGATGCAAGTACAACACCTGTTAGTAGAAGTCGAGTGGGACCCCAGCTCCCATTTCCACTGGCTATTGTGAAAACAAGTAAGGTAGCTATTAGTGATCCAGAGAAAGCTGATGCGTCTATCCAGAATGAACCAAAGCCAAAACTCATCGCTAGAAGTGCCGCTACAGCAGCACCTCCAGAGCTCCCAAGTATATATGGTTCAGCCAGAGGATTTCTAAGGAGCACCTGCATTAACACTCCAGATATTGCAAGCAATCCTCCAACAGCGAATGCTGTTAGTACACGCGGCACCCTCAATTCAAATATAATGCCAGTATATTTGCCATTGGTTTTTGAGAAAATTGTTTCCCATAGATCATTCATATTTATCTCAGCACTTCCTAATGAAATACCGAAAAAAATCGTTACAAGAGATACGATCGATAAGTAAATGATGATTTTTTGATTTCTTTTCATAATATTTCTGATGAGATGAACTCTTAGGATAAAGTTTGTGAATGAATAGTAAAGGGTAATAGATAAAAATCTTCAATTTAAATTTGTTATATTAAATTTATGAGTAATGAAAATATCGATAGCAATGGTTTCAGAAAAAATGTTGGGATTGTTCTTTACAATTCTGATGGGAACGTCCTCCTTGCTAGCAGAGTAGGTAAAAAAGGTTGGCAATTTCCTCAGGGGGGAATCAATCTAAATGAGTCAGAGGATGATGCGTTGTATCGCGAACTTTATGAAGAAATAGGTCTTCAAAAGAAAGACGTTAAGATCGTAAATAGAACAAATAACTGGTTAAAGTATCGCCTTCCAGATCAATATATACGCAAAGATTCAAAAGATTATTGTATTGGGCAAAAACAAAAATGGTTTCTACTAAAACTAATTTGTGATGAGAGTAAGATTTCACTAAAAAAAGGCGATACTCCTGAATTTGATTATTGGCACTGGGTTTCTTACTGGAAACCGGTGAGTAAGGTTATTTTCTTCAAGAAACAAATATATAATTCTGTATTGCTTGAATTTCGTTCCATCGTATTTGATGGGAATGGCCCCAGTAGACCTAGATGGTGGCCAGAACACTGGAAGAATGATTGCGAAAAAGAGCAATGAGTTTATCAATATCACTGATAATTTATTTTTCTAATTCACTCGAAAAACTTTTAACTCTGGTCCAATCAGTGAATTCATAAATCCTGGAGGTGTCTGTCGGACCTTTTGTCATCCACATTATGAATTTTATGATACTTCGGTCGAAAATATTGTATTTAGGATATTCAATTTTCCCTGCAAACACATCTATTAATTGAGGTGACCATGCGCTTGCCTCAAGAAATTTTTGTATGTATGGATTAGTTTTGGGTAGATTTTTGTCAGGTTTTCGAGCAACCACATTCACTGAGAAAAAAGCATTTTTCTTGGAATTAAGAATATTTTTATTATTTTCAATAAAGCTGAATAACTCTTTTTTGTATTTACCGTATCTGATACTGGCACCAATGATTATTTGTGAGTATTGATTTAGATCAATATCAAATGCCTCGTTGAGGGGTATTATTTCAATATTTTGATTTTTCTGAAATGAGTCAATTTTCTCGCAAATTGATTTAGTATGACCATCGACAGAAGAGTATATAATTATTGTCTTATTCATATATAGAATTATTATAAGCTAATAATAATTTCAATTTTCTTTATTTTTTACATAATCTATAATAAGAGATTATTTATACTGCGAAAGAACATGAATCAAACAGATATTAATACAGTAGGAGCAGAAACATTTTCACCATCAATAGTGTTTACGGATTCTGCTGCAAATAAAGTATCAGAGCTTATTAAAGAAGAAGCAAACGATTCGCTTAAACTAAGAGTCTTTATTTCAGGTGGAGGTTGCTCCGGTTTCCAATATGGTTTTACGTTCGATGAGACAATTGAAGAAGGGGACAGTCAAATCCAAAATCTCGGTGTAACGTTGCTGGTTGATCCAATGAGTGTTCAATATTTAATGGGCGCCGAAATAGACTACAAAGAAGATTTGCAAGGCGCACAATTTGTTATTAGAAATCCAAATGCGACAACAACTTGTGGTTGTGGTTCGTCTTTTTCAGTCTAATTAATTAAGCTCGATAGATTCCTCCTAAGATTATTTCTTCATTCGCTCCTGTTACAGATTTTATATTTCCAGGTTTCTTGAGTAATGTTTGTCTTGCCAAAAAGGCGAAAGCAATTGCTTCGAGATAATCAGAATTAAACCCATAATCATCAGTTAAACTGAATCGAATGCCAGGCATTCTCTCTTTCAATGTATTTGTTAGAGTTATATTTTTTGGACCACCTCCACATAATATAATTTCATCTGTATTTTTACTGAAATTTTCTATATGAATGGCAATAGACTCGGCAGTTAAATCGACCAATGTCCTCTGAACATCTGATGGAGTTATATTTTTATCTTTAAGAAATTTGTTGATCCAATTTGAATTGAAATATTCAAAACCTGTACTTTTTGGTGGCAGTATTTTAAAAAAAGGATCAGACAACATAGATTTTAATAATTTTTTGTTGGTCTTACCAGTTTTTGCCCATGCACCGTCTTTATCATATAAATCTCCTTTATTCTCCTTAATCCATGAATCCAGAAGAGTATTTCCAGGGCCAGTATCAAATCCTAATAATTCTTTAGAGTCTTTCCTGAGAATCGTGATATTTGAGATACCGCCAATATTCAGAATCACACGATTATTTTTATTGTCGCTAAATAATGATTTATGAAAAATCGGAGTAAGTGGAGCTCCTTCTCCACCTGCCGCTATATCTTTTCTTCTGAAATCTGAGACAGTAGTAATTTTCGTTCCATGGGCGATGATATTTGGATCACCAAGCTGGAGCGAGAAAGGTTTTTTTATCTTAGGTTGATGACGAATAGTCTGACCGTGTGATCCAATTGCTCGAATTTGTGATCGGTCTATACCAGATTTTTTAATCAAAGAGATTGCACTATCTCTGAAGTTTTCACCAATCCAAGTATCTAGCTGACCTAATTGGTCAATATCAATTTTATGAGGGTTATCACGAATAGAAAGCAAAATTTCTCGTAACTTTTTTGGGTATGATTTACTGAGTGTTGCTTTGACATTAATAATATTATTAATGTTATTTATCAGGACAGCATCTATTCCATCCATACTTGTCCCTGAAATTAACCCGATAAAGTATTCGCTATTTTTATGTTCTTTTTTCAATTATTCGCAACGGTATGTAAAAATCTGGATTCTTTGAACTGTAATAATTCACTCATAATTGATTTTGATTGAATCAAGAAGTCATTAACATATTCTTTTTTGATTGGCTGAGCTTGAGGTAATTTTACTGTTCTTGGATTTTTATGGACTCCATTCACTCGATATTCATAGTGCAAGTGAGGAGCTGTGGCGAGCCCAGAGCTGCCCACATAACCAATCACTTGATTTTGCCTGACTCTATCTCCAAGTTTAAAAGCAGAATTAAAACCTGACATGTGAGCATACAATGTTGTTATATTGTCTCCATGCTGCAGTATAATAACGTTGCCATAGCCGCTTTTAACACCTCTGAAGATAATTTTTCCATCTCCTGATGCTTTAATTTTTGTTCCCTTAGGGGCCGCATAATCAACTCCGCGATGAGCTCTTATAGTGTTAAGAATCGGATGTTTTCTGTTCGGATTAAAATTCGAGCTCACTCTTGTAAAATCCAAAGGCGCTCTTATAAATGCCTTACTCATGTTATTCCCATCAGGTGTGAAATAATTAGGCACTCCATTTTCGTTGGTATAACGAATTGCTTGAAATTTTCTTCCATTGTTATTGAATTCAAGCGCAATTATATTTCCATCGGTGACGTATTTATCATCTTGCCAAATTTCTTCGAAGAGAACATAAAAGTCATCATTAATTCTTATGTCATAAACAAAGTCGATATCCCAAGCGAGTATATCGGTTAAGTTCATTATGAGTTTTTCTGTAAGTCCGTTTTCGATTGCGCTCTCAAAGAGCGATGTTTTTATATAGCCGTAACCAAATTTTTTTCTAATTTGAATATCACGATCAATGATCGATGAGTTGAAATTCTCGACATCTTTCTGAATAAATAGCGCTTTATTTAAATTTAAATTTCTGGTTAAGTTAATTATTTCTCCGTTAGTATGATTGATAACTATTGTATCACCAGGACGGAGATATTTGAGATATTGTTCAGCTAATTTGGAGCTCATAATTTGAAATAAGTGACCAATGTTCAAATTATTTTCAATGAAAAGTTCCTCTAAAGTGTCGCCTGCTTTTATTTCAAGTTCAATTTTACCACTTTGTTGAATTACTTTAGATTCTATCTCATCAGCAAGACTTTCTTGACCGGTAACCGTATCATCAATTATTTCTTGATCGGTAATCGGATCATCGATTATTTGAGGTGTATCCTGAAATGCTATTTCTTGATTAACGATATTGACTTGATCATCTATTAACAATCTAGGTTCTGATTTCTTATAAGTTGTTGCCCAATTGAACATAAGGAAAGAAATCACGCATATAATGATTCCGTTTTGGAATAATTTAGATTTACCCCTTCTCCTAGTTTGTTTGAGCTTAGGCTTATAATCGTGGAGTAATGGATTCGATTTATTCAAAACTTATATTCACGTTCCTAAAATAGCGACTCTACATCTCTGTTTTGCAGCAGTCAAAATTCTTAATATATTTCTATTACTAATCATACGGTACAAAATTTCTATTGATCAATTAATCGCTCCATAATCTTTATTAACAATGTTAAAATATAATCTTTAAAATTAAACAACTATTTAATGACTGATATCAAAGAACAACTAGCAGAGCTTTCAAGAGGATCTGATGAAATTCTTCCTGAGGGGGGGCTTGAAGAAAAACTAAAACTTGGCCGGCCGCTCAATGTTTATGTTGGTTTTGATCCGACGGCACCAGATTTACATCTTGGCCATACAGTTGTTATTAACAAGATGAGGCAATTTCAAGAATATGGGCATAATGTAATTTTTTTGATTGGTGATTTTACTGCTTTGATTGGTGATCCAAGCGGAAGAAATGTGACTCGACCCCCATTAACAAGAGAGCAAGTTGAGTTAAATGCAGAAACATACAAAGAGCAGGTATTTAAAATACTTGATCGAAAAAAAACCATCATTGACTATAACTCTAGGTGGTCTATTGAACTTGGTTCAACCGGATTAATAAAGCTGGCAGCTAAATATACGGTAGCTAGAATGCTTGAGAGAGATGATTTTGCAAAAAGATTAGAAGCAGGTCAGTCAATATCAATTCATGAACTTTTGTATCCTTTAGCCCAAGCATATGATGCTGTCAATCTGAAGGCAGACGTCCAAATGGGTGGAACAGACCAGAAATTTAATCTACTTGTCGGCAGGCATATTCAACAAAGTTTTGACCAAGAACCTCAGATTGCATTTACTGTTCCATTACTTGAAGGTCTAGACGGCGTTCAAAAAATGTCAAAATCTTATGGAAATTATATTGGAATAACCGAACCTCCAAATGAAATGTTTGGCAAGTTAATGTCTATATCGGATGAGTTGATGTGGCGATATTTCGAATTACTAAGCTTCTGTTCTCTCACTGAAATTAGTGAGATGAAAAAATCAATAGAGATGGGCAAAAATCCTAGAGACATAAAATTTAAACTAGCCATAGAAATTGTATCGAGATTTTATAATGAGAAAATTGGAAACGAAGCGAAAGAGGAATTTATTGCACGTTTTCAAAAAGGATCAATGCCCGAGAAAATTCAAGAATCGGATATGACAGCAGAAAATGGTGAAATGCCACTTTCTAATATCTTAAAAAATGCAGGACTTGTGAACAGTTCATCCGAAGGATTTAGAATGATTAAGCAGGGAGCTGTCAAAATAGATGGCGAGAAAGTAGAAGACCTCAATATAAAAATAAAATCCGGTACATCACATATTTACCAAGTAGGAAAAAGACGTTTCGCCAAAATAAATCTTCTCTAAGCTGCGAGTCTTTTCTCTTAAGACTTAGCGCATTCATGTGACAATTAAATTAAATACAATCAAACTTAAATTAAATTTGATCCACTTATTATGCTTCTAACATAGATCAAAACAGCCTGATAAGGTATATAGATTAGTGTTATGAGGGAATTTGAAATGTTAATTTTTTCTTCGTGAAAAAAAAATCAATTTAAAACAAAATAATAGTTGACCGATAGTCATTGCTCATTATAATCGCAGTCCGCTGTGGAAATGATAATTCATAGCAACAATCTAAAATAATATTGGCTTAAAAGTACTAGCCAAAAAGCTAAGTACTGAGTATTATGGTGGGTTCTGCTCGAATAAAAATCGAATAGCAAAATTTTGATTTAGCTGTTCTCTTTTTTGCAGTGTGTTCTTTAACAATTTAATCAGATAATTTGTGTGGGTGCTTGCGTTTGCGTTTTGCAATTGGCAAAAAAACAAACGTAAGAACCACGTTCAATAGTAACGAGGGGATTGCGTTCTTAAGTATGAAGCTCAAAAGCTTTAAACTGAAGAGTTTGATCCTGGCTCAGATTGAACGCTGGCGGCATGCCTAATACATGCAAGTCGAACGGAAACGATGGAAGCTTGCTTCCAGGCGTCGAGTGGCGGACGGGTGAGTAATACTTAGGAATCTGCCTATTAGTGGGGGACAACTCGAGGAAACTCGAGCTAATACCGCATACGCCCTACGGGGGAAAGCGGGGGATCTTTCGGGACCTCGCGCTAATAGATGAGCCTAAGCCGGATTAGCTTGTTGGTGGGGTAATGGCCTACCAAGGCGACGATCCGTAGCTGGTCTGAGAGGATGATCAGCCACACTGGGACTGAGACACGGCCCAGACTCCTACGGGAGGCAGCAGTAGGGAATATTGCACAATGGGCGAAAGCCTGATGCAGCAATGCCGCGTGTGTGAAGAAGGCCTGAGGGTTGTAAAGCACTTTCAATAGTGAAGAAAAGCACAGGGTTAATAACCTTGTGTGTTGACGTTAACTATACAAGAAGCACCGGCTAACTCCGTGCCAGCAGCCGCGGTAATACGGAGGGTGCAAGCGTTAATCGGAATTACTGGGCGTAAAGCGCGCGTAGGCGGTTTAGTAAGTCGGATGTGAAAGCCCAGGGCTTAACCCTGGAATTGCATTCGATACTGCTTGACTAGAGTATGGTAGAGGGAAGTGGAATTTCAAGTGTAGCGGTGAAATGCGTAGATATTTGAAGGAACACCAGTGGCGAAGGCGACTTCCTGGGCCAATACTGACGCTGAGGTGCGAAAGCGTGGGGAGCGAACAGGATTAGATACCCTGGTAGTCCACGCCGTAAACGATGAGAACTAGATGTTGGAGGGGTTACCCTTCAGTGTCGTAGCTAACGCGTTAAGTTCTCCGCCTGGGGAGTACGTCGGCAACGATAAAACTCAAAGGAATTGACGGGGACCCGCACAAGCGGTGGAGCATGTGGTTTAATTCGATGCAACGCGAAGAACCTTACCTGCCCTTGACATACTCGGAACTTGCCAGAGATGGCTTGGTGCCTTCGGGAACCGAGATACAGGTGCTGCATGGCTGTCGTCAGCTCGTGTCGTGAGATGTTGGGTTAAGTCCCGCAACGAGCGCAACCCTTGTCCCTAGTTACCAGCACTTCGGGTGGGAACTCTAGGGAGACCGCCGGTGATAAACCGGAGGAAGGTGGGGACGACGTCAAGTCATCATGGCCCTTATGGGCAGGGCTACACACGTGCTACAATGGCGAATACAGAGGGCCGCAAACCTGCAAAGGCCAGCTAATCCCTTAAAGCTCGTCGTAGTCCGGATCGGAGTCTGCAACTCGACTCCGTGAAGTCGGAATCGCTAGTAATCGCGAATCAGAATGTCGCGGTGAATACGTTCCCGGGTCTTGTACACACCGCCCGTCACACCATGGAAGTTGGTTGCACCAGAAGTAGGTAGCTTAACCCTCGGGAGGGCGCTTACCACGGTGTGGTCAATGACTGGGGTGAAGTCGTAACAAGGTAGCCGTACGGGAACGTGCGGCTGGATCACCTCCTTTAAAGAGCAAACAAAAGCCAAAAGACAAAAATGCGAGTACCCTCACAAGTTATCTGATAACAGCAACAGCCCTGGAATTTACCGAGCTTTGCTCGAAGAGCTACCAGGCATTCAGAAGTGTTTTTGGGTCTGTAGCTCAGTTGGTTAGAGCGCACCCCTGATAAGGGTGAGGTCGGAAGTTCAAATCTTCCCAGACCCACCAAATATATTTTGAGGTGCATGATAGATAGTAAACCATGGGGCCATAGCTCAGCTGGGAGAGCGCCTGCCTTGCACGCAGGAGGTCGGCGGTTCGATCCCGCCTGGCTCCACCATCAATTTTGATTTCGCTGTTGCTTGCGATTTTTTTAAGGCGATAATGTTAAGTGCCTTAATAATTTTGTTCTTTAACAATTTGGAAATTTCTGACGTCTTGAGTGGGTCAACAATATGTTGATTCAATCAAGTGTCGCATTTGCACATGTTGCATGACATATATTCGATTTGCACGATTGAATTTACATTGTTTTGATTTTGTTTATACAAAAGGAAACAGGTATCAAGGCAGTGTACTCAAAAATTTTTTGAGTTATATGGTCAAGTGACTAAGCGCACATGGTGGATGCCTAGGCAGTAAGAGGCGATGAAGGACGTAGTAGTTTGCGATAAGCCTCGGTGAGCTGACAAACAAGCTTTGACCCGAGGATTTCCGAATGGGGAAACCCACTCTGC
>Ga0208277_1000310_pt1 | contig 29342 bp, 27 predicted proteins | sample ETNtaG_5_FD_185782 | JGI IMG/M metagenome (GOLD analysis project Ga0208277, IMG submission 185782) | Marine microbial and viral communities from oxygen minimum zone, Eastern Pacific Ocean - ETNP201406SV205 (SPAdes) (version 2) | ecosystem: Environmental > Aquatic > Marine > Oceanic ...
GGGTGCAGCCAGCTTGTGGCCTGCCCCCATCTTGAGCAACACCGAGTAATGTCACCTCGACCATGCATCGGCCAGTGGGGGCCTCAGCATCAAATCATCCATTGATTCACTGAACGTAGGCGTTCGCAGATTCGTGTCCGCCTGCCCCATAGGGGGCCACTCTGTAGGCCATGCCACGGCGCTTCAGAATGTCCTTGACGGCGGCGATGAGGTCTTCTTTGGTGATGAACTCCCTGTCATCAGAAATTGAAGAGATAAGGGCTGTTTGCACCGTTTCTCTCAACCAAGCACCGGTTAAGCCTTCGCTGGTTTTAGCAAGGCGTTCAATGACTTCTCGATTGACGGTTGCAGCAATGGGCAGTGGCTTGAGGTGTTGATGAAGGATGTGATATCGCTGCTCTTTGTCAGGTAAGCCTACTTCGACAATGCGGTCGAACCTTCCTGGCCGGTCGGCGATTGCGGGGTCGATTTTGTTCGAGTGGTTTGTTGTTGCTAACGTGATGACGCCGTGGTTTGGAACAACACCATCCATTGATTGAAGGAACTCTCCAAGCAGAGGGTGGTCGGATGCACGGCGATCCAAAGCACCAGCCGTATCGATGTCTTCGATGATGAGAAGGGTCGGCGATAGTTTACGGGCAAGTTCGTAGCACTTCTTGATGTCTTGGCGGCCCGTAATCATCTCAGCCGAAATGAGAATGCATGTGATGTCGGAATGGGCTGCGAGCCATTTTGCAATCATTGTTTTACCAGTACCTGGTGGCCCCGCAAGAATCACGCCTCTGGAATTGGCAAGGCCGAGTTGTTGGAGCTTCGGCATGGCTTTCTGAAAGGTGATGATGTCTTTCCACAACATCTCCTTGACTTTTGGGTCCCAAGCCAACAATGCGTCGATGTTTGTATCGCGCTGAATAAAATTGTACTTCAAATCGAAGAACGCTTCATTGAGCGGCCCATTTTCATAAAAATCATCTTCTAATTGGTTGATGAAGTTGTTGAAATCATATCGCTCATTCTTCATTTCGTGCCCGACCGGCACATGAATCGTAATGCGATGATCGCCGTCACCGTCAACTGAAGAAATCAAAATGAAGCGGAGTTGTGGGTCCGCTTTACTTTCGTAAAAGCGAGTGCCAATCACCATGATTCGGGCACGTTGTTTTCCTTGGAGAGGAATGGTGTCATACATGCATGGCCGGATGATGCCATCCTCGATTGAGAATTCTTCACTGACCGTAAATTCGGGTGTGAGGTATTGGTCCAAATGCATTTTCATCAGCGCGCCGAGTTGACCTTTCCAATACCTTGAGTCGCGTTGGGTTTTCGGTGCGTTGAGGAAGGTGAACATCTTCGAATCAAACATGTTGGTGCGTGGTTGTTTTGGCATCAATTTATTCGCTGCCATCTTCGCATCAGCGTATGCTTTCATGTCCACTGAAACCGGACCATAGGGTGATTCAATGACGAATGTCGGGTCGGGTGTTTGCTCTTTTTCCTCTTGCTTTTCTGATTCATCCATGGTCTTCACGCTTCCTTGAGTTGCTCGCATTTCAGCCCGCTTGGCGGGGGTTTTTCGCAAGCATATAGACATCGGCTCGAGAGTATATGAAGGCGCGACGGTCGAACTCCCTTCCCCGCGAAGGACTCAAACCAAAGCGGCATCTCGATGGGCACGAGGGGCGATTATGGCACGGCAATCGAAGGTCGAATTCCCCGGGCAGAAAAAGCAACGTGTCCGCATGCGTGGCACGAAGCAAGCCAACGAAGCAACAGCAAATCGAATCAAGCGCGAGTTGGCGCAGTTGCTTGAAGATCCCGAATCAAAACTACCTCAGATGACGTGGAAAGGTCGACTTCGTTGGGGTCGTGTGGATCCGGTCACTAAAACCTTGAACGAACTTCGAAAAATTATCAAGAAGAAGAACGATGTTCGTTGGCTCAACAAACGAATGATGTCAAAACGCGGGGACCCCGTTGCCAAGGCGTTCGCAGGCTCGCTTCACGCTTGTCATGATGAGGAATTCAAAATGGTCGGGAATTTCAGTTCCGGCTCGTTCGGTACCGCGTCATTTATCCGTCGAGGTGATGGAAAACAAGGTTATCTGGCAGGGTTGCAAAACCATTCACACCTCACGTTGCGCATGCTGCCATGGGAAGATCACGCCAAGCGTGGTATGTTTTTCTTCACCTGGAAGGGCGGATTTGTGTGCACTGGGCCAAAGCCTTCGCCTCCGGACGAATGGCTTGAAGATGTGCTCGATCGTTCAAGATTCGACTTCACCAAGGACGATGAAATTCCTTTGCCCGTGTGGGTAACCAAAGGGCTTGATCCAAACGCGGTTCTCGAGTTTGACCCAAGTTCAGAAGGCTATGTTCGATTTTCGTTCAAGCACGGGCCCATTGTTGCCATTGGGCTCGATGAATTGGCCGAGGCGACCAAGAAAGAAGCATCGTTCATTCACCACCTTGCCCTTTCGATGCTGCCTCCATTCCTTCCATCGATTTTGACCATCGAAGCCAATTGGACGCCAAAAGGATGGCCGGAAGGAAAGCCTCTACCAGATGCTTCAGCTGAAGGCATCGACAACGTCATCGATGCTTGGCAGGGATTGACAATGAATGAGGGCGTCATCACGATGGCTGTGAAACGTGCGGTCATCGATGCGATCGATGGGGGACTGGTTCTTGGCGAGACCTGGATTGAAGGTGCTGATTTGGCATCGATTGAAGAGGCGCTTGCAGACCATCCTGGCTCAAGTGATGAGCGACATCTCGCCGCACACATGCTTCTTGCATCGATGGATGAAGGGCCAACCGATGAAGTTGGCCTTCGAATTAACCCGCGCGGTGATGTTGCTGAACGTAAGGGGCAGGCGCTTGAAATCATGAGTGGGACCAGTTGTGGGAACATCCTTGGGCCCATGTGGGAAAAATGGGGCATGGCAGGCCTGGCTGGTTTGGGAATCGAAGGGGTCGAAGCTGAAGAAATTTGGAAGAAGCAAGACAAGAAGCCTCAACCGTTCGGCACCTTCCTCAAAGGATTGGATTCGGCTCGCAGCCAAGCGCGACGAATTGCTCGTTTCCCAACGCGCAGTGGTGAATTTGGCGGTGCTGCGGGAATGATTCACGATTTAGTGCTCCAGGGCTTGCTCGACGGAATGGGGAAAGCCGAGCGGGTTGCCACTTCCCGGCACCCTTCGATTGATGAAGCGGCTGCGTCATGGGCTTGGTTGCTCGCAGCAGGGCGATCTGCAGGTCAAGATTGGCACTTTGAATCCAACGCCCGTGACCGTGCTGGAGCGTGGTTATCCGCAACCAAAACACTGTTGGCAACCGGGCAATCAATCCTTGAAGCTGAAGAAGACGATGTCGGCTCGCTAAGCGCAGAATGGCAAGATGCTTTCGAACAATTGAAGATCGTCACTGGGCAATCGGGTTGATTTCGATTCAATGTGGAAGAAGAATCCATACTGCGACGCCGACAAGGGACGCACCCAATGCCATGTTGAGACGCTTTGCGTTGTTTTCGGAACTAAACATTCGACGCAGTGCAACACCGAATCCCGCCCATGCCAAGACTGCAGGATAGCCTGCAAAGCCATTGAGGATGATCAGACCGATTTTGCCCCCAATGCCTTGGCCAAACAAACTGCCCCATGTCGCCATCAGTGCGAGGAAATGAATCCATGCCTTGCCGTTGACAAATTGCAACATCACGCCTGTTCTGAATCCCAAACGCTCCGTGCTTGTTGTGTCTGAAAGTGGTTTGGGGTCTGCGCGCCCAAGTGAATAACCGAGATAGGCAATGTAAGCGGCACCGGCGTACGTCAAGAGGTTGAAGAAGCCCTGATTTGATTCAATCGCAGCGATGGCAACACCAACGATGAGGCCAAGAATAGACCATCCGGTTAACATACCGAGGGTCAGTGGAACTGTTGATCGAAAACCGTGTTGTGCGCTGTGTGCTGCGCATAGCATGTTGTTGGGCCCGGGCGTAAAACACATCGGAACGATGAACACGAGTAAAGCAATCAATGCGGTCGTGTCCATGTGTACATCTCCAAAACGAGGAGATCAAACATTGGCAAAGCCGCGCTCAAGGTCGGCCCACAAATCCTCAACGTCTTCGATGCCGATGCTCATTCGGACATACCCGGGGACGAGACCTGCTGCATGGCGGACGTCTTCTGGGATCATCATGTGGCTGGAATTGAATGGGCACTCGACCAGTGATTCAACACCACCAAGGCTCGTTGCTTCGTAGATCATCGTAAGTCCACGCATGAATTTGAGCGCAGCCTCATCGCCGCCCTTGACCACGAAACCAATCATTCCTGTGCCTTTGGGCATGACGCGTTTGGCAACTTCATAATCCTCATGCGATGGTAATGAGGGGTGGTTGACGCGTTCAATCATAGGGTGTGCTTCGAGGCGCTTGGCCAGGCTCGCAGCGTTGGAACAAATCGTCGGCATGCGGACATGAAGGGTTCGCATTCCACGCTCTAAAAGATAGCAATTATGTGGATCTGGTGAGCCACCAAAGTGAACCTTGCGTGGGAAAATTTGTGCAATCAACTCTTTCGAACCAACCACAGCTCCACCGATGATATCTGAGTGGCCACCGAGGTACTTCGTGGTCGAATGAATCACCAAATCAACACCCATTGACAAAGGCTGACAAGCCCATGGAGAGGCGAAGGTGTTGTCGATAATGCACAATAAATTGTGACGCTTTGCAACCTCAACCATAGCCGGAATATCGCAGACCTTCAGCACTGGATTGGTGAGGGTCTCGATGTAGAGAATTTTCGTGTTGGGTTGAATGGCCGCCTCATATGAGGAAGGGTCGCGCATATCGGCCATCGTGGTCTCAATACCAAACCTTGGGAGTTCTTCGGTCATCAATCCGTATGTTCCGCCGTACACGTCGGTTGAAGCAACGATGTGGTCGCCAGAATTGAGCAACGCCATCAAGGTCGTCGAAATTGCAGCCATTCCAGAGGCGAATGTCTCTGCATCTTCGCCATCTTCCATTGCGGTGAGTTTCTGTGCCACGGCATCTGAATTCACCGATGAAAGACGTGCATAGAGGAGGGTGTGTTGTGCACCTGCCGCCCACCCAGCATATCGTTCATCTGTCAATTTGTAGGTGGAGGATTGGAAAATTGGCGTGTTCACTGCGTCGCCAACGTGGTTGGTACCACTGTGAACTGCTTTCGTTCCAAAGCCCTCGTAGGTGTCTGATTTTTCATCGGCCATGAGCATCCCTCATTTGACTCGAAACACTGCCCGTCATTTACTCTTCCGAATCGGCATGTGTGACTTCCGAATCGGCGTGTGTGAACAATTCGACCACGATATTGCCAAGGAACAGCGCCCCACCGCCCACTAGAATCCAAGAGCTCCAGTCGACAAGATCGAGTCCTAGCCCATACATTGTTGCCCAAACAGGCTCAAACGCATAGATGATCGCAGCCTGAATCGGGTGCAGATAGCGCTGATACATGTTCAGCAAAAGCAGGCAAAAGAATGAGCCCCCGATCCCCAAACACAACACAGGAAGGAAAACGCCGTCATCGAAGACAAAATCCCATTCCGCCATACTGCGCCCACCGCCAAGCAGCAAGGTCATCAACACTGCGCCAAGTGCTACAACTGCGAACGATGTTTGGGTGACCCCCACTGGATCCATCGCTTGGGTAATTTTCTGTGTGTAGATGATGTGTAAGGCAAAAAAGACCGCACAGACAACGGTGAGAGCCTCACCAAAACCCCATGTGAGGTGAGGAGGGCCTTGGATGAATCCAGCACCAAAGGTAGCAAGCAAAACGCCGAACATCAAAACCCTCGAGGGTTGGGATTTTGTCATCAAGATCGTAATCAAGGCTGTAAACACAACATACAATGAGGTCAAGAATGCGGAGACTGCAGGATTGATCTCATCAAGGCCAATCATTTGTGTGACAAAGCCTACGAGCATTAAACCGCCAAGAACAGCGCCGCCCTTCCATTGTTCAGGTTGGCGAAGCGCCGCCCTTGCCTTTGGAAAGAAAGCAAACATCACCACAGCGGCAATGGCAAATCGTGCTGCAACCAAAACGCCAACCACCTTGTTACTGCCGTATGTTTCAATCTCTGGTTGGAGTTCATTCAGCGCCTGCTTCATCCAAATGAAGGTGGCCCCCCAAACAGAGGTCACAACCAAAAGGGCAGCGATGGCAATCTTTCGCTGACGTGGGGCGAGGGGTTCGATGCTGGGGGCCGAATCTTGGACAACACCAGCCTCCCCCATAGGGGCGCCTCGCATATTCGGCGCATGAGGGTGACGGTGCAGAAGTGGTCATTTCAACCGCCTCAACGCGAACACTCAAGGAGTGAATGCGGCGTGTGCCCGCCATGACCAAGGCCGCGGGTTCGACTGAGCGCATTTGGGAGCAACCAATCGATACTGGAGGTGCCCCGGAAAATGGTGCGACGTTCGATGCTATTGTCGTCGGCGGCGGCCCCGGTGGCTCATCAGCTGCTGGCTATTTGGCAATGGCTGGAAAGAAGGTCTTGTTGATCGAGAAAGATGTTTGGCCGCGCGATAAGGTGTGTGGTGATGCGGTTGGTGGCAAGTCATTGAGTCACGTATCTGCACTTGGCGTCAAAGCTGATTTGGAATCCACTCCTCACTTCAGAGTCACTGGAATTTTGTTTTCTTCTCCAAAGGGCAATAAAGTAAGGGTTCCGTTGCCCGAAGAAGACGTGGCGAAACTCGAGGCGGGGTACTCATTACCGCGCGCACAATTCGATGCGTTGTTGTTCAAGCGCTGTCAGGCCATGGTCCGTGAGGCGGGCGGCTCAGTGATTCAAGGTGGCGAAGTTCGCTCAATTCTGTTTGATGATGGTAACGGTGGCGAGGACCCCGGCGAAGGCGCTGGTGACGCCCGTCATGCGGCTGGTGTTGTTGTTCGAATTGGTGGCCGTAAAGGCGAGGAATTCACCTTCCACACTCGCGAACTTGTAGGCGCTGCTGGCTACAGGTGCCCCGTAGCAAGGTCTGTTGTCGAATCAAGTTACAATGAAGAAATGATGGATCGAAATCATTACTGTGGCGGCTACCGTGAATATTGGCGCAACGTCAAGGAGTGTGGAACCAACAGCGGCGACATCGAAATCCACTTTGTTGATTCTGTCATCCCTGGATACTTCTGGCTGTTTCCCGTTGCCGATAATGTGGTCAATGTCGGCATCGGCATGGTGATGGGATTGCTCGATAAACAGAAGAAGAAATTGAAGGCCCTTCAAGCGGACGTGATTGCAAACCATCCGATGTTCAAGGACCGGTTTGCTGAAGCAGAAATGGTCCCCGGTTCAGCCAAGGGATGGCAGCTGCCATTCGGTTCACCGCGTAAAAAATCGAAATTGAACCCTCGACGTTCGAGCATGAATGGCATCCGACTTGTCGGTGATGCTGCTTCACTCGTCGATCCTTTTTCGGGCGAAGGTGTTGGAAATGCGCTTGTCACTGGTGAGATCGCCGCCCAGCATATCGTTGAAGGCAAAACCCCATCAGACTACCAAGAAGAAGTTTGGAGGGTGCTTGGACCGGAACTGATCAATTCATATCGAATGCAAAAATTGAGTCGCCGTTCATGGTTGCTCAACTGGTTTGTTGGCAAGGCTGAGCGAAAACCTGAGTTGCAAGAAATGATGACCGAAATGATCGCAAGTAAAGAAGCACAGGAAAACCTGCACTCGCCTTGGTTCATGATGAAAACATTGCTCTTTTGAGGTGAAACTATGAATGCAGCACTGGATGGTATTGAAGCAGTATTCCTCGACTTGGATGGTACAATTTACCTCGGAGGCGAGTTGATCCCAGGCGCCATGGAATTCTTAGCTCGTTGTGATGAACAAGGCGTTGCTCGGTATTTTCTTTCGAATAATTCAAGCCGTTCAGTCGCCCAATACCTGAAGAAATTGGAAGGTTTTGGAATACCTGCTGTTGAAGATGATGTGCTCCTTTCAACACACGACCTGTTGGCATGGCTCAAAAAAGAAGCCGTGACCAAGACATGGTTGATTGGAACAGAAGGTATGCGGGAAATGATGGAAGGGGTTGGCATTGCAACTCGCTCGAGTGAACCTCAATACGTCGTTCTTGGTTATGATACTGAACTCAACTATGAAAAAATTGCAACCGGTAGCATCCACCTCCACGCTGGCGTGCCTTTGGTCGCCAGCCACCCAGACATGGTTTGCCCCTCACCCGACGGTGGTTTGCCAGATGTTGGCGCTTACCTCGCCATGCTCAAAGTGACCACTGGAGTTGATCCAGTTCACATCACGGGAAAACCAAATGCAGGAATGATCCTCCACAAAATCGAGGCTCTGGGCCTCGACCCGGCAAAATGCGCCATGGTCGGGGATCGTTTGTACACCGACATTGCAATGGCGACGCGTGCAGGTTGTGTTGGCGTTCTTGTTCTCTCGGGAGAAGCTACGCGCGCAGATGTCGCTGCACTTCCTGAAGATGCTGAACAACAACCCACAGTGATTGTGAACAGTGTGGATGAACTCCTTCGGTGAACGAATCATGTCCTTGAGCATCCGGTGGAAATGGTGGCGGGCTCGTCGTCAGTCATTCCCACATGATGAAATCCATCGCGCTGGCGATCTTGCCGAAACACGTCTTGCTATGCTGTCTCGTGCAGCCGGACGGAAAAATGGCTGGAAGATCTACGAGTCGGTTCGAATTCCAGATCCCGAGGGTGGTCGACGTGAAATCGACATGGTCATCATCGGTGGAAACACGATGCTTGTGGTCGAACAGAAGCACTGGGCCGGCTCCTTTGTCATCACCAAAGACCATCATTTTATCCAAAATAGAAACAACGGAACTCAGCATAATCACGATGGTGTGGCCGACAGAATTGCTCGAAAGGCCGACCTTCTTGCCGCATTGCACAACAAACGCCTTGGGCTGACCGGTCAAGACAAATTGGAGTACAGGGTCATTGTGGCAATGACACATCAGCGGCTTGAATGGCCAAAGATCCCTGGTAATCTGAAGGCAGAAATGGTCAATGAAGCTGGATTCATCAAGCTCCTCGAGTCAACGAAACCAGGTGAATTAAATCCTGATTTGGTCGAGACGCTTGAAGGATTCAACACATGGGATGAGGTTCATTTGAATGGAGGATTATTGCTGAAAGGTGATGTTTTTGGCCTTGGTTTAGGCAAGGATGTTGACGAGTGGTTTGCCGAACGTGACACCGATGTTGAAGCAAGCCTGATCCAAAAGCGTTCGTGGTTTTCTCTGTTTTCAAACAACCCAACCGAAGTCCATCTCAGTCGTGGTTCGAAGAACATCGAGGCGAAGGTGCCCTATGGTCTATCGCTGAACATGCACGTGGTAGGAGAAAAGCGGCGACGAGAGGTTGATTGGGCCACCATCGAGCGCATATTTGTTTCAAAGCCGCCAGCAGTATGGGCGGTCCATGAACCACCAAATAAAGAACAAGACTCATGAGGGTTCATCTGGCGCTGTCGATTCATGGCCGCCATGTGGATCGAAGCAATTGGCCTGATTGCTGGTGTTATCGGCATTTTTGCCTGGATTCCACAAATCATCGAAGTGTGGGCTCACAAGAAGCACGAAGGGCTCTCACTGACATCGTTTAGTGTCGTTTCGTTAGCGTTGCTGCTTTGGCTGATCTACGGTATTTTGGTCGAATCAATTGCCATGATTGTGGCCAACATCATGACCTTGAGCGTTATTGCCGCAATCATTCTGGGCGCATGGCGGGCTCGAAGAAGTGAACATGTGGATGAGTGAATCGGGGCAAACATCAAATTTACCCGCCATAAGATGTTGTCATGAGCGACAATTTTTGGGACACGGTCGACACCGAATCTAAAGTCGCTGAGAAGACAGAAGTGGCGCCTCCAGTCGCTGGTGATTCAGTTTTTACTCAAGTTGATCCCGCCTTTTCTCCAGAGGAACAAACCCCGTCCCCATTTGCCGATAAATACTCGGCATCCCTTTCTGATTTCCCGGTTGACGAATGGGATTCGAGAAATGATGTTGAGCATATCGTCAGTTGGTTCAACGACGAGCAACGAAAAATGGTGAAGGAGACATTGGATTTTCATTATTTTAAGAGGGCGGCAGGCGTTTCTTCCATTGATTCAGAACATGATGCTCAGAAGATTTTGAATCTGGCTCTTGACATTCTGAATGAGAAAATTTCCATTGACAAAAAAATCCAACTTGGCGGCTGGATGCAAGATACTGACCCCCAGTGGACAGAAGAGTACGAACGATCTGCTGGAATGTGGGCAAATATTGCGGCAGCGAGCGGTTTTACACTTGTTCTGATTTTTTTTATCGTAGCTACAATCATGTTTTCAGTGAGTTTGATTCATGAATCAGGACGCCAAGATTGGCCAACTGGAGAAGCACAGATTATTGAATTTGAGGAATGGATCGAAACCGAATGTGGCGATGATGGTTGCTCAGATACACAATATGCAAGGGCGAACTTCGAATTGCATTGCTTGACTCCATATTCTCCTGGAAAGACTTTTGGCCCGGAATATGTGTGTGGTGGAGAGGCAACCGAAGACACTGTGATGTTCAAGCATGAATATAATTCCGGGTTTTTTGAACACGTACCGGCGAATTACATGATTGAGCATTTGACCGATGCTGAAACTCATACTGTAGCCTACAATCCTAATGACCCGAGTGAAGTGGATTTGCGACCAGGTTTCCAGATCAACTGGGAATGGTTTGTACCGGTCATCATACCATTTGTCATTCTCCTTGTGATTGCTAAGGCCAAGAATGTAAGCGTCAAAAGCGGTTACGCAAGTCTTGTTGGCATCATGAAAGGGGACGTTGAAGTTTAACCCTCTTCAGCGGCGTGACGTGCTTGATTATACCGACTTGGTGGTCGAGATAATCACTGCGCCAATCTTGTATGGATCGCCGTTCGATGCAGGTCGACGATCTTCAAGACGGCCCACCCAACCATCGGTTGGAACAGATGCAGGGACACGGATTGATGCCCCGCGGTCTGAAACACCGTACGAGAACTGGTCGATGGATTGTGTTTCGTGCAATCCAGTGAGGCGCTGTTCATTGTGTGCCCCGTAAACGGCCATGTGCTTCTCGATGTTTCGCCCAAAGGCCTCACATATGGAGTCGAAAAGTTCCTTGCCACCCTGTTCTCGCATGGCGCCGTTTGAGAAATTCGCGTGCATTCCCGAACCGTTCCAATCGCCCTTGACAGGTTTTGGATGGTATTCGATGTAATAGCCATAGTTTTCCGTCAATCGGTCGAGTAAGTAGCGTGCAACCCAGAGTTCATCACCAGCGCGCTTTGCACCCTTGGCGAAAATTTGGAATTCCCACTGCCCGCATGCCACTTCTTGGTTAATTCCTTCAAAATTGATGCCAGCTTCGAGGCAGAGATCGGCGTGCTCCTCAACAAAGGCGCGGCCATGTGTGTTTTTGCCTCCGACTGAACAATAGTACAATCCTTGGGGCCCTGGGTAACCGCCAACTGGGAAACCAACCGGAAGTTGTGTGTCAACGTCCATGATGAAGTATTCCTGCTCATAGCCAAACCAGAAGTCGTCGTCGTCATCGTCAATGGTTGCTCGGCCGTTGCTTGCATGAGGTGTACCATCTGGGTTGAGAACTTCGCACATAACGAGGTAGCCATTAATTCGCTGTGGATCTGGGTAAATCGCAACTGGCTTGAGCAGGCAATCAGATGCTCCGCCTTCGGCTTGACGCGTAGATGAGCCATCGAACATCCATTCAGGGCAGTCTTCGAGTTCGCCAGAGAAGTTGTTCCTGACCATTGTCTTGCTTCGCATGTTTTGTGTTGGTTCATATCCGTCGAGCCAGATGTATTCCAATTTCGCTTTGTCCATCATAGGTATCGCTCCCCTCCTTGGCGAGGCGGTATATCATACATACGCTCAATATTTTAGGGATTTTATGTCATAAGTGAGTAATAAATAATTAATTATATGTTCAATTGAATTTTTAAATTGAAATTAAGCGCGTCGTTCGCTGTTCAAATGTTCGCGAGGGTTGCCGGGTTGTGTTCATTTGACCAAATGCCGAGGGTTTGGTCGGAGGTGTTGTTCTGAGGCGGCCGACCGGTGGAATCATCGCCTTCCGCATCGTGGAGGGGGCATGGAGATTCCAAGTGGGGGCTACCTGCGCCAATGGCGCAAGACACTAGGCCTCACTCAAGCCCAACTCGCTGTTGAAAGCGGATTGACTCAATCAGTTATTGCCAAGGTGGAGCGAGAAAACGTTGACCCTCGGGCTTCCACGCTTCGAAAGATGGTGGCCGCGTTGCTACGCTCAGAAGCGCCCGATAAGCCCCACACTGTGGGCGACATTATGATCGAAGAGGTCGCCGTGCTGGGGCCAAGTGATACTGTGCAATCTGCAGTTGAACGGATGGTTCGCGAGGGCATCAGCCAACTTCCAGTGGTGGCAGAAAACGGCGCGATCATGGGGTTGGTTTCGGAAGCGAGTTTGCTTCGTACAGATGTCGAACGAACTGCGCCCGTCCAGTCGGTGATGCAAATGAACTTTGAAGTGGTGAATGTCGGTGTTTCAATCTCAGAAGGGCGCAGGCTGTTGGTGGAGCGTGAAGTGCTTTTGATCACTGATGCTGGCGTCTTGTGCGGCCTCGTAAGTCGGATTGACATGGTTCGCGCCCTGAGTAAGGACGAGTGAGTGGCTCACTGATTGTTTGCTGCGTCTTCACCTTGTGGTGTGATCAAGACATTGCTGCCGTCTCTGTCAAGGTGAGGAATGGAAAGGGTGCCGCCATTCACGGTAATCGGGCATGTTACCCCGCACGCAGGAGCGAGGTAATCTTCTCCCGTTTCGGTAAGCACAAGTCGCACGCCGTGGCCGGCAGGCAAAATGGCATCAATGGCTTGGAACTCCATCAGCATCGTGAGGGTTTGTCCTGGAAGCACGGTGGTTGGGTCCGAGCCGCCTTGGTAGTATCGTATATCCATTGTAGCATGGCCAAGTCGCAGGCCTGTCTCTGCATCTTGCAGTTCTGCGAAGATTTGGCCGCCGTCCATGGCAGCTTGCACATCGAGGTGAAGGGTCGCTAAGCCGGAGATGAGGGTGTCGGACGTGGAATCAAGAGCGTCGCATTCGAAGATGACTGAAGCAAGTGTGGCGCCGCCACCTGAGATGCCTTGCACGCTATTGCCATTCTTGGCACACCCGTCGAGATCGACCGCATTCCACTGATGGTCTTGAGGGGGCCAGGTTGGTTCGATTCGCCATTGTCCATCGTTGCGTTGAATTTGTGCATGGAGGGCAGGTTTCTCACCGATGCCTTTGAGGTAGTATTCAAACCATTCAAACAAATCTTGGCCCCAATCCCAACGCGTCATGTTGTGAATGGCCTCACCGCCATAGCCTGAATCTTGGTTGTTGTGTTTCGTCCATTGGTCAGGGTAGTTGTGCTCCCACTGGCCGAGCATGCCCCTTACGTCGAATCCTGCATCAATGAACATCTGGTACCATGGAAACACCTGATGTGGATCGACGTTCCAGTCCTGCATTCCTTGGACCCAATACACGCTGCCTTGGTAATTGGTGAGAGCTTTGGAAATATGCTCTCGCTCTTCATAGTAATTGGCCATGTATGGATCAAGTTCACCCATACCATAGGTGACAGGTCCTGCAAACAATCCTTCGATGATGTCCGGGCAAATGTTGTCCATATCTTCTGCATTATAATCGACCGTGCTGCCGAAATAATTCATGTGCATGACTTGGCTTCGTGCCTCTGCGCTACCGTTCTTGTAGAGCAAGGGGTGGAGTCCTGTTGTTCCCGAAATAGGTACAATTGTCGCCAAGTGCTCGCTTCCGTGCACTGCTGCCTCCCATTGAGTCGCGCCTTCGTAGGACTTGCCATACAAGCCCACTTTACCGTTCGACCACTCTTGCTGGCCCAACCATTCTACAGCCTTGTGAATGCCCCAGCCTTCCCCTTCGCCACGGTAATCAAAACAACCAGATGATTCCTCTGTTCCAAACACGGAGACTTGTGCAAAAGCATACCCGTGGGGAATATAATTGTCATAAATGAATTCGCCGCGCCCGGCACCGACCACATTCGTGGCACCAGATTCGTCGCCTGGCTGGCCGTAAGAAAAGTAAGGGCTCACTACGGCGATGACTGGAACCTGTTCACCCATTTCTGTGTTGGAGGGTAGCCAGTATGAAAGGTGAACATTTGATGTTGCTGGACCGGTTTCCCATACCTCTGAAGTGTCAACCTCGAACGTTGCTTCTTGGACGTCCAATGCAGTGTATGGGCCTGGCTCGAGCACGTATGAATAACTGTCCGTCCAGTTCCAATCAAGTTGGTGACGATCCCAAACATCAGGGTACATTGAATCCTCGACTGACAACTCCCCGCCCGGTTGTGATGCACCTAGACACCCAGACAGTGGTCCGAGAAGAACCAACAAAGTCAGCAGCCAAGCGGAGCGCATTGACTCTGCGGTACTGTCGGCTGTCATGAATGTGATGCTATGCTGTAACCTCAAAGGTCGAGCCCTTGTGCGAGATGCATGGTGGTGCTTGTCACTGGCGCAGCGGGTTACATCGGTTCGCATGTTGTCGAACGGTTGTTGTTGCAAGGCCACGCGGTCCGTGCAACGGCACGAAAAGCGGCAAGCGCCTCGTTTTTGGCCGACTTTACGCTTGGAAGCGGTGCGTCATTAGAGGTGGTGGAGATGGATTTGTTGAATCCTTCGAGCGTTGATGCGGCGGTGAACGGCTGCACTGAGGTGATCCATTGTGCTGCGGTACTGATGGTTGGCATCAATGAAGTTCAAAGCGATTTGATCGACCCTTCTGTTCAAGGCACGATGAATGTTTGTCATGCGATCGAAAAGGCGGGAACTGTGAACACGATTATCCACACTTCTTCGGTGGCAGCCATCAGAAGTTCGACGTATGTCAATGGGCATGTGTTCACGGCGCAAGACTGGTGCAATGACGCGTCTGCAGAGGTTAATCCATACGGCTTTGCAAAGGCCGAAGGAGAGCGGGTGATGCGGCGGTTTGTGGAGCAAGTCGAACAACATAAACGGCCACGTCTCGTAACCATTCACCCTTCGTTGGTCTTTGGTCCGATTCATCATGTGCGCCACCTCAACGGGTCCATGGCCTACATGAAGCACTTTGCAGGAAGAATGCCTTTTGTGCTGAACACCCACCTCAACTTTGTCGATGTCCGGGATGTTGCAGAGGCTCATGTTGCTGCATTGACAAAGGGCCCTGATGGAAAGCGGATCATCGTTCACGCGCGGGGGATGTGGATGAGGGAAATCGGACTTGAATTGAGGAGGCTAAGGCCCCGTTCCTCCTATGCTACCAGGGTGCTTCCAAAATGGCTCACCGTCGTCATGGCTGCATTCCATCCGAAACTTACCGTCAAGGCTGTCAAGCCAAGCTTGGGCCGTCATGTTGGGTATGATGTAGGTACCTCATTCGATGACTTGGAGATGAGCCCCACTCCAATTCAAGACACATTCCTCGACGGTTTGGATTCGATTGAGCGATTAAGAGCTGCTTGAAAATGAGCCGCAAGATATGAGGGGTTGGTGCCCCTCGCATAGAGCATGCAGCCGGAGGATGTTTGGGGCCAACGATGGGCGATGAACACCTTGCCCATGGCCAGAACCTACATGGAAGTGGCATGCAGAAAGCAAAGCCTCGTTTGTCTGGCTGCTGATCGCTCAACCATGGCCGGTTTGTTTGACCTGATTGAAACGGTAGGGCCTCATATCGCCGCGCTAAAAACGCATGTTGACTTGGTTGATGATTGGACAAGTGAGTCGTGGGGGCGATTTTGTCAAGCGGCAAAAGAAGCCGATCTCTTGATTTTCGAAGACAGGAAATTCGCAGACATTGGAGGCATCAGCCGCAAACAAATGGCTGGAGTGTACAACATTCGAGCATGGTCGGACTTGGTGACTGCTCACTTAATTTCCGGACCAGATATTGTCGATGGTTTGCAGGCAGGCTGGTCGGATGTCAACCGGGAAGGGGGCGTCCTCCTTTTGGCCCAAATGTCAAGCAGGGGGAATCTTCTGGACCCCGATTACACATCGAACGTGGTCGCGAAGGGTAAATCTCACTCCGGTGTTTTTGGATTCATTGGAAATGGTTCAAGGCCGGAGGAATTACGTCAACTGCGCACCGCCGTTGGCGATGGCAAGTTGATTTGGACGCCAGGAGTCAATCTGGCCGTCGGTGACGGGGAAATGGGTCAACGATATGGGCACCCAAGAGAGGCCGTGCTCGCAGGTTCGGATTGTATTATCGTCGGTTCAGGCATTCACAAAGCAGACGATCCTCGACAACAGGCTGCCGCCTATGCGGCGTCTTCATGGAACGCCCTTCAGGAGCGGTGAAGGGTATCTTCTTGGAGGAGGTGTGCCTCCACTCATCATGCTCACCGTCATTGGCTGGATTCTGGCCATCGTTGTGACGTTGATTCCAAGCTACATGATTTGGAGGTACGCAAAGCGTGCGGCTGAGTTGGATGAGCGTATTGCCGCTTGTGACCCAAGCCTGCTCACCGATGATGGTCTCAACATTTCACGGTTGATGGCCGTGCCCCAAGGAACACAGTACCTAGAAAACGCGCAAATCATCATGCCTTCTGCCGCACCTATGCCAATTCATAGTCCGGTTATGGGTCAAATTGGCGAGCCGAATTCAGACCAATAATACGCTGCTCCGGCAATCACCAGAACCAGTAGAATCCATTTCGCAGTACCTTTTCTTTTTGGCGACTCTTCTGAGGCAACCTCAGCGGTTGGTACAGAAATTTCACTCGACACTTCAAGATCTGCAACGGGCAGTGCTTCAGGAACAGGGAGTGGGAGCGGGAGTGGTGGCATTCCCGGCAGTGGGGGCAAAGGCATAAGCCCCTCATCCGGCTGAGGTTTGATTCGATCTTCTGGGTAGAGTTCGTCGAGGTCTTCGAGCCCGGGTGCTTCTGGGATTTGACCGAGAACCTGTTCCCAGATTTCATCCAAAGCGGCGGATGAGACTGGTTTCTCAAGCCAAGCAACGGCGCCTGCAGAATGGGAAGCGTCGCGAGCCAAATCTGCAAGTCTGCGAGGCGTAATGAAAACAATTCTGCCCTCGCCACCATGTTCGCGCATTTCCAAAGCCGCCAGATGGCCGTCAAGGGTTGGTATGTCGAGGGCGATCACGACAAGTTCTGGGTCAAGGCGGATGTATTCGTCAACCGCTTGATCACCATCCTCACAAACCACGACGTGGAATTCTTTGACACGGAAGACTTCAGTCAGCCTTCGTGTGGACATTGGGTTGTTGTCAACGATGAGCACCGTGGGTGCGGAATCTTCGTCTGCCGCGGTGACATATGCCATGTGAATCATACCCCTGAGTTCGCCCTTGCACATCAATCATACGCACGAGGAAGTTCATTCTTCACTGTCTGAGGAGGTAGAGAGGTCCTCCACGGGCCCTGATTGTGGATGTGCGAAGGTTTCGCGTACTGTTTCGGACTGTGCGTTGGCGTCTTCCATTTCTCTTCGCCGGTTTGGGGCTTTCAAAAATTGCAATTGTAATTCACTCACAATGCCACGGAGCATCCGTTCCTCTTGGTCAGTGATGTTGCCTTTGGATTTGTTCTGAAGCACGCGAAGCATGTCAATGCCGGCTTTTGCCTCACCAAGATTGAAAATGAAATTACCCTCATTATCAGGAATCATCCCCATATGGAGCAATGATGATCGTTGAAACATGTGAATGAGTTGGAAAAATTGCTCGGTCTCGTCGTCCTTGAATGTGCCCGACATACCCTTAGCGAAGGGGTCAAGCCCTATCGCTTCATCGCTGAATTTCAATCAAACATTTGCTCAAGAAGCCAATCGGGATCGAATTGTTTCAGGTCTTCATACCCCTGACCAACGCCAGCAAACACGATTGGTCTGCCAGTAGCAAAGGCGATTGAAAGGCCTGCTCCACCCTTCGCATCGGTATCCACCTTGGTGAGCACCGCCCCGTCAAATTTCATAATTTCCTGGAACATTCTCGCCTGTTCAACAGCGTCATTACCGGCGAGTGAGTCGCCGACAAACAGCGTAAGGTGTGGGTTTGCAACGCGACGGACTTTGTTAAGTTCATTCATGAGATTGACTTTGTTTTGCATGCGCCCAGCAGTATCGACGAGGACAACGTCCACGCCTTTCGCCCGGGCGGATTCGATGGCGTCGCGGGCAATAGCGGCGGTATCGCCGCCTCGTTGACTCGAAACACAGCGGATGCCGAGGTTTTCACAATGAGATTCCAATTGTTGGATTGCCCCGGCCCTAAACGTGTCACCCGCTGCGGCGATCACGCTGTGTCCACTGCCGAGTAACCGGTGAGCAATTTTGGCTGCAGTCGTGGTTTTCCCAGTGCCATTGACGCCGACGAGCATCACAACCACTGGCGTGTCCCCAGCTTCAATGAAACCGTTGACTGATGCATCAAAGTCCCAATAGCCGGCGGCCAGCAAAGATCGGAGCGCTCGCTTGAGCGCTGCTTCCAACACCTTGGCGAGATCTGCCCCCTTTCGCAGCCTTGAGCCAACAAGGCTGCTGCGCAATGCATCGATAATCGCCGATACTGCATCACTGGAAATATCTGATTCAAGAAGCACCCACTCCAATTCTTCGAGTAAGGTGTCAAGAGCGCCTCCTGCCTTAATCACGCGTCCACCTTCTTGGACAACACCGCCGCCAAGGTCGACGGCAACTTTAGTCCCAGCCTCGGTTTCGACTTCCGCCTTTTTCACAGAGCCTTTTGGCGTAGCTGCCACACTGACCAATTGCCTGCCAGTTGTTGTTCGCATCATTGACAGATCGACTTTGGAGCCTTCAGGGCGGGCAACTTCAACTGCGCCGCGCTTCTTCATCTCTTTTTTCAGTTGCTTTTCTCGCTTGGCGTCCGCTTTCTTTGCTTTCTCAGCGAGTTTGCGTTCACGTCGTGAAGGTTCTCTTGGAAGTTCGATTTCTTCTTCATCATCCCATTCATCCCAATCGTCATCTGGTGTCGTTTCCACAGGGTCAAGGGCGTCGAGGTCTTCCCATTCCTCCTCTGCTTCACCTGGGGGGGATGGTAGTTCTTGAACGGGGGCATGGCTCGGTGATTGAGGTTGTTGCCCGGCTGCAACTAAAGCAGCCTGTGCTTCTTCAGAGCCTTCATCGGCTGAAAGCGCATCCGCATCAGTCTGTTCTGCAACTTCATGAACTCGTTTGCGGAAACGATCGAATAAGCCCATGGTATCACCTCAGTCGTCCAATGTGAGTTCCTTGCCGATGCGGCCCTTGCGACGTGAGGTCCGTTTTGGTGCCTCTGTTTGATCGGTGGCCTCCTCGGTTGGGGGCGTTTGGGCTGGTGAAGGGGGCGAAGGGGTGGATTGTGCAGCGGTCATTTTGCTGGCTGCTTCATTAAAGGCCTCGGCGAGCCCTGTGATTTTTATTTCGAGAGCAGTGGATTGCTCTTGGAGCTCTTCTTGAAGAAGGTTGATTCCGTCAAGGCGTTCTTTCGTGATGCGTTCTGCCTCATCCCATGGTTTCTCTCCAAACACCCCGCTTCCCAGATCGACAAGTGCGGTTCCTTGTTGCTCTCCATCGTGTGTATAACGCAGTGAAACGCCCGAGCCAATGGTAAGACGGGCACTGGTTGAGCCATCTTGAGCGCCCTTTTGTAGATGGGAAAGAATTGTTGAAGTTACACGGTGTTCTTCGATGACCTTTGAAACTCGTTCTATTTGCGTATGGAGGTCATCCAGTTGCTTACGATGAGCGTCGATGGTGCGGGCCATGCGTTGTAATTCAGAACGATCCACCATAGCAATCACACCTCCGAGAACGGGGTCATAGAAGAATCCGGCGTTGCCGGAGAAGTTCACTCTTCCTCTGCCTTTTGCGCAATAGCACCGCCAGCAGCGGCGATTTGATCACGGAAATGATGGGTTACACGAGGTTCTGTCGAGGTTCGAGGATCGATTTCACTGACAGAGTCGATTGAAATTGAGCGGCGGTTGGCCTTGTGCCTCGAGCCCATGATCGAGTATGTTCTGTGTTCCGCATCGGCTGCACTGCTTGCAGGCAGGTCGATCGAAAATTCTTGGCGCATGCTGCCGAAGGGAGCGATTCCTGTTACACGGTAGGCCTTCATCGAGTTGGGCGACTCGCAAACCCAACTTAAACGCGCTGGCGCGACTTATCCGCCCAAATCATACGCGAGATTGACAAAGTTTGACGGGGCAACAGGAATCATGCGGCGGGCTTTTGTGATGGTGTTGCTGCTGTTCTTGCCGGCAGTAAACGCTCACGTCGGCCCAGAACTGTTTCCTGAGCAAGAAGGTTTAGGTCACGAAGTGCTTCTTTCCATCGACGAAGGTGTGTGGACCTATGAAGAATGGTCGGGCCTTGAAGCGAAAGGTGTTGTTCCGCTTCGCGTGATCTCGCCTACCGAATTGATCGGTTGGACGTTCGATGATTTCTATGAAGATGGTTTTGCATCTTCGCCATCGCCCGATGCCATTTGGAAGTCTGGTCTCGACGGCATGGAGCCGCATGGCGGTGATGTTGTGCGTTTGTTACTCGAGCCGCGATTGCCTGTTGGTGCGTTTTCTATCTTGCAAACACAATTTGCCGCATTAGGCGTGCTCTTGCCCGACGGGCACGAGCCTTCCCCGCTGGCACCAGTGCACATGATTCAATGGCCAAACAATCTTGCGCTAAGCAGTGCTCTTGCCATCGAGGGTGTGCTTTGGATTGAGCCTGTTCTTGACACGGTTGCTCGAAATGCTCAATCGTCTTCATTGATGCAGAGTGGTGGACTTTCGCAGCACCCAGCATGGTCTCTTGGAATCAATGGGGATGGTGTGATCGTTGGTGCTGCAGATTCGGGCCTTGATGCTGATCACGCTTGTTTTCGTAATGCCACTTCTCTTGGCGCTCTTGGTAGCGGTGGAGAAAATGGAAGTGAATTGACTGGCTTGCCGGGAGAGGCGCATCGAAAACTCATCCTTCTCAATACAACCATCGACGGAGGGGACACTCAAGGCCACTCTGATTATCGTCATGGGACTCATGTGGCCGGGACGTTGAGCTGTTACAATGTTGATGACGAACGTAATGATGAGTTTCCATCGAACGGTTCTGCACTCGCCCATGGAACAAAATTGGTGATGCAAGATATTGTCTCATCGGATGGATGGGTGCCTCCTGATGTCGATGCTTTGCTTGTTGAAGCGGGCCTGCACGGTGCCGTCATCCATTCAAATTCATGGGGCGATGATACCACGGCCTACACTGCAAGAACGGGTGATTTTGATGCTTGGGCATTAGCAATGCCATGGTCTCTCTCGTTTATTGCACCAGGCAATACCGGGTCATCGTTACTGGAGCCAGCAAATGGAAGGAACGTCGCTGCAATTGGAGCCTCTGTAAAATCTGAGCAAACCGAGCGTTGGAGCGCGTCCTCCACTGGGCCTACAGAGGCCGGAACGAACGGGATTTTTGCCCTTGCTGTGGGCACATCGATCCAGTCGGCAAAAGCCGACAATATTGCAGATTCATACAACGGAGATCTCCGCACATCTTCTGGAACGAGCATGGCAACTCCTGGTGCTGCAGGCTTTGCGGCCCTCCTTCAGCAAATGGTGGAAGATGGTTGGATTTCTGGGAACGAAGAGCGCACTGAAGTTTCGTTTGCCAGTCTTGGGCCTGCATGGGAAGACGGAGGAAATGAAGGCGCTTCTCTTCTTCTTGCCGAAGGGTTCACGCCCTCGGGGCCGATGCTCCGCTCACTGCTGGCTCTTTCGTCCACTCCGTTGCAAAATGAGGAGCGGAATGGTGGTGAAGGTGGGTTTGAATTAGTCAATCGGCACGACGGTTGGGGCCAACTCAACCTCTCTGCTTTGATTGACTTTGAAGCGATCGATAGCGATCTGGCTGCCGGGTTGGCTTCACCAGCAAATGATGTGTGGATTCACGATGCGTATCGGCTGTCCAATGGGACGCCTCAAACCTGGCTTGAACAACGGCAAGGTGGGGCTGAGGCGCTTGAGAATTTGATGGCCCACCCATGGAATGGCAGCGGCGCGGTGGGACCTTTTCTCCAAACTGGAGATGTATGGGTGCAACGATTTACCCTCTCAGAAAACCAAGAGTTCAATGCACGCATGGGCCATCTTGCCTCGCCCGAGCCAACCGCAGTCAACGATATGCAACTGGTAGTGCGGCTTTCTGATGGACGAATTGCCCTTGGTGGCATCGTTGACAGTCAAGGTGAATCTGTGTTACACTATGCTTCTGCAGATCTGGACGACGAAACCTCGTTTCCTCCATCGAATGAGACAACGCATGGGGTGCGTCTAAGCGCTGAAACCTTGGACCAAGTCGAATGGGTCGAAGTGGAGGTTCGTGCAAGATTTGTAGCCCCGGGAAATATTGTCGGGGGCGTTGGCCTCGACGGTACACACTCCGGATTCGCGCTCGCCATCAAAGGTGTGGAAAGGGATTCTACCGATTGGGAGGATGGGGATGGGGATGGCATCGTCAACATTGCAGACTTGTGCCCTAACCAAAACGCAACCGATTGGGACCTTGATTTCGATGGTTGTTTAGATGAGAGTGATGGAGATGGCATCACTGACAATCTCGATCTTTGCCCGGCTGAAAGCGCCCTCAACTTTGACCTTAACTCGGATGGATGTATTGACGATTCAGATGGTGATGGTGTTCTTGATTCGATTGATGAATGTCAGACTTTGGTATTGAATGAGATTTGGCCAGTGGATGATGTTGGTTGTCGGCCGGTAGATTCGAGGCCTGTTGTTGTCATTGATGATGTACCGAATGAGGGTTTTGTATGGACCGGGGACTTGACTGTTGAGTGGTCTGTTTCAGATGCTGATGGTGATGCATATCAAACGGGTGTCGAAGTCTTTGTCCTCGACAATCGCACCCAAGGTGGAGGGTATGTCATCGCTTCATGTGATGCTGCGTCCAATGCTTCCGCCTCCTTTGAATGTCGGTGGAGTGCAGAACAGGATTTGCCGGTATGGGACATCGAAAGTGCTTGGATTCGCTTGGATCTTCATGTTCAAAGTACAAATAATTCTCCAGAAGCAGATACCAGTCGAATTGTGGTCCAAACCGACCAGCTTTTCCGTGCAGAATATTCCAGTGGATTTGATGACGGGGTTGCCGATGAGGGGCCTCAGCAGCAACGTGATTCTGTGCCTGCGGCGCGCGCTCTATTCTGGGGATTTTTGGGCGTGATCGGTGCATGCTTCATCGCTTACAGAATGGGTTCGGAGAATTTGCGGCATTCCCCCCCCTCTACGGTTGATTCGCCGTTTGTTGTCGAGGTAAAAATCGGTGATTCTGTTCAAGTTGGTGAAAACGAGTAAGAATCGCGTGCAGTGGCTTGTATTTTTGAAAAATTGGTCGTTCTTATACAAGGTGAACCTTGAAGGGTGGTGGCATGCTCGGAGGCATGTCCGCAAGGCGGACGGTGAACAAAATGAGTGACCGCTTGTACGTTGGAATTGACCTAGGCACCTACCAATCGACTATTGCTTCGAGCGCTGGCATCAGCCACACGATCGAAACCGTTGTGGGGCGTCCAAAGGACCCTGTAGCCCGTAACTTCCTTGGAAGAGATGTCTTGTTTGGAAACGATGCCCTCAAGAACAAACTTGCATGCAACCTTTACCGCCCAATGGCTGCTGGTGTTGCTCAAGATGATGAAGCAAACTTGGCTGCTGCCAAGGCGTTTGTTTCTCACCTTCTTGAAACCGTAGACCCGGAAGAATTCGATGAGGTGTTTGGTGTGATTTGCTCGCCAAGTCACGTCTCCTTCACTGACAAGAGCAATCTTGTTGCAACCCTCCGTGGCCAAGTGAACGCAATCATGGTCGTCACAGAACCATTTGCTACTGCATACGGAATTGGTGAAATCGCAAGTTCCATCGTTGTTGATATCGGTGCAGGAACCACAGATATCGCTCGAATTTACGGCACATTCCCGACAGATGAAGACCAGGTCACAATCCAAGAAGCTGGAGACTGGTTGGACAACGAATTGATGATCCTCATCCAAAAGAAATTCACAGGCGCTCAAATCACCAAGGACATGGTCCGAAAGTGGAAGGAGGAAGTATCCTATGTTGGTGGAGAAGTCCGTGAAGCAATGGTAGAGCTTTCTGTTGAAGGAAAGAAGCAAGTTGTCGACATTGGAGACCTTGTTTCCCAGGCTTGTGAAATGATTATTCCAAAGATTGGAAATGCAATCAAGCGAATTGTTGCTGGCGCAGACCCTGAGTACCAACCCGTGCTTCGAAACAACATCATCCTCTCCGGTGGAGGTTCATTGATCGACGGAATTGCAGCACGCATGACTGAAGAAATTTCCGACATTGGCGATGTCACCGTTTGGTGTGTCGAAGACCCAATCAACGCCGTTGCAAACGGTGCCCTACAACTCGCTGGTGAAATGCCAGACGAGATGTACACGGCCATCAATTGAGCCCCGTTAATCCAAAAGGGTACAAAACCACCCGTGGTGGTGCTGTTTTGACTGGGAAAGTTCAAGTGTGGTTGAGCGTCGATAGACCCCTGTATGACCATCGACTCGACAGGAACAAGCGGCATTCGCCGGCTCGATGATGCATCTGGAGACGAGCGAGCAGCGCTCGAAGGGATGCTCAAAGGCTACCCCGTTGAGCAACTCGTAGAAGAGGTCCTGATCGCATGGCAAGAGCTTGCTGCAAGGAATGAAGAAATGGTTTCTGTCAAGCAGCGCCTAAGGGTGCTTGAGCTTGATTTGGCAGAGCGAGAAGATATGGTTGCCCCCGAAGTGGCACGGCTCAACCAAGCTGAGTCAAGCCTTCAAGAAAGTGAGGCGAAAATCATCCACCTCGAACGGCTGCTCAGCGACGCACGTACCGAACTTGAAACCCAACAGTCATCCATTTCGCAAGAAGAGCGAGATGCCATGGCAAATGAGAATGCCCAACTAAGAGATTTATCTATTCAACAGGATGAAGTGGTCGCAGAACTTGAGGGAAGAATCACCCAAATGGTCGAGGCTTTGGAGCGAGCTGCCGATGCTGGCCTCACATCCGTGACCGCTGAAGAGGTTCGAAGTCTCAAATCAAAACTTGACGCCGCCCTTATGCAAAATGAAGCCGAGCAGGCCGCAAACAAAGCACTCGAAGAAGAGCGCCAGAGACTACGAGACATCGCAGATCGCTTGAGAGGGTTGCTTGATGCTCGAGATGGGCGGCTTGGAGAACTCGAGGAGCAATTGGAACGGGTGATGCAAGGCCCAAGATCGGTGTCTGCAGAACACGATTACCTCGTCGAACAAATCGAGGAGTTAAAACGACGTTTGCTTGAACGAAACCGGGAATATGAATCCCTCCGACGTAGAGAGCGTAGGTTGCACAATGACGTCTTTGAGCGCGATGAGCGCGTCCAACAAATGACCCTCACGCTCACTGATATGGAAGCCGCCCTCCAAGATCGCACAGCAGAACTTCGTGAACTTGAAGGACAGCGTGAATCGATGTCGCATGAATTAGATTCTGTGAGAAGGGGTGAGCGGACAAGAGAAGTTGTCGGTCGTGTCTTTGCAGATTCCCTTTCACTGGTTCGAACTCACGATGCTCGAGAAGCAAAGCGCGAGGCTTACAGCAATGAGCCCGATAAAACGAGGACGCTCTCAACTCCAAACACCAGCGACATGGCGGATCTCGCTGAAGGTGGAAGGGTCCACTTGGATGTTGAAGAAACTGAAATCACACCTGGTATGGATGTTGATGGCGCTCGACCACCATCACCCGGTGGAACCGGCGACCCAGTTCTCTTCGAAGACGAGGATTGAGGGAAGATTATGGCCGCACTCGGTGGTCTTGTAGCAATCTCACTAGGGCTCGGCCTCGCTGCTGCAAGTGGCTTTCGAGTCTTTTTGCCTCCTTTGCTCTTGAGTGGTGCGATCAATATTGGAATTGTTGAGCCATCTGGGCAGCTTGAGATGCTCGATGGTTGGATGCCCTTTTCTGTTCTTCTTTGTGCCGTTCTTTTGGAAATCGGCTCCTACCTCATCCCTTGGTTGGATAATGTGTTGGATGTTGTCGCATCACCTGCGGCCGTCATTGCAGGCATTGGGATGATGGGTTCTGTGATCGGTGCGGAGACAAACCTCGACCCAATCGTTCAGTGGACAATGGCGGTTGTGGGGGGCGGAGGTGTTGCTGGAACTGTGCAGGCTGGCACGGTGGCTACCCGTGCTGTGTCGACAGGTACCACTGGAGGCCTTGCCAACCCAATCATTTCTGTGTTCGAAGCAATCATGGCTATTGTTGTAACCTTACTTGCTTTATTGGCACCTCTGCTATGCCTCGTCGTGGTCATGATTGGGACGGTGTACGCATTCAAGCTCATCCTGCGTCAACGAGATAGGATCAAACCTGTGCATGTGGCATGACGTCAGTTAAGTGCGTTAACGACTGCGGAAATTCTTGAACGAAGTTCTTCCAAGTCTGAGGCATCTTCTGTCATTGTTCCTGTTACAACCCAGTCAGCGCCTGCTTCTGCAGCCACCTTTGCTTGTTCTGCTGTCCGAATGCCACCTCCAATAACGAGGGTGAGCCCTTCAACGGTTTTCGCCCGTTGAATCAATTCAGGATTCACCTGAGACGAAGCGCCACTCCCTGCTTCAAGATAGAGCAGTTTGAATCCATACATCTGGGCGGTAAGCGCATAGGCGTGAACCAAGTCATGGTCGTCTGGTTGAATCAAGTCTGCTGAACCAACTTCACCGACCCGGCCCCCGGGCGCGCACACAACATATCCTGTGGGTAGAGCTTCGACTCCGAACTTCTTCAAGTACGGTGCACCTCGAATTTGTTCGCCGACGAGAAATCTGCGTTCGGCAGAATTCATCAGCATCATGAAAGTAATTGCATCAGCGGCTGGAGAAAGTGCGTGGGCACCACCTGGGAACAATACGACTGGAATATGCCACATTGATTCATCCGAATCTGGATCTTGGCTTGCTGCAAATGCGCGTAACTCAAAAGCCTCCTGGATGGCAACGCACGTAGCATGAACGACTTCATCGGGTGTGTCGGTTGAACCGCCGACAAAGATCATCGCCGAACCGGCTTCGACTGCCACCATGGCCCGGTTTGCAGCCGTGTTAGGGTCTTGTTTCGCCGGGTCGATGAGAGTCACATGGCGGGTGGTGCCGTTGGTCATGACCGTGTATTCGAGCGTGGTCTGGTCGGCGCGGCGCATAGCAATCCCATTGCCCGCTTCTGCGGCCACAGCATAGGGCTTACGCATCATCGGGAAGGCGGAGGGTGAATCCATAGACTACTCATACCCCCGCCGTCGTGGACGGACCATGGGTGAAACTGGGCCATTCCGTCGTTTGCTTGGGCACATGGGTGACCATCGAGGAACGATACGTCTTGCTTCGTTCTGTTCAATCACCAACAAGATTTGGGATCTGGCGCCACCGTTGTTGATTGGTCTTGCAGTTGATGTGGTTGTGGAGCGGGAAGATTCCTTTCTTGCTTCGCTTGGTTTTATCGATCCTTGGCACCAATTGATTCTTCTTTCCGTTCTCACTTTTGCTATTTGGGGCCTTGAGTCGTTGTTTGAATACTTCTACGGGGTCTTGTGGAGAAACCTTGCCCAAACGGTTCAACACGAATTACGTCTGGACACGTTTGGCCATGTTCAACGGCAAGGCATGGGCTGGTTTGATGAAAGGCAAAAGGGTGACATCTTAGCTATTCTAAATGACGACATCAATCAGTTGGAGCGGTTTCTTGACAAAGGTGCTAATGACCTTTTGCAAGTCTCCACGACCGTGCTTGTCGTAGGTGCAGTCTTCATTGCCATCTCTTGGCAAGTGGCCTTGTTTGCAGTCCTGCCCATTCCACTCATTGTATGGGGTTCATTCCGATACCAACGAAGTCTAGAGCCTCGCTACGCAGAAGTCCGTAGAGCGGCGGGTGCGATGAACGCGCTATTGGAAAACGACTTATCGGGGATGTCAACAATCCAATCCTTTACCGCTGAGGCTCGTGAAATCAAGCGGGTTGAAGACTTGAGCAATATCTACCGTGAGTCGAACCGGCAAGCCATTCGTTTGTCAGCCGCGTTCACACCATTAATCCGAATGGCTATTCTATGTGGCTTCACTGCTACGTTGCTGCTTGGTGGATGGATGACGTTGGAAAATGAGCTAGCAGTTGGAGCGTATTCAGTCCTCGTATTCATGACTCAGCGATTGCTTTGGCCACTCACGCGTTTAGGTGAAACATTCGATCTTTACCAGCGAGCCATGGCCTCCTCAACGAGGGTGTTGGATGTCTTGACCTCACCCACTGAGGTTGCACAAGGGGATTTTACTCCTGAAGATTCGGCCATTGAGTCTTCATCGGTTGTCTTTGAGAATGTGGATTTTTCATATTCGGGCCGGGAACCGGTCTTTACTGGTTTGAATTTGGAGCTTCGGGCGGGAGAAACAGTTGGTGTTGTAGGGTCGACTGGAGCCGGAAAAACCACCCTCATCCGCCTCTTGCTAAGATTCGCTGAACCTACGAGTGGAACGATCCTGTGGGCAGATCGCCCACTTCCCGAGTGGTCCCTTTCGAGGTTGCGATCCTCAATGGCGCTTGTCGACCAACACATCACACTGTTTCCAACGACGATCCTTGAGAACATCCGGTACGGGAATCCAGAGGCCACCGATGACCGGGTGTATGAGGCGGCAAAATTAGCAGAAGTGTCCGAATTTGTTGAAGACTTACCGGATGCGTGGGCGACGCTTGTCGGCGAAGGTGGGCATCGCCTCTCTGGTGGGCAACGTCAACGCTTAGCCATCGCCCGAGCTGTTCTGAAGGATGCTCCTTTGTTGATTTTGGATGAAGCCACTTCTGCTGTGGATAATGAGACTGAGGCGGCACTTCAGCGCTCAATCAGTAAAATCACCGAAGGTCGGGCTGCAGTCATTATCGCTCACCGCTTATCGACTGTTCGCAATGCTGACAGAATCTTGGTCCTTGATCAGGGTTCAATTGTTGAAGATGGCACGCATGAAGAATTACTTGGAATGAACGGGATCTATGATCGTATGTGGGCAGTTCAAACCGGTAATGTGGAAAACTGAAAGGATCTCGTTTTGTTAGGCTTGAAGTGTGGTTGTCAACAAGACTGCCTTCGGT
>Ga0208277_1000313_pt1 | contig 29166 bp, 30 predicted proteins | sample ETNtaG_5_FD_185782 | JGI IMG/M metagenome (GOLD analysis project Ga0208277, IMG submission 185782) | Marine microbial and viral communities from oxygen minimum zone, Eastern Pacific Ocean - ETNP201406SV205 (SPAdes) (version 2) | ecosystem: Environmental > Aquatic > Marine > Oceanic ...
CTTTCATGTGGGTTCTTAATGCTGCTCTAGTAACTTGATCAGGAGAATCGCCATGTATGCTGCAAAACATTTCGATTTTGTCAGTGAGATCCATTCCTAAATCAACAGAAAGAGTTCCTCCAATTGCTCTAGATGGTGATGATTCGATTAATTGGCGAACCGCGAGACGAATGACATCAGATCTATTCCGCATGCCATCTAAGCCAACCATTTGGTCTAAGGCCATGAGATGATCTTCAGGAATTCTGCACTGAACCATTGGGCTGACATTGGACATTCTCCGCGACCTCCAATTAACGGGGGTAAGTCTCAGTATATAGTTGTATTTCATTTGCAATACATTTGTATTACAATAAAATATTATTCGGATTCGTCATACGTGTCTCCTTTTTCATTCCACCATCTCCAAATGATTAGTCCAATTAACGTTGAACTTGCATGACCAATTGAGATGGCTGCATCTGTACCATAACTAGTGTAATTCCAAACCTCAAATAAGAAAACAAGTATCAAAGGAAATAGTGGTTTCTTCGCATGATAAGCAAGTGCCCCCAAAGCCCCAAACATTCCAATTGATCCACCTCTGAATGACCTGCTCATGACGTAAGAAAACAAATCAATATCGGGATTTATGGTGAAACCAATATTGTAAAAAATTGCCATAAATATTGATGTTAATGCACTAGTTCCGATGAAAATTATTGCCGCACGTTTCCAATTATTATGTGCCTCAAACGATTGTAAAAAGAACATTATTCCTGCTGTAACATACATCGCATGTACTGTATCCCAATGTGCAAAGGGTGAAATGATTAATGATAAAAGGAAAATTAGAGGATTAGTTGTTAATTCATTTGGGTCCATTCTAGCGATTTGCTCACTAATTACTTTCAAACTGTAAAAAAGATCACCCTCTAAGGCATCTTCTATTAGAATCACATAACTCCAAACTAATACAAGATAGAATATTGTAAATCGTCTGGTTTGAATAATCTGTTTAGGGTTCAGTATTTTTCCAGAAGTATCTCTCCAAGGCGCAACAAATCCAAGTAAGTTTTTGGACACATGTTGAGGTCCAGAATGTGGTAAAATCTGGTCTTCCACATATTATTGCCCCTTTCTTCTTCATTTGAAACCTCTCCTTACTTTCGAATATATATTTCACACCGATTTTACATTTTCAAGCGATTCGGCCATATAGTTGTGATATAACCCAGAAGCATGGGAAGTAAGGGGGAGAGTAGAGGACTCTACATTCTAATGAGAACAGTCCAGGTTGCTTTAGCTGATGACATTGTTACTGATGATGAATCTGCAATTTTGAAAGTTATTGAATCAGTAATGGGTTTAGATTCAGGTAGTTTACAAGATTGCTTTGCCATAGCCCGAGGTGATATGATGTCTCCATTTACGGATTCAGATGTTGATGGTCATACAAATCGAAAGTTGGGCGATCTTGCAATGTATCAGAATGTTTTGATTACAGCATTAGATGATGAAGTGATAACAGATGATGAGATGGCAATGTTAGATGTTCTTCGGAGAGTTCTGCGCCTTCAATCTGATGAACATGCTTTGATGGTTGAACAGATTCGATTGCTTGTGGCTAGATCTGATAGTTCTGAACGTCTTACTGAGAGAATGGAAAGATATTTGGTCAGACATCCATTCTCATGAGCATCTTTCCTTTCTGTTCCGAATTGCCTAAATCCTGTGTGTATTCTCAACGTCCATGAAGCGGCGTTTGAGTGTTCTTCTAGTGTTCCTTTTTCTCACTCCAATTTTGATTTATTCTTTAGAAAACAAAGAAGTAATCCCCCTTGGAGAAGAAATGAATCAAGACCTTTCTGCTAGAGCGAGTTCTTCTCAATTACTTTGGTTTGAGAATGCTGGGGGTTCTGGGTCAGATAATATTCAAGGGATTGATGTAGATGATTTTGGCAATGTATACGTTTGTGGATACTATCATCAAACAATGAATTTAGGCGCCCTTTCTACACCTGCTTCAAGTAGTAACTCTGCAGATATTTTTGTTGCGAAATTATCTGCTACTGGTGATTGGTTATGGGTGAAGACTGCAGGTTCTACTAGTTCTGATTATTGTTATGACATTGATGTAGACAAGGGAGGGAATGTTAGTATTACTGGGATTTATTATAGTTCAATTCAATTCGGTAATGATTATCATTCTTCAAGTGGTTCTTACGATATTTATGTGGCGGTTTTAGATACGGCAGGAAATTGGCTTTGGTCCGAAACAGTTGGAGCAAGTAGCAGTGATTACTCTCACGGAGTAGCACTAGCAGAATCAGGTAATGTATATATTACGGGATATTGGTCATCAGGTACACTGAATTTTGGCTCTGCTGGTTCAATTCAATGTGGGAGTTGTTACTCTGATGGTTTTCTTGCTAGTCTTGATTCTCAAGGAAATTGGCGTTGGGTCGAGAGGATTGGAGGTAGTTACTATGAGAGAGGACGTTCAGTAGCAGTTGATGCTCAAGAACGTGTATATGTGACAGGAGAATTTTCCTATAATGTTGAGTTCTCAGGAATGACATTGAATAATGGGAATCGTGGTTATGATTATTGGGGTTTTATTGCTCAATATTCCTCTACTGGATCTCATTCTTGGGCTGAGGAATTTGGATATAGCTCTTATGAGACATATCCTGAAGGAATCAGTGTAGATTCAGGGGGTAATGCTACTGTTTGTGGACGTTTTTATGGATATTCAGAATTCTCTGGAAATAGGTTGCAAGCAAATCAGAATAGTTGGGATATGTTCGTAGCTCAAATCTCACCATCGGGTAATTGGAACTGGTACGACAAGGGAGGAGGAAGTAGTACCGATTACTGTTACGAAGTTTCTACTGAATGGGATACTGGAGAAATAGCTGTTACAGGATACTACTATAGTACTGCAATCTTTGGTCCTTATGGACTATCTAGTACAGGTTCAAATGACGTATTTGCTGCTACAATATCCTCTACAGGATCATGGAATTGGGTTAAAGGATATGGTTCAACATCTGGTGATTCCGGATATGGTGCAGCAATACTTGGAAATGAAACATATTTTGGTTTCAATTATCCTACTTCTTTGTCGATAGATGGTTCACCAGTTTCACATAGTGGTTCAAATGATTTCGTATTAGTTGTTCATGGTATTGATTCCGATGGAGATAATGTAGGGGATCGAACAGATCGTTTCCCAATTGATTCAACTCAATGGTCTGATTTTGATGGTGATGGCTATGGGGATAATTGGGCTGATCCTTCATTGAATGCTTCTAGATCAGGTGGACTAGGAGTTTATCGAGATGGTGCTACTACTCCAGACTTTTGCCCGGTTGTATTTGGAACAAGCACAAGAGACTCCTTTGGGTGTCCTGATGAAGATGGTGATGGGCAATCAGATTCCAATGATGCATTCATTGGTAATTCTACCCAGTGGCAAGATACCGATTCAGATGGATTTGGAGATAATACTGAGGGGGTAGCTCCTGATGATTGTCCAAATGTATGGGGTACCTCTACGAAAGATTCCTTCGGATGTACTGATTTAGATGGCGATGGCTGGTCTGATCTCGCTGATGATTTCTTCAATAAACCAACACAGTGGAATGATACCGATGGTGATGGAATGGGTGATAATTGGCGAATAGGTACTTGGAATTCATCTCGAATGTCTCATTGGCCAGGTATGTGGGTAGATGGTGCATATTTGCCTGATCCTAGTCCTTTAGATAGAGATAATGATGGGTATGAAGATATTGATCTTGATCAATCAATAGGTCCATTTGACGATTGCCCTGATACACCTGGGACCTCGTTTAGAGATCGAATAGGTTGCGTGGATTCTGATGGTGATGGTTGGTCTGATATTTCGGATGCTATGCCAGATAATCCTGATCAAAACTCGGATTCTGATGGAGATGGTTTTGGAGACTCTCCTGGTTTCCCCGATTCTGATGATTGCCCAACACGACAGGGTACTTCCTCTATCGATCAAATAGGGTGCCCGGATAATGATGGAGATGGAATCTCTAATGATGGTGATGATTGTCCTGTAGATTTTGGAGAATCCTCTAATGGCTGTCCAGATAGTGATGATGATGGCGTTCCAGATGTTGCAGAATCTGGATTGGTAGATGATTGCCCCTCTGAATGGGGTTCATCTACAGAAGATCGAATTGCTTGTCCTGATCGTGATGGCGATGGCTGGTCAGATGAAGGGGATGTGTATCCTTCGGATTCAAGCCAATGGGCAGATTCTGATGGCGATGGCTGGGGAGATAATCCAAATGGAACCGATCCCGATAGTTGCCCCGAAGAGTATGGTGAATCTATTGAAAATGGATTAGTTGGATGTCTAGATAGTGATGGTGATGGATTTGCAGATATTATCGATGGTAATTCTAGCGTCCCAGGTGGATGGGCAAACGATGCGTCATTATGGTCAGATACAGATGGCGATGGCTGGGCAGATCAGCAAGGTTTTGATCAAAGTGATGATTGTCCTTTAGTAGCGGGCAATTCAACTCGTTTTACCAAAGGGTGTCCAGATTATGATGGTGATGGATGGGCAGATATGGTTGATCCTGATGATGATAATGATGGATTTACTACCTTTGATGAAATAAATGTAGGCACTGATCCTTATGATGCTAATGATGTTCCTTTAGACGCTGATGGTGATAAAACTCCTGATCAACTCCAGCAGAGTTCTACATTAGATCCAGCAGTTCAAACAGGTGTATCAATCGGAATTCTAGTAATCATAATGATTGGCGCAATAATGTCTGTATTAGTTTGGAGATCTTCTACTGGACGAAGGAGTAATTTTGAACGTCTTAGGAATTTGATTGATGATTCTGAAGGATATGAGGGCATTCTTGATGTTGAGAAAGAAGTGGAGGATTTATCTGAAAAAGGTAGGATTGACGCAGGCCAGACTGCATTGCTTTTCGATCGAATTGGAGATAAGCGCTACCGTCTTGAGGAAGAGATGCGAGCTGCTCAACAGGCAGAATGGTGGGCTCATCAGCAGGCACAGGGCCAACAGGTGCAACAACAGGTTGATCCAAATGCGTATGCCCAACAAGGTTGGGGCCAACAGGGTTGGAATCAGCAGTAACAACGTAGGGTTCATTTCCAAGTCCGTCCGGGCATGTATCAATGAGAGTCATCAATGACACCATTCATGGTTCGTTTTCGATTGATGGTGTTAGAGAGGATTTACTTTCTACTCCTGAATTCAATAAATTAAGCCATATCAAGCAGTTAGGTCTGGCTCATTTGGTTTTCCCAGGCGCTCACCATACTCGATTTGAACACTCTCTTGGAGTATCTCATTTGGCGGGGAGAATGGCCAATAGTCTATCCTTGTCTGACGAAGAATCGACAATTGTAGAAGTAGCAGCAATGCTACATGATGTAGGTCATGGGCCATATTCTCATACTTTGGAACATATCCTTCATGAAAGAGGTGGGGCAGATCATATGCATATTACTGAAGGAATCATTACTGGTGATTATGACATACTTTCTGATGAAGAAAGGTCTCTATTCCCTGAACGACGCACAGTACCCGAGATTTTGGAGTCTTACGGAATAGATCCTAAAGAAGTGTCATCTTTGATTCATGGGCCGGATGCTGGAGGAAAAGAAAGAAATTTATTTCATTGGGGGGAAGGGGCAGAAGCCTTCCATTCACAAGATCATACTATGGGGCATTTGGTCCATGGGCCAGTTGATTGCGATCAAATGGACTACCTTTTACGAGATGCTCATTTTACTGGTGTTCGCCATGGAATCATTGATCATCACCGTTTGATACATTGTATGGAGCGACATTCTGGAGATATTGCTGTAACAGAGGGTGGTTTGTCTGCATTGGAAGGAATGATGACTGCAAGAGCTCTAATGTATAGTGCCGTTTATTTTCATAGAGTAACTCGAATTACTGAAGTAATGCTTTCTCGAGCAGTGGAAAGGTGTGAAGATTCACTTCCAGAAGCTGTTCAGATGCAACGTATGGTAGATGCTGAAGTTTGGCATGCATTAGATTCAGCCGGTCCATTCGCTAAGGATATGATTAAGCGGTTAAAATATCGACGTTTACTAAAGAATTGTTTGACTAGAAGAATGGATGAATTGGATTCTAATCAAATTGATAGATTGATTCATTTAGCTACTAATTCTGATGAACGTATTCAAGTTGAAGATGAAATTGCTAGACGTTCAGGTTTGGAATCGGGATATGTCTGTATAGATGTACCTTCAATCAAATTGTTACTTTCAGAACCAAGGATGTCTGCAGTAGATGTTCGCATAATTGGAAAGGATGGAAGAACAAGATGGTTCAGAGAACACACTCCTGTTGCAGATGCTCTTAGGAAACGACAGGTTAGTCAAAATGCAATGTCAATCATTACACTGCAAGGGTATGAAGAAGTTGTATCTAATATTGCAGAGAGAATAATCTATTCTTAGATTAAATAACTATAATACAACCATTCAAGTGCTTAATTCATCTCGAATTAACTATCCTTTACGGGCCAAACCTCGGAGAGATGAAAAAAATGCATAGCCACTTGAAAGAAGTTTATGAAAATGTAAAAAGTAGAGATCCTGATCAACCTGAGTTCCATCAGGCAGTTCTTGAAGTTCTTGAGAGTCTAACTCCAATTGTTGATGAACGTCCTGAATTCCTTGAAGCGAATATTTACAATCGCGTTGTCGAGCCAGAGAGACTGATTCAATTTCGAGTTCCTTGGGTTGATGATGAAGGAAATATGCAGGTTAACCGTGGATTCCGTGTGCAGTTCAATGGTGCAATAGGTCCTTACAAGGGCGGATTCCGCTTCCACCCTTCAGTTAATGCTTCGATTCTCAAATTTCTGGGTTTTGAACAGATTTTCAAGAATAGTCTAACCGGACTTCCAATGGGAGGAGGAAAAGGAGGTTCTGATTTCAATCCTAAGGGCAAGTCAGATAATGAAGTAATGAGATTTTGTCAGGCATTCATTGGTGAACTTTGGCGTCATATTGGCCCTGATACCGATGTTCCTGCAGGAGATATTGGAGTGGGTGGTCGCGAGATTGGTTACATGTTTGGAATGTACAAGAAAATGGCTAACGAGTGGTCTGGTGTTCTCACTGGTAAAGGCCTCCCATACGGTGGTTCTCTTATTCGGCCTGAAGCCACAGGATATGGTTGCGTATATTTCGTAAGAGAGATGCTTGCAACAAAGGGAGAAACTATGGAAGGAAAGCGAGTATCAATATCAGGTAGTGGGAATGTTGCTCAGTTTGCTGCAGAGAAAGTTCTAGATCTCGGGGGAATTCCAGTTACTCTTTCTGATTCTAGTGGATTTATTCATGATTCATCAGGAATAACACGTGAGAAACTAGCGTGGGTAATGGACTTAAAGAATGAACGTCGTGGTAGAATTAAGGAATATGCAGAACATTTTGATGGCGTTGAATATCATGAATCCAAGCCTGAACCTTCAATGAATGGCCTCTGGTCTGTTGATGTAGATGTGGCTCTTCCTTGTGCTACTCAGAATGAACTCAATGGTGAAGAGGCTGCAGCTCTTGTTGCAAATAGTGTAATGGCAGTTGGAGAAGGGGCTAACATGCCTTGTACTCCTGAAGCGGTAGAGGCATTCCAGAAAGCAGGTGTCCTCTTTGCTCCCGGTAAAGCATCTAATGCAGGTGGTGTTGCAACTTCTGGTCTTGAGATGTCTCAGAACTCTCTTCGAATGTCTTGGACTCGCGAAGAAGTCGATGAGAAACTAGATGGTATTATGGTGGGGATTCACAAGGCTGCTTATGAGACTGCACAAAAATATGGTCGTCCTCATGATTATGTGTTTGGCGCGAATGTGGCTGGATTCCTTAAGGTCGCAGAGGCGATGTTAGCGCAGGGTTCTTGGGGTTAATCTCCGACTTTAGTTAGTCCCTTAGGCATAGTTGGCGGGTACTACATTTTGTTGATTATACCATTGTAGGTGCAGGATGGTCGTCTCCTTTATCATCCGGCTTTCTAACTCTAGTCCATACATTTGCCATTAATTCATCATGGTGATGCATACAATAATGAAAACGCCGATATGCTTCCCTGAATGAGTATGCTTTTTTCCCAGTAGCTACCAAAAATCCTTCCGGAGAAAGGCGAGAGATTACTTCGCCTTCTTCGGTACATCCGGGGTGATCGCAGTTCGGCATTCATCATCACCTGTCACTCACAACACTTGAACCATTGTAATGATTCAACTATTTTCTGCTCCTTCTTCTGGATTAGGTTGAATCACTACAAGAGCCATGTTTGCTTCTACATTATCGCCTTCTGAACAATTAATCGTAGAAATCTTTCCAGATATAGGGGCTGTAACTTCATTTTGCATTTTCATTGCTTCTAGAATCAGAATCACTTGTCCTTCAACGACTTCTTGGCCTAATGAGACTTCCAATGTTACAATTTTTCCAGGAATACTGGTTGAAACAGTTCCTGATTTTGCCTTTGCTCCTCCTCCGGAACTTCTTCGACGGGGCGTGGGGGAAGATCCCACGCCGTCGGGAAGTTTGACGATGAATTCAGTTCCAGAAACTGTGGCCCTTAATTGCCCATCATCCATTTCTTCGATATCAACTGAGAAAATTTCTCCATCGATTTCGATGTCATATTTTTCGCTCACTAATTCACCTCCAAGTACTCCTAGAACTTCTGGATCGTATGAGATTTTTTCGTCCGAATCTCATCCTTCGATGATCTTGTGCGAAAGAAGGTCCCAACATTCTCCCAATATTGGCCCTCTCATCTGTATTTTTTGTGGTATGAAGTTTTACAGCTAAAGCAACAGCTAGTTGTAATCTATTATCTATATCATTAACCTCAATATCTCGTGAGTCGCGTAAAATCCTACCTATCTCAGAGGTGAAAGAGGATTTTTTCTCCATTTGATTACCTCAGAGTGGGATATTTCCATGCTTTCGAGTAGGTCTCGGTTCTTCTTTATCCATCAGATGTCCAAGTGCTCGAGAAAGACGGTCACGAGTTTCTGCTGGGTCTACTACATCATCCAAGTAACCTAGAGACGCGGCTTTGTACGGAGTTGCAAATGATTCTGTGTAATCATTTACTAGACGTTCACGTTCTTGTTCTGGATTTCCAGAAGATTGAATTCTTTTTCTATGGATAATTTGTACTGCGCCTTCAGCTCCCATGACTGCTAGTTGAGCAGTTGGCCAAGCGATGTTGTAGTCCCCACGGATATGCTTTGACGACATAACATCATACGCGCCGCCATATGCTTTTCTTAATATCACAGTCATCTTAGGTACCGTTGCTTCTGCATAAGCATAGAGAAGTTTAGCACCATGTCGAATAATTCCTCCCCATTCTTGGCTGGCACCAGGGAGGAATCCTGGTACGTCAACAAGTGTGACGAGAGGGATGTTGAAAGCATCACAGAATCGAACAAATCTAGCAGCTTTAACAGATGCATCAATATCTAAACATCCTGCTAAGAAATTAGGTTGATTTGCAACTAAACCTATTGAATGTCCATCAAGACGTGCAAATCCACAAACAATATTCTGTGCAAAATCTGCTTGTACTTCAAGAAAAGCTCCATGGTCGACAATGCCTTCAATGGCAGTAATTACATCATATGGTTTTGAAGGGTCTTCTGGAACTAGTTTCCTTAGTGTTTCAGCATCAATTGACGGTTTAGCAGAAGAAGTGCGAGGTGTTCTTTCAAGGTTATTGGTAGGCAAGTGTCCGAGTAAATTTCGAACCAAATCTAGAGCATCTTCATCTGATTCTGCTGTAAAATGAGTTACACCTGATCTACTTGCGTGTGTATTCGCTCCACCTAGTTCTTCAAATGAAACCTCTTCATTGGTTACTGTTTTGATTACTTCTGGGCCTGTGATAAACATATGTGCAGTCTTATCGACCATTACTACAAAATCAGTGATTGCTGGACTGTATACTGCCCCTCCAGCACAAGGTCCCATAATTACTGAAATTTGAGGAATGATTCCACTTGCTCTAACATTTCGGAAGAAAATTTCAGCATATGATCCGAGTGAAGCCACACCTTCCTGGATTCGAGCACCTCCACTATCATTCATTCCAACAACAGGTGCTCCAGTTTTCAGTGCCATGTCCAATAACTTACAGATTTTTAGTCCATGCATTTCACCTAGGCTTCCTCCATAAACAGTGAAATCTTGAGCATAGCAATATACAGTTCGTCCATCTACCGTTCCATATCCACAAACTACGCCGTCACCTGGAATTACATTCCTATCCATCCCAAAATCGGTGCATCTATGTTCAACAAGGGCATCAATTTCTTGGAATGTTCCTTCGTCTAAGAATACTTCAATTCGTTCACGAGCGGTCATTTTTCCCTTACCATGTTGGGCATCAATTCGGTTTTGACCCCCTCCCATTTCGGCCTGTCCCTTCCGTCGCCGCAGGTCTTGGAGCCTCTCCTCTGTCGTCTCCATATCTGCCCATTCCACGAAGTTGCCCATAATTCATACCCTTGAATCATTGAATTTAGACGGTTGGTTCAAGATAAACGGGTATACTCGCGGTACATGGATCCCCTCCGTATTGTTGTGGCCAAGCCAGGCCTTGATGGACATGATAGGGGTGCAAAAGTTGTTGCTAGAGCACTTAGAGATGCAGGTCATGAAGTAATTTACACAGGGTTGCGTAGAACTCCTGAAGAGATTATTAGAATTGTAGAGGATGAAGATGCCTCAATTCTAGGATTATCTTCGTTATCAGGCGCTCATGGTTTTTTGTTTCCAAGAGTATGTGAGTTACTAAGGGAGAGCGGTTTGAATGATATTGTTGTTTTTGGTGGGGGGATAATTCCGCAGGCAGATCGACCAGAATTGTTTTCAGCAGGTGTAAGAGCAATATTTGGCCCGGGAACTCCAACTGAAGAATTTCTTCATTTTCTTAATGAAGTAAAGAAACGTAGAATTGCAAATGAACCCGTAGGTGTTGGCGTTTCTGATGGTTGGCATTGGAGATAATCTTATGTCGAAATTAGATCTAGTAAATGAAGCAGCAAAAGGTTCTCGAAGAGCCCTAGCTCGTTTACTTACTCATATCCAACAAGGCGATCAGGAATCTATTGATTCTGTTTTATCTGCCACTTCAGTTCAATCGATAGGGATTACTGGTCCCCCAGGAGTTGGGAAATCATGTCTTACCGATTGTTTGGCAAAATTCTTTGCAGATCGTGGGGAACGTGTAGGTGTTTTGTGTATTGATCCAAGTTCTCCAATTAGTGGAGGTTCCCTTCTAGGTGATCGAATGAGAATGGAACAAAGTGGTGTCGATGATAGAATATACATCCGTAGTGTAGCAACTAGAAATTCTCATGGATCTATTCCATTACGGCTAAAGGCAATGATTTCCGCTCTTTCAATATCTGGGATGGATCGAATCTTGGTAGAGACAGTAGGAGTTGGACAGACTGAGATTGGGATTGTATCAATGACTGACTCGGTTTTGCTTGTAGATGGACCTGACCGAGGAGATATTATTCAAGCCGAGAAGGCTGGATTACTAGAATTAGCAGATGTAGTAGTTGTGAATAAAGGAGATTTGCCTGGTTCAGAGCAGGCTGCAGCAAATATTCGTTCAGGTTTAGCACTTGGGCCAGCATCAAATGTCCCAGTATTGGTAGTTAGTGCATTGAATCGAATAGGTATCAATGAGTTGGTAGGTGCATTAGATGAAATTCAACCACGTCCGTCAGTGGAGATTGTGAAATGCAGACACCGTCTTTCATCTGCTATTATTGATGAAGTAGTCTCAAAGAAATCCTTTGATGTAGCAGTAACTGATTTGGCTGAAGGAAGAATTTCAATAGAACAGGCGATTGAACGAGTTTTTCAGGAATAGGACAAAAAAGGGATAACCAAATTACCAGTTATGGCATTGAGTAATGTGGGACCTGAATTTTCGGATATTAATCAAAATCTGGATGACCATGTTCCTGCTTCCGTTGGAGGTTTACGTGGTCATCTTTTCCGGAGATTAGTACATATTGGGATGATGATTATCCCATTTTTATATTATTGGCATGGTTCAGAGATTTCCGAGTTTTTTTTCGATTTGAATCCCAAACAATTTGTTAGTGTAATTGGTTTTACTTTTCTTTTAATTGAGATTGTTCGATTAAGAATGGGATTTGTTGTTTTCGGTCAACGTGATTATGAAAGTACCCAAATATCTGCTTTTTTCTGGGGCGGATTTACAGTATGTTTGGTTCTATTAATCTCTCCTGAAGCAGGAATTCAGAATAGCGCTTTTGGTTTTCCATTAATTCTGGGACTTACTTTGATAGATCCATTAATGGGCGAGTTACGTCGTGCGAGTTGGTCTAGTAGAAATGTGATTTTGATTGGATATTCAGGTGCATTGATAATTTGGGTTCTATGTCACTATTTTTTGCAAACACCTTTGTTCATTGCCCCATTTATTGCAGGGTTAGTTGTTGCTTCTGAATGGCCAAGATTGACTTGGATTGATGATAATGCCACAATGCTCTTGATTCCTCTTTCATTTGTCTTAATGATTGAACCATTTCTCTGACAATTGCAATTATTCCGGGTTATATTTACAATCCTGATAATGTTGGACAGACCATGGCAACTCAAGACGCATCGGCTTCTGGAGATCACGAAGGCTCAGGAGTCAGCGGAGATGGTATTTCTCAATCTACGTATGTTTTCGTTTACATTCTCTCAATGGTAGTCTCTGCTTGGATATTTGTTGCCTACTGGTGAAACGCAGTTTCAAATCCAATACCGTAGGTTTCACCATATGTGCGGGATTTCGGGAGTCTTCGGTTCCGATGATCCTTCCATTGCTTCTAGCATGATATCTTGTCTTTCACATCGCGGCCCAGATGGGTTGGGGCATTGGTCAGATTCAATTGATAGAGTTGGAAATATTTCATTATCTCATTCTCGATTATCTATTGTCGATTTAATTGGTTCAAATCAACCCATTCAAAGTGATCATGGTTGTATTCTTATTCAAAATGGGGAGATATATAATCATAAAGAAATCAGAAAAGGATATTCTTACCCTTGGAGAACAAATGGGGATGCAGAAACCATCTTAGCCGCTCATTTCCATTCTATTCCTCCTCCATCTGTCTTACCTGAACCCGCATCAGGAAAGAAGAAGGGTTGGTTTAGATTATCATCCAGTATTAATCGGGCAACTCGACATATTGAGTGGGTACAACGTCTCAATGGGATGTGGGGTTTTGCCTTGTGGGATCCTCGTTACAGGGAATTGATTCTCTGTAGAGATACATTGGGGATTAAACCATTATTGAAGTGGCAATCTCCGAATGGATCACTATTGTTTTCCTCAGAGGCTAAAGCTTTCAGAGCACATCCAGAATATCTTCCAAAATTAGATGCTAGATCTTTATTCGCTAGATTAGCATTTGAATATGCACTTGATGATACAACATTATTTTCGGGGGTTTCTCAAGTTCGTCCAGGTACGATTGAAACATGGTCTCTTGATAGTTCAGGCCAAGCAGTATTAACGGGAGTAGCTAATTATTCTCAATTCATTAATTCTCCAACTAATCATTGGGATCCAAAAATATCCTCTCAGCAATTATTACATAGTCTTCGAATGGGTTTAGCTGATCGATTAAATTCGGATGTACCTGCGGGTATCGTTTTGTCTGGCGGTCTTGATTCAAGTATGATGGCAGCATTAGCTAAGGAGGCATCCGAAATTGCCCTAAGGCCGACGCCTAAATGTTGGACTGTGTCTGAGAATGAAGACAATCCAGATTTCAAGGCTGCAGTTGAAGTCGCTAAATCTCTTGATCTCGATCATCATTGTTGGACTTTAGATGAGGATGTATTTTGGAAGAAATTACCCTCTTTGTCTTGGAGTGGTGAAGATTTGGATCTTACTGTTTTATTTTTCCAACCCTTATTTTCCCAGATGTCTAAAGAAGTAAAGGTGGGAATTTGTGGTCAAGGAGCTGATGAGATTCATGCTGGCTATCCTAGGCATAATAATTTGACAAATCATTCGACTTTAGTTTCTAATAGGCTTAACTTAATTGACCATCCAATAGCAAAGAATCTTACTTCAGATTTAGTTGAAGACATAGAAATATTTGGTCCTGGGCAACCATGGAAAGGTCGTCTTCCTAAGGTCAATGAAATATATTCTGATTTGGAATCAACTTTGAATTTTGAGATGTCAAGAGGTCAATTAACTAACTTTCAGTTGAGATTAGTTGACCGTCATAGTATGGCACACGGTTTAGAAGTTAGAGTCCCATTTTTATCTAGTCAACATCTTAATCTGTCGAGAAAATTGCCTATAGATTGGAGGTTGAAAAAGGGACATTTGGAGAAAAGAGCATTGAGGTCTGCTGCAGCTCTAACTGATTTGCCAAGTCATATTGTTTCGCGTCCGAAACTTCCTGCAGGGACTGCTACTTCTCCAGGTTTAATCAATTCAATAATTGATGAATTAAAACCCAACGTTATTGAATGGAATTCCCAAATTCCTATTCTTGAACCTCTTTTGAATAAGATGCCAGATATCGCCATAGGATTCCGATTATTTTGTTCATTACATCTCGGAAATGAGACTAAATCCTTGAATAGGAATGGGGATCTGATGAGTTTACTGGATGATGTTGAACCAATAGAGTGGGTAAAATGACTGGCTTAGAATCTGCATTATTGTCACTGTTGGAAAAAAGAACTGAAATTGAGCAATGGTTGGAAAAAAAGAGACAAAGCGTTCCTTTGCCGATTTATGGTTCCTTTGACATTCGTGATGCAGGTTGGAAGGCAGTTGTTGTAGACTCGAATGCGTTTCCTGCTGGTTTCAATAATCTAAATATCAAAGATCATGAAAAATTGTCTTCTGGTTTGAGAGAATGGCTTGATGATTTAGTCAAACCACCAAATCGATTACTGATTTGGCCCGAAGCTCATACTAGAAATCCGGGTTATCTGGATAATGTCAGAGTAATTCAATCACTAATTGAAAAAACCGGATTTAATGTATTGGTTGGCACAGATTTATTGAAATCTCAGACTATTACCACTTCTTTTGGTGATTTATCTTTGGTAGATGTAGATGTAACTGATGATACTGTAATTGCCAATGGGGAAATAATTGACTTGATTTTACTTAATGCTGATTTGAGTGACGGGCCTCTAAATATCTCTGGGGTGGATATATTTCCTCCGAATCATATGGGGTGGCATTCCAGAAGTAAATGCCGTCATTTTGAACATGTTTCCGATTTAGTACATGAAATTGGAGATATTGTAGGAATTGATCCATGGCTTATCGGGCCGTGGGGTTTCATTAGTAGAGGACGATGTTTAGAGGAACAATTCTGTAGGGAACGGTTAGCAGCAGAAATTCATGATGGTCTAGAGTTTATTTCTTCAAAATATAATGAGCATGGTATCGAATCCAAACCCTCTTTGTTTATCAAAAATGATAAAGGAACATATGGATTAGGCATTCTTCGTATAGAAAGTCCAGATGAAATTCTAAATTTATCTAAACGTAAGATGAATCGGTTGACTTATGCTAAAGGTGGGAAAGATGCAGAGGATTTCTTACTTCAGGAAGCGGTTCCAACTTTTTTGGAATCGAATAATTCTGTAATTGAACCAGTAGGTTATGGTGTAAATGGGGAAGTAATATCTTGGTTTTTCCGTTCTAATTCAAAGTATGGTAATCTTGATAATTTGAATACTCCTTCAACACAATTCATACTTGAAAAGGATCTTTCCGAAAAATCCTCATCACAAATTAATTCTCGGAAGTGGTTGCATAAATTAATTGCCGAAATTTCTATGATTGCAATGGGTAAAGAAAATTTAGATTATGATTCATCTGATGATGACTGATCTTCTTCCATTCCCACTATTTCATAGTTTGATGGGAACAATGCAATACCTACTCCAAATACGAAACATAACAATGCCCAAGAATATGCATGTTGAACAATCATTAACTCTAGTCCAATTACCATCAAAATTAATCCTCCAATATTCGAAGTCCAGACCAATGTTTTGAATGTCGAAAGAGAAACACCACTTGTTCGGCTTGATCTATAGGGGCCGAATTCAGCTCCGAACCTTACTGGATCTGATTCCTCTTCGTCCATGTTCTGCCGAGAAGATGGAAAGACTTGAACACTGTGTTTCCATAATGACTTCTCATCGATTGATTCAAGCCATATATCGTACGACAATGGTTTAGGGAGAACCATGCACATTGCCATGCTTAGTGCAGAATACCCCCCAAGATGGGGGGGAATGGGTTCTACTGTTTTCCATCTTTCTTCTGCATTAGTTTCCCTAGGGCATCGAATTACAATCATTACACGTAATGGGGGAGATGGGCATCCACCTTCGATAGATGGAGTCACAGTTCGAACGGTTTCTTGGGTAAGAATTCCTATGGGATTTACTAGATCTTATGGTAGGTCTGCATTGAAGGAATTACGTCGTCTTAATTTTGAAGATCCGGTAGATGTGGTACATCTTCATTGTCCTATGATTTCATGGACAAAGAAACAGTTCAAGAGTTGTAAAGAAGAAATTGCCCCCATTGTTTCATCATTACATGGTTCTTGGTTAGGGGAGAGAGATGGCCTTCTAATCGCATCAAAAATGAAAGAAGCAGCTGTTTGGGCAAATCCAAATGATCTTGCGATTTTACTTACTGGAGGATATTATTCTGGATTTGAAAATGCAGCATTATCTGGTTCTACTGTTTGTGTTGCTAATTCAAGAGCAACTAAACAAGATTTCATTGATCGTTATTCTCCTCCTATCAATTGGGACTGTGAAGTAATTCACTGGGGAGTGGATACAAAAATGTTCAAACCTCTTGAAAAAGAAAATTCTGAGAGTAAATCAGTTAAAGAAAGATATGGGCTTCCAAAGGAAGGTAAATTATTACTTGCAGTTGGCCGATTAGCGGCTAGAAAAGGTTATGCTTCTCTTTTACGTTCATTTTCTAAAGTGGTTGAAAAATCAAATGGAGTTCGATTGGTAATTGTTGGTAGAGGACATTTGAAAAAACGTCTTGAGAAATTAGCGAAAAAATTAGGAATCGGTGATTTTGTAAAAATCGAATCAAGTCTTCCTTTTGAGGAATTAGCTTTGTTGTTTAGAGTTGCAGATCTTGTAGTTTATCCATCGTATTACGAAGGACAGGGGTTAATCCCACTCGAGGCAATGGCTTCAGGTACTCCAGTAGTTACAGTAAATCATGGGCCATTACCTGAGATGGTAGATGAAACAGTAGGTAGATTGTTTACAATGGGTGATAATGAATCGATGTCTTCAGTAATTCTTGAAGAGATACAGAATTCTGAAAATCTACGTGAGAAGGGATCTCTAGGCCGTGTTAGAGTTATGGAAAAATACACTTATGAGAGCAATGCATCCCGTTTCTCTGAAATCTATTCTCGAATAATATAGCCAAAATTATCTATCAATCATAATTATTGCATCAGTTGGACATGCTAAAACGCATAGCCTACATCCAGTACAAGGGTCACGAAGGACCTTTGCTTTTCGATTTATATCGACTTTAATTAGTGGACTAGCCATTTCTTTATCGTAAAGTTCAATCGCATCATCATCACAAACTATAGTGCATTGATCACAACCAATACATTGTGCCTCATTGACGAATGCAACAGTAGTTTCACCACCTTTGATGGTAGCTCTCTCTTCTGCTTTAGCAGCATTTAGAGCCATTCGAATACGTTTTTGATTATCCTCTCGGCGAGATGCAACGTCCTCCCTCGTCGACATTGGACATGGGTAGAGCCTCTCATTCTCAAGTCTTGGGTTGTTCAGTCGAATTGATGACCTAATGTCCGCCCGTTGATTTATGGGCGAGGAGACAGTAATTCCTCTATCAGATGTAGACCCTGAGAAGTGGTATCAAGATTCAATTGCGATTATCATGCTTTTGTTGGGTCCAGCATTGTGGTTAATCTTAGTCACGCAATTGAGTTTCAAGGTGGGATGGCTTGCTTTTATTTGTCAAGTTCAGATTGGTTTCTACACTTGGTTAACCATTATTGCTTATGGTCATCGGCGTGCTGCAAGATGGACCTGGTGGGGTGTTTTGATTACTTCAGCACTTGGGGCTTGGTCATTGGCAGTAGCGTTGTTGTAATTATGCCTGCTTTTTTTCTTCTATTTGCCGAGCTAAGAAGGAAACAACATCTAAGATTTCAAAATCATGTCTAGGATCACCTTCGAATTTCAAGCATTCGAAGTGAGAAACACATTTTGGGCAAGTTGTTAGCATTATCTCAGCACCAGTAGCCCTGACTTCTTCGAATCTTTCAATTCGAAGAGCTCTTGAATTTTCATTACATGACATCATACTTGAAACACCACAACATAGTCCATCTTCACCATGATGTTCCATTTCTACTAAGTCCACACCTTCTACCCTTCTCACCAGTTCACGAGGCTCTTCAAAGAGATTCATTTGCCGTCCTAATCTACACGGGTCGTGGTAAGTTACAGTTGTTCCTTCTGGGACAGCAGCATCAAATTGATATCCTGATTCAATTAAAAATTCAGTTGTGTGCATCACTTTTAGGTCATCGAGTTCATAATCCATTGCAAATGTTCTGAAACATTCTGCACAAGAAGTAACTAATGTCTCTATTCCACTGTCTCCTAATTTCTTTTGATTATAGGCCTTTAATTTTTCAAAAACTTCAGTCATTCCTTGCCATTTCTGATCATGTCCACAACATTTCAGGAAATCTCTTCCTAGATATGCAACATCCACTTCTGCATCTTCAAACAGAGTAAATGCAGCATCAGTGGTCTGTCCTAGATTCATGGTACCTTCATTGACATGGCTGAAAATCATTTCTTGATCGATGTAATCTACACAACCTGGATAATATCCAATTGATGAATCAATAGGGTAATTTTCGACAGGAATGAATTGGTCATTTGCTTCATCATCTGCTTCTGCTCTGAGAACTGCTTGTAGTATAGAGTGAGGAATTTCTGCAGCAGGTGGTCCTCCGACGATTAGATTTCGCCTGATATCAATGTATGAATCATAATCGACTAACTGAGGGCAAGCATTTGTACAGGCTGTACAAGTTAGACATGAATAAAGTGGAACTCCGTCATCTTCATTGTTCCATGTATTGTAAATAATGTTCAATTTATCTCCTGCATTAAAGAGTCTAACAGGACAAGCATCATCACATAAATCACAACCATAGCACTTATTCATTTCATACTCGTATCCTCTTGCCATGCTACGCATGAGGAAGAAAACAAGTGCTCCTACTCCTAGACATGGAATTACCAATGAATAGGTGAGTTTCGCATCCAAACTTTTTGGGTTCTTCTCAAATGTAGGGTTTTCAAGTGTGAAATCTGAAAGTTGTTCAGGATTGTATAGGGTAGTGCCAGTTAACATGTACAATTGGGTTTCATCTGAGAGATTTACTGCAACTCCCTTCGAATCCAAAACTAATGGTTGGAATGCCGTAATTGAAACATCAGTGATGACATTACCTGTTTCATCCAATCCAGTTGTACTGATACTATAATCGAGAGAATAAGATGTTCCGCTGCTTAATTTTAGAGTTTCAGTGCTACATGCATCCATGGATGTCAGAGTAGTTCCACTGAGGTCTTTGACGTCGAGTGATATGGTATGATTGCCTGCACCTCTGATTGTAGTTCTAACATTGCATGTCACATCTACAAATAGTGTGTCTACACCAAGGTTTGGTACTTCCATGACTCCAGAGTATGTGTGTGTAACAGCAGAACCATCTGCAGAACCTGGATGGGTTGATTCATTAAACAATCCATTTCTTCCATTATTGGTATCAACATGGCTGTTAGCTCCGTTAAAATCGATAATATAATTTTGAGTTGGTTGGAAAATCCCCCAATCTGTAAATTTTTGAGCAGGCATAACACAGTGATCTTCGTATGCCCATGCGCCTGAATCAAAGTGATCATCGTTCCACGCTGGAGATTTAGATGATTCGCTGTATGATAGGCATAGTCCCATCATATGTTCATGATGGTGACTTTCTTCAATGGCTACCAATGTATCACTGGGTTGGTTCCTCAAGGTTTCTAATTCTTCGATATCTTGCATTGCGCCAAATCCTCCCATATCCCAAAATCCATTATCATATACTGGCCAAGTAACAGAACAAAGCAATAATGCGATTAAAACAGAACCAAATGCGACATTTCTATTGCCATTTGGTGTGATTCTTGCTCCTTGAGTTTGAACTAAGAACCAACGAATGCCGAAATAAAGAACTGCGAAAATGAATACTCCCGTTAGTAACCAAGGTATGCTGTTGAACACTTCCGCAAGCCAAGGTTCTCTGGTACCGCAGGATATACCTGCATGGGAATTCATCTGACAAAAATCAGTACGATTTTTACCATATAATTCTAGGAAGATATTGATTGAGTATACTGAAATAAACCAAACATGGGCGAGGTAAACCATTCCTGCGGTTGCAAACCATGGGTCTTCCACTCCTCTCTTTTCTCTTCCTCCTAGGAATGGAGGGAGGGCTAAGATTGCGACTGGGATTCCAGTAATTGCTGCGCCCCACCAACCAGCATTCCAAGAAATAATTGGGGTTCCGAAGAAATTTCCTATGGCAGTAGGGAGGGGTATGTCGAATTGTGGCAAGTATTCGCCTAGGCGAAGATATCCGTATGAGAAAAGAACATACCAATCAGGGAAAACGAATCCTGCTTGAGCAAATGGATCTGCAGCACTATGTAGTGGAGGTGGTATAAGCCAAGAATAGAAAGATAGAACCATCAGGACAGACATTGCTATAATGGTGTCTCGAAGAACTTCCTGTGGCCAAAATGCATGGCCAGTAAAGACACGTCTCCTCTGTTGCTCTGCTTCGATTAGTTGGTCACGTTCGTCAACGTATGTATCTGCGACTCGCCCTAAACGTTCGATTATACCCATATCATCACACTCCTTAATGCGGTTCAGCAACTCCTTGGACCCATACAATGAACAAGTGAATAATTATCAGAGTAGTAACAAGAACGGGTAGGATGAATACGTGGATGAAATACATTCGAGTTACTGCTTGGTAAGTTAGAGTACTGCCTCCGAACATGGCAGTTGCTACCCATGGGCCGATAAGTGGAGTAGCATTGGCCATATTGATTCCAATTGTGGCTGCTCCAAATGCCAATGCATCCCAAGGGAGAAGGTATCCTGAATACCCAAAGAAGATAGTGAAAAACATTAGAGCCACTCCAATAAGCCAGTTTAATTCACGTGGGTTTCGATATGCTCCAGTGAAATAAACTCTACACATGTGGAGGAAAACAGCAGCTACCATGAAATGTGTTGTCCAATGATGAATTGATCGGATAATATATCCAAATGGTAATTGAGTCATGATGAACTCCATGCTAGCATACGCCGGCGTTGGATCACCTTGGCCACCTGGGACATAATATATTCCAAGAATGGTTCCAGTGATGACTAAAATAATGAAAGCAAGGAACGAAATACCTCCCAAACAATAGAGTGGGTACCAGTACCAAATGATTCTCAGTTTGTACTTTTCAGCATGTGTAAGTGGCATTTGTCTATGCATGCTGTAATATGCATCTCTAGACATGGCCCAATAATCTTGAATTCTGAATCTAGTATCCATCCAAGAAAATGCCCATAGGAATGATTTCTCAAGAATGCCCATCCCTCCAACTCCAGAAGTTGTTTGAACTGCCCGTAAAATTTCCTTTCGAGGCACTTCTTCACGCTCTTTCCGAAGAGTGAAAGCGACTATTACTAGGATTACAGCAAGGAAAATCCAGAGTACTATTGATTCAATCATTTTTTTTCACCTCAGTCGCAGAACGTATACCAATCAAGATAAGTTGGAAGTGCTTCAATGACATCGCCATTTACTTCAAATGGAATTAGGGGCATACCTACTGGTGCAGGTCCTCCAGTTAATTTAATTCCGAAGTATTCGAACATTGTACCATTTGTTCGGTTCCTGTTTTGATTTTTCTCAATCATGGTTGGGTCGTATCGACTTGAATGACAAATACAGAAGAGTTTGTTTCCTCCTGAGTCGGTGCCCCCTGGAAACCAAGTATCTGCTGTGAAATCATTGGGTACAAGTTGCCACCCCGGGATGCAACAAAGGTGGGGGCATCGACTGAAAACGATGATCATATTGTTATGAATTGCTAGATCTGAATAAGTGGCATCATCTTCCATATCTCCTCCATATCCGATGTATGCTCCTGATTGATCGTATCCGTCTCCAAATTGGAAACGTGGTTTATTTTCTACAGCTGCAGTTCCATCATTTTCTTCGTGAGGGACATAGATGACAGTAACGGGGAGTCCACTCCATACTCCTGCCGCTCCTGCCATACCAGTAGAGGAGTTAGCGGCTTCGGCTTCGAAAACAGATTTAGTCATAGGTTCTAGGTGTAAATCTCCATACCATGCTGTATCTTCTGCTCCAGATGGGACCCAAAAACGAACGGCTGAGTCTCCTCCGTCAGTTTCAGCAGTTCCCATCAATAAGGCTGCGAATCCGATTGAACCTAATGATGCTGCGGCAATGACTCCAGCAGCACTATTGAATGAGTGTCTAATGAAATCTCTTCGATCGATCATTCTAGAGCCTCCAATTGTAACTTCGTCCACCTCTCCTGGGGATGGACGTAGTTTGAATTTCCGACTCATTTTTTATCCCTCATGCATCATATTTTTTCCACGAATTAGTATCCTTCATTGGTATGTATTTATTTCTTCGATGTTTGACAATTACCAGGTCGGGCAATACAAATCTGAGATAGATGATTCCCATCATTATCAAAGTCATTAGAGTCATTCCAAGATGGAATGCTAGTTGTTGTTGATCCCATCCATTTAGGAGACCGTATGTGAGGGTAAATGCCCAGTATGTTGTCCAAAATAATCCCCATACAAAGAACAAAACCATTAGCCACGATTCGGCAGCAGGTGAAATTGTAGCACGGACAACTGTTCCAGGTTTTGGTTTGTTGAATACACCATGGTCGATAGCAGATTTGTATTGTTCTTCACTTAGTGAAACACCTTCTAGGGCTGAACGAGCATCGTCAATAGAAACGGCGCCGCTCTTTACTTCTCTTAGGAGGGTGAGTAATTTGTCATTATTCACAGTTGATCACCTCTTCTAAGATGCTTAATTCGGAGTTTGAGTAAATTACTCCTTCCCTGATAATGGCGGCTAAATCCATAACGTAAGAAGAATCCGCAAAAGATGAGCACTAGGATAACAGATAGAAAACCAAGTAGGCCCAGCCAATGAGCTCTGAATTTGGCTCCCATGTGGTGTAAATCAGCATGGCCTGAAGAGGGTGGTGCAGGGGGTTCGATATTCCCATCTCCTGAAAATACGGCTCTCCTATTTCCATCATCTTCACCTTCAATAATTACTGCTGAAAGTCGATTCCACATGTCTTGGGGGCCCGGGACTCCATCTCCATTAACTGAATTTCCTACAAGCCAAATTGTGGCAGGTCCACTTTCTGAATCAGGTGCAGTCCAGACAATATTCCATGACCTTGATTCTAAATTCCCTCCTGATTTTGTATGTGATAGGGTTTGAGTGTCTTCACTAGGTGGTCCTCCGAATGTTTCAGGAGCAGCAGATACATGATCTTCAGAACCTTCTCCTGCTGAAAGAACTCCTACTGAAACCCTCATCGAAAATCCAGCACTATAATCTGATCCGCCGGAATGATATTCAGGGCCTCCAATAATTTGAATCATCATTTCATATGATTCTCCAGCAGTATATGTGGTGGGGACATTGTCAAGAATTATTGTCACACTTTCGCTTGAATCAACATTATGGCAAGTACAGCCAGAAATGGCAACGTCTCCTTTGTTGTCTTGATCAAATCCTATGCCACCTGGCCATGCATAAACGGAGGATGGACTGATGGCTAAGATGGTGACTAGAAGACAAACGGCAAAGACCCTCCTTATAGGTGCAGTCCACGGACTGTCCATGCCCATATTGTAGCGGACCGGAAAAGGGGATATTAACATTGGCTAAACAAATGTTTTTTTCGATGGACAGCGGGGCATCTAGTTCATTGCAAATTGCATCATTTTTTTAACTTAAAACATAGACTTTTGGTTCATTCTAGTCCGCATTATTCAAGCCCCTTGCCTATTCTGCTCCAATTATGGCGGGGCGAGCATGGAAGAACATTTACCGGCTTTCAGATGTTCAGTTGGAACAACTTGATCATGCTGAATCTTTAATGGAATCTATGGATTTAGGACAAGCAGAGCAATTGCTAGTTAAAATGCTTGAAGACGACCCTATTTGTATTCCTGTACTTTCTAATCTTGGACATTTGTATGGCCGTTATTTATCAGAATTTGAAAAGGCAGTTGAATTCTATGGGAAAGTACTGGAACAGGAACCAGATAATGCCTGGGCCAGAGATGAACGCAGAAGGTATCAACGTTACTTGACATATGATGAGGATTAGTGGTATGATGCATGATGGTGCTTTACTTCTTGTTGGAGTTGGGGGCATTGGATGTCGTTGGGCCAAAACTGCACACGCGGATTTGGAAAATACAGCCGATTTGTTATTGGTAGATTCAGATTCATCTTCCTTCGAAGAATACCCTGACGCGTCTACGATTCATATTGGTCCTGATGGGATTAATCATGGTATAATGCCCGAGTTATCTTCTTCATGGGCTAGCGAATATGCTCATGTGTTTAGTAAAATGTTGGAGCGTGCGGAATTAGTTTTAATCTCTACAGTTTTAGGTGGTGGAGTAGGTGGAGGTGCTAGTATTTGGATAGCTGAACAAGCACGTTCTGCTGGCGCATTGGTTGTTACTATCGCAGGTTTACCCTTTGAGGATCAAGTGTCAAGGATGAGATGGGCGCGCCTTTCTAGACCTCGTTTAGAATCTGCATCCCATGCAACCATTGGCATTTCACTTTCCACTTTGGCTCAACGTAGTATCAAGAGAGGAATTGCTTGGGAAGATGGTGGCGGATGGGTATCGAGTCTTGTTGGAGGCCTTGTTCGAACTCAGGCAAGAATGGGGGTGATTAACTTAGATTTGATGGATCTTAGGACAACTCTTGCTCAAGCAGGTAGGTCCACCGTATTAGTGGGAGAAGGTATGGCGGTTGATGCAGATCGAATCTTCCGTTCTGCCTTTGATGCTCCTTTGGAACGAATGGATATCGCTAATGCAGCAGCCTGTTTACTTCACATTGAAGGAGGGAACGCTGTATCATTAGGTGACTTTGACCACATTGCAGAGGCTTTTACTAAAGGCCTTCATGATAATTGTAATGTGATTTATGGTGCATCAATAGATGGAAAAATGACTGGAGAAGTTCGAGTTATTGCAGTCCTTTCTGGACTTTGAATGATGATTTCACTCCTGTTCGTTATTGGAGCCTATCGGCCGTAATATTGTACTATTAAATCCGATTAACAATGTTGCTGCCGTAAGTATATGACCTATTCCCAAAGTTTGGGATACATCCCCCAAAATAGGTAGGGATTCAGTAAGGCCTGACATAACAGTGATTGAACCTGCATAACCAAATCCGAAAGCGATTGCCCAAAAAATAGCAGAGTCTTTGGAGATTAGTTTGATATTACTTTTATTCCTGTTACTCATTGCCCAAACTGCACTTACAACTGTGAGTATTACTAGGATTATTTCTTCAAACAGTATTGCATTTCCTTCGGTCCCAGAAAGGCGGGACCATGCACTTGATAGGTGCCAAGCAATTAAGAAAATAAGTAGTTGACCAGTCCTATGGACTCTTTTTCGATCACCCTTTGTCCAAGAAGTATCTAGAGGCATAATTCCATCTTTAGAAATTTGTAGGAAAATTGCAATTATAATTGGGCTAATGATGGAATAAATAATCCAAGAAATAATCTCAGTTTCTCCTCCTAGAAAATTTGGAATAACTCCCCCTCTTAATATTCCAATTATTCCTGTGTAAATAAATGCACCAATAATCAATCGGCGTAAATCCCATGATGTGGGAGAAATCAGTTCTGTATTTTTACTCGATTTAGATTTGATAATTAAATCACGAATACTACTTTTCAAGGCTAATCCTTGTCCTATCGACCAGAAAATGAAAAGTGAAGCTAAAGATAAAGCCCAAATGTCTCGAACATTTTTGTCTTCAGCGATTGCCAGAAATATCATTGCAGTTACTCCGGTAAGTAAAATCGGTACAATTAGGGGTCCTATCACCTTAGCAGGAATGGACGAAAATGTATCTGCTAGCAACCATTTGTTAATCCTTGAATTATTTCCAATAATAGCTGTAATGATGTAAGATGCCATGGCAGATGTAAATATTATTGCTACTACTCCTGGGTCGTTATTTAATGTTGAAATTAGAGCGAAAAGCCCTCCCGTTCCTACAATTAATAGGAATACATGGGGGAGGGTTCTGGGGGATAGAAGTATCTTTACTAGGCCCCAAGGTGTTTCTATGGATGAGCCCTCATTGGTGTCTTCCATATGTTTGGGATAGTGGGGACTGAAATAAACGGGCAACCCTCACGAGGCCATGGGGGGCCCTTCTAAGGCAAAGCGTCCGAAGCGTCGTTGGGTCGGGATGCGTCTCCCAATAGAAATAAATCGCGATGGATTGAATTCGATTTTGAATCAAATGTCATCCTCTAGTTCTGCTAAATTGTATGATTTCAAATCTTTAAGTGGAGAAAATATAGCCATTGTTAGAGTCAATTTATCTGAAGTTACTAATTTCCTGTCTAACTGTCAGGCTGATAATCGAATTGAGACAATTACTACTTCTGGGAAAATTAGATTAGTTCGTGATCGACTTGGTATTCCTAAGCCTAAAGTTCGGAGATAGCATTCATCACCTTTGCTTAATTCGGATAGAATATGGGCGCGGGCGGTTCGAGTGATCCTATTCCAATTTGGGATTTATCTTCTTTAATGGGTTCTATCATGTTGATTGGAACCATTTTAATGGCTTTATGGATACCTTCCCATGAAGTGAATCTAGTTGAAAATAGTGACCCAGTTTATCTCACTAGTATTGATGTAGGGTTCCTAGGTTCGGATGATGCTATTGAGATATCGATAATGCCTGGAGAATCATGTAATGGTTCTAATTCTTCTTGCTTTATTGAGGCTTATGTCGGAGAAGAGGTTCTTTCTTTCACTAGTTTATCTGATGGTTCTTGGGAATCTATTTCTTCTACTCGAGCTTCAGATGGCCCTCTAGATATTGCTGTGTCTGGAGAAGGTGAATTTGATGTCAAAATCAGTGTGAAAAGACAACTTCCTCTAGAGGCAATACCTGCAATTTTGGGTCTTTTCCTTCTTGTTTGGGGTGAGTGGAGACGCCGCCAATAATTAATCATGAATTTCTATTCCAGTAATTTCTTTTTTCCCTGATTTGGAGTATATCTCCAATCCCGAATCCGTAATTTTTGAGACTACACATAAATCATCGTAATGTTTTCTCTGTTTTCCGATTATCTGTGAATCTGAAGCAGCATTCCACCATCTTCTTTGGAGGAATTTCTTATCTACGTCAGGTACTCTTTTATGATTTTCAAACCAAGATGAAAGATGCCTGTGAAGATGTGTTTCTAGACCTTCTAGGCCTGTATCTGAAACACCCTGTCTCATTTCTCCCTCAACAATTCTTGGTTTTGAATTGATACCAATTCCACAAGAAATTGATACCTCTTCTCCCTTTGATTCAGCATGTAATAATATTCCGGCAACCTTTGTTTTACTGGAAAAACAGATTATATCGTTTGGCCATTTTATGGAGTAATCAAAGTATTTTGGATTTGTCCATGTTGATATTTCTAGCCCCTTTCCTTTCCAAGTACTAATTGCATTGATTACTGCTAGTGAAACCGCCATATGTATAGATTGAATATCCAATATTGGGGGTGTTGGCCCCGAAATTTTCCATGTGCCTGTAAAATCTCCTTTTTGAGAATTCCACGTGGAATTATTTCTTCCATATCCTGCTGTTTGTTCCTCTGAAATAATGCATTCCCCTTGTTGGCTTTCTTTGTTCAATAAAGTCATTGTCGAAGCCACAGTCTTTTCTTTAATCGGATTCCATCTCCATCCTTTCCAAAGAGCGATTACAGCAGTTCTTTCTCCACCTTGTGATCTTGTATCGATAGTTCGAATTGACCATCCTTCAGATATTGCTTTACTTAATTCGTCATTTGTTTCCTTACTGGGTGAAATTAATGCGATAATACATCCGTTTTCTCTGAGCATCCCGGGTTTATTTGCAAGTTCTATGAGTTTTCTGATAGGGTGTTCTCCTTCCCATGAAAGTGCTGCTTCTTCTAGTGGTCCTAGGCGTTTCTCTACATCTTTGGGTACTTCTAAGTAAGGTGTATTCCAAGTAATCACATCCCATGATTTTTCAAAATCATCTCCTATTTCTTCTATTCCTAGTTCTATAGTTCGAAATTTACCTTGATTTTTATGATTGCCTCTCGCCGAAACTATGGCGAGAGGGTTGATATCAATCCCACATACGTCCCATCCAATTTCTGCCATTGAAGTTCCAATTGCACCGCTCCCAGTACCAATCTCTAGAAGTCTTCCAGGATTGCCCTTTATTTTGCAAAGAGAACGATGTAACATTGTAGTATCTTCTCGTGGACGATATACAGTAGGTGGGATTAAAAAATCTCTTTTTCCTCCCATTGAATCTATCCAAATTTCTTCCGAAGATGCTTCACGAGAAATTTCTACCTCTCTCTCGGGGTCTATTCCCATTAATTCGTTCTTGATAGTAGGGTTCATGAACACCAGTGTTGAGGGCAGGGTATCTGTTGGGTTGACAGGTGGTAACCGAGGGATTTATGAACACCCCCTCGGTCCGCAGGAGGCCCAGCATCAGCCATGGGCCTGTAGCTTAGCCAGGTAGAGCGACGGACTTTTAATCCGTTGGCCGGGGGTTCAAATCCCCTCAGGCCCGCCTGACT
>Ga0208277_1000316_pt1 | contig 29121 bp, 21 predicted proteins | sample ETNtaG_5_FD_185782 | JGI IMG/M metagenome (GOLD analysis project Ga0208277, IMG submission 185782) | Marine microbial and viral communities from oxygen minimum zone, Eastern Pacific Ocean - ETNP201406SV205 (SPAdes) (version 2) | ecosystem: Environmental > Aquatic > Marine > Oceanic ...
GATATTGCTGCTGATTGGACACAAGTGCTACCGAATCACGATGATACGGATGGATATCACGAAACGTCAGGAACATCCTTTGCCACACCACGTACTGCTGGGATTCTTTCGTTTGTTCTCCATCAACTCCGAGATGAATTCGGAGATTGGGGCTCGGGTGCTTCTGCTGAACGTGGAGGTTATCTCGTCAACGGGATTTCTTCTGATGACTCTTCTTTTACAATGAGAAATTCAGAAATACGCCATGCATTGAATATCTCAGCTTGGTATCCAACGTTTACAACATGGGATCCTACTTCGGGCACTATGCCGATTTCACCTGTCGCTCCATGCACTCAAGTTGGCTGGGGTGTCGTCAATCTCTCAAATATCGATTTGATCATCAAGCATCTTAATGGAACTCAAGAAATGGATGACAGGCCATCCGATGTCGTTCTTTGCATGGATGCAAATCAGCAGATGCGTGAAGCATACTGGGGTGTTTACCCAACAACTGTTAGCGAGACGGAATCATACGTCCCGTATGCAACAGTCTTCCGAGAAGAGTAATCACTTCGGCTCAAAGTCAAGAACGATTTGCCCGATGCTATTAACTCGAACAACTGGATTGAATCCTTCGTGAGGAGTCATCTCAATTGTGCGCTTGATCTGTTCAATCGCTTGAGGAGGCATTCGAACATCGAATGATTGGAGTGTTTCGATATAGCCTTCATTTTTCTTCGTCGGAGTCTTCAATGGAGTCCTCATTGGATCAGCCTTAACTGGTTTTGGAACAGGAACTGCCTTTGCAACCTTCTCTACGACTTCTTCAGCAGCTTCCTCGACTGTTTCTATAACTTCGACAACTTCAGACTCATCAGCATCCTCAACTTCCGCCATTAGTCCCTTTTTAGGAGTGGCCACTGCTTCCTCAATCCACGCATTCAATTCGTGTACTTCTTCTGTATCGCGTACATCGAATGTATGTCTTCTTTGTTGGTAGATGAATGCATATCCAAGTGCCAATAATCCCATCAAGACAATGGTGAGTGGTCCAAAGATTGGGTCGTCAATTTCATTGTACAAGATGATCAAGGTAATCATTGAACCGTAGACACCCAATGCTCTTCTCCACCGAACATGTGAATGCTTTGAGTCAAAGCCTGTAATCGCAAGCCCTGTTAGTAATACCGTTGTAATGAAGAGAGCAAGTTCAGTTTGATCTTCTCCAAGTCCATAAAGAATACCTGTAAGGGCTGATGCGACACCTGCAAAGCCCATATATTCTACAAAGCTGAAGAATTCATCATCATCTCCCCAGTCAAACATTTTAGAATCATAAATCTGATCGGTCTTAGACGAATAAACGATGAGCACTAAGCCTTCGATAAAGAACACAGAACCAACCATAATGTTTCGCATAGTCTCATCAGCGATGTCAAAGGTTGAGAGTTCATTTCCGACGGTTAAGCCATGGAGTAATGGAAGGAAGAGGATTGAGATTTTGTTTCCTTTCTGGAAAGCATCCTGGGTTGCCCATGCGCTTGCAGCAATCATTCCTATGCCGCCAAACACGTTGAAGGAAAGGAGAAGTGATGCCATTGCTAAAAACCGAAGTTGTGCTTCGAGAGGAAGGTCCATTTCAGAGGATTTGGAACCTTCCTTGACATTCATCCGTAAGATGCCTCGTTGTTCTGAGAGCCACAATCCAAAGATGACAATTCCAGACCAGAGCATAGAGCTTCCGAATACATCGCCATCGAAATCTGAAAGTCCATCCGAGAATCCGATAAGGAAAGAGAAGATGAGGGCTACGCTTAACATCGGCATGAGCGCTAAATCTCCGCGGATCCATGAATTGGTGATTCCGAAAATGACGGCAATGAGTGGAAGCCAGGACGCAGTAGGTAAGACTGCAGCAATCGAAAAGAGGAACCATACCGCTGGAATAATCCACGGGTATGGGTTTTCGATAGCCTCATCGGAAACGATTCTCTCTCGGATGTCATAGATACTTGCACACAAGATGAGCATCATGTGGGCTCCTACAATTAATCCAGTCACTTCGCTAAACCACAGGACGGTTGGCTCAGTTGATTGTTCAATATTGGATAAAACTCCATCAAGAAGATGGTGCGCTAAGCCATGGTCCTCGAGCCAAAACATTGAGATGAATGCGATAGGGGCAATACATGATACAACGTGATGTCGATACTTGAATGCAGTCAATGCGACGAGACCATACATGGTCAAGAAGAGCAAACCTCCGGATTGATCAAACATTCCTAGGACGAGTAATCCACCAAGCATAACTTGGTCTGCACCTCTATTCAGAACATCTCTATCCAGACCTCTCTTTGTAATGATAGCATGTACTGCTACTGGGGCAAGGAGGAAGACAAGATCCCAAATAATTCCTGCTTTGAATAACCCCTCGTCTACATGAGTCTCAGTCATCAATGGCATAGATGCTGCAGCAATGACCAGAAGCATGAGTGTGCCCAAAGCTCGACTTTCAGATGAAATAATGTCCATCCTGTAGACTTCATAAATAAGCAATGATATTGGCAAAAGATACAATCCTATGATGTAATACTTTTCACCGAGTAAAACATCAGGTTCAAGTGTGCTAATTCCAATCGTAATAGCCAGAAGAGCAAATGCAAGCGATGGTCGAGCAATGGTGCCATAAGAGCGTGTTCCAACGGTCTCTTTTGCAGGAACGGGAGATTCTTCCTTGAGATACCAAGCATTGGTTTCGGCGTCATAGAAGTAACTCCCTGCTGCATTAACTGCAACAATATCGAGTAATCTTCCAAAGTCGAGTTCAACATCTCGAACCGAGTTGAATAATGCGTAGACGATGAATCCTAGAAGCATAAATTCAATCGAAAGTCCGTTCAAACTTTCTGGTTTGTATGAATCGGGAAGGTCAAGTTTTCCGAACACAAGTAATCCAGAACTCAGTGTAAGAGATGTAAGTAGGGCTAGAGTAGCATTTCTCTTTTCAATATCATCTCCATTTCGTGCTTTAAGCATGGACTCATATACCATAGCTAGGAGATAGCCAACAAAGATCCATGTAACAAACCAATATGGAGATTCAAGAATTGTACTGCTTAGTGCAATGAATATAACGGATTGTACATTGCTCCAGATTGATATTTTGTCCATGCGGCGGGCAGTTTCTGCAATGACAACAATGCCGATTGCAACAGTTACGTTTACTGCCTGGTTTTCGATACCGTTTCCAATGACATCTCCAAAGAGATACGAGAATGAGAGTGCAGACATTGTGAGGTTTGCAACCCACTTTCGAGTTGCTTCTGCTGCGAACATCATGTAAGAGATCATCACCAATGCGATGCACCAGGGCATAATTGCTTGGTTTCCGTCCAATGTCCACAACGCGAAAGCAAGCCCAATCGGCATTGCGGGAATTCGATTCTTATGGGCTGCAGGGAAATACGAGAAGAGCAGAGTAAGCCATAGGGCGACAGGAAGAGTAAATACTGTGTCGAGTCCGCTATCTGGGTTCCAATTCGTTTGTTTGATTGGGCCCAAAATAAGGTTGAGTTCATTCAAGTTCGCAATGAGCATTGCAATAATCACTTCACCGATGAGGATGAAGGACATTTTTTCTACAAGTTCACGCTTTAGTTTCTCACTGCTCGCAAGTGTCCCCTGTATGATGATGATGAAGACAAGAAGTGACAAAGCACCACCTGCTCCATCCTCTCCTGCATTTTCATTGAGAATTTCGTAGACGATTGGAATCAATCCAGAGACAACGCTTACAACACCGAAATTAATCGCTTTGTTCGATTGTAGAGCCGTGTACATCGAAAGACCGGATAGACCAACGATTGCAGTTCCTAGTGGATAGGAGACCTCATAATCAGCCCATTCAATCCAAGTTCCAACTCCAACGAGTAAAAGGCCAAGTGGGATATAAGCCGCTACAGCCCATCCAAAGGAGGTTTCTCCTTTGTACCTCTTCAGTATACGCTGATGTCCGAAGCACATGAGAACGGCACCAATTGCTTGTCCGTAAATCAAATTACCATTTGCAATGAATTCACCATCCTCTATTGTTCCAAATAATTCAAAATCATCCCCGGCGAAGAAATCGAGTGTGAGGTATCCTGCAAGATAACGAACACCCCATAACAACCCAACTGCCATGAAGAAAAAGGACAGCCCAAGGAGATAATTTTGCGAAATCATCAGATGATTATCGTTCTTTTTGGCCTGTAATTCAACCATGAATAATGCTACTGCGGATGAGAGTAATCCTCCAATGAACAAGATGAGGAATTTTTCTTCACCAACATCTTCTGCAAATGCGATGCTTAGTAATCCGATCCAAGTTGCAAGCATAGCAACTCCAAACATAATCACTTCAGTGAACCGTTCTAAGAAAAGACCAAATTCGCTCGATCCAGGTGGTCGAACAACGACTGGTGCAGCGGTTTGGACTTCATCACTTGCAAAAATAGCATCGTTTGCAATCAACATTGTTTTCTTAGGAGCACGTACTGGGGCTGGCATCTTAATCAAGAAGAAATACTGCATTGAATTATTAAGCATATACCCTGCATTGTCCGTGATAGTTATGATTATGAGAAGGAAACTTACTCTTCAATTGAAAGAGTTCAAACAATAGAATTGATTGGAATGTGTATGAGCCGAAAGAGCGGAGCACGTTCCACGTTGATTTTAGCCTGCATGACCATGTTTGTACTACCTACAGTGCTTGCGACTGTATCTGTTGAAAATACAGGTGCTGAGCCGCAAGAAGAGGGCTGGTGGGTTGAAACTACTGTGGATAGGGATGGAAACGGAATTGGGGATATGATCGAGGTCCACCAAAAGAACCCATTTTTCCTTGATGCAGAAAAAACACTTCCACTGATTATAGATTTTGACCATACACCCGGTGATGAAGAGATTCAGATGCTCGTAGAACAGGTGAATTACCAACATCAATGGACTCTTGAAGGAATTGATGCTCTGGCAGGCAGAGTGCCTGTTGGTGATATTCTCACAGCATCTCGACTTCCAGGAGTTGTCATGCTTGAACTGGATGGAATTCTTGAAGTTACAAACGGAGACGCAGCAGTTCTTCACGGCGTCGATACAGTCTGGCAAGATACAGGATATGACGGTGCAGGCAGCACAGTTGCTATTATCGATACTGGGATTGATGGAAATCATTCCAGCCTCGATGACCACGATGATGATCCATCCACCAATGATCCGAAGGTCATTGGATTCTACGATCCTGTGAACAATCCTTCCTTGACAAATGGAACCGAAGTGTTTCCTTATGACGATCAGGGGCATGGTTCCCATTGCGCTGGAACAACCGCTGGAACCGGTGCTCCAACATACGAACACATTGGAATGGCTCCACAAGCTTCTCTCGTCGGAGTGAAGGTGCTTGATGCAGGTGGTTCAGGAAGTTTCGCAACGGTCATGGCTGGGATGGAGTGGACAGTCGAAAAGCGATATGAATACAACATACGTGCTGCTTCTATGAGTCTAGGTGGGCCTGGTGCAATTGAATGGACTTCTTCCGAAGAAGACAGTGTAAATCGATACGCGAACGAAATGGTTCGTGCTGGAATTGCATTGTTCATCGCAGCTGGTAACAACGGCGTGTCTGCTCAAATCGGCACACCAGGTTCGGCTGAAGACGCAATTACTGTCGGTGCTCTCGACAAGAATTCAGCGATTGCAGTTTATTCAAGTCAAGGGCCGACTGAAGAAGGTCGCGTGAAGCCAAACATTGCCTACGTAGGAAGCAATGTCATGTCTGTTGCCTTCAATACGGGAGATCAATACACGGACATGTCTGGAACTTCGATGGCAACTCCAGGTGCAGCGGGTGTCGCAGCACTCATGCTTCAAGCAAATCCAGATCTCTCTCCATTCGATATTCGAAATATTATGCAAGAAACTGCGACATACCGTCAATGCGCATACATGTTTGCAAATGAACCATGTGCAGAGGATTTCATTCCTAAGAATCGACAAAACAACGTCTACGGGCATGGCGAAGTACGGGCTCTCGATGCTGTCCTTGAAGCAGCAGAGGAAGATTATGAGTTCGATACTTCGATATCCGTTGTTGTCTCGACACAGATTGGAGAGCACAACAGAATCCATCTTGACCGTGGCGATTCAGTTTCCTTTGATGTTATTGGAGATATTGAAACAGTTCAGTGGAGAAGCAATCATCTCCGTGATGATTGGTCGAATATCCATGGTTTCGGAGAAGGAAATCCTTCCGGTGAACTTGATTTGATCGACATTATTCATCAGTTAGAACATCTGCCTGGGACAGACGTGCTGGGCAATCATACCATTTCTCTACGCGGAATTCAATACAATGAATCTGGAGGCCAGTCTTCTTCGACACCTCTCGTAACTGCAGATGTAATGATCATGAATGCAAATACTGATCCGCTCCCAGTCCCCGAACCCGAAAGCATTCCTGCTGTTGGCGTGATCGGAACAATGGCCATAATTGCACTTGGAATTGCGGCATCATCTCGAGAAGACGAAGATGAGGCTGATGAGCAGTAATTGCAAACCGTATGTTCATATGCGGATTAGATTAGGTAAGGTTGGGCGAGTCGTATGGTTGGAGAAGCACACGTATCAATGATACCAACAACACCCAAGAAGGTGTGGTCGGCGAATGTTAACGGTCATGCTGTTCAAGCCCTTGCTCCTTCAAACGCCATTTTGCTCGATGTTTTACGTGATGAAGTAGGGATGCTTGGCGTTAAGCGCGGATGCGATCTTGGAACATGTGGCTGTTGTGCTGTACTTGTCAATGGCGAACCTCGCCTGTCATGTCTTTGCCTTGCAGGTCAAGTTGAGGGTGATGATATTACAACCGTAGAAGGGCTTGCTGATGGTGCTCATTTAGCTCCAATTCAAACCTGTTTTGCAACCCATGGAGGTTCTCAATGTGGTTTTTGCACACCAGGCTTCCTTATGGCTGCTGAGGCTTTGCTCGATTCAAATCCAGAGCCTTCTCGCAAGGAAATATCTTGTGCGATTGAAGGAAATCTTTGCAGATGTACTGGTTATCAACAAATTATCGATTCAATTGAGGCTGCTGCCGAAATAAAGCGTGGAGATGCTCCTGCTCCAACGCCTTCTAGCGATCCTCACCCCAACCCTCATCCAGAAGGTCCAGAAGAACCGTCAATGCCACCGGGTCATGCGAGATGATTTCATGTCAGGCGGATATCGACAACAACCTGGCGCTTCACGCGGAACCACTCGAAAGGATGGAAAGCGTGTTGCAGGGAAACAAAAATTCCCTCCTCCTGGCTCAGGAGGTTCACATCCAAACATGTCTCCACGAGATCTTGATTGGATTCCAGAATCGGTTGGGGGCAAGGAGCCACAACCTGCTGGATCTCACATTCATGACCGATATCGTACCGGCACCTCCGTTGGTAAACCGCGTGCTCTCGTTGATTCGCATGCTAAAGTTACGGGACAAGCATGGTATGGGGATGACGTTCGTCTTCCAAACGAAATCATTGGTAAGATTCTACGCTCCCCTCACCATTATGCGAAAATCAAATCGATTGATACGTCAAAGGTTGAAGCATTACCTGGCGTTTTAGCTGTTGCAACAGGCCAAGATGCCCCGAATACATTTGGCGTTCTACCTGTTACAAAAGACGAACATGCAATGGCGGTTGAGAAAGTACGGCATGTTGGAGATTTGGTTGCATGCGTTGCAGCAATTGATGAAGCAACAGCGATGGAAGCATTGAACCTGTTCGAGATCGAATGGGACGTCCTCGAACCAGTTTTCGATCCAAGAAAAGGATTGGAAGATCAGGACGAACCAATTCACTGGCGTGGCAAGTACCATGTGGGTAAAACAAACGTACAGAAGCGTGTCTTCCAAGAATTTGGAGATCGTTCCTTGGTTGAAGAACCATCAGCATCATCACATGGAAAGTGGCGAATGGAAGGCGTCCATCACGGATTCACCGAACCTCATGCAGTTGTTGCACATTGGGATCCAAATGGACGTCTGCAGTTGTACACGCCCCAACAAGTACCTCACTATGCTCACCGTGCTCTATCGACAGTACTCGAAGTTCCAATGCATCAAATCAATGTCATACGAACCTTTGTTGGCGGCGGATTCGGTGGAAAATCTGATCCATTCCCTCACGAGATGTGTGCCGCGATTCTTGCTCGTAAGGCAGGACGTCCAGTTCGAATCAATTTCACCAGAGAAGAAGTCTACTGGATTAATCGTGGTCGCCACCCAAGCCACATCGAAGTCAAGATGACTGCTGATGAAGATGCACGAATTTCTGGTTTCGATATCGATGCACTGATCGATGGAGGAGGCTTTGCTTCCTTCGGGCACGTCACATCATACTACAACGGCGTTCTCGCAACGGCTCCATACGAACTTGGGTCATTCCATTATACGGGTGCTCGAGTCTGGACCAACAAACCTGCAAGTGGTGCAATGCGTGGGCATGGTGCCGTTAACACACGATGTGCTGTTGAAGTTGGACTTGACGAAATGGCCGAGCAACTTGAAGTCGACCCAATCGATTTGAGACTTGCAAACCTCCTTCCCCCTCATAGCCGAACGATTTCTGGCTTCAGAATAACATCGAATGGAATGCGAGAAGGTCTTGAACGAGTCCGAGAAGGCTCGAATTGGGATCAGAAATTTAGACAAATGCCACTTGGAAAAGGAATAGGGATCGGCTGTGGTTTCTTTATTTCCGGGTCTGGGCTTCCAATCCATTGGGATCCAAACAGATTCCCTCACGCTACGGTTCACATGCAAATTGACATGGACGGGGGCGTAACAGTTCATACTGGAGCAGCAGATATTGGACAAGGTTCCACGACTGCGGTTGCTCAAGTTGTTTCGGAGGTCTTGGCGTTACCAATCGAGATGATTCACGTCCGATCTCATGAGAGTGATACAAGTCCTGTTGATTTGGGATCTTATTCCAGCAGAGTCACATTCATGAATGCAAATGCGGCCATACGAGCGGCTTTGGATATTCGGGAGAAGTTGCTTAATGCGGCATGGGAAATGCTTGGGTATCACCCAGATGTATTGGTACTTAATGACCGAAGAATCTACTACAAACACGATCCTGCTGTCGGTGTTTCCTATCTCGAAGCACTGCATAAAGCGCAAGAAGACAAGGGTTCATTGATTGCAAGTGGAGCATACCGCTCGCCTCCTATGGGCGGGGTCCACAAAGGCGCAGCTGCTGGCCTAGCACCTGCTTATTCATTCTCAGCTTACGTTGCTGAAGTTGACGTAGATGTCGAAACGGGTCGTATTTCATGTACCGATGTATGGGCGGCTCACGATTGTGGCAAGGCCCTCAATCCTCTTGCAGTCGAAGGGCAAATTATTGGCTCTTGTCACATGGGATTAGGCCAAGTATTGTCCGAAAAGATGGTCTATGGGCGAACAGGGCACCTCCAAAATCCAAATCTCTTGGAGTACAAGATCCCCTCCGTTCACGAAATGCCAAACGTGACGCCGATTATTGTTGAATCATCAGACCCAGAAGGGCCATTCGGAGCAAAAGAAGCGGGAGAAGGGCCACTTTTACCCATTCTACCTGCAGTTGTGAATGCAGTCTATGACGCAATAGGAGTTCGAATCAGAGAACTACCGCTCACACCAGATGTTGTTTGGAAGGCGATTTCTGCTAAGACCAGATCAATGGATGGCATCGAGGCAACAGATCTGCCAGCACCACGATTGAAACATAGCCCTCTTCAAGCGACATTGGTTGAACGTGGAAACGAACACAAAATCCGTGACAAAAAGCGACAAAGAAGCGAGGATACTTCAGCCTACGTCAATGGAGTTTTGTTTGGCTTCGATCCTGAACGACCTATGGAGGATCAAGTCGAAGGCTGGAAGACAGCGGTCGAACCAGTTCCCGAACAACTCGCAGAACTTGGATTGGCAGGAAAGGCTTGGCTCAAACAAGAACAACGCCATATGGGAGGTGAGCAATGATGCTTATGCCACCGTTTGAACTTCATCACCCTACATCTGTAGAAGAAGCATGTGAGTTGGCATCTTCGTTTATGGAACTTGGAGAATCATTTGATTGGGTCGCTGGCGGAACCGACCTACTTCCCAATTACAAATGGCATATAAATGTCAAAAAGCATGTCATATCTCTTGCTAAAATCTCAGGTACTGATACCATTTCAATGACAGAAATCGGGGCGATGGCTCGCCTTGGAGCGATGACAGAATCAACAGACATCCATCCACTTATTGCTGAAGCAGCTGCCAAAGTTGCCTCATCATTAATCCGTAACAACGCAACTCTCGGCGGGAACCTTTGTGTCGACACACGCTGTTTTTGGTTTAATCAAAGTGAAGATTGGCGTCGTTCAATCGATTGGTGCCACAAAGAGGATTGCGGGACTGGATCTGATTGTAGGGTTATTCCAAATCAGAATACCCTTTGTGTTGCCACATACCAAGGGGACCTTGCTCCGTCGCTGATGGTTCTCGAAGGAGTCCTTCACCTCATTGGACCTCATGGGTCTCGAGAAGTACCTGCTGAGGACTTTTTCCAACTTGATGGAATCACTCGAAATGTACTTCAAGAAGGCGAATTTGTACTGAAGGTAACCTTCCCAGAGAATGTATCTTCACGAGTTGGCTCTTATCACAAACTCCGTGTCCGTGAATCGTGGGATTTCCCCGAAGCAGGAATTTCTGCAGCATGGATTCCAGGTGATAACTCAACTCTTCGAGTCGCCTCTACGGCACTTGAATCAATACCTCGCCTTCATTCGGAGCAAGTGGCAGAATTGTCAGAAAAATTCTCAACAAATAACGTCACTGCTTTGTCAGAATCTGTAATGAAATCGATCAAGCCTGTGAACAATACTGCTCTCCCTCCAAGGTATAGGAAAGCAATGGTCAAGGTGTTAGCAAAACGCTCACTAAATAAAATACTGGAGGCTACTGAATGAGAGGGAAATACTTCATTGTCTTCTTGTCAATTTTGATATCTTGCGTTCCAAATTCCTCTGCCCAATTCCCAGAAAACAATGAATGGGAATTTGGTTGGGAAACCGATGTAGAGCCAAGTTATCTCCTCGTACTTGATAGTGATAAATGGGAACTCGAAGACACGCTCTACTTCTTCGTTGAAAACCCTCGGATGAGCGATCTATCGCTAACGATTTCCGTTGAATTTGACTCAGAGGATGAGTTGCTTGAGGCCACATATGATGAAGAGATTACAATCGCGTCGGAAGAAAACAAAACATTCGATGTTGCCTTGCTTAGTTCGAATCCGGATGACGTACGTGGTTTTTCTCCAGATACATCCTTCTCAATCAAAATCACAGCCACTGAAACAGCCGGCTCTGCTGAATTATCCACAAAAGATATCGAGGCCGATCTCAAAGTCCCTCGGGCACACAAACTCATCCCTGAGGCGACGACGCCAACATATGCTATCTCCGCAGGAACTTGGGTTGAAGCGACTCTTCATCTCAACAATATGGGCAATTCAGTTGATGCTGCAAAGGAAATAGAAGCTGATGTGCGAAGTTGCCCACTTCTTGACATAACAGGCCTTGATTCTGCACTTAATGTTCAGGTGGAACCAACAGGTGTCAATGGGCAGGAAGCAGAATCCTTTACCTTCAGAATTGAACCATCTTCAGCACATCCTAGCCGTACGTGTGAAGTTACAATTTCAGTCACCTCCGAAGGTGATAATAACCAACGTAGTGTTGTATTTGACATTGAAATCACGGAAGAGGGTGGTTCAGACTCAGATTCGAATTCAGGAGCTGATTCAGGTTCCTCTAGTTCAGGCTCTACTGAAGAGGACTCTTCGGCGTTACCTTCGATGAGTTTTATGACGACTTTTATTTTGGTCGGAATCGCTGCCCTTTCACGTTCTAAAACCGATTGAGTGGCACGAAAAGTGGTATAAATTAGTCCAAATTTTATACCAAATTGGACTAAACGTCAAGGCAGAATCATTATGTGTGTAACGAGGTTCCGAAGAAAGGAACATACTACGCTTGTCGTAGAAATGAGGTATAATTATGGCAGAAGCAGAGAAATCAAAGCTCTCTGTTGAAAAGAAATTATTGGCAGGTCTTGTCGTTTCTATTCTTCTTTCTACAACACTCATTGTTCTCGCTAGTTCCTCCAAAGAAACTGTTTTCTCACCGTACGTTAGAGACGCTGAAGGGGATTACCAGTACCAACAACTTACCAAAATGAGAGATTCTCTTGGAGATGGTGACGGGTATGAGATCTACAACACAATGTCAACTCCGATGTTGGTCAATGATTGGCAGGACCCTCACCGAACCATGCTCATCATCACTGCACCAGAGAAGCCATTCGATGCAGCAGAAGCAAGCGCAATCTATGATTTCGTAACCGAAAAGGGTGGAAAAGTCATCCTTGCAGCAAGTTCAACAAACGCACAACGCGTTGCAGAAGAATTCGGAGTTCTCTACTTCGACGCTCCTGTTTCAGATTCAAAATGGTACTATGAAGTAGCCAACTCTGTCGGTGATAGAGAGCCTCCACAAGAAACCCGTCTTTGGTCAGTTGCCTCTGTGAGTGAAGACATCGACATGATGGATGAAGCGTCTCTACGTACGCCATGCACTGAAGAATTGGTTGCAAATGCTCAGATTGAGAACTGCCGAATGCCAGTGCTTTTCCATTCACCTACTGCTATCCAAGTACTTGACCTGGAAGACGACACCAGAGAAGTCAGTGTCCTTGCGTCTGCGAGTGACCAAGCATTCGTTGCTCGTTCTGGATTCGACATTAACAATGCCGCAAACCCAAAGACTGGTAAAACTGACCTCATTGTACGAATTGATTATCCTGGTATTGAAACCTATGATAAGAAATCAGACAAGGACATAGGCAAGGTTGACGTTACAGGAAGTATCGTATTCGTCTCAGACCACTCTGTACTCGCGAACCATCTTTGGGACGAGGCTGATGCAGATCTTACTGGTAAGCAACAATGCGGTTCTGACCTGTACCAAGAAAACGGCCACACCTGCTGGGATACAGACCCGGATGGTCTTATCGCAGCACAAGGTGATACGAAGTGGAATGGCAATCAACTGTACTTCCGTGCTCTCATCCGAGACATGATGGAATTCGATAATGAGGAACTTTCCACCACAATCACTCGAAACCAAGACGAATTCAATATCGTCTTCGACGAAAGCCGTCACGTTTCAAGTGCCGTTACTCAACCATTCACAGAAGCAATCGGCGCTGTCGTCTTGCTCACAAGTGACACGTACCTCAAGTGGTTGATTATTCTCAACCTTTTCGCACTTCTTGCAATCGCTATCATGGTTGTTCCAGAAAAAGAGAATTGGAGACACGTTTTCGATTTAACACGATTCAGAGAACGTCCTACAAAGATTGACTCTACCCTGTATCAAGTCCGAGTGCGAGAGGCTTTCCTCTCCAAAGTTCGGCAATTTAATGACCTCACGCGTGACGAATTCGTCCGCAAGACACCTGCTGAAATTATGCAGATGGTCCGTGAACCACGCCTTGTTGAACTTGTTAGTTCAGCAAGATCTTATTCCAACGAAGAACTAAGGGACATTATACCCTTGATCCGTCGTTGGGGAAACTGAAGAAAATATAGGAGGAAATTGACATGCAACCCCCCGCACCACCAGCAACCCCGCCCGCGCCAGCACCTGCAGCGCCAGCGGCACCAGCGCCACCAATGCCAGCAGCGCCAGCGGCTCCAGCCGCACCTGCAGCACCAGTAGCGCCAGCCGCACCTGCAGCACCGGCCGCTCCGGCACAGCCGAAGCACCAGAGCACCCCAGAGGTCCGAGAACGCCTTACAGCTGTCGGCGCAATCGCAAATGCGATCAGCGCTGAAGTACAGAAGGTAATTATCGGTAAGAGCCACGTTATCGACAACGTACTCATCAACATCCTCTCCAACGGTAACCTTCTGTTCGAAGATTATCCTGGATTGGCTAAGACATTGATGACCAATACGTTCGCCGATGCTCTTGGTTGTGACTTCAAGCGTGTACAATTCACGCCTGACTTGCTACCAGCCGACATTACAGGTACCAACATCTACGACGCTAAGAAGGGCGAATTTACGTTCAAGCCAGGACCTTTGTTCTGTAACCTTCTCCTTGCTGACGAGATTAACCGTGCTCCTCCAAAGACTCAAGCTGCTTTGCTTGAAGCTATGCAAGAGAAGCAAGTTACTATCGGTACTGTAACTCACAAACTCCCTGCACCATTCATTGTTATGGCAACACAAAACCCTGTCGAACAAGAAGGTACATACCCACTTCCTGAAGCACAACTTGACCGTTTCATGTTCAAGATGAGTGTCGGTTATCCTGACCGTGCTGATGAAGATGAAATCCTTGCCCGACGTATCGCTCGTGGAAAGGACGCAGTCGATGTTGACGTCATTACTGACCCACAACGTGTTATTGCTATGCAACAAGCGTGTGAAGATGTATACGTTGATCCTGCAATTCGTATGTACATGGTCGAAGTCGTCGCAAGAACCCGTGAAGATCCACGTGTCCTTGTCGGTGCTTCTCCTCGTGGTTCCCAAGCTCTCTTGAAGACTTCTCGTGCAGCAGCAGCAATGCGTGGTCGCGACTTCGTCACACCTGACGATGTCAAGGCTATCGCAGAACTTGCTATCGCTCACAGAATGATCCTCAAGCCAGAACATCAAATCAAGGGTCTCGAGGCTGGCGAAGTTATGCAAAGCATTCTTCGCGAAGTACCTGTCCCTACTGTTTGAGATTTACTTGAATAATCACGAAATGGAGGTTTCTGTATGTGGAGTCGTAAATCAGCATTGCTAGGAAGCATGGCAGTTGCCATGTATCTTCTTGGTCTTACGCTACGTAACTCTCAGTTGGTCACAATTGCTGTGGTCATCTTTGTGTTCTTAACGTGGGCTGCCTTGTTTGGCGGACATGCTGACGTAGCTTCAAGTGGACGCCGGGCCGATGAATGGACCGGAGAAGAAGGCGTAGCCCTTGGCAGCGTCCTTGCCATGAGGAAACTTTCAGGCTCTCGAATATTTGAGGATGGAGAACTCACCGTTACGTTACGTATGCAGAATAATTCAGGTCTCGCTAAGATTCTCGAAGTTCGAGATCGAGTTCCTGAAGTCATGCGTATCAAGCAAGGATCGAATTACATTTTGATGGAATTAGGGCCTCGTCGTGAAACTTACATTGAGTATACAGTTGAATGTCCTCTGAGAGGGTTCTACAGCGTTGGTCCTGTTGCGGTACGTATACAGGACCCATTCGGATTGTTCCACAAGGAAAAGGAATTGCATGTCTACAACGACTTCCTTGTGTTCCCGAAGATGGAAGACCTCAAAGATACATTCGTCAAATCTCGAGTACCAAAGATTTTCACTGGTGCAGTTAACATCCGACAACCAGGTCCAGGTTCTGAATTCTATTCTCTCAGAGAGTATTTCGAAGGAGACTCTTTCAGAGCTATTAACTGGAATGCATATGCACGATCTGGCAAACTGATGGTCAACGAACGTGAGCGTGACGCTGTTTCAGACGTCATCATCATTATCGATTCAAGAGCTGTTAGTGAAACAGGTCCTGTAAGTCGCAATGCCCTGGTGTATTCTACCAGAGCAGCAGCATCGCTTGCTAAGTACTTCCTTGGAAGACGTGACTCAGTCGGTGTTGTGGTCTATGGAGATGAGGTTGTCAGTGTTGACAGAGACACTGGTAAGAAGCAACTCTATGTCATTCTTACAAAACTTGCAGGCGCAGTTGCTCGTGGAAACATTCCACTTCAAGTCGTCGTTAACAGAATTCTACCTCACATCAACAAAGGTAGCCCAATCATCTTCTTGTCTAATCTTGAAGACGATCCAACCATTGTAAGCGCTCTGAGAGATTTCCGTGCTCGTGACTTTGATGTCACCGTGCTCTCTCCTTCTTCTCTTGAATTTGAATTTGATGCACGAAGGCTCGACAGAACAGGATATGAAGTCATGAAGACTGAACGAGATGTTCTGATGGGAGAATTGCGCGGATTAGGTGTTAACATAATGGATTGGGAGCCTGATATGCTCCTCTCCACTGCCCTTGCAGGAGCAAGAGGATTCTGAGGTGATACGATGACAATGAGAAAGGCATCTGGCGACACGTCGCACTTGTATGACGGAAAAACAGTTCGCTCATCTGCGCCGAGTCGTAAGAAACTAGCAGGGCAAACTGGTATTGGTTCGGAAATCCCGACTGATGCTATCCCTGAATTGGAAATGCCCTCATTCATTGAAAGCCTCATTGGTGGCCCAATTGTTCCAAAGATGAAATTCCTCCCTCCAGATAAATTCGTTCAGAATATGCAACTTGGAGTCTATGTGATTCTCATCGGACTTGCCTTGCTCACTTACATTATCTCACCTCCAGAAGGTACCATTTGGTTCATGCTTCTGGGAAGTTCAGATCTTGCTCTTATCTTCCAAATCGGTATTATTGCTGGAGCTACTGGACTTGGTTTCTGGGGCGCATATCAACGTGATGCTCGATATATGCTTGGTTCATATTCTCTATTCATTCTCGCTATCATGCGTTTTGCTTCCTCTAAGACAAGCGTAAACGATCTCTTTGGTTTAGCAGATTCTCCAACACTTCTTGCATCATTAGTTGTCATTTACTCGGTTTTGCTGATTATGTACTTTGAATTATCAAACGGTGTTATGCGTTACTCGATGCTTGATACAAGTATTCGAACAAACGAAGTTTACGTCATGAATCCAAAGAAGATTGTTGGTAAGTACCATCGTTCCCTTATCATCAACCCAGTCATTGCTACTGTACTCGCTACAATTGTCCTTTCAGCAAACACAATCCTACCATGGTTTGTTGGTATTCTTTCAGAGGATACGGCGACCCGACTTCGTGAATCTGTAGAACTTGGTTCTGTTTACGGTGTTGCGCTTGGAACGCTCTTCGTGTTCTTGGTTGTTGGAGCACTCTTCGCTTTGGATTTGCCGACATACATCCAAAAGAAGAGAGAATCCAGTGATGAATGAATCACGAGTGCTCAATCATTGGTTGAGTTGAATCCACTTGTTCAAGCATCATTTTGTTCAAGAGTTCAAGAGCGATCGGCAATTCCTCTCCATCGAGGGCAACTCTTGCTGAATGAGACGTTTTACTCAACCATGTCATATTAAAATCAGCCTTTTCAAGAGTGTTATCGATTATTTCTAACATCTTATCATCACAACCAATGAGGGAAATGAGGGCAAGGTGTTGATGAATTTCTGGTGAAATATTGGATTTTGTAAACACTTCTTTTGCTCGATGCATATCGTGTTGTGATACAATGAGCTTGGAATCTCCCATTCTTGACTCCAAGCCCCACCAATTGATGCCCTCTTTGGCTAACTTGCCTAGAATCTCGACGAGGTGTCGCTGATGCGCATCAACTTGGTTGTGAGAGAATCCCAAACTCATTACATTTGGTAGGCAACCAATGCCTTTGAGGAGTAAGTTTTGTTTTTTTGGACCAATTGTTGTGAAGTCGGAATTGTTCTTACGATGCAAATGTTTGACATGCAGAGGTATTCCAAATTCGATAAGGGGTTCAATTGTTGAAGGATGCAGGATAGGTGTGTCCATTAGAGATAATTCAATTGCTTCTTGATATCCAAGATAGCGGATCGTTTCGGAACGCACCCCCCATCTCGGGTTAATCGAAAAGATTCCTTCGACGTCTTTCCAAAGAATGACTTCATCTGCTTCTACAAGGTGTGCTATTGCAGTTGCAGAGTGATCTGAACCGCCTCGACTTAATACTGCGAGTTCTCCATTATGGCCTTCACCAAACCATCCAGTGATAACAGGCGTACCTTTCAGAGTGTCTCGATTTAGTTTCGTACTTGATGCTTGTAGATCAACATGTGTTGCAGAATAATTTCCATCTAGGGTTATTCCAATGTCTTCAGCACCAAGCGGATATGCGTCAATACCTTTCTGCTGAAGCCGATGAGCTACAACCAACGCACTCAGTCGTTCACCCGACGCTAGCAATCGATTTAGTGCTGCGTTGTCTTTTGGTCTTTGAGCAAGTTCTCGTAGAGAATCTTTGATGCTGTGTAAGACTAAGGAAAAGAGATGAGCATTATTTGATGTATCTAAGCCAGGAGCAAAACGGAGATGCTGTGCAGAGAGGTCATGAACCAGTCTGCTTGCATATCGGGGCTCTTTAGCAGCCCGATACAGTCGATCTGTTGTACCCCAAAGTGCTGATACGATTACGATCGATTGATGATCTCCTTGAATCACCTCTGCAATTCGGTCAAGATCTGTTGAATCACGAAGGCAAGAGCCTCCAAATTTGTGAACAACTCGATAACTCAAAAAGCATCCCTTTTCCGCAAAATGAGGTCAGCAAGAACGATTTTTGTCATAGCAATAGCCACACTTACACCTCTTGGTCCTAGTACAGGGTCGTGTCTTCCCTTTACAACGAGTTGTTTCTGAGCATCTTCTGCCAAGTCCAGAGTTGTTTGCTCCTGAGCGATACTTGATGGCGGTTTGAGTGCGATTCTTGCATGAATGTCCGAGCCTGAGGTCATTCCTGCAAGGCTTCCATCAGGACGTTCTCCTATTTGCAAGGGATTCGAAGATGAGCCACCCCACGGACTATTATGCTCAATACCCGTCATTGTTACAGCAGAGAAACCTCTTCCGAATTCGACACCCCTGCATGCAGGTATTGCGAAAAATGCTCTGCCGAGAGCAGGTTCTATTCCATCGAACCATGGTTCTCCGATTCCAATTGGTAGATTTGTTACGCGCAAATCAATACGGCTTCCAATCGAATTCCGTTCACTTCGGACTTTCTCAATACATTCTTTCATGGATTCTGCAGCGGATGGGTCCCTGCATCTCAATGATTTGCAGAGTTCGTTTTCCCATTCTGGAGGACATAATTCGATCGGTTTTGCCTCAATATCTCCAATTGCCCCAACATGTGCATCGATTTGTATCTCTCCAAGAAGTGGACTTATGATTGCAGCCGCAGCCACAAGACCTGCTGTTAATCGAGCAGAAGATGATCCACCGCCTCTTAGATCTGCATGGCCATCTGTTCTGATGTTCATGACCATATCTTGATGACCGGGCCGTGGATGATTTGGAATGAAACTGTAATCGGAAGAACGGGCATCATTGTTACGAATGATCAATAGAATTGGCTGGCCTGTTGAAGCTCCTTGATAGACGCCAGTTGAGATTTCTACGATGTCACTTTCCTTACGCTTACTTGCGAAATGACCTCCGGGTCTTCTCATGTCCATGCATTGCTGAATGTAATCCTCATCGATAACCAGGCCGGGGGGAATTCCTTCAATCAAAGCACCAACCATGGCCCCATGGCTTTCGCCAAAGAGGGTTACTGTCAGTAGTTTACCAAGGCGCATGTGCATTGGACTCACTCTGTCCGACTTGTCCTTTATTCAAGAACTTGGGGTTTCGTCCTCTTTATCCTCATTTTGAGGATTGAGGAAATTTGTTTCGATAAGTTCCACTCCTGGATACTTATTTTCATACCATTGTTTCAGGCGGTCTAGAATACCTTGGAGTAACTTAGGCACAACGATTACTATCGCAGTTCCAGATCCAGTTATTCCAGCAGCACGGGCGCTATTGACAAGGGCATCATTTGTCATAATCCGCCCCTTCACATCACCTGTAGCACCAACGACGCCTCGACCATTCATGGTTAATGCCACAAGTTCATTTTCTTCCTGCAATGCATTGAGAGCTTGGATAAAGTGGTGTTGATGTGGAATGAAATCCTCAAGTGCAGGTCGCTTTTCCCTTGGTCCTCTTGAGACGATGAGAACGTCCCAATCATCTTGCTTCGGGCCACTTCCTTCGAGAAGGATTCCTTGACGCACATCAGGTTGGTTAGCATCAATGAGTTTCCATCCTGATGTTGCACAGGCCCATGTATCATCGACACTTCCTGTCAATGTAATTCCTGATTCCAATTGGGCATCGACTGCTATCGAAACAATATCTGCCAATTCGAGATCTGTTTCCGTTGCATCACAAAGTGCTCGAACTGCTGCAACACACAATGCTGAAGAGGATTTCAGTCCCTGAGCTATTGGAATCATCGATTGAACTGCCCAATTGATGTCTTCTTCAGGGATTGGTAATTCATGTCCAGCCTTTTGCCATGACTGAACCACAAAAGAGAGTATTCGGTTATCATCTTCGAGTTGTCTTTTGCTTGGCTTATCCAATAAACGGATCGCTAATGGAAGGTCCAGAGACATGCTTGCGCCGTAGCCAGTACCTGCAGCATGAAGTAGGCTGCAAGCACCATGTGCGCGTCCTCTTCCTAAAATTGCCATCTTTAGCGCTCCTCAGACGATGCTGAGACGCTCACACCAATATGACGGGTTTCATCGGTGTTGTATGCAATAATTGCATCACCTGTGCGAAGTTCTGTAACTGAACACGCACCACCGTTATTGTCGAGCACCCTGACCGTCTCCGCTTGTTGCATGAGTACATGTGCTTCATTATGCTTTTCATCGACATATCTCAATAGAATAAATGGGCGGGTTTCTATTTTTAAACGACCAATCGTGCAAACACGTGTGTTTCCTTGCTTTGATACGATCAGTACTTGGTCTCCTGATTTCAATTCACTGAGGTATTTTGTTTTTCCATCCGCCATCAGTGTGTATGCTTCTACACTTCCAGCATTAATGCGGAACGGGCGTTTTGGGACATAGGTCGATTCAATTGTTTCGCCATGTACCAATACAAGACTTCGAGCGGTTGAGCCAATGAGCATTCCCTCTCCAATTTCGAGAAGAGAGGTCAAATCGATACATACCCTGTCGCCGTTTTGTCCCGATTCAATTGAAGTTATTCGGACTTCAGTCAAGGAGAGAGTGTCATTTACTTCAACTGGTTTTGTCGGCTTAATTTCCACTGTCGAAGCCCGTAGTGATTTGACAATTAAGGCCGCTTCAAGTTCATGTTCAGAACAGACGAGGGCATCTACACCTATTTCGAGAGCAAAACCTGCTCCATGAGCCTGCAACGGTTCAATAATTTCTGCTGCGATGAGTGTTGGTGTCTGATCACACGCAGCGACGATGTTTTCGATAGGAATCATCGACCAGTCTTCGAATGTAAGATAGATCCATTCAACGGTTCCAGCAAGTGAACGAGCATACTCTTGGCGTTCTTCTGAATCGATGTGAACATGAGCGCCAATCTTTGAATTCTTCTTGTATAGAAAACCATCTTGAATCGAGATCGAAGATTCAGAGTGCTCTGTTGAAACGTAAAAATCAACATCGTTGTTAATTGATGTAGAATCGGATTTAAGCCAGACTTCCATGTTCTTACCTCAAAGATCGAATTCATCCGCTGCTTCAGTTGACGAACACCCGTCGTGGATAATTCGTCGTAATGCCATTGCCATCTTGATTGGATATTTGTGAGCAAAAACTTGTCGTCCCATGCAAACCCCAGAGGCTCCCGCCTCCATTGCTTTCTCCACCATGAGTAACACACTGCGAGTGTCTCCAGTATTTGCTCCTCCTGCCACAAGCATCGGAATTGGCGCTGCGGATGTTACTTGCTTAAAAGACTCTGAATCACCTGTCCAAGTGGTTTTAGCGACATCACAACCAATCTCAAAGGCTACACGCACTGCTTGGGCAACGCCCTGGGTTTTATCGCCTGAAACAGGATTCAAATTAGGCCCACGCGCATACACCATCCCAAGTACAGGGAGTCCGATATGATGTGAATCCGTTGTTACTTTACCGAGTGCTTCTAACATCTCTGCCTCGCCGGGTGTGCCCATATTGACTTGGGCAGAGGCTCCGATTCCTCCACGACTCAATATTTCAGATGCGTCTCCAACAAGAACTTTCTTTGATGCGTCATCACCGCCGTGTCGAGTTGATGCAGAAAGGTGGATGACCATGCTTGTTTGGGTCCCTTGGCAAAGATGAGAAAAATGACTTACAAGACCTTTTTGAGCGACAATAACATCTACCTTTGCAGTGATAAGTTCCCGAATCAAAGCCTCTGTGTTTTCCAATCCTGGATTGGGATAGTCCGACAACCCATGGTCGATTGGAATCCACAATCCCTTTCCATTTGGGAGCATTTTCTCCAAGCGTGACGCTTTGTCCATATCACGGCCAATCCTCCCTGCAATTCAATGCTTTGCATATGTTCAGCGAATCTATGCGTACAAAGGGAATGATAAAAGAAGAACTATGCTTAGGGGTGTTTATGGAGACTGGTGCTTGGCTCATGGTTGGAATCCTTGCAGGTGGATTTTTTGTCGGCCTGTGGTATATTCTTATTCGAGGTGATGCCGATCTCGACATGCGACGTGGAATCGTTGCAGATGGATTAAGAAAGCCTGCCCAGAGTTCATCTTTTTCTAGTGCTCGAAGTGAATTTGAGCGCAAATTATTGCAAATCGAAGCTGAACGTCGTCGAAGAAATCTTTCTGGCGGCAACATTAACCTCCTTGGAGATGCAACACTTTTGCAACAACCAGTGGAAGAACAACCCGTCATGAACGCTGCTCCTGAAGTTGTTGTTGAAGATGATGATGACGGTGAAGAGACTGAAGAGCAGATGCTTGAGCGCCGTAGACTTCGTGACGAGGAATGGACTCGCCAAGAAAGTGAAAAAGATCGTCGTCAATTGGAAGAAGAAGAAGCTGCTCTCAAGGAACAACAAGAACGTCTCCAGAAAGAGCAAGAAGCGCAGCAAGAAAAAGATCGCTTAGAAGCAGAACAAGCAGCCGAAGCAGCACGAATCTCTGCAGAACGCGAGGCTGCTGCTCAATCTGAACGCGATGCAGAAGAAGCAGCACGACAAGCAGAATTCGCAGCAGCTGAAGAACAACGCTTGGCTGAAATTCAAGCAGCGCAAGAGAAAGACGCTCTTGAACGTCGAAAAGCAGCAAATAGAGCACTCGATGAACTACGTGCCCGTCTTGAAAGAGAAGGTGCACGTTCCTCGGATGTTCAAGTTTCATTGATGTGGAACAATTACAATGATCTTGACCTTCACGTTGTTTGTCCATCTGGTGAGCGAATTCACGGTGGTAACCGCAAATCAGCATGCAGCGGAGAACTCGACGTTGATGCAAACGTACGACCTGACTCCCGCAAGCCAATTGAAAACGTTGTATGGCCAGAGGGTCAAGCGCCTGCTGGAACGTACCAAGTATTCGTCCATTATTACAAGAAGCACAAGAAGCGACGCTCGAAAGATCCAACTAAATTCCAAGTCATTGCGAATGCTTATGGCGATCTTTTGGAATATTCTGGCGAACTTACTTTTGGTGAAGAGATTCAACTCGTTTGTACTTTCAACGTTCCAACAATGGAAGAGCGAGAAGAAATTAAGCGTCAATTAGAGCAACAATTACGTCTTGCAGAAACAGGCGAAGTTGCAGCAGATAAGATTCTTGAAGACGAAGCAACTCCTAAGCAACTTGAATTCGGCGAATTAGTCGATGAGATTGAAAATGAATTGGCCGATGATGTTGAAGACGATGGCTCAGGTGTTCCACCTGCGCCAGATTTAGGTTGAAACACCTCAAGACAGAATGTCATCTAGACGTTCGTTCTTCAATGCGTTTTTGATACTACGGGCGATACGTCGTCCAGTTGACATGCGAGTTTCATTGATGTCGGAGTATGGTGAGCCGCCAACAAACGGATTTGAACCAGCGACAATTCGGGCACTGATTTCAAAGACCTTGAATTCTAAAGCATCGGTAACGATTGTTTCTAAGCAGAAAGGTCCAATCATTCCTCGCGCTCCTTCTTCGAGTTCGTACGATGCAGCGACGGTTCCTTCAGCCATTTCAAAGGCTCTTGGCAACAATGATTCTCTGATGACAACAGGTTGGTTTCCAGTGACAACAAAGGACGGCTCCATTCCAGCTTCTCTGAGATCTCTCAACGAACCAAGTTTGTAGAATTCATCGACATTTGACTCGTCTCTTCGGTCCATAGAAAGGAGTTCCAAACGGCCGAGATTTTTTCCAGCATACTTTCCTTTTCCTTGAACTTGGAATCCATCAGTAGCAAGAGGGTCAAAGAAAAAGTGGAGGTAGTATCTGCATCCAAGGACATATTCTTGAATTGTGAATTCTTCTTCAATATCGACGTTTCTTCTGAAATCACGATAGTCACGAGCGATGAAATATCCTCTTCCACCTTTTGCTCCAGCGTATTTTACAATAACTGGGCCATCAATATCGTGTGGATCTTCGAGAACCTTTGGCATTGTGCATCCTCCTGAAAGAAGCCAGTCACGTTGTTTCGCACGGCTGCTTTCCCATCGGAGAATGTCTCGATTACCGAAGGTTGGGACTTCCAAGTTACGGAAATTTTCACTTCCAAGGTATTCGACAAGTGATCCGTGGGGGATGATAACGACATTCTTACTTTTGAGCCAATCTGCATGGTCTAACAACTCTCGGTAATCATCAAGCATCAACCATTCATCAGGTTCTGCACCAGGGAATGCCTTGTAGAAGCGCCTTCTGTTTTCACCTACTGCAATTCCAAGAGTTCTGAAACCTTCCTGACGAGCTCCATGAAGAATTTGAAGGGATGAGTGAGATGCTACAACACCAATCGTAATGTTCTCCTTGTCGTAGTCCGCGAGCCAGGAGATAAGTGAAGAGTGGTCTACGCCCATGTCGAGGGGTTTAGTATGCACTCTATGACTGTTATCCCATTATGCCACCGTGATTCGGTAAACTTTGATAATGTAGTAATGAAGACTTCAAGTGCCGAATGCATATCAAAGAACATGGCGAGTTCCCGCACCCCCGCTAGCCGGATGACGTATTCTGGATATCTGCAACTCGATAATCTTCTGAAATTGCAAGATGGCCCACAAGGTCACTCGCCATCTCCATCCAACGATGAGATGCATTTTATCATCACGCACCAAACGTTTGAACTCTGGTTCAAGCAGATCCGCATCGAACTCAATGAAGTCCATGGGTATCTCTCAAAGGAACTTGTTCGTGAAGAAACATTACCTGCAATGGTGGAACATCTCGAACGCGTGATTGAAATCTTCCGTCTTCTAGCGAATCAGTGGAAAGTTATGGAAACTCTAAGCCCACAAGGATTCCTTGCGTTCAGAGATCGTCTAGGCACATCATCAGGCTTTGAATCGTGGCAAATGCGAGCAATTGAGATGCGCCTTGGTTTGGAACAAGAACAACGCGTCGCAGACATGGATCCAATGGCACACATGAAAAAATTACGTGATGAAAACAAGATTTCCGATGATGCATTCGAAGTTTTGAAAACGATTGCAACTGAAAAGACATTGAATGAATTGGTCTCAGAATGGCTTTCACGGACCCCAATCAACGGCTCTGTCCCGTCGAGCGATAATGATTCAACTGTTGTGGAACAATTTGTTTCAACTCATTTAGATGCAATGAAATCCCATGCGGATCAAGTCGTCGATCACATGGTCGCTATCGGCCATGGTACTGAAGAATCAATCCGTCCACGAATGGATGCAAACCAAGCTTCAGTTCATGACTTCCTATCGCCAAACGGTGTTGTCAACCGTTCACGAGCAGGATTATTGTTCATTGAGTCTTATCCAGAATTGCCTCTTCTGTCTTGGCCTCGACGATTTGTTGATACAGTTGTTCAACTTGAGCAATCAATGCTTCTCTTCCGTCATTCTCATGCTCGAATGGTCGAACGTATGATCGGACGAAGAATGGGTACTGGTGGTTCAAGTGGTGTTGATTATCTTGACAAAACCGCAACTTATAGGATTTTCAAGGACTTATGGGCTGTTCGAACAATGCTTCTGCCTAGGAAAAATCTGGCAGATGTTGTTTCTTCTGATTATTACGGATTCAATTCCGATTAATCTTCATGTGGATCGATGTCGATTGGGATAAGTTCGTTATCGTATTCGTAGACAGCAATCTTTAGTGGGTCGAGAACGAAGCGGACACTCGCTTCTTCAAGCCCGTAGAGAGAGATAAGTTCGGCCTTGAACTCTTCTCGGAGTTCGTTTTCATTGGCGTAAAGTGGAGCGCCCATTCCGATTTGGAGTGCTCTAGCACCGATGATTCTTGCTCGTTCGAAACGTGTGTGGAGACGTGCTGGCTTGACCATTTTTTACACCTACGACAAAACCGTCGTAGCGTTTCGACTGAGGCCTCGTTCTTCAACCCTTTGGAAGAACATCATTCTGATTCATCGTTCAAAACAGGTTCGTTTCGAACGATTCGAACATACATGATGAGTGCAGGAATGAATGCTGCCATGGATAGTCCAAATACAGCAATAGCCATGTCGTATTCACGTCCTTGCTTCGTTATCTCGAGGCTGTTTTGATCAGACTCTCCATCGATCAAAGAATATCCTTGAGACGACAATGTAGATGCACTCCTTAATTCAAAGCGGCCAGGCGATTCGAGTGTTACAACGATGTTTGTAGTGTTTTCATTGATGAAACTCGATATGTCAAGGGTCTGATTTTCACTTCCTATCGCCATGTGATGGTGAACCACATTGATTTGGTCTTGATTGTTGATTTCATGTGCTCCATTTTCAGTAATCCATACATGAACCTCGTCACCATCATCTGAAGCCCATGATAGAGTTCCATTGTTAAGAGAAATTGAAGTAAATCCGCTCCATTCACGAGAAAAGTTGTCGAGTACAAGGCCTAATTCCTGAGATTGGGAAGGTCCTGTGAGTAGGCCTTCGCCATTCAGGACAAGATCAGGGACACCCCAAAAACCGTAAGTTGTTTCAAAACGAAACTTAGAATCACTTAGGAAATGCAAATCTAAGGGAGAGGGGTGATGTTGTAAAACAGTAACATCGGTTCGATTTAATGCGTTTAATTCAGCCGAAACAAGATCGCATGGTTCACACCAATCTGCAGAGAAATATTCAATCAAATGAGTTGTTGAGGAAGCGATGCATGTGTCGTTTGTCAATGCACACTGAACATCGAATGTTTTCACATCATGAATTGATGCGGCTTCATCATCACTTTCTGTACCATGCCCAGTTGATGTTGGAATCAGTACGAGGAGTACTAGGATGCAAACCAAGGCCTCTCTGAATCTCATCATGGTCCTTGGACACAGGGTCTTGTTAAAAGAGGGCCGCCTTCACGGACAACCATGGACCAACCTTGGTGGAAGCGACCTTCCATTTTGCCGCTTGTCCTTACTGCGATGACCATTCTAATTATCGTCGTAGGAGGGACAATTCGCATAAATGATGCTGGTGAGTCTTGCCCAGATTGGCCTCAGTGCTTCGGAACTTGGGGTTTTGCAGTCGATGAAGCAGAACAAACTGCATATTGGGAAGAACATCCAGATCAAGAGGATAGTCGTGGGCCAAATCACCGTTATTCAATCTTTGAAATATTTGTTGAATGGTTCCATCGAATGCTCGTAGGAATTATTGCTATTCCAATTCTGTTGAACGTTTATGTTGCTAATAAAAAGAAAAAAACGTATGGAGAAGGATTGAGAAATCTTACCATTGTCTCCGCTGTTTTTCTTGTCGTACAAGCAATTGCGGGCGCAGTAACCGTCCATTTTGACAATGCAGATTGGACCGTAGCACTTCACTTGTCATTGGCGAGTATCTTTACCTCACTCTTGGTATGGCAGTACATGGCTATGCGGGTTACTGAGGGTACGAATTGGAAGTTCATTCATACCTCGAAGGCCTTCCTTGACAAACAAAAGAAGCGCTTCATTGGAATAACAAGTTCAGTTTTCATTCTGCTTATTCTCGGTGCTTGGGTCTCAAGTACTGCAGGTGGGCAATACAATCAAGGCTGCTCAATAGGGTTCCCAAACGGATGGCCCCAATGCCAAGGAAAATTTTTCCCGAGCATTGATGGGCCAGGTATTTTAGTTCAGATGCTTCATCGCTTTGGTGCTGGAATTGTTGGTATAATTCTAATTCTCAGTGCAGCTCGAGTCCGTGTTGATTCGAGAGATTTTAGTGAAGGTGAAGGATTTTCAAAAGCCGCTGAGGCTGTTACTGGTTTGTGGATTTTGAATGTCTTTATTGGAGGTATGTACATTGTCTTCGCAAATGCAAACGAATTCCCAGAATCATTTTCTCTTCTTCATCTTATCTTTGGTGTTGCTTCCTTCATAGCAGCGGCGATAACGCTGATGATGCTGAGAATCGCCACTCTTACACAATCTAATACAAATGAGGAAGAATAATGGAACAAATAGAGAATCCCCCTCCGATGTTTTCTCTATTCATCAAACTGATGAAACTGAGAGTCATTGTTCTGCTTCAAATCACCGCTTTATGTGCAATTCTTGTTCATGATTCTCTAGCCCGTTATGATTTGATCGATATTGAAAGAACCTGGCTCGATACGCTTTGGACCTCTGTCATCACCGTTATCGGGGGGACATTGAGCGCAGGTGGTTCAAACGCAATCAACATGTGGTATGATCGAGATATTGATACATTGATGCGTCGTACACAACACAGGCCATTGCCTCAAGGTCATCTTACACCAAACACAGTGTTGCTGTTTGGCGTAACAATATCTGTCTTAGGATCTTCTTTGTTTTTCTTACTTCACTGGAAAGCTGCCTTTTGGTCGTTCTTTTCAGTCTTCTTCTATGTGTTTATCTACACAATATGGCTGAAAAGAAGAACGCCACAAAACATCGTCATTGGAGGGGCTGCTGGAGCAACTCCCCCATTGATTGGATGGGCAGGTGCAGCAGCAGCATCAATTGACTCAATGAATCCTTTAGATCTCGGCTCACCGATACCTTGGATGCTTTTTGCGCTCATCTTCTTTTGGACACCACCGCACTTCTGGGCGCTTGCTTTGTATCGATCTGGAGAGTATGCCAAAGCAAAAGTGCCAATGATGAATGAGGTAAAGGGGGCAAAAAGAACCATTACAGAGTCAAAATTCTACTGCGGAGGGTTGTTTTTACTCGGTTCTGTACCTTGT
>Ga0208277_1000318_pt1 | contig 28930 bp, 23 predicted proteins | sample ETNtaG_5_FD_185782 | JGI IMG/M metagenome (GOLD analysis project Ga0208277, IMG submission 185782) | Marine microbial and viral communities from oxygen minimum zone, Eastern Pacific Ocean - ETNP201406SV205 (SPAdes) (version 2) | ecosystem: Environmental > Aquatic > Marine > Oceanic ...
TACCCGCGAAGACATTCTGTATTTAGTAAATAGTTATCTGCGTACATCAAAGCAGCGAAAATTGACTTTAAGGATGAGTGGTAAGGATCATGAAGCGGGAAATTCTGCAGGTGAACTTATTTCTTCAACTGCAAAATTTAAAAAACTTTATGCCTGCCCTCAACACTGCTTGCCGTGATTTATGCAAATGAAAATTTTGGTAAAGAATCAAATCTAGAAAAAAATCAGGGTTGTGGTATGAAGTTTGCGAGTATTTTATTAAGGGTCCTTTTAATTATAAATAACTCAGTATTAAAATGCTTAATGAAAAAGGTGTCAGCCTAAGAGTAGATTCACACAAACGTATTGGTGTTACTGACGTTATAAATATGCTGAAAGGATTGCGCAGTGAAACCGTAATTGAGATAGTCCAAAACTCTGAATCGACTGAAAATAAATATGACATTGAACAGACACAATCGTCGTATTCTCCAACAGTCAAGAGTGAAAACTCTTCTTTTGTAAAAGGAAATACTGATTTGCCTCAGATTCGTGAACTTAATGAAATAGCTGCTATGCTGAGGAGCATGTAGGACCAGTAAACCGAGTTTGTTTACTAAATTAAATCCAATAATTTAAGTCTCTTCCTGTAAGATCCCACAGCACTCTCCGGAATATCAAGGCCTACTCTTTTGGCGATTTCACACAAAATTCTATCGGATGCACTCGGACGTTCCCTTAGCAGTTCAAACAAGTAACTCAGTGTTTCAACATCAAGCATGCTGTGAAGCGGTTCTTGCAGTTCTTTAAATGCGTCGCGGCTTATGTTATAGGCTTTTGCAATCTCCATCGGATCCTGTTCTTCTAGTAATTCCCTGATTTCATGCTGTTCAGTAAGACTTATCTGTTCTATATTTCTGGGAACACTAACTCCTTGTTTCTTACACCAACGCCGAACTGTGCTTTCTTTAATTCCTGCTTCCGCGGCAATGTCTTCCAATGATTCTCCAATTGCTATTCTTTCGACCAGTAATGTCTGTTCTGCTTCTGTAAACCGTCTTGTTTTTATTATTTTTTTGATCGGGATTTCATCTCTACAAATATTTTTAACAGCTTTTACAAAAGCAGTTGTAACCCCAAAATTATCCGCTACCTCAGACACACTTTTCCCCTGATCCAACTCAATGGCAAGTTCTATCTGCAAAAGATCTACTTCTGGTTGACTATTGGAATCATTCATGAATTATCCTCTTTTAAAATTTAGGAGGCAAAATATTTGTAGTAAAAATATTATTTGAAAAATTCATTTTTGCATACATCATCAAGACATTCTTGACAAGATGCTCACCCTTTGAGATGCTGTGAGCAGGAGATGTAGGTTAGTTATCAGATTTTCCAGTTTATTTAAAAAGAAAAAGTCATTATGCTTAGGATTTTTCACAATTTAAAGTTGTTTCCGCACTTTTTCAAGGAGTAAGACATATGGATGAAACAATAAATTCAATAGCAGAATATCGGTTAATTCCAGAATATCTTGAAAAAATAAGTGAAGAAGGAAAAATCTGGCTAGCACGCGCTATGGTGAGTATTTTAATTGTTGACAAACAACTCGTCAATGAAGAAAAAGGATTTTTCAAAGATGCAATAATGATGATCGAAAATGATCAGATTCGCGTTGAGCTAATTGAATCAATTAAAAAACGCGAAATTGTAGAATTAGGGGAACTGACTACAGACCGTGAGTATGCTGGTCATTTCTATTTTTTACTTGCGATGGTAGTTGCTGCTGACGGGAAAGTCAAAAACTCTGAAGTTAATCTGCTGAACTCTATTTGCGGAAAACTAGGTTTTCCTACAGAAACCGCGAAACAAGTTTTGCAATGGGTGACTGATTTGATAAAACTTAATAAGGATAGAAATCAGATGACAGAACTGCTGAAAGATATAAAACCTGTGTTTGTATTAAAATAAATCTCTCCGAGAATCTTCTGAATTAAATTATTTTAAACTGAACGCTACATGACGCTGCTGATAAGTCTACCGGAATCAATGGGTCCTCGAGCTTTGAGCTCTGCACTCCTGTCTCTTGAGCCTGGTTTAAAAATTGTTACCGGACACGATAATGTACAAAATACGAATGAAGTAGAGTTTGCTGTTGTATGGAATAATTATCCGGAAGGTTTATTACTGAATTATCCTAATTTGAAAGCCATTTCTTCTTATGGTCACGGAGTGGACGGATTGCTGGCCGATAGGAAACTTCCTGAAGGTGTTCCGCTTGTACGTTTAACAGATGATACAATGGCTGAGTGGATGAGTGAATATCTGCTGGCGGTGGTACTTTTACATAGGAGGCAATTGTTAAGGCATGCGGAAAATTCGGATTTCATTGAATGGGGTATCGCTTCGCGTTATCACGGGAATCAACTAAGCATCCTTGGTTTGGGTTATTTGGGACAGGCTGCTGCGAAAGTGTTTTTAAAAATGAGATTTGATGTATCCGGCTGGAGCAGAACAATTAAAAAAGTAGAAGGTGTGAGAAGTTTTTCTGGAAACGATGGGCTAAATGAAATGTTGAAAAATACGAATTATCTTGTCAATTTACTTCCACTTACCCCTGAAACCACAGATTTGCTAAATACGGAGACACTTTCAAAACTCAAACGTGGGGCATATCTTATTAATGTAGGTCGCGGAAAGACACTTGTGGAGGAAAATCTCATTCCTCTATTGGATGAGGGGCAATTGTCAGGTGCCTGTCTGGATGTTTTCCGTACTGAGCCACTTCCGGAAGAGCATCCTTTTCGAAAACACAAAAAAATTTTGATTACTCCCCACAATTCCAGTTCCACTCCTGCGAATTCGGTTGCACCACAAATTCTCGAAAATTACAAACGTGCCGTTTCTGGACGACAACTTCTTAACCTGGTTGACTTAGAACGTGGCTATTGATCAATGAATTTCCTCGGCTACTATTTTTCCTGGAATTTATTCATCCTTTACTTGCTAGCTAGTTCCTTATGGTTGGCCTCTTGCGGTTTAAGGACTGCACCTCGAAATCTTCCGGAAGTAGAACAGAAAACAACATTAAGTGATTTTAAAGTTCAACAGCGTGGCAAGAGTCTACGTTTCTCCTGGGTTATCAATGAAAATGAAAGGGATGCTGCTTTAAAAAAATTTCCTAAAGTTCCAGGAATAAAAGATTATTTTCTGCTTAAAGAGTCACAAATACAACTCGGATGCTCTACTTGTGATTTTGTAGATTTGCCAGACATACGTATAATTTTTTCAAGTAATTCGATTAAACGGGAAGGGGATCATTTGTATTATTATTCTGCACTGCCAGACAATTATTTTAATTTACATCAATTCGAACTAAGTCATGTTGGTCCTGATGATGAGCTCTTGTCTAGTCCTAAAACATTTAATTTCAGATATAATAAGTTGTTCCCAAAAGCACCTGCTCCGAATTTGAAAATAATCCAAATTGAGGATGAAAAACAAATCCTAAGGTATGCTTTTGGGAAAGTGGTTTTGACAAGGACAAAATTTTTTGACAAAGATAAAGTTAAACTTAAGTCTCAGAAAGAAAAAAGGGTTGATAGTTCAGAGCAAAATTCGCATGACAAGCAACCTCAAACAAGCACTCGGGTTTTTATAATAAGACTCTCTTGGCCACAAATTACATATAAAGGATATAAACGTTTTCAGGGAGAAGGAAGTTATTTTGGAACACAGCAAAAATTTAAGGTTAATCTCTACCGTATGCGCAAGGGGGACAAATGGCCGGAAACACCAATTAACCTCAAAAATAGTCAAAATGACTACTACCTTGACAAACTTAAATTGCAGATTAATCAAGATAGTCGACATCAATTGAAAGACGTACAGGAGGACAATACATATGAGGAACCCTCGTTTTATATTGATTTGCGAGGCCAAAATGGAGATACTTGGTTATATCAATCTAGATTGGTTGATCGTTTTGGAAACGAGAGTTCAGCATCTGAAACAATCACCGTTCATTTGCCTAAAGTTAAAATTAATGGCCAAAGTTTAAGTAAAAATACTGATGTATCTTCCATGGATTGACCTGTGAGTTTTTTTAATTTCCACTTATTATTTCTGTTAATTCTTTTTCTTGTTTCTGCATGTACTGGAAATGGCGATTACAATCTGCAATTGCTGCTCACTAATAATAATGTTAACAGTTATATTGAAGAGCAAAAGGCAATTCTAGAAAATGATGAGGAAAATTTTGATGTGCATTATAATTTAGCCAGATCCTATTATTTTATCAAAAATTATGAATTAGCAGAAAAGCATGCAAGGCGTGCCACACGTTTTGATCCTTTTAACGCAGGTTATTATGAGTTGTTAGGCAGTATTGCATTTGCGCTTGAACGTTACGGAGATGCGATTACAGAATTGGCTATTGCAGTCAGGATTGAACCAGAACGCGTCTCAGTCTATTTGAAATTGGCAGCAACGTATGAGAAAATAGATGATGATGGAAGAGCTATTTCTTCCTTGGAACAGGCACTTAAACTTGATCGGCTTTATGTAGAAGCGCTTTACCATCTTGCACGGATTTATTTACGTCAGCGTGAATTTGAAGGATCCATCCGTACTCTTGATACTTTATTGAAACTTGAGCCTAAGAATAAAGAGGCTCTGCTCATGAGAGTTCAATCATTTTCATTACAGGGCAGTTTCTATTATGCCAAGATTCTCGCTGAGGAAATGCTAGTCCAGTTCCCTGACTATGCGCCGATTCGTCGTGAATTACTCAGGATACAATTTGCACAACAGCAATGGCCCGAAGCACAGGCTCTTCTCGATCAATTGAAAGCCAAATATTCGTTTTCTATAGAAGATCAACTTATTGAAGCATATTTACTTTTACATCAGCAACAAGAAAAAGAAGCACGTTTGCTTTTTGAAAATATACTTGAAAAGCAGCCGGAAAATGTGGATGCGATCATGGGGTTGGCTATACAGTTGTTGAGAAAGGGTTTTTTGGAGGACTCGCTTAGCTGGTTAACACGAGGACTGGAAATTAACCCACGTCTTGCTAGGGCGAATTATCTCCGCTCCTCAATTTTGTTTCGACAAGGTGATTTTCTACAGGGAGATTTAGCAATTGGAAGAGCACTGGAACTAGACCCGGCTAATCTTTCTTATCAGCTCCTATTCTTAAGAAGACAGTTGATGAAAGGTAAGTTATCTGTTGTTGAAAAGCAGTTAAATCTTATACAAGAAAAACATCCGTTGAATACTGAAGCTCTCCAGTTGCAGGCGGATTTGTATAATAGTCTTGGCAATTCTATAGAAGCAGAAGAACTTTTGCGTCAGGCCATTTTAGTTCATGACTCGCCCTCTATACATTTTTCCCTTGCTAGGGTATTGTATCAACAAAGCAAGTTTCGTTCTGCCTTAGAAGTAACGACACCACTGTTGGAAGAACTTTCAGGGAATTGGGAAGTTGTTTACCTCCACGCTTTGACTTTAAGCCGCATTGGAATGTTTCAAGAGGCACTGAAAATTAGTCAGCCATATCTTGAACGTAAAGAAAGCCAAGGTTATGCCCATCGTCTTGTCGGAGATCTGTTGCGTTACAAAAGTAAAGAGGAAGAAGCCCAGAAAATTCTCCGGCAGGGATTGGTTATGTTTCCCGGGCACCTTTTTCTAGTAGACGGTTTAAGTGCATCATTGCTAATGACCGAAGACTGGGAGGAAGTCCGGGAATTGTTGGAAACAACACTTGAACAAAGCCAGCATCTTACTGGAAATCCGCCGATGCAGCTTTTATTTTTGGAGCGTTTGGTGGTTACTTACCAACGTTTGAAAAAACATGAAAAAAAATTGAAAATTTTACGTAAATATCATCAACAAAACGATCCTTTAACCTCTGCACAATTACATTCTTTGGATGAGCAGTTCTTGTTTCCGATTTCGTTACCTTCTCTAGATAAAGCACTGTCACCGTTATTATTACAGTAAAATTTTAACCTATATATTTCACAAAATATTTTATTCATATGGGCTCAAACATTAAAAAAACTGGCAAATATAAATCGGCGTTTCATGCTGCTGAAGTGATGTCACACGATCTTTCACTTCTCCGTGGAAAGAAACAACCTGTTTTTTTTGATGATTCAGAAATCCTTGGGCTACTATCGAACGAAGAGATTCAGAAAGAAGTTCAGCAACTTAAAAAAGTAGATGTTGACTCATATATTCATCGCGTGGTTAACCCATCTGAATCAAAAAAACGTCCCAGTGCTTCTGAAGTAATTAAACAGTTGGGCGGAAAAATGATTTCGGATGAAATTGAAGGACCGCTTTATGCTGCAGAAATTGAATTTTTAATTTCAGGGCAAATGCGAAGGGTGGGATTTATTGCCCAGAATCACAAAATCCAAAATGGAGTCTGGGGACCTATTCATCATCGTAAAGCAGCGGAGAAGGTTCGCTTTTTCGCTTCGCACAGTATCCCTCTTGTAACTTTCATGGATACGCCAGGTGCAGCAGCAGATGCAGAGGCGAATCTTGATAACCAGTCACATAGTATTTCATTCCTTATCAGTGAGATGGCAAATCTGCAGTTGCCTGTTATCGGTATTGTTTATGGAGGTGGTTATAGTGGGGGAGCAATCCCTCTGGCAACTTCCAATATCTTGCTTTCCGTCAGGCAGGGTGTATTCAACACTATACATCCAAAAGGTTTGAGCAACATTGCGCGGAAATATGATTTATCTTGGCAGGAGTCTGCCAAACACATCGGTGTTTCTGCATATGAGTTACAGTCACAAGGATATTTTGACGGCATCATAGATTATGAATATGACCACCCTCATCAGGTAAAAAATATCAAGGAAGCAATCGTCAGTTCTATTGAAGCAACTGAAAATAACGCATGCAAATTCTTAATTGAAAATGATTTTTTCTTTGACCATTATCGTGACAGTATCAATCATTACCTCAACCCTTCAAAACTCTTGATAGAAAGTAACAGGGTTACGGACCGTTCTCCAACGGGTACGTTGAATGTTTTTGGTGATGTATACCGGTTTATGCGATACCTAAAATTACGCCAGCGTATTGTCAGCCGTTCCATCGATAGTTATGCCAGACTCAGTTCTCGTAAAACTCCTCTGGGGAAATTGCGGGAACGTCTTAAAAACGAACGTCAGGAAAAACTACAACAGTGGTATAAGGCTCCGCTCGAGGTACGCTTTCACGAAAAGCTGAACAAACGTTTTGAACAGTTTGTCAGCTCCCGTGATGATCGAGAAAAAGAGCGCGGACGTCTAGTTGCCTTTTTCATCGGTGATCCACGCGAGAATTATAAAAAAGCGGTTGATGACCTGACTCTGGAAATTCTACTTTACCTCTATAATTACTGGAAAGACAGTACATCAGAAAACCTGATTGAACTATACGAACAACTTGGAGAATTCACTCTTAAAGACCGTCCTCCAAAGAATCCCAATTTATTGGATTTGTTAAAAACGACTGTTGTTAATCAAAGTTTTAAGGAAAATTTCCAGAACATACTCTTGTTTGATTTACTCTACAATCAAGTCATAGAAGCTCTTCCCACGATTGCAGATGAACTGAAGGGGACAAATCAGATTTCCCAAAAATCTGTTGAACAGTTGTTTGAACAGACGGTGGAAGGGGCAATGAAGGAATTTGAAAAAAATTCTCTACAACTTGAAAGTAATTCAGTCCGAACACACTTTTTTAAGTGGCTGGCAAATTTCATTGATCACAAAGATTGTGATCATGTACTTGGTACAATCAGCGAATGGAAAAGGATTGTCTTCCCAAGAATGAGTCCTCCGCTGTTTGGGTTAGTACGCTATTATTTTTCCGGACTACTGCCGTCACTTTATGAGGCACAGCAGAACAAAGGCCGTTTTCACGGAAAAATAACTCCACGCAATATAGGAATTAAAGATTTTTGGAACCGCCTCGATCAGTCTTACAAAGATTTACTGATTCAGAATTTGCTTCGTGGATACAAAAACTCTGTTATCAGTTCAACTAAAGTCATTGAACATTATTTCAAAGATTTTAAGGAACTGTATGCAGACAGGATAACTTCAAACCCTGTTAAATTTCCTGGATTCCGGGACGCTATTGAGAATGCATTGGATAATGGTGTTACGCCGTGCGGTGTTGTGACCGGGCTGGGAACATTTACCAATGGCGTGAACAGAGAATCAGCCGCGGAGAAAAAAACTGGTTCTAAAAAACAAAAAACGTCTTACCGTGTAGGCCTGGTGGTCAGTAACGCAGAGTTTCAGGCCGGTGCTTTTGATATGGCGAGTTGCGAAAAAGTTTGCCGCTTACTTGATGATTGTGCACGTTTAAAATTGCCGGTGATTTTTTTCATCACTTCCGCAGGTATGCAAACCAAGGAAGGCGGAGGATCGTTATTCTCGATGGCCATCATCAATGAACGGATAACGAGATTTGTAAAAGATATGGACCTTCCAGTATTATGTTTTGGTTTTCGTGACTGTACTGGGGGTGCACAAGCCAGTTTCGTGACACATTTACTTGTGCGGACTTACTATTTCTCTGGTTCACAGATTCCCTTTGCAGGTCAATTGGTTGTAGAGAGCCACTTACCGGCTCATTCAACTTTGTCGAACTATCTTTCTACAAATCCGGGAACAATGGACGGTCTTGTTAAAAATCCTTTTGATGTCGATATAGATCAAAAACTTTTGGAAATCGACCCACAGATTCCTGTAGCCAAATATTCAGTCGAGGAGATTATTTCACGAGTACTTTCGGGTGAATATCAGTTGTCTGTTGGCGATGAAGTACAGACTTATTCTACTCAGGAAAATTTGCACACAGGTAAGCTTAAACGTGTGCTGATTCACGCACGCGGCTGCACTGCGGCACGTTTGATACGAGGAACGCAGGATGCAGGAATGGAAGTGGTTTTAGTTGCCTCGGATCCTGATATGGAAAGTTACCCTGTAACTTTGCTGTGTGAAAAAGATCGTCTGGTATGCATTGGAGGCAATACACCTCAGGATAGTTATTTGAACGGAATGAGTGTAATCAGAATTGCGGAACAGGAGGAAGTTGACGCAATTCATCCAGGAATTGGATTTTTATCGGAGTCTCCTCATTATGCAAGAATTTGCCGGGAACACGGATTTAATTTTGTTGGACCGCGTGCTGCTAACATGGATAGAATGGGCAATAAATCAAATGCCATTACGACTGCCCAGAATTTAAAAATTCCTGTTGTTCCAGGCAGTGAAGGTGCATTGATGGAACCTGAACATGCCTTAGTTGTTGCAGTCGAGATTGGATTCCCAGTGCTAATAAAGGCAGCACATGGTGGAGGCGGAAAAGGGATTGAAATAGTCAGAGAAGCAGGGCGTTTCAAATCAATTTTTTCTCGGATGTTTCAGGAAGCCTTGAGTGCTTTTGGCAACGGTGATTTGTATCTAGAGAAATTCATTGGTTCGATGCGTCACCTTGAAGTACAAGTAGTCCGAGACATACACGGTAATTCAAAATTATTTGGTATACGTGATTGTTCGGTTCAGCGCAATTATCAAAAACTGATTGAGGAAACTGCTTCTGGAATTCCTAAAAATATAAGGGATCAGCTTTTTAATTATGCAGGTAAATTGATTAATGAAATAAATTATATAGGTGCAGGTACTGTTGAGTTTATTTATGACCTTGATCAAAAATGCGTTTATTTTATGGAAATGAATACACGATTGCAGGTTGAACATCCTGTTTCTGAAATGGTATCCAGAACAGATTTAGTGAAATTGCAACTGGAAGTTGCTCAAGGTGGTGATATTAGTGAATTGGATGTTAAGCTCAATGGTCATGCGATAGAATTACGATTGATTGCAGAAAAAATAGAACTCGACGATGAAGGTGAACTGCGTTTTATACCCGATCCGGGAGAGGTATCGGAAGTGTATTTCCCTGAAGAAGCACATGTGCGTGTCATTCAAACCGTTGCTTCTGGTTCTGTAGTATCACCATTTTATGACAGTCTGATTGCGCAAATAATCTGCTGGGGAAAATCTCGTAAGGAAGCAATAAGCAGATTACTCGAATATTTGAAGGGAGTTAAAATTCATGGTGTGTCCACCAACTTGGCTTTGAATCGTCTAATATTGAAGGATGAAAAATTTCAAAAGGGCAGTTTCAGTACCAGATATCTGGTCGATTTGCTTGATCGAATTGACGAGAAAAAACTTTTGAGAGAATCCAAAAAAGATTCAGGATCTGCTAAAAATACCGTTGATCAGAAAGCTATTTTGCTGGATGGTTCAGATGAATTGAAGGTCCTCTCCCCACAGATGGGGGGTTTTTATGTGGCTGCCTCAAGTGAGGATGAGCCTTTTGTAAGTGAAGGACAGATCGTTGACGTAAATCATACACTGTGTCTGTTGGAATCAATGAAAGTCTATACGGAATTATCATTGTCAGACTACAAAAGTCCTGATGGAGAATCCTTATATTTAAATGATGTGAAGTACAAAGTTACTCGGATTATTGCTGAAGACCAGAACACAGTAAACCAGGGTGATTTGTTGTTTGTGATGCAACCTATAGATGCCTGATTATGTTACTGCTCTCATGGACGTACCTTTAACAAAAAATGCTGCCACGATAACCGCCCAGCCTGTCAGTTTAGAAGACATTCTAAAAGTAATTTCCTCAGATATTGAGTCTCTCGAGTCAAAAATTTTAGGTGATGTTAAAACAGATATTCCTTTACTCAATAATGTGGCAGATCATATTCTTAGTTCAGGAGGTAAAAGGCTACGGCCTGCGCTGTTAATTTTAGGTGCAGAAATGTTTACTGGTGTAAATAATCAAGTTATGCAGGCAGCTCAGGTAATTGAGTATTTACACACTGCAACTTTACTGCATGATGATGTGGTTGATGGAGCTGAAACACGTAGGAACGAGCTAGCCGTTTGCAGGATATGGGGTAATGAAGCTAGTGTCCTTTCTGGAGATTATTTGCTTTCGATGGCATTTAACCTCCTAACGAAATTGCGCAACCTGGAAGTTTTAGAACTGATGTCAGAAACGACAACTATGATGGCAAGAGGTGAATTATTGCAGTTAACAAGTTCTTTTGAGACTGCAAACGAGGAAGAATATCTTGAACTTATTATCAACAAAACAGCTTGTCTTTTTGCAACAGCAATCAAAACAGGAGCTATACTTGCAGGTGCGTCAGGCGAATCCGCAAACCAATTGTATGATTACGGAATGGCACTGGGTATATCATTTCAAATTGTTGATGATGCTCTTGATTATACAGATGAAAAAAAAACGGGGAAACCTGTTGGAGGTGATTTTCAAGAGCGTAAAATAACCCTTCCTTTAAGTCACTTGTTAGGCATGGCAAATGTTGCAGACAGAAAGCGCCTTGATTCGATTCTCTTAATGCAGGAAATAGAAAAAAAACATATAGATGAGGTTATCGATTTGATGAATTGCTACGGTTCCATCAATTATGCTTTAGAAATATCCAAAAAACATTCCATTACGGCAAAAAGTAGTATAGCAAATTTTGCTGAAACAAAGCTCAAAAAATCCCTGATAGATATTGCAGATTTTGTCGTTTCACGTCAACTTTGAAGGATCCTTAAAACCAAAACATTCTAAGGCTTAAGAGACTCTGGTATTTATTAGTTCAGTCCTACTGATTTATCTGGGGGATGAATTAAAACTTCTGATTATCATCTCCATTAGCTCTGTCTTAGAAAAAATATCATCCTATTTTTCTTGCGGGGACAATGAGTGGCGGTTGTATAGGTAACTCCATCGTGCTGCACGGCGTGCTGCTTCTCCAAGCGAAATTAGGATGTCTTCAATTTTGAGTGGTTTTTCGAAAAAATCATAAGCACCTCCCTGCATACATTGAATAACATGCGGCAATGTGCTGTGTGATGTCATGATAAAAATCTGCATCAGCGAATTCATTTCCTTGATCTTAATCAATAATTCCACCCCGCTCATCTCCGCCATCATGATATCTGTTATCACAACGTTGAAAAAACTGCGTTGAAGTGTTTTCAAAGCCTCTTCTGCGCTTTTAGCAGTACTTACGTGATATCCCTCTTTTTCCAGAGACTGGTGGAGAACCATACGGATACTTTCTTCATCATCCACCACCAAAATGCTTAATTCTGAATTAGTTGTTTTTTTCATGTAATATTTCTTTAAGAATTTAAATATTCTTTTGCTGTTATACTTAGTGAACGTATAAAAGCGGAACGGTCCGGTGCCACCATAGCGGCATTGCCAATAAGTGCAGCATCGCAGGGAATCTTCAGTAAGCTTTGGATATCCTTTGGAGAATTGACGCAACTGGCGCTGATCAAAAGTTTCCCGGGCTGTTTTTTCCAGCTCCTTAATTCCGGATTACGTTCCCACCACGATGATATCACATCCACACTGCCCAGATTATATGTTTTAATCGGTTCTTCAGGAATTGCGGCAATTGCTCTATTGTTGATCATTAAAATGTCCGGATTAACTTCAAGTACCCTAGACAGTTCATTTTCCAACGAACATTCTATAACTGCCTCCAGTCCTATTGTTTTAACTTCATTAATTATTTCACATAGTTCTGCCTGCTGAAAATAATAGGCGAGAATTAAGGCTGCGCTTGCACCGCGGACACGTCCTTCCAGCAGTTGATATGGAGTTATTATGAACTCTTTATGCAACAAAGGGAGAATAGTAGTTTCACGTACAATTTCGAGAGTTTCAAGGGAGCCTCCGAACCAGTTATTATCAGTAAGTACTGAAATAGCTTTTGCGCCTCCGGATTCATAATCACGCACAACTGCTTCAGGATCAAGATTCTCAACATTTTTGCGCCCGGGTGCTTTTGATTTTACTTCAGCAATTAAAGATATTGGTTCGTCAGGAGCTCTTAATAAAGCAGTGCGAAAATCCATCGCATTTCCGAGTGCTTCTGCCTGTCTGCGTAAATTATTTTCAGAAATAATTTTCCGGCGTTGATCAACTTCTTTTAATTTAATATCGTGTAATTTATCTAAAAATGTTCTCATTGTTATGCAGCTTCAAAAAGTGGGTAACCTTGATTTAGAAATAATCAAAGCCAGCAACAGAAGTTATACAATCGCTATGCCTTTTTCCTTCACCCATTTCATAATATCAATTACCTTTTACAATAAACTAAATTAACCGTTCATGTCCTTATTTGTCTTAACTTTAGTCCTATTTTCTGCGTTCATGCACGCTGGCTGGAATTTGTTTCTTAAAAAAAGCCAGGATCGTCTGGTAACAATGGCAACATTGCATCTTGTCAGTGGTGTTATCGGAATTGCTGCAGTACCGTTTCTTCCGACTCCATACCCAGAAAGCTGGCCCTATATTTTTGCTTCTGTGGTATTGCATTTAGGATACCAGCTTTTTCTGGTTAAAGCATATATTTATGGAGATCTTGGGCAAGTATATCCAATTGCAAGGGGACTCTCACCACTCTTATTAGTTTTCGTTTCAGTGTTTTGGATTGGCGAAGAACTTAGCACAAAAATGATGATTGCTATTGGTCTGATCACTATGGGGATATTCAGTCTGATTTTTCGCGGGAAAATATTTTTTGACCATTCTTTCCGTGCTGTTTTTTATGCTTTATTGACCGGAAGTTTCATTGCCGCTTACACACTTGCAGATGGACTAGGAGTTCGTTTATCCGGAAATGCTGTTTCATATGTGCTTTGGTTAATGGCATTAGAGTGCTGGCCTTTGTTAGTAATAACTGTTTTCCGGCGTAAACATGCTCTACTGGGTTCCCTACGGCAAAATTGGGAATTTGCTGTGCCAGGAGGAATTTTGTCAGTTTCTGCATATGGAATTGTGGTCTGGGCCATGCAACATTCTCCTATTGCTCTTGTATCGGCACTCAGGGAAAGCAGTGTGGTAATTGCGGCTTTGTTGAGTATCTGGATTTTGAAAGAGGAAACTACAGCAAAACATCTAATTGCGGTTATGATGGTTGCCGCGGGAGTGATAATGACTCGTATATGAACTCCACATAATTTCTTAGAGTACTAAAAAGAAATAAATCGACTATTTGAAATTTAGGGGATCTGGAGAAATATTAATGATGTTAAAGTTTTTCCTTTGTAAAGAAGAGTTCCCGCTACGCTCAAAAAAATACGGTTTAATGACCTTTTACAGTCTCATCATTTTTCCCAAAATTTATAAATTAATTCTTGTGGTCTGTATATTGCAGCTTATCATATAACACCTCATTATTATTAATTGACAAAAGTAGGTGATTAACATATATATCAATAATTTAGAAGGAGATTTTATGAGTATTTCACGTGATCAAATCAATGAAGCAATGTCTAGATTTATGGGCTGCGGAGGCTCAATTAGACGTTTTGAAAAAGTAGTCGGCGAGCCAATTTTGGGAAGTGATATTTGGTTGACAGAGGACACTTTGGAACTTGTGGAGACACATGATTTTGATTTGCTGGTATAAGCGCCGGCAATGGTTATTATTAAATGAGTGGGTGTACGGTAAACCAAATCAAAAGTATAAAGGAAATATTAATTATTTAGGAAAATTATGATTATTTCGAGTGATCAACACAACGAAGCAATGGTCAAATTTTTGGTCAGCAGATATGAACGGATTGTTGGTGTTACTGTTTTAGACAATGAATTTTACCAAAATTACAGTAATACATTAGAGCGTATTCAAACACAAGATTCTGCTTTTTTTGGATAGTACTCTTAATTAACAAAGACAATCCCTTTCATATTGTATGAAATCACAATACGCGATCATAGGAGGTACAGGTGTTTATGAAAGCCTTTTTACCTCTGAAAAGATTTGCGTGGAAACTGAATTTGGTGATATCGAATTAGATATTTCTGATGTTCAAGGTAATTCTATTGTTTTCATTGCTCGTCATGGTAAACAACATGCTGTCCCTCCCCATCTTATAAACTACCGTGCAAATTTAAAAGCACTACAGAAGCTAGGTGTTAAGCATATTTTTGCAACTGCTGCTGTTGGTTCCTTAAATCCGGAGTACCCTTCAGGATCACTGGTTTTACTTACTGATTTTTTGGACATGACAAAACAACGTCATCTTACATTTTTTGATGGAGGTGCCGATGGAGTAAAGCACGTCAATATGGGTGATCCTTACTGCAGAAATTTACGTGAATTGTTTAGAATGAAAGCAAATAAGAATAATGCTAATTTCAAAGGAGATGCAGTTTATGTATGTACAGATGGTCCGCGTTTTGAAACTGAAGCTGAAATAAAGATGATGAGACTTTTGGGGGCAGACGTTGTTGGGATGACAAGCGTCCCTGAGGTTGTTTTGGCGAAAGAACTTGGGATGTGTTATGCGTCAGTCGGGATTGTGGTTAATATGGCAACCGGAATGGAAAGTGGTCCTATTCAATTGGAAGAAATTGATGAGATGTTATCGCATAAAAAAGAAACAATTAATCGGATGTTTTTAGAAATTTTTTCACAAAAACCGGATCAGCGAAAATGCTTCTGTGCTGATTCAATTGTCAGTTTGTAGGAAGAAGAAAAGTCTCCAATTCTATTTCCGTTTCTCATTCTGTTCCATCATTTTCCAACGTATAATCGGAATATCCTTCACAATATCAACGTCTGTTATTTTGTAGATATCGGCTTGAGTGATGGCCCTTACCTCCATGTATTTTGAAGTATTTGAGATTATTTTTTCTCCGCCCCAAAAATCTCCTTGTCCTACTTTATACCGACTCTCTTTTTTATCAGTTCTATGGCTGATAAGTTCCACTTTACCTTTTTTGACTAGCATCAGTCCTTCGCATTCTATCTTTTCACCTTTATTGTAACTTTTGAGTTTAATGTTTTGGGCAATCTGGCTTTGAATGGGTGAAGAAATAGATTCTCCGAATAACCATGTCTGCTGTAAAAACTTAATAGTCTCTTGAGTACTTTGAATTTGATTTAAAAGATGATTGCGGGATACAAATTCATTGAACAAAATAGCCGGTATTTTGAGGGTTTCAATATGACTTAATGTTCGGTAAGTTCCTGTGCTTTTCTGACCAAAAATGACATCTAGTTCACCAATTAGAGTCCCGCTTGATAAAGGATAACTTGTTTTTTCGCGAGGAGAAAGTAACTCTGCTACTCCTGTAAGCACTAGTCTGACATGTTTCGGTATTTCCTTATCGCGGAGCAAAATGGTACCTGCATTTATAGATTCCCGTTCGCAATTGAGCAGCATGTGAATTTCACCGATCTCGACGTTTGGATAATATCCACGTAAGTATTCTGCACCAAATTCAAGTGCATAATCTTCATGACCTTCTATCAGTGTATCTGTGCTTCCAAAGCTAACACCACAACCAATTATTTTTTCTACCTGGGTAAGTTTTTGGGCAGTATGTGCCAGAATAATTTTGTCTGATTTATCAATCTTGAAATCAATCGCTTTCCCATGAATCAATCCACCTCCAATATCAATCTTCTTAACGTTAACAGGCTGGATATATTCCCCCCATACCTTTTTTAGCTTCTCTGAACTTATGCCTGGTAACTGGGGATTTTCTTCAACCATTTTTTTCAACACTTTATGAGAAGAAATGTCTGCTAAATGAGCATAAGTTGAATATCCATCTTCCCAAAGTGTTCTGAAAAACAATATATTTGTTTCAACGGGATGTGGGGAATAAACTGGTTTTACTTCAAGACCTTCGACGTTGTTCCAGACATCAAGTTCTAGGTCACAAACTTCAAAAAAATCTTTAAATGAATCCTCACTTATTGACATCAAAGCAGATAGTTTTTTCGTAACAGATGCCCTTACAATCGGCGTTGTATAATATTTGATACGATGATTTGCACGGATTAGTGTGGTAAGACCAGCAAAATGATCATCATGGGCATGTGTGTGAAAAATGCCTTCAACCTCATTAACATCAACACCAATTGAGTTCAGTGTGTGGGCGATGTTGGGACCAACATCAATCAAAAAAACTTTCCCCTGAAAACTTATTACACTGGCCATGCATGGGCGGTTAATATCCCAGCCATCACCTTCACCAGTATGAACTACTGAAAAATATTCCCGTTTGAAATGATGATTCTCAAGTTCATAAGGTGTCACATAACGTTCTGTTTTATCGAGATTAAGATTAACTTCTACGCTTTCATTTAGATAAGTAAATTTGTAACAATTCACATTTATCCTTTGTACAGTTACACCATTTAGTACTTCTACAGGTTTATGTTCAACAATTCGAGGTTCGAGTAAATCAGTACTTGAACGAATATTTCCAAAAGCAAAATACAGTTTTATTCGCATCATTTCTTCTGCGATATCTTGAGGAATCCCTGTTTCTAGAATTTCCTCCAAACTGGTCAGACCGTAATTACCTCTGTAAATGTACTCCATTTGGGCATTTACTACATTTCTTTGACCAATGAGCAGTGGTTTTGCTCCAGTATTGTTGGGGTGGTCTGGGAGGATCATACCTTGACGATAAAGCATCTGCAGCACAGGGAACTCTGCTAAATTGGCAAAATCTCCATTTTGAACACTTAAATCCGAAAGAAGAATTGCATTCGGTCCTGTTTCGCTTGTTACTGGACCGTGAGGATGATGAAAAGATGCGGAACCTGGTTCTAATGAGCCGACTTTTCGATCAAAAATATTGATTTTACCTGCTTTCATCAAATGCTTTACACTATCAGCAGGACAACCGCAAAGGACATATAATTCAGCTTCTGGAACTTCAAGCCAGAATATACCCGCAGAAATTTGAATTTTAGATATTTTTGACATTCATGTTCTATTAAACAAAGTTCATTGAGTTTAGTATAAAAAATTATCCACCGCTTACAGGGGGGATTAAACAATATTCCTCACCGTCTGTGAGAACAGACATTTTACTGACGTACTCATCTTCATGGGCTAATCTAGTTGACTTTAAGATTGATGCAGCCTTAGGGTATTTTTTTGAAAGTATAGCAATTGCCTCTTCGGCAGTACAACCGTTTTTTACTTCAAGTAAAAGTGGTTCTGTTGAGATTATTTCCTCAAGTACAGCGTAAAAAATCAAATTAATCTTCACAAATCTATGTATTATTAAAAATTAAGTCAAATAAAATAAAACACCAGACGGCAGTCATGTTTACTGCAGACATAAAAACAGCGGCGCTTCCTGCATCCTTGGCTCTACCTGATAATTTATGATGTTCTGTTGAGATGCGATTTATAACTGCTTCAATTCCTGTGTTGAGCAATTCTACTATTAGCACCAACAAAACTGAACTGATCAACATAATCCTAAAAATTAACGAAACAGGTAAAAGCAGAGCAGTTGGGATTAAAAACGCTGCTAATGTTAGTTCAATCCGGAAAGCCATTTCATGATGCAATGTATCACGCAAACCTTGCATGCTATAGCCAAAGGCGTTCCATATATGACGCAAAGCTTTCATACTCTAGCCAATCATCAAGTCCTTAAAGTTGCTTGAAATTCATGTTCCAGACGTTTCATAATTTTTTTGCGCATTTTCTCAACCTCTTTGTCGTTCAGAGTCCTATCTGTTGCTTGAAAAGTTAGCGAATATGCTAAACTACGTTTTCCTTTGTCCACTTGTTCACCTTCATAAACATCAAAGAGCATTGCACTTCGAAGTAGTGGCTTTCCACTTTGAAGAATTAATGGAGTAACATGTTCAACTGGGATACTTGATTCTAACACAAATGCAAGATCTTCAAAAATTGGTGCGAAGTTGGAAATAAAATCCATTTGGTGATTGTTGGTAGAAAGTTTAATGATCAAGTCCAAATCAAGTTCGGCAATACAAACTGGCTGTTCAGGTAGCTCAAAGGAATTGCGAATTTTTGGATGTAATTCTCCTACAAATCCTAAAACATTTCCTTTTACTAATATCTGGGCACAACGTCCGGGATGACATGGTAGATCACTTGATTTCCTCCACTCAATTTCGTCAAGATGCAATGTTTGAAAAAATTGTTCCAAAACACCTTTCAGGTCAAAAAAATCATAGTTATCTTCTGCCTTTTCCAACCATGACTGACTATCACGACTACCGCTCATTAATAGTGATAGACGCTGAAGCTCATCTGGGAGTTTGTTACCTTTATGGGGATGAAATACATTGCCGACCTCAAATGTTACTACTTTAGCTAAAAAACGCAAATTAGAGCGTGCAGTATTTAATGCACCCGGGAGAAGTGAACATCGCATGTGACTTCTATCCTGAGAAAGTGGGTTCTTCAAAGGTACAAATTTGACTAGATCGATGTCTTCCTCCAATCGTAGACGTGCCTCATCCATTGGGTTCATCATTGAATAGGTTATTATCTCATCCATCCCTGAAGCAACGAGGGTATCCCTTATACGTTCAGTAGTGTCCAGTTTTTGATTGAGATGCTGCGGAGGTAGAACATCATTGAGTAAAGTTACAGGCAAATTTTCATATCCGTAAATCCTTACAATTTCTTCAACTAAATCCGCTGGAATATTGATGTCCATTCTGTGGCTCGGGACCTCAATCTGTAAAATTTTTTCTCCTGAAACTTTAAATTCCAGTGAACTCAAAATCTCTGTAATTTGTGTGGAAGAAATTTTTATTCCCAGTAGACGTCCTACATAATCCGGATCAAGTTCAATTGATTTTTTATCTTTAGTTTCTGGATATAAATCACCGGCAATCGGTTCTAGAATACCAGAAGCATGTTCAACCATCAATTGCGCAGCCCTCAAAGCTGCCTGCAATGTACCTTCTGGGTCAACCTGTTTACCGAATCTCTCGCTTGCCTCGGTTTTCAATTTTAGTACCTGTGAGGTACGTCTATTATTAAGGAAATCGAAATTTGCAGATTCAAGCAAAATATTTGTAGTAGTTTCTGAGACCTCGGAGTCACTACCGCCCATCACTCCGGCAATTGCTATCAGTCCAGAATTGTCAGTAATCATGAGCATTTCCTCATCTAATTTTCGTTCAACTTTATCCAGGGTTAGCAGGGTTTCACCTTTTTTGGCACGCCGTACTATGATTTTTGGCGTTTTTCCCTTTGAGCGTAAAATTAGTTTGTCGAGGTCAAAAGCATGAAGGGGTTGTCCCATTTCCACCATTACGTAGTTAGTGATGTCTACAATGTTGTTGATCGGGCGCATCCCAATTCGCAACAAACGCTGTTGCATCCAGAATGGTGATGGACCTATTTTTACATTTCGGATTAACAATGTAGAATATCGTTGACAGATTTCAGGATTTTTTATTTCCAATTCAACAAACGGTGGTTTTGAAACAATTTCAAGATTAGAGACATTCGGCAAAAGGTTTTTAACTAGCTTTTTTCCTGTAAGTGCAGATATTTCTCGGGCCACACCTAATATTGAAAGCAGATGGCTGAACCCTCCTTTGATATCAAAGTGTAGAGTTGTGTCACCTAGATATTCCACAAGCAGCTTACCGACGGGAGCATTTTCAGGAAGAATCAGGATACCTTCATGATTTTCACTGATTCCTAATTCCAACTCTGAGCAGAGCATTCCTTCAGAAGAAATTCCCCTGATTTTTGCGGGTTTGAGTTTTTTTAATGGATGATCTTCGTGGTAGGCATCTACCAGCATTGCACCCGTGAGGGCTAGGGCAACTTTTGGAGCAGGTTTCGGGAAATTTTCTGCCATTTCCTGTATGTTTGGTGCCCCGGAAATAAGTGTAATCGGTTTGTCCGCTCCGAAATCTACATCAACTAAATTTAAAGTATCTGCGTTTGGATGCTTGTGTATTTTTAAAACCTTTCCTACAACACAATATTCTCCCCAGGATTCACCTATATTTTCAATTAGTTCAACCTCAAGTCCCGCGGTCGTAAGGCGCTCAGCAAGCTCGTTGGGGTCCATGTTCAGATCAACAAAATCTTGCAGCCAGCTAAGAGGCGTTTGCAATGCCATAAAGATCTTTTTAAATACGTTATAGAAATAGGAGGAAAAATGTCTGAAATGATGTAAATAAATTCTTGCCTCATTCCCTATGAAACAAAAATTAACAACACAATATTCTCAGTAGAAACGAGGGGAAATGCAAGTCAGATTAGCAAAATCAGCTTATTTGCACTTATGTCTCAATACTTTGAATTTGGTGGAATTTCTAATCTTGATATTTTTTGCACTCAAATTGTTACTGTAGACACCTTTTTCTTTGAGCTTTCTCAGCTGAGCTTTTTCACCGGGGCTGAGGGGTAGTTTAACTCTTAACTTAGACCAGATATTTTGATTAAGTAAGGCTTCCTGCTCAAGTGTCATTACTCGGATTTTTTTTAAATTGTTGATCTTTTTTTCTACCAGATTACGACATTTTGATTTGTTGAATTCTTTCATGAACAATCTGTCAGTTGCATATTCTTGGGCCCTAGGAGCACTTGCTGTTGCCAAAATAAACAAAAAAATACATGATTGTTTTGCAATGATAAAGAAAGGAGTGCGTATTTGTTTAATCAAAATATTATTGTGAAAACACTGGATGATCATTAAAATATCTTTCTTAAATTATTTCCTCAAGTATTTTTGCATATCTACCGATATACAGAGTAGATTGAGAGTTGATTCTTGTACTCTTCTCAGTTCAAGCAAATTTAACACCCTGTGCCTCAGATTAAAAAAATCTCAAGGTTATACCTAGATTAGGTTCATATGGCGCGAGGTATTTCTTAGTTTAACAAATAAGTGAAAAAAGCGAAAAATGACTCAAACAGAAGAAAAAATAGAAAATTTTACCCAGGCCGTAGGTGTAGATCTTAGTAATCAGTTTGAGAAGCGGGTCTCAAGAACTATCACCGAATTGGTTGATTCATTAGAACATCTGTTAATCGATGACGAAACTAAGGTTGATTATGCTACTCACGTTTTTGCCAAAGCACTTGACGAAATGGTTGATTCTTTAGAAACTCCAAAATTGCTCAACTGAGATACATTAACTTGAGGTGAACTTGTCTCGAATTGATTACAACAGATGTTGAGGGGCAATTTGATAAAGTATTAACCTTGAAATTATTATTCTATCAGAATTTTTCTTCTCTCTGAAAAAGAGATTAACCTTAAAACATGCTAAAAATAATTACCTCACGATCGCAAGTCTATGTTAGATGATCAACTTCTTAAAGTGCTTACTAATAATATCTTTTAATCTTGGGGATTGCTCAGTAAAGACGATTAATTTGCCAATGAAGAATTTCCTCCCTGTGTAAGTCTTGGTATTCTAAATTTTTTATTCCAAATATTTCTAAATCCTTCCCACACTTTGAATTCTGCTGATAATTTGAAAACTTTTTGAAAAATAATTTAACCCTTACCCTGCATTCTTTTAACAAATTAAATGGTCAATTACTTTTTTTTGTTTAAAGTGTTGCCATAAATGTTAATTTCTGATAAGTTTAGGCTCATGTGGATAAAGCCACGAGAAGTCAGTTGATAATTGGGAGACTTTCAACGGATTAAAAGATGTAACTCCTCAGAAAATGGTCCATTATTCTCTTAATCTTAGGACCTAACCTAATAAGGGATACCAGAGAATTATTTACACGGTATTTTTTTAAAAATGTTGTGTTTAGTTTTATAACAACATACAAAAACTTAACTCGCATTAAAGTAGTAATACTTGGAAAAAATTCAGGATGTAGTTTCAGGCCTGAAATGTTTTTCTTAACCTTTATATAGAAGGAGACAAGATGTCTAATACAATGTTCCCAAATGATTTTCCTCCAATGCCGCAAGAGTTTATGGATGCTGTTATGGCAGATCCAGGCGCATTTGCTGGTGCAATGGGAGAAGGAATGGAAGCTTTTGGAAGTGCAATGGAAGGTGGCGCCGACATGGGTGCTGCATTTGAGGCAATGGGTGATGTAATGGGACCCATGTGCGCAGATATGGGGATTTCTCCCGAAGCATTTGATGCTGCTGGTGATGCATTTATGGCAGTTGCAGGGCCTGCAATGCAGGGCATGCCCCCAGACGCGGGACCTGCTGAAATGGGAGAATGTATTATGGACTGTGCAGAGGTCGCTATGGGAGGACCACCTCCTGCTGAATTTGGTGATATGGCTGCAGATATGGCTCAGGGTATGGCAGACATGCCTATGCCTGATGGCGGCTGTCCTCATCACGATGTAGGCGCAGAAATGGGGCCTCCAATGCCTGATGGTTTCGAACAGGGAAATCCGGAAACTATGCCTCCAGGCGATTTTGGTCCAGGTCCTATGCCTCCTATGGAAGGCGATATGGGTGGCTGTACTGGAGATATGAACATGTGTGGTGGTGATATGACAGGTGTAACTGGTGATGTTACCGGATGCATGGGTGATATGACAGGCTGCGAAGGTGATGTTTCAGCTGTGACGGGTAATATGGGACCAGCAACAGGAGATATGACTGGTTGTGAAGGTAATATGACTGGTTGTGCTGGTGATATGGGGCCTGTAACAGGTGACGTTTCAGGATGCCATGGCGATATGACTGGTTGTGAAGGTGATATGGGTCCCGTAATGGGAGACTGTTCTCATGTCGAAGGTGACATGACTGGCTGCTCCGGTGACATGACTGGTTGCCAAGGTGATATGGGACCAATGTCAGGTGATGTTTCTGGTTGCCAAGGTGACATGACAGGTTGTACTGGTGACATGACTGGTTGCCAGGGTGACATGGGACCTATAATGGGCGACTGCACCAATGTCGAAGGTGATATGACTGGCTGCTCCGGTGACATGACTGGTTGTCAAGGAGACATGGGACCATATGCTGGTGATATGACTGGCGTTCAAGGTACTCCTCCACCAGATATGATGGGGCCACCTCCAGGTGATATGGATGGTGGTATGGGTGCCATGGATGATGCTTTCGGTAGTCCTGGACCAGATATGGCTCCTCCACCGAATGATCCAATGGGCGCTGCACTTGACGATTCTGCAGCAGCCAGTGACGCTGGTGCTGCCGGAGGACAAGGTCCTGGACCAGATCCTATGGCTCCTCAACCTGACCCAGGAATGGATCCAGGAATGGAAAAACCTGAAGACGACGACCAGGGTGGTGCTATAGGTTAATACCATCTAAGACTATAAAAGTGGTGCACTAAATTTGTTGTGCACCACTTTTTAGACTATTTGTTTATAATTAAAGGTGACAAGGTATCTGTCCCGTTAGTTTGAGGCACATCTTCTTTATTCTTCACAAGAACTAATCACAAAACCTTTCTAATAATAGATCAGCTATGTTTGGCAAGAAAAAAAATGACATTCTTGTTGACCACAGGCTGGCTTACTGTGTCTCCTTAACTACCAGGAGGCATGGAGTATATATAAATCGTGAAGAGGTTGATAAAAAATTTCCGGAAAGTGATCCTCCACAAACTATTCGAGAACTAAACAGGTTTCTTGCAGATAAAAAACTTGAAGCAAATCCAATTAATATTTCAATAGATGATTTTAAGGACAAAAATTTTGTTTTCCCTTGTGCAGTTCCATTCAATAATGGTGAGTCAATAATAGCATTAAGCGTTTTTAAGAAAGAAGATGTTTATTTTATTAAGTTTCTTGACCCTTTAGATCCGCAGGCGAGGCAACAGGAAGTCGAAATAAATGAATTTGAGAAGCTTTGGAAAAATATTGTCATTTCAGTAAATGCACTGAGAGGTATTGAAAGTAAAGAAAGGCCCTTTGACGTAAAATGGTTCCTTCCTGAATTGTGGAAATGCAGGTACATGCTTCTTTGCGCTTTCATAATTTCTATCCTACTGAATATATTATCATTTACTCCTATAATTTTCATACAGATTTCCTTAGATAAAGTAGTAGGGTATAAAGCTGTATCCACTTTATATGTTCTTACAGCAGGAGTTGTTGTTGCACTAGTATTTAATGCAATAATGGGTTTTGTTCGTGATTATATTTTTAACTATATAGGAGATATGCTGGAGTCCAGAATTGCAACTGATATCTTTGATAAATTATTGGGATTACCATTGATACAAGTTCAAGGGGACAATATTACAAAATTCAATGGCTCAATGCAATCAATTACAGCATTAAGGAATACTATAGTCATGAGAGTGTTTAAGGTAGTTTTTGATTTGACTGCTGTTCTTGTTTTTGTCCCAGTCATGTTTGCTTATAATTTCCTTATGGGCATTATAGTGCTTGGATTTGCATTATTGATGGGTTTTAACAAAATCATTTTTAACAATATTGCGAACAAATCACCAGAAATTCTTAACGGAGTTGAAAATAGTAAAAACAGCCTGATTCGTGAAACTTTGCATGGAATGACAATGTTAAAGGAGTTTGAAGAGGAAGAATCAGAGAGGAAAAATTGGAGAAAATCTGCTGCGGCTTCAATTATACTAAGATCAAAGAAAAATCAGTCAAACAGTACATCTACAGAGATTAATGGTTTCCTTCAACAAGCCATGACAATTACAATTATCTTCACTGGGGTACAATTGGTTTTTGCTGAGCAACTTTCTGCGGGTTCAATCATTGCGATTAATATGGTCGCTGGGAAATTAACATCACCGATTATTGCAGCGATTACTTTATATGGTGAAAGAAGCCAATTTTTAACCCTCATATCTCGTATAAGTGACATTTGGGACAAGGGGAGTGAACAGATGGGGGCAGGAGTTCATTCAACTATAAGTGGGAAATATATTTTTGAAAATGTTTCAATGAGTTTTGGAGATGTAAAAGCATTAAACGGATTATCTTTTGAACTTACCCCCAAATCCAAAGTTGCAGTAGTAGGTCCTACGGGGGCGGGTAAAAGTACATTGCTAAATATGATTGCAGGAACGTATCGTCCTACAGAGGGAAAAATGGAAATAGATGGAGTAGGATTCAATCAATATGATTTGTCATATTATCGTTCACAGGTAATGCTTTTGGATAAAAACCCCATTTTTTTTAAAGGTACAATTGAAGATAATATGTCTCGGGTCACACATAATATCGGCAAAAATGAACTTGCACACATTTTTGCTTTAACAGGATTTGATGAACACCTTCAAAAACTACCTGAAGGTATTCATACAGAAATCGATGAAACAGCCACCCAATTAGCTGGAGGGGCAGCTAGCCTGCTGGCATTATCTAGGGCTTTGCTTGCAAATCCTAAGGTATTGCTTTTGGATGAGTTTGCGGATTCACTGGATATTGATACTAGAATTAAATTACAAGATAACTTTTCTTCTATAACTACTGATAGGGCGGTAGTGGATGCTCAAAATGTTATTAGCCATGAATTAGATTCAATTTCGAATTACGATAAGATTATTGTATTGGATGGAGGGAAAGTGGTTGGCCAAGGTAAGCATGATCGCTTAATTATTGATTGTGAAGTTTATAGGCAAATGTTGGAAAAAGAAAAAAAATTAAGTGAAATTGGAGATTCAAAAACTGCAATGTCAAAGGATCTATCTCACATAGAAAAAGATAATTTTTAGTTTTGGAAATTCTTAAATGGTTGTAGAAACAAACACACTGAAACCTCAATTATTAGTGGTGAAAAAAGGTGAGTATGTCTTTGAGGAAGGAGACGAAGCAGTATTTGCCTATGTCCTTACTGAAGGTGTAATTGAGATTGTTGCGATTCTCAAGGGAGAAGAACAGGTTCTTGGGAAAGTAGAAAAAGGAACCGTTTTTGGAGAAATGGCAATAATCGATGGTTTCCCAAGAAGTGCATCTGCTCGCGCTGAAGTTGATTGTAAAGTACAAGAAGTGGGGCACAAAGAATTTCTTAATTATATCTCTAAAAAACCAGATGCTGCGTTCATGATAATGACTAGATTGTCTGGTTTTGTCAGGTCTGCTGATAAAAAAGCAAGTGAAAGTTTTTTACTTCGTAAAACAGGTTCTAATGATCAAAATAATGATCAAAATAATGATCAAACAGACATTGCTGCAGTACATAATTTTGAAGACACGGAATCTATTTATGCAAGGCCTCCTTCAAAACCAGTAATCATAACTGCTTTAGGCCTACTAATATTTACTTTGTGCATGGTGTTATGGTCATCTTTTTCTTTTGTTGATAAGACAGTCTCTGCACGTGGTAAATTCACTAATACTGCACCAAATATTGAAATTCAATCTACCGGCAGTTCAATTATTGAGGAATTAAATTTAGAACGAGGTCAATTCATAAAAAAAGGTGAAACAGTAGCAGTACTTGATGGAACTGTAGTGAATGCCAATCTCAAAATTACGAGAGACAAAATATTTGCTGTAAAAAATAAAATATTAAGACTGGAACTTCAAAAAAAATCAATCTTAAATAAATCATTAAATAAGGATTTGTCTGGCCAACTAGACCGCATTAATGAAGAAATACTTCTTAAAAATTTCGATGAATTCATTATTAAGATGAAAACATTTTCTTCTGATCTATTGCGATTGGAATCAGAAATTGTTTCAATTACTGCAGATAAAGAATTGATACGTGACCAACTGGATATAAAAATTAAAATTGAAGAAGGTAAAAAGAAATTGTTTGAGAAAAATGTTGGCTCCTTAATGGATACTTTAGGTTCAACTGATCAAAGAATTTCTGTGAATCGCCAATTATTGACAACAACTGGAAGTATTGAAAAACTTAAATCAGAAAAAATATCAATTTTGGACCAGAAATCTTCTTATTTAACAGGTGAATTAGTCAAAATAGCGCAGGAGCTGTCTTCTTTTAATGATCAATTACTTCAATTAAACGAGGAATTAATTAAAAATGAATTAGAGAGGAGTAATTTATTTGTTAAATCTCCAGTTGAAGGTGTAGTATTAAATTTACCGACTGTGACTATCGGGTCTCTTATTAATAAAGGTGAACCAATAGTTACACTAGTTAGAACAGGGCTACCTCTTGTTTTGGAGATTGATGTAGACCCAAAAGATGCCAGTGATTTGTATAATGGTAATCCTGTTTCTGTCAAAATTGATGCGTTACCATTTCAACAGTTTGGAGACTTGGCTGGAACCTTAACATATATATCAGATGACACTGTAGAAGAGTCTCTTCAGGGAGAATCTGGAGCTTTTTATCGTGGTCGTGTTAATGTAGAAGAATCTGAGCTTGTTGGATTGCCTGAAGAATTTGATTTAACGCCAGGTATGCTTGCAAGTGCAGATTTAAAAGTAGGCAAAAGAAGATTGATTACATATTTTACAAATCCAATTTTAAAATCTCTATCAAGTGCAATGCGTGAGCCCGATTGATACTATGCTAACGCTGCTTCGACTATAGTAACATTAGAAAGTGTGAACCTCTCCGGCTAGGTATTTAACTCCAAAAACTAACACTATTTTTTTCAAAGTCAGAAACCTCAGAGTAAAATCAACACTTACTTACCAATATATGATTGTATATATTTAATCAAAATTAAGAATCCTTCCCTGTAGACTAACGGAGTGTCAGTTGCTGTTATTGCTGAAGCAGTTGGACATAAGAACATTGCTACTACTCAGCGTTATATCTCAGTCAATGATACACTTATTGGTAATGCTTTGGAACTTGTGTGATGGAGAAGTCAAAGCACAAGTTGGAGAAAGAGTTGAAAAGAGCAGAAAGACACAAAGATTGGCATAGTGATTTAAGTGTGTGACTATTGTTCTGTATCTACCTTCAACAATGCCAACATCTGCTACTCCAACATCTTGTTTGCGGTATTCCAAATACATTTGGACACCTTCTTTGATGCTGATAGCAAAGAAACTCTTTCCGTTTTTAATGTCGTTTCTTATTTCAATGTACAAGTCTTCATAAAACTAGGACAGGAAGATTTAATTCAAATATTTTTGAATTAAAATTTGGAATTCTTGAAGAGCCAACTGAGGAGGGCCCCCCGTAAAGA
>Ga0208277_1000321_pt1 | contig 28875 bp, 36 predicted proteins | sample ETNtaG_5_FD_185782 | JGI IMG/M metagenome (GOLD analysis project Ga0208277, IMG submission 185782) | Marine microbial and viral communities from oxygen minimum zone, Eastern Pacific Ocean - ETNP201406SV205 (SPAdes) (version 2) | ecosystem: Environmental > Aquatic > Marine > Oceanic ...
GGGCCGTGACTCGCAGCTTTTGGCTAGTTTTTGAACATTTTCCGACTTGCCGATCTGGCTTATTGAGAATCAATAAGGTCTTAGACCCTCTCTTGTTTTTCTAGATATGACGCTATATATGGGGATGCTGCCAAAACAGGCTTACGGTTGACACTGCCGTGACAGTGGATTACTTTTTTCTTATGATCCCTTGGAGGTAAAGGCTTTTCAGCGTGGCAATTGCAACACCAAGCAAAATCGAAATGTGGCCAGTGGCTCGGCTTGTTCCTTATGAGCACAACGCCCGCACTCATCCGCCCGAGCAAGTGGAGAAAGTAGCAGCCTCTATTGTTTCTTATGGATTCAATGCACCAATATTGATTGATTCAAAAGATGGAATTATTGCGGGACATTGCCGCCTAATGGCTGCAAAGCAACTCAACTTAAAAGAAGTTCCAGTGATAAAGCTTGATCATTTAACAGAAAAGAAAAAGCGGGCATATATCTTGGCGGACAATAAATTGTCCGAGCTTGGCGGTTGGGATGAAAACGCCTTGAACTATGAACTGGAATTGTTGAAAGATTGGCAGATAGATATGACTGAGCTTGGCTTTGATGATTCCCAGTTGGATGTTGTGATGGAGGAACTAGATGAACATTTTGAAGATCAAGACGAAATTGAAAAGGACACTGGATTGAGTCTTTGCGTATGTCCGAAATGTGGACATGAATTTGAGAGCTCTTAAAGATGGGAGTATCAATTCGACAATATGCAAAAGAGCGGGGCTGTTCTCATGAGGCAGTACGTCGAGCAATTGCGGCGGGTCGATTAAAAAAAGCAGTCAAAAAAAAAGGGCGGAACTATGACATAGATATTTCAAAAGCAAATGAAGAATGGGAGTTAAACACAGACGACACAAAGCAAAACAATATGGGATCACAAGCGACAATCAAGAGTCCTTCTTTAACTCAGGCTAGAGCGGTGAGAGAAATGTATGCGGCAAGATTGACTCAGTTAGAATTTGAAGAAAAGAGCGGGCTACTTTGCAAGGTGGCGGAAGTTAAGTTGGAATATTTTCAAAAAACGAGAATTGCCAGAGATGCTTTGTTGAATGTTCCAGTCCGAGTTGTTTCAGAACTAGGTGGATTAGTGGGAGATATTACAGACCAACAGCGGCACGATATTTTGCAGCTATTAACTAAAGAAGTGAACTCAGCTCTGGAACAACTAGCGGAGGAAGATGATGGCACTAGCTAAAGGAAAACAAGTTTTAAGGGAGGCATGGATTGAAGGTTTCAAACCTGATCCATTGCTTACGGTTTCTGAGTGGAGTGCTCGATATAGATTTCTTTCAACCAAGGCATCAGCCGAACCGGGGTTGTGGAGAAATAGTCGAACGCCGTATCTCGTCTCGATAATGGATTCACTCTCTCCGAGTAGCTCTTGTGAAAAAGTTGTATTCATGAAAGGAGCTCAGATTGGCGGGACTGAATGTCTGAATAATTTTGTTGGAGCTTGTATTGATAATTTTCCGGGTCCATTTCTTTTGGTGAATCCAACTCAAGACATGGCCAAGAGAAATTCAAAAACAAGAATTGCTCCATTGATTGAAGAATGTCCACAGTTAAGAAACAAAGTTCGGGAGGCCAAAAGTAGAGATTCAGGAAACAGCATTCTCCAGAAAGAATTTTTAGGAGGCATTATCGTCATGGTCGGGGCCAACTCGGCCAGCGGCCTCCGATCTATGCCAGCGAAATATTTGGGGCTTGATGAATGCGACGCCTACCCGGGGGACCTAGAGGGTGAAGGCTGTCCATGCCAATTGGCCGAGGCAAGAACTCGAACATTTAGCAAGAGAAAAATTTTCTATTGTTCAACTCCAACCTTTGCGGGTAGATCAAGGATCGAGCGTGAATACCTTGAATCAAATATGTCCTTGTATCACGTTCCTTGTCCGAACTGTGGGGAATATATTCCGATTGAATGGGAGTCTTTGCGATGGGATAAAAATTTGGAGTGGGTGAAATGTGCTTGTCCAGAATGCGGAGAGTTATTTGATGAGCATCACAAAGCCAAGATTTTGGGTGAAGGAAAATGGATTGCAAGGAACCCAGAATCAAAAGTCCATGGCTATCAACTCTCGTCTTTATATTCTCCTTTGGGTTGGTTCAGTTGGACCCAAGCGGTCAAGATGCACTTGAACGCAAAATCGGATGAAGAAAAAAAAGTTTTTACAAATACAGTTTTGGGTCGAACTTTTGCAGATGCGTTTGATGTTCCAGATTGGGAAGAGTTATATAACCGCCGAGAAAATTATCAGATCGGAACAATTCCAGATAAAAAAATTGCTGTTTTAGTTGCTGGGGCTGACGTACAAAAAGACAGAATCGAGATGGAGGTTGTTGGCTTTTGTCCCAACATGGAAAGTTATTCAATAGACCATCAAGTCGTTTATGGGAACACCGCCGAGGATGAGGTTTGGATTGAATTGTCAAAACGGATTCGATATATCTATCCGTCAAGTTGTGATGGAAAGGACATGGCGATTCGCATGGTTGCTATTGACTCAGGATTTAGAACTCAGGAGGTTTATAGATGGGTTAGGGGAGAGAACCAAGCTCAGGTGATTTGCATAAAAGGAAGGGAAACCCAATCCACAGTCATTGGTCCTTCATCATCGGTAGACGTAACGAGACGAGGGAAGACATGGAAAGCAGGGGTGAGGGTGTGGCCTGTTGGAACGTCAGTTACTAAGTCGGAATTGTATGGATGGTTGAAAAGAAAAAAACCATTAGATGAAGATGACGAACTTCCATTTGGTTGGGCTCATTTTCCAGAATGGCCAGAGGAGTATTTCAGACAGTTATGTGCAGAGCAATTAGTGACTAGGGTGGTGAGAGGATACCAAAAATTCCAATGGGAAAAAATCCGTGATAGAAATGAGATTCTTGACTTGCGGGTTTATGCTCGGGCCTGTGTTACTGCTCTTGGTTGTGATCGTTGGGATGAGAAACGATGGCTTAAAGAGTCCAGCAAAGTAAATCCAATTACAGAAAAAAAAGGAGCAAGTTCGGAAAAAGGTTTAAAGAGACGTAGAGGATCTTTCTTAAAGCGTTAGACTATGAAAAGTTAGAGGTACGGCGTGGCTTCATCTTTATTTACACAAGCGGGATTGGATGCACTTGAGGAGAATATTGCGGCGGGACATTTAGAGGTTGAATATGACAATAAAAGAGTTAGGTATAGAACTTTATCTGAGATGATGCAAATTAGAGATCTAATAAAAAGACGTCTTGGAGGGAAGACCACTCGCCGAGTTGTTCAATACTCAAACGGAATCAAATGACAAAGACACCCTCACAAAATGCGGTTGATAAATTGATCGGCGTTGTTCATCCGTCGGAAGCTTTGAAACGTCAAAAAGCTCGGATGGCTTTGCATCAACTCAGAAGATTTGATGGAGCTGGCGGCGGACGTCGGACCGATGGTTGGACAAGTGCAACGTCATCCAGTGCGGATGCTGTTAATGGTCCAGACCTTGCAAAGATGCGAGATCGGTCTAGAGATTTAACAAGAAATAGTCCTTATGCGTCCAGAGCTGTTTCGACTATTTGTTCCAATACTGTTGGAACTGGAATTCTTCCTCGGATAAGTTCACGGCGTTCAAAGGTTAGGCAATCCAGAATTACAGACTTGTTCAACGAATGGGCAACCGATCCAAGTCAAATTGATTGGGAGTCAAGAAATGATTTTTATGGTTTGCAAAATTTAGTTCTTAGAACTGTTGTTGAAAGTGGAGAGTGTTTAATTCGTCGTCGAACAGTTTTAGATAATGAAACTATTCCTCTAAGGTTGCAAATTCTGGAACCAGATTTCTTGGATACTGGAAGGGATGGAGCAATTGCCACGGGCCATATAAAGCAAGGAATTGAATTTAATAGGGAAGGTCAAAGGGTTGCATATTGGGTATTTGAAACTCATCCGGGTGATTCTTCTATCTCGTCAATTAGTGGATTAGGAAAATCAAATCGAATTGATGCAAAAGAGATATTGCATGTTTACCGACAAGAAAGGCCGGGAGCTAGTCGTGGGATTCCTTGGTCGCATTCTGTAATTATTAAGCTTAGAGATTTTGAAGATTATTCCGACGCTCAATTGTTAAAGCAAAAAATCTCAGCTTGTTTCGCTGGTTTTGTTGTTGAGCCAGAAAGTCCAGACGCTGCTTTGGAAGGTGATTTGATCGAGTCTTTAGAGCCGGGTTTACTCGAAGTCTTGCCACCGGGAAAAGATATTAAATTTGCAAATCCTCCAAGTACTGCGGAATATGAAAAATTTACTCGTTCGATTCTTTTGCAGATTGCCAGCGGTTACGGAATAACTTATGAATCATTGACCTCCGATTTGTCCGCCACTAATTTTTCATCGGCTCGCCTTGGTTGGTTGGAGTTTTATCGAAATATTGAGACTTGGCGTTGGCAAATGTTGATTCCGCAATTTTTAACTCCTACATGGAAATGGTTTAAGAATGCGGCGGAAATTGGTGGAGTTCCTGTTGGAGATGTCAAAATAGAATGGACGCCACCTCGAAGAGAGTTAATTGATCCATCAACCGAAATTGAAGCAACAATAAAACAAGTTCGAGCGGGACTGCTCTCATTGCCAAAAGCTTTGAGGCAGTTCGGCTATGATCCCGAGGAGATCATGGCCGAGATCGGGGAAAGTAATGACAGGCTAGACGCCTTGAAATTAATTCTTGATTCTGACCCAAGACAGACGGCTCATAATGGGGCAACCCAAAAAGCCGAATCCTCAGAGGACTCATCTACTGAAGAATCTCAAATTAATTGATATTATTCTTTTGTAGGCGATAACATGAAAACGCAACCCAACGAAAACTCTATGGATGATCTCTTATTTACAAGAGGTCAATTCACTCCAGCTACTTATGACGCTGAAGAAAGAACCGTCGAGCTAATTTGGAGCACAGGAGCACCTGTTCAACGTCGGGGCTTATCTGGCCCTTTCATTGAAGAGCTGGATATGTCACCATCCTCAATAAGGATGGACCGACTTAACAGCGGAGCCCCTCTCTTAAATTCTCATCGATCAGGCGATCTTTCCGACGTTTTAGGCGTAGTGACTAGGGCGTGGATTGATGAGGAAAAAAACGAGGGTCGAGCCCTTGTGCAATTTTCAGCTAGGGATGAGGTTTCCTCAATTATTGAGGATGTCCAGACTGGGGTGTTGAGAAACATCTCTGTCGGATATGCGACCCATTCAGTTGAAAAGCGATCCAATGAGGACACAGAAATTCCAATTTTAAGGGCTACCGATTGGGAGCCCATGGAAATTTCATTGGTCCCAGTTGGGGCTGATCCAGCCTCGCAAATCAGAGCCGAAGAAGCTCTATCTAAAAACCTAATTGACTTAAACAATCAGGAAGCCAACATGGAACAAACGAAGCGAACAGAGGAGGAGGCAACAGTGGAAACACCTGTAGTCGAATCATCTCGTATTTCTGCCGAGGACGTTCAGGCTGCCGTTGCCGCTGAGAGAACTAGATCTAACAAGATCCGATCCTCTGTTCGTGCCGCTGGCTTGCCCGATAAACTCGCAGATGAATTAGCTGAAAGCGGAGTTGATTTTTCAACCGCTTCAGAAAGAATTTTTGATGCCTTGCGTCAGAAAGAAGAAAAAGCACCAACTACTCAGCATGTCGAGGTAACAACTGGACATACTGAGAAAAGATATGAGTGCATGGGTGCAGCTCTTGAAGCTCGCACAGGTGCGGGTGAATGGACAGACGCAGCAAAAGAGTATAGGGGTTCTTCACTTCTAGACCTTGCTAAGGAAGCACTCATTTTGAAAGGCGAATCCGTCCGAGGTATGGATGGAATGGAAGTGTCTCAACGTGCATTACATAGCACTTCAGATTTTCCAATCCTTCTTTCAAATACTGCAAACAAGTCTCTAGTTGCTGCTTATAACGCAGCCCCTCAGACTTTCCGCCCATTGGTTCGGACTGTTTCAGTTCCTGACTTCAAAACAGTTTCCAGAGTTTCACTCGCTGGAAAACCAAATCTTGAAGTCGTGAATGAAGGCGGCGAGTTCAAGCGTGGAAGTCTTGACGAGGCTCAAGAGACATACAGCATCAAGACCTACGGAAAGGTTTTGGCTGTAACTCGTCAGACAATTGTTAACGATGATCTTGACGGTCTTGGCCGTATTCCATCACTCTTTGGTCGTGCGGCTGCTGACCTTGAATCAGATTTGGTTTGGGGTTTGATTACTGCCAATGGAACAATGGGAGATGGCAGAGCATTATTCCAAGCGGCTAACCATGCCAACTTGGCCAGTTCAGGCGGTGCTCTTTCTATTGCAACCGTAGGAGCTGCAAGAAAATCAATAAGACTTCAGAAAGACCTTTCTGGCAACAGAATTAACATTCAACCTGAATCTCTTATCGTTCCCGCTGCTCTTGAGGTAACTGCTCAACAGTTCCTTGCACCGGGTAATCAGTATCAAGCCAACGCAGTTTCTGGAGCAACAGGACCTAACATTTTTGGCGGTGCTTTCAACTTGATTGTGGAGCCACGCTTGGATGATAATTCAGCTACAGCTTGGTACATGGCATCTAGCCCAAGTCAGCTTGACATGATCGAGCTTGCTTATCTTCAAGGTCGTAGCGGTCCTTTCACAGAACAAAGAGTCGGCTTTGATGTTGACGGTTTGGAGCTGAAAGTTCGCCTAGATGTTGGAGCGGCTGTCCTTGACTACCGTGGCCTTTACAAAAACGCTGGGGCTTAATTAACCATGAAAAATTTCGTTCAACCCGGAAATAATGTCACCGTCACAGCGGCGGCGACAACAACATCTGGCCAGCTTGTCGTTCAGACAAGTTTGGTAGGAGTTGCACTCACTGACGCAGCCTCTGGGGCTGAGGTCGAGATTGCGACTACAGGTGTTTTCAAATATGCAATGGCATCTGGAGCAACTCTTAATGTGGGTGCTTTGGCATACCTCAACAGTTCCGACGAGCTAACAAACACCGCTGGATCTGATCCAGCCGTGGGCGTTGTTGTTGGAACATATTCAACAGATCACAGAGATTTAAAAGTCTACGGTCACAAGTTGAATTAATTAAATGAATGAGGCCCTCACAAATCGAGTAGTCAGTGCGGCAATGCGGGAAATGGGCGAACCCATCACCTACACCCGAGAAGGCGTTCAATACTCGATTAGAGGGCTTTTTTCATCTGCTTATACAGGAATTGAGAATGGCATTCCTATTTCTGTAAATACTCCAGTCTTAACGATCAATCGGAAAGATGTTTCATTTGATCCTAGAGATGGTGATCAAGTTTTAATCCGTGGAATTAATTATCGAGTAAGGGACACACAAGAGGACGGCGGAACAGGCGTTGCTCTACAACTACAGCGAACCGATGCCCGATCATCCTAGAAAAATTATTCGACAAGGTTTGGCCACTCGGTTGGCCACGCAAAAAAGTGATAATACATATTGGACTATTGCGGGAGCGTCGGCGTTCTCTACAAAGCCAGACGCAATTGATCCCTCAGACATGCCTTGCATTATTGTGAGGTCATTGGAAGAAAACGTCGAAGTGACAGGCGTTACAGAATTTTGCACATTTCAGAGACGCTCTCTCGTTTTAAGTGTTGATGGAATGATTGAGGCTTTAGATAATTTAGAGGATGTATTGGATGATTTGGCCGAGGGAATAGAAAGTGCTTTTGATAGTTATCAAATTGTCGGAGTTGAGGACGCAAAAATTCAATTAAACAAAACTGAATTTGATTTGCAAACTAACGCCGAAATTCCATTTGGAACTGTCCTAATGGAATATCTAGTCACTTACCACGTTAAAAAAGAGGGAGTAGACTATGGCAATGTAAGTCCAACATCTCCACTCAATAAAGAGTGTGACAAGGACCCCAACGCTACTTGTGTTGATCCTGTAAATGTGACTACCTTAATAGCTGAAATAAATCGGGAGTACGATCCAAACGATCTTCCCGAGCCAGCGATTGAGACACTTATTCCCTGATTTTCATGGCCACCAAAAAAACAACACCTAAGGCAGCGGCGAAGCCTAAAACAACAGCCAAGAAAACGCCAGCAAAGGCAGCTCCAAAAGAAGCTCCTAAAGTTGAGGCTTGTCCAGCTCCTACTGTTTCGGCGTTAAGCTCTGAAGACTTAGCCAAGTTCTTGGCATTGCCAAAAGGTTATGACTCTAAGGAAGTTGGTTTGGTTTTACAAGCGGCAACTGATTATGCAAATGAGTACATTGGAAAAACTCCAAATCCAACTCATGAATACAAAATGGCTATTCAATTGTTAGCTGGAAAAATGTATGCAACAGGTTCTTTAGTAATTAATAACGCTGGAGAGATCCCCGGGAAAATTAGATATTTTCTTGAGATGGTTAAAAATCAATGAGCTTTTCCGTCCCTCGTTCCGATAGTTCGGGGGGCGTTGGAGATTTTGAAAACTCGGACGCCGCTCGTAATATTCATAGCCTTGTGCGTTATGGAGTAGTAGAAGAGGCTGACTATTTAAAAAGAGTTTTAAGAGTTCGGATTGGTAGAAAAGAAGACCCGGGCGGTTCAATCCTTACAGGTTGGATTCCGTTCATGGCTGATAGAGCTTTGAACTTAGGGAGTGCAACATGGGACCCTCCAGAGGTCGGGGAGAATGTCACCCTCCTATGTCCTAGTGGTGAAATAAATGAAGCAATAGTTCTAAATGGGGCAAGATATGGAACTTTGGGAATTCCACCTGTGGCGATTCCTAGAGGAACAGTTCATCGGCGTCAATTTGCAGATGGAACTTTTTTGGAATATGACCGTTTGCATTCTCGTCTTAGAGCGTTCTTTTTAATAACTGGAACTACTCTTGAATATGATCAATTAAATCAAAAATTGCTTTTAGATGTTAAAGGCGATATTGAAATAAAAGCTACTGGAAATATTAAAATTACAGCGGAGGGAGACATGGAACTCAAAGCTAATCGAATTGATTTAAACCCTTAACGGTTTTACAAGATAAACTTTATATGAGGCAAGTCAATTAAATGTCAGTCCAAGGGATGAGCTCGACAACTGGAAAAGACCTCGACGGCCTTGGTCATCTGACTCAAAGCCTGAGGGATATTCTGGCCACTCGAATTGGCACAAGGGTTTATCGTCGAGACTATGGGAGTTTGATTCCATCCTTGGTTGATAGACCTGTTAATGATTCATTAATTGCAGATATGCGGGCGGCTGTTGCTGATGCCATCGACAGGTGGGAACCTAGAGTGAAGTTGACTAAGGTTCAGATCCGAGCTGTTGATCCCGGTTCAGTAACAATGGACTTAACTATGGATTATGTAGTTGACGGTAAAACTGTTTTTATTGAGGGGTTCACTATCTAATGGCTTTAGATCTTTCCAGCTTGCCAGCTCCAGCCCTGATTGAGGCTTTGGATTATGAAACTATTTTGGCTCGAATGGTTTCTGATTTAGTGGCTAGAGATCCGAGCTATTCGGCAATTTTAGAATCAGACCCAGCTATAAAAATTTTAGAAGTTGCAGCGGCTAGAGAATTAATTTTGAGAGGTAGGATTAATGATTCTTTTAAAGCAACATTAATAGCCTTTTCTAGTGGATCAGATCTTGATCAATTATCGGCTTTTTATGGAGTAACAAGACAGACAAGTGAAACAGATGCTGATCTAAGAGAAAGAATTGTTTTAAGAATCCAAGGAAGTTCAACAGCGGGCGGGGCGTCTTGGTATCGCTATCAGGGATTAAGTGCATCGGCAAGATTGAAAGATGTGGCGGTTTCATCTCCAAGTCCGGGCGTCGTTGAAATGGCTGTTTTATCAGGTGAAAGAATTAAAGTTGAAAGTGAAACTGGAACAGCTTTGGATACGTCGGCGACTTATTACGGATTAACAAGAACAACTGGAGAAACAGACGCCGATCTAAAAACAAGAATTTTGGCCGCTATTGCAAATCAAGGTTCAGATGGAACGGCAACAACTCAATTAGTTAATGAAGTTAATACACATATTCAGGGAGACGCCGTTCGGGTTTTAACTGATACGGTCAACACAGTTTCTGCAACTATTACTCCAGCGGATGTGACCGCCGTGGTTTATTTATATCCAGACACTCCGAGCTCTGTTTTTACAGGATTAGAAGCAAGCTTGACCGCCGCTTTTAATGCGGCTGTTGGTTTGGGTTGGGACCTTACAACTTCATGGCTTATTTCTTCATTACATCCAAGTGGTGTTCAAAGAGTTGAATTGAGTTCCCCAACTTCAAATATTGTTGTAGGTCCATCCGCCGCTGTTGCTCTGAATAGTGTGAATATTACTCTTGGAGGTTATGACAGATAAATGACGACCTCGCAGCTTTTACCTTCTAACGCTACTCAGCTTGAAATTGATATTTCAGCAGCCGCTGATTTTCTGTCGGTTACTGAGGGAGCCTTGCCATCGGTAAGGGATGCAAAATATCAGAATATTCCCAATGATGTTGTTCCATGGCTTGTTTATGAATATGGCCTTGGAGAATTATTGCCATATCTTCCAGACCCTCGAACGGCGTTGGCCGAGGGTGTCGTTTGGCAAAGAATCAGGGGAACGCCTCAGGCAATTAAGACGGCTCTTACTTGGATTAATTTCACAGCAATTTTAGAAGAGAGTGAAGCGGGAACAATTCGCTGGGCTCAATTTCAACTTGGATTGGATCAGGCTCCAGCATCTTTGGAATTTATTGGAAATGTAATTGGAATAAGTCGCTTATCAGCTCCAGCTCGTTCTGACCTTTTTAGGGTTTACGGTGGAACTTATGACACAAGACGATTTTGGCTAGATGATCATGAATTAAGTTCGGGGTCTTGGCTTTGTGATCATTCAGGGGTCTATCTTCAATCTGATTGGCCTCAACTTTCTTTTGGTAGAGATCACCAAAGAAATCCAGCAATTCAAGAAACTCAGATATTTAGAACTAAAGAACATATAGAGGCAGAATTTTATAAATATGAGGATTCTTTTGTATTAAGTGAAAGTATTCTTGATGAGTGGTGGCATCTTTTACAGGAAGATGTTTTCACTATCAGTCGTTTACATTTCGGCCATTTCTGGGGATTAAATCCATTCCTCGGTGTTCCAGATTGGAACAGTGGATTACTTGTCGAAATATCTTGGCAAGGGACCGAAACTTGGAACTCTGTCGGAGCTTGGCGAAATCTTGGAACGCCTCCCGATCCATCGCCTCAATGGATTAATACAGTTTCATGGATTAAATTCTCGATGCTTCCTACTTTGCAATTTGCAAAGGCTGGAATTTATCTCTCAGATTATTCAATTCTTTCTGAAACTAATACTTGTTTTGCCGCTCGTCTGGAGGAAGAATTTGGCGACGGTCCATTCACTCTTTCTGATGCCGATTCGGCCACAGGTGAAAATATTTTAAGTGAGCATATTCAGCGATGGGAATATCAAGAATGGAATGAGCGAATTGATCGGGTTTATCAGACCACATTTACAGCCGCTCAGAATACAGCAAATGTTGGATTGGCTGAAAGGACTAACGCTCAATTCCTATTTACTGAGCCAGCGACTTATGGTCAATTTACGCTTAGTGATGGTGTTCTTAGTGAGGAATGGCATGTCCTTTATCAGACAGCAATTCATCATCAGGTCGGCCTTTCATGGGGGCCACCCGCTCAACAAGAGACAGAGAATTGGAGAGGTGCTCAACTTTCAGCTCCAACTCACGACTGGCAAGGGACCGAGACATGGGAGTCAACAGGTCTTGTTTGGAGAGCGTTCGAGTCTACATGGGAAAGTCAGCTCCACTGGATGCCATTTGCCTCAAGACTATTCCTCGACCAGCAATGGACAGGAATTTCTTGGAACGATGCTCAGGGTTACTGGACAGAAGAGGTTCTATCTTATGGACATAGAAATGGATTTGACTGGACATATACAGGCGAAACAGTTCAGGAGAGACAACATCACAGAACTCTCGCTGGCTCCTATTCATTAGGTACTGGCTATAATTGGCAATCATGGCAAGACGTCGGACTATTTACAGCCCCTGTTTATCTAACAGCCTCCACAGGCGATTGGATTGATGAAAGTCTTGAATCTCCTTGGTGGATTTATGACGGATCGCCTGAAACGTGGGAAACTGTAGTTACTTGGTCTTCTACTGAGCCATGGTTGGACGCTGTTGCTAATACATGGCAAACAGCAACACCGGGTCAGTGGATTGTTTCTGATGACACCCATCAGGATCGGGCGGCTTGGTTTGACACCAATACCATCTGGATTCAATCCTCGTTGTCAATTTCGACAAAACACTATTCCCACAATTAACTAGGACCGATAACATGACATTGACAATGGAGGCCAAAAACTAACATGGCAACTCTTACACAAGACGGAAGAGCTGGCCTCGCCGCATCCGTTAAAGCAAGAAACATTTATTTAGGTATTGGCTCAGGTCAAACCGCATGGGATACAACAACGCCCGCAGAATCAACAGCATCCTCGGCTCTAACAACAGCAGTTGGATATAGAGTTGCAACTCAAAAAGATTTTGTTGTAACCGCTCCCGGGACAGGTGCAATTTCACTTCCATCTGGAAGGTATGACGTTTCAGCAACTCAAACAAATCAACTTTATTTGAGGTTCACTTTAGACTTTGCTGATGCAAGTTCCGCTACCATAAGGGAGACAGGAATTTTCCTTGATACAACTCCGAACAGTGGGCTCCCAGCGGGTCAACAGTTCTTCACAACTTCCGAGGTTTCTAGTGCGGGAACACTATATCTAGTGGAACATATAGCTGCAATCATCAGGACTGCCGCTACCCGTGAGACCTTTGAGTTCGTTTTGCAATTCTAAAAATTAAGCTCCAACTATGACAACACTCGCTGGGTACTACAACAGGTTCAACGTCGCTGACAAGTATGACAATTTACTTTTCAGGGCGTCTAAGGGTCTGCAATCCGCTGAATTAAATGAAATTCAGTCCATCCTTAGTGATCGAATTCAAAAGATCTCTAATGTCCTTTTCAAGGATGGATCAATTGTTCGTGATGGATCGGCGACTATTGACGCCGCCACTGGACAAGTACAAATGGCCGCTGGAGCCATTTATGTTCTTGGAGCTGTTAGAGAAGTTTCAAGCACTACTTTCACAATCCCGACGAGTGGACAGCTTTCAATTGGGGTAAGGGTTACAACTTCAGAAGTTACTGAGGTTGAATCATCAGCTCTTAGAGATCCAGCAACAGGGACACGAAACTACGATGAGCCCGGTGCTGGTAGAACAAAACGAGAATTAGTTTGGGGCTGGTCTGGAGATGGTGGCTCAGGAACCTTCTATCAAATCTATGCGGTAGAAAATGCCACTCTAGTCACTCAGGTTGAACCACCTCAGCTTGATTCAGTAACTCAGCTAATTGCTAGATACGACAGAGACTCAAATGGCAACTATGCGGTAAGAGGATTAAATGTTGTCAGTCAGGGTTCAAACGCCGCTGGAACTAACTATCTTTTCACTGTTACTCAAGGGGTAGGAAATGTAGAAGGATATAAGGTTGATAAGCCAGCATCGATTCAAAAAAGTTTCACAAAAAATCCTGATCTTTTTAGCATTAATAATGAGCCTCATTCATCCTCAACGGCTGCAACTCAAACAGTCACTCTGAACTATTCGCCACTTAATGCGATTAGTGATTGTGTTGTAACTCTTGAAAAGAGCGTTACTATTTCCCATGGTTCATTTACTGGAGCATCCGACCCGCTTCCAGATACCGCCGTTTTAAGTATTCAATCTGTAACTCAGGGCGGTACAACTTACAGCCTTGGTACTGATTTCAATTTGACTTCAGATCAAGTTGACTGGAGCCCGGGAGGAGCTGAGCCAGCTCCCGGTTCTACTTATTCGGTAACTTACAGATATTTGGATTCGGTAACGCCCGCAAATATAAATGAAGATAATGGAACTTTTGAGGTCACAGGTGCTGTTGCTTCAACTTTGATTCTTGTTGATTACAATTGGAAGCTTCCTCGTTATGACGTCATGACGATGAATAAAACAGGAGAAATAAATTTAATTAAAGGAGTTTCATCAAGATTCAATCCTGAGGTTCCGTTGCTATTTGTTCCAGATAGTGACCTTTTATTGGCCTCTATTTATTACAACTGGAAGTCAACTCACACTCCATTGGTGGATGACATCGGAACCCGAGTCACATCTATGGATGACATGCGGAAAATCAAAAAGGCAATTGTCAACCTTCATGACTTGATAGCAATAGAACGTCTTGAACGTGACCTTGCATCAAAAGAGCCCGCCGCAAAATATGGAACATTCTCCGAGCCGTTCAACGATGATAGCTTGAGAGATCTTGGACAAGCTCAGGACGCCGTGATGATTTCAGGCGACTTGCAAATGCCTGTTCCGATCACTCAGGTTGAGCCAACAAACAATGCAACAACAACCTCAACTCTGGATTACACAGAAGAGGCGGCCTTAAGTCAGGTTTTAAGAACTGGCTCAATGTTGATAAATCCTTATCAATCATTTGAACCAATCCCAGCCTTAGTGACGTTGAACCCATCAACAGACCTTTGGACAATTGTTGATGAGCAAGTTACCAATACAGACTCCACTCGAAGAATTGGAGCTGGAAATAGGTCCTCCACATGGACAACCGAAACTCTTGAACTTGTTTCATCTGTTAGTGAAGTAATCGAGTTTATGAGACAGAGAACAGTAGCTTTTGAGGTTGCTGGTTTTGGTCCTAGTGAAAATCTTTTAAGGCTTACATTTGCGGGTGATGAAATTACATTGTCACCAATGCCTCAGGCGAACGCCTCGGGTGAGCTGACTGGATCTTTTACAGTTCCAGCAAATGTCCCCTCAGGTGACGTTGAGGTTGAGTTCTTAGGGGCTGGAGGAAGTAGAGGAACAGCCCGCTATTTTGCACAAGGAACCTTAAGGACTGAGCAATGGGTAAGGAATAGAGTCACAACAACTTCTTTTTGGTGGGGTGGCTGGGACCCTCTTGCTCAAACTTTTGCTTTGACAGAAGATCGTCAAATTAGTTCAGTTGATTTGAAATTTACTCAAGTTGGAAATACAGGGAATGAGGTTCAAGTTCAAATCAGAGAAACAGATAATGGATTCCCTACGGCCACTGTTATTGGTGAGGCTGTAATTCCGGGTAATCAATTAACTACTAATAATGTTTTTGTAAATGCAGCATTTTCAAACTTGGTTCATTTGGTAGCCGATAGAGAATATGCAATCGTGGTCATGACTGATGACGCCGCTCATGCTGTTGCTATTGCAGAAATTGGAAAATATGATCAATTTGCACAGACATGGGTAACAGCTCAACCGTTCACAATTGGAACTCTTTTAAGTTCATCAAACGCTAAGACTTGGACTCCACATCAAGATATGGATCTTTGTTTTAGGTTGAACGCTGCAAGCTTTACATCTACTTCTAAGACTGTTGACCTTGGTACTTTATCTGTCACTAACATGTCAGATATTCAACCATTCGCACCTGTTTATCTTCCTAGTGCGGCGACTAATACGATCTTTAAATACACAAGATCGACTGGAGAAATCTTCGAGATGGATTCAGGAACAGGGGTTAACTTGGCGGCGTTTGTAACTGACACAATGTCAGTTCAAGCGGTTCTAAATGGAACCTCAAAATTGAGTCCTGTTTCATTCCCCGGAATGGTTACAAACATCGGCTCACTTGATACGGCGGCAACATACATCTCCCGAGCGTTCACGCTCAACACAAGTGGAGGAAGCCTCAAGATTTATTTTGATGCTTTAATTCAAGGAACGGCTACGGTCACACCTGAATATGACGCTGGCTCACAAACATGGACTGGTCTATCTCTTGATAGTTCAACTCCATTAGGTGACGGTTGGGTTGAATATAAATATTCAGTCGCAGCCGCTGGCCTTTCAACAACTGCCATTAAATTGGCTCTCGCTGGAACTCCACAGTTCCGTCCAAGAGTTCGTAATTTGCGAGCCATCTACATCTAAGGAGTTTTTAACCAATGACTATTCAAGACGACAGGACCACCAATTTAAACCTCAAAAAACCTTATCCAACTAACTTGCTGGCTGATGATGTTTTGAGGATGCGTGATGCTTTGGACGCTATTGATACAGCGGTTCATGGCAAAGCATCAACAACGGCTGTTCAAGGTTTAATTGATACCGCTGTTGCAGCTTTGGTTGATTCCAGCCCAAATGCTCTTAATACACTTAATGAATTAGCAGCAGCGATCTCGGATGATCCTTCCTTTGCCACAACAATGACAAACAATCTTGCAACTAAGCTAGGATTGACAGGAGGCACAATGAGTGGTGGGGTGACTTTTTCAAGTGGTGATTTAACATTGTCAGCAGATCCAACCTCGGCTCTACATGCCACTACTAAGCAGTACACCGACACACAAGTTGCTGGTCGGGCAACTCTCGGAATTGCCGTTGCACTCGGCTAACTTGTAAACCCTCAATTATTTAAAACATTCCTCTCATGGCTGAAGTATTTAATAGAACTGGAGCATCACCCGGTTCATCAATGACCGCAATCTATACAGCTCCAAACAATGCAGCTACCGACGTAGCGATTGTCTTGTCTTGCAATTGTTCAAACATTTCTGGTTCCACTATCTCTCTTGATGTTCAAGTTTTTGATGGTTCAGGAAATGCCGCTCAATACATTTTGAAAAATGGTGCAATCCCGAGTGGAACATCTTTGGACGTTATTCAAAATAAACTTATTTTGAAAAATGGTGAAAGCATTAGAGCTTTACATTCAGGTGGAGCTGGTCAATTTGATCTTCAAGTTTCCGCCCTTGAAATTACATAGAAACTAATTAGTTTCTATTTTTTTCTTTCCGCCCATTAGAGAACTATGACCAAAAATTCAAAATGCTTTGGCTCTGATACAGAAAATAGAGTTGGAGTTTACAGGCTAAACAATTACACCAATTACATTAGAAATAATGATTGGTGGTTTAATCCCGGTGAAAGTCGATTCCCCGATGCTGGCCATAACAGCGGTCAGCCGTCCACATACACATGGGTATGCCCTCCGGGCGTGACAAAAGTATCGGCGGTTTGCATTGGCGGCGGAGCTGGAGGCGGTCAGAATTGGGCTCAGGCGGGCGGCTCAGGTGGAGGACTTGGATGGAAGAACAATATCACTGTGGTTCCCGGTCAGAGTTACACAGTCCAAGTTGGCAGCGGCGGTCATAAGAGTAGTAATAGGGGCGGTAAATTGTCGTATTTCATAAACACCGGAACAGTTGTTGGCGGTGGTGGTGGAAATAATGACGGTCCTGAAAGTCAAAGCGACTGGACTCCTAACTCTGGGCCAGAAAGCCGTGGCGGCGGTTGGACTGGTGACGGTGGCGGCCCCGGAGGTCGAGCACATAGTTGGGACTGGGGTGCTGGAGCTGGAGGTTGGCAAGGCAATGGCGGCCAAAACGGTAGTGAAAATGGATCTGGAGGAGGTGGTGGAGCTGGCTCTCCATACAGTTCAACACATGGGTCAGGAGCTGGTGGCGGTGTGGGTTGGTATGAAAAAGGACCAAATGGCCGTGGCGGGTCATGTGCTGGGAGTTATCCTCAGAATGGAGCAAGGGGAGCGGCTGGTGGTTTCTGGAGCCAAAATAGTGGTCAAGGTTTAGGTGGTGAAGGTGGGTCAAAAGGATCTGGCCCTTATTCAAATTTTTACTCAGGATATGATGGGATCGTTGGAGAAAACCCATGGGGGCATGGTCCATATAGCAACAACATAAATGGAGGCTGGCCGGGTGGCGGATCAGGCGGAGCTGGAACAAGCCAAGGAGGAGGCAATGGCGGCTGGGGTGCTGTTCGTATAATTTGGGAAGGTGAAGTTTATGGAACCAATAGAAGTTTCCCTTCTACTAATTGCACTGAGTTGAACCCAGCTCAGGGCTATCAAATCAACGTAAATTCCTAAAAAAAATGGCAAACGAAGAAACTGTTTATTACATAAAAGTCGAGGATGGAATTCCTGTTGGAAATCCAATGGACTTAAGTTCTGTTCGGACTATTGGCTATTTTGAAAATGGCTATAGAAATGGAGAAATCCCAGCGGGTTATGAACGATATAAACATGTTCCCGAACCTGATGAACTTGAATGGTATCAGCGTTATTTTGAAGCCAACGGAGGCAAAGGTGATAGGAACCTACATAAAGTTAATGATGCTTGGCAAAGAATTTGGACAGTTGAAACTATGAATGAAAATGAGAGAGCTGTTCATAGAGTAAGAGAGGCTGAGGCGTTCCATTTAAGACATCCTGAATATCCGTCATGGGTTTGGAGTGATGTTCGAGGTGGTATGGAACCTCCAGTTCCTTGCCCTCCAGAATGTGTTGTAAATCCAAAATGGAATGAAGCCTTGCAAAAATGGGAAGGACAATCTTTAGAATCAACTGGTTTTACACCATTAACTGAAGAAGAAAAAGCAGCAATTAGACAGCAATTAGAAGATAAAAGAAAAGCGGCTTTAGGTTTAAATTAAATCTTTTTCCTAGTCCTCCCGAATTGCGGATACAATAGGAAAGACAACAGCGGCTGTTTCTTTTAACGCCGTGTCTCGATAACATGTCAACATCGAGGTAATTTTCAACTCGCACTATGAGCACATCATTTCTTCATGGCGTCGAGGTGTTGGAGATCGACACAGGCTTAAGACCCATAAAAACAGTTCGCTCTGGGGTAATTGGCTTAGTCGGAACAGCTCCAGCAGCCGACGCAACAATTTTCCCGCTTGATACACCTGTATTAGTTGCGGGTGACAGAACCAAGGCTGGCAAGCTTGGAACTACTGGAACACTACCCGCCGCCATGGACGGAATATTTGATTCCGCTGGGGCTGTTGTAGTCGTAATCCGTGTTGATAGCACAGGAACTGACGCTCAGGTTTTGAGTAATGTCATCGGCTCGTCTACTGGATACACAGGAGCTCATGCCCTTCTAGCTGCAAAAATGGAAGTTGGATTTGATCCAAAAATCCTTATTGCTCCCGGCTTTACATCAAGCCAAGTAACTGACGGAATAACTTCAATTAACGTCACGACTCCGGGCTCTGGTTATACATCAGCTCCTAGCGTTTCAATCTCAGGCGGCGGCGGAAACGGTGCAACAGCAACAGCAACAGTTAATGCCTCTGGAGTTGTTACCGCTGTAACTGTTACCGATGGAGGTAATGGATATTCATCAGCTCCTACAGTTTCATTCTCAGGTGGTGGTGGATCATCAGCCGCTGCAACAGCAAACACAGGAACTTTGAAAAATCCTGTAGTAGCTGAGCTCGAAGGAATCGCTGATCAATTGGCCGCTGTTATTATTGCGGACGGTCCAAATACTACAGACGCTGCTGCTCAGGCTTATGCAGCCTTACACGCAAACCCAAGGATTTATGTAATTGATCCACACGTTAGGGTTTACGACACAGTGTCTAGCACTTATGTAAATCTTCCAGCGTCTTCCAGAGTTGCTGGCTTGATTGCTAAGACTGATGAGGAAAAAGGTTTTTGGTGGAGTCCTTCCAACCAAACACTTTCAGGAATTTCTGGAGTTGCTAGGACTGTTCCTTTCCAACTTGGTTCCTCTACAAGTGCAGCAAATTTGCTGAACGAAAATCGCGTTGGCGTCATAATCCGCCAAGATGGATACAGATTGTGGGGAAATCGCAGTACCTCAAACGATTCTAAGTGGGCTTTCCTTTCTGTAAGGAGAACCGCTGACATGATCAATCAGTCTATTCTTGAGGCTCACTTGTGGGCTGTTGATAGATGTATTAATAGAACCTATCTTCAAGATGTAAAAGAGGGAGTTGATGCGTATCTAAGGACCCTCATTGCTAAAGGAGCAATTCTTGGAGGTTCATGTTGGGTTGATCCTGAGCAAAACACTCCAGCCGATATTGCAGCGGGCAAGGTCACTTTTGATTTTGATTTCACTCCTTGCTACCCAGCCGAGAGAGTAACTTTCCGTAGTCAATTAACTAATGGCTACATCACATCAGCTCTATTTGATTGAGGATTAATTCATGCTTCCAAGAACTTTAAAAAATTTCCAGCTTTCCGTTGACGGTGTTGGATATGCGGGGAGGGTTACTGAACTCACCCCTCCTACTCTCTCAACTAAATCTGAGGAATACAGAGCGGGAGGGATGGATGCCCCTTATTACATTGACATGGGCAGTGAGGCCATGGAGGCCGAGTTCACTGTTTCTGAATACAACGAGGCACTCATTCAACAATGGGGCCTCCAAGATACAAACGCTGTTCAGTTGACCGCTAGGGGAGCAATGCAGCGACCCGGTGAAGATGCTGTGGCGATTGTTATCAACCTCAGAGGTTGCATCAAGGAACTAGACATGGGATCTTTCCAGTCTGGAGAATTGACAGAGTGCAATTTCACAATGGGTGTTTCATATTATCGAGTTGAAATTGGTGGGACAAATCTCATCGAAATTGACGTTGAGAATATGACTCGCTTGATCGGCGGTACTGATCAGCTCGCATCTATGAGAACCGCTCTCGGTATCTAAAACTAAAACCCACCAAACATGACCACCAAGAAAACAACAACGGCGGATAAGTCTCCCACCGTCCATGTTGACCTCGATTATCCAATCACAATTGCTGGGGCCACTGTTAGCTATTTAACAGTGCGTCGGCCTAAAGGTCGAGACTTGTTCGCTATGCAAGAGCAAGAGGCAAAGGGTGTATCTGAGGCTCAAAGAACTAAGACCATGTTGCAAAACCTTTGCGAGTGTGGTCCAGAAACTTTGGATGAATTAGACGTCTCAGATCTAACTCGACTAAGTGAGATGATTGCGACTTTTACCCAGTCGGGCGGCCAGAAATCGGAGAGTTCAGACGAGCCGTCCTGATCCTGTCAAAATTAACAGGATGGGGCCTTAGCGAAATCCTCGATGAAACAGTAACTGAGATTTATGAATGGCTTAAGGCCGCTCAGAAACTAGAGGCCGAGGTCGCCAAAGAAACCAAAAAACAACTACGGAGGAAGTAAGTGGCCAAAGGACAATCCCACATAATTTTAAAAATTGGTGGGCAAGTTCTTGGTTCACTTAATAAGTCTATAAAACAAGCGAATGCCTCAGTCCGAGGCATGAGCACAACGGTCAGCAGAAACCTCAACGACGGCTTTGCAGCGGGTCAGCAGGGGATGATGAACGTGGTTAACAACCCCGCTTGGCGAGCGGCGGCGGTTGCTTCCACAGGTATTGGGCTCGCTATGGTCGATACCATGAAGGTCGTTGCTGGATTCGAGCAGACCATGGACGCCGTGTTTGCCAAAGTAGGCGACTCGACTGCGGCACAACAAGCAAGCCTCACAAACCTTGCAAAAGAATTAGGACGCACGACAAAATATACCGCTCAAGAATCAGCCGCTGCGATGGAGTTCCTCGCTCAGGCTGGATATAAAACGAATCAAATATTAGACGCAACACCCGGTCTTTTGGATCTTGCGACTGTAGGTAAACTTGAGCTTGCGGAAGCGGCTGATATTGCCTCGAATGTTCTCGGTGGCTTTGGTATGCAAGCCTCGGAGACTAGCAAGGTTGTAGACCTCTTAAGTAAGGCTTCCGTCTCAGGTAACGTAGACGTGACAATGTTGGGAGAGGCTTTCGCCAAAGCAGGACCACCATTTAAAAATGCTGGTCAATCAATTGAATCCTTAGCCGCTTCACTTGACATTCTCGGAAATGCTGGCGTTCAGGGTTCGGAGGCTGGAACTCACTTAAGGGCCATGATGCTCCGAATGGCATCAGGACAGGCGGACGGTGCGTTGAATGAGTTGGGTGTTTCTGTAAAAGATGCCAACGGTCAAATGAAACCAATGGCCGATCTATTGGCAGAAATAGATAAGGCCATGCGTGATCAAAACATTACTGGTCAGGCACAACTCGCAATGCAAAAAGATCTGTTCGGAATGCGAGCGGCGACGACTGGAATGATTCTCCAAGAAAAGGCAGCGACTGGAGAACTTCAAAAACAAATTGAGTTGTTAGCAGATAGCGAAGGTCACGCTTCAAAGACTGCTAAGAAGATGAACGATAATTTGGCAGGTGCTTTTAAACGGCTTCAATCGGCGTGGGAAGGTTTACAGCATTCCATGGGTGGAGACTTAACAGGAATCCTGACGAAATTAACGGATGGACTTGCAAAAGTTGTCGGTGGTGTTGCTTGGTTATTTGAAAAAATCCCCGGTCTTGGTGAAGCGGTCTTTTTATTGAGTGGAGCTTTTGCCGCTTTAACCGCTGCCCTTCCTTTCATTTTCTATTCCGTCGGATTATGGAATGCGGGTCTGGGAACAATGGTTGGCAAAATGAAGCTTGCCTCTTTATGGGCAAGTATTTCATCTGTCAAATTCACAGCTATGTGGGCCGCTGCTACAGGCCCAATTGGTTTGGCAATTGCTGGAATCGCCGCTGTTGTTGCTGGGGTCGTATTGCTATGGAAAAAATGTGACTGGTTTAGAAATGGAATAACTCAGATATTCAATTCAATTTTTGGGATTTTCCGAGGAGCATGGAATATGGTCAAAGGATTTTTCCAACTCATTGGCGGCCTAGTCACAGGGAACACAAAATTAATTGATACAGCTTTATCAAATTTATGGAAAGGATTCCAAGGATTCTTTGGAAATATTCTTGGTGCTGTTTTAAGGATTGCCAAATTTATAATTCTTCTACCTTTCCAAATAGTCGGAACAATTATTAAAACTGTCATTTGGGGAATACAAAATCTATTTAAATTAGTTTTCAATTTAGTCAAAGGGAGTTTGTATCTTCTTTATAAATTGGTAGTTAATATTTTTGGCCTTGGCTGGATACACAAGGCGGTCATCCTTCCACTCTGGAATGGATTAAAAAATGGAATTCCAAAGTTGATCAGCGGCGTTGGAAATCTTTTGACAGGTTTATTAAAAGGTCTAGGAACTTTAATTTTAAATATTATCCTTGCCCCATTTAGAGGATTAAAAGCTCTTTTAGGAAAGGTAATTGTTCCAGCTTTCAAAGCAATTCCAAATCTTATTGGTGGAGCATTAAAAGGAATCGGAAGCGGAATTGTAAATATTGCGACCGCTCCATTGAGAGGAATGGGGGCAATTTTGAAAGGCGTTGTAATGCCCGGATTATCTTGGCTATGGAATCTAGGGCAGCCAATAAGAGATGGCCTAATGAGGGGCCTTACTGGGGCGGCTCAGGCACTTTCTAATTTCACATCAACCATTGGCTCTTGGTTCTCCAATCTTGGCTCTAATGCGTTACAGGCTGGAGCCGATTTTGTTAATGCAATAAAGGATGGAATTTTAGGAGCTGCCCAAAACCTATGGAATGCAGTTACAGGGGTGTTTGGAAAAATTAGAAATATGCTTCCATTTTCAGACGCAAAAGAAGGCCCATTGGCTGACCTAACCGCAAGCGGAAAAATGATGATGGATACATTAGGGAAAGGAATTCAACTTGCAAAAGATGGAGACATCCTTGGAGGCGTGAGACAAGCTCTTGGCGGGATTGCTGGGGCTATCTCTAATTTCCTATTGCCTAACCCTCAGGGCTCGGCTCAGGGGCAAGCGGCCACACCTCAAGGGGCTCCAGCTCCAGCCTTAGGAAGTACAGAACAAAATCAAAAGGCTCCAGCTCCAGAACCAAGTTTTTTAAATCTTGGCGGTTTGCTTAATCCAACTAATGTTCCAGCTCCAGTTTCCTTGGATGGATTAATTCCAGCCGCTCAACCTCAGCCCGCTTTGGCAACCGCTGGGGCGTCAATGGGCGGGCAAAACATCACGGCAACATTTAATATTAATGGGTCTAGCAGTGACGCTCAGGCCATAGCGGAGCAAGTCCGAACGGTGTTTAATGACATTGTTGAAGAGGCTCAGGCTGGGGCTCGTTCTTTCCTAAATGATTAATGACATTATCAACTCTTGGCTCATATAGATTTGAAGTAAATACGGCGGCCTTTGACGATTATTCAAGGTCGGTTGATTATCGTTGGAAACAACAAGAACGCTTAGGAAGGGAACCCGCTCAGCAATACATGGGAAAGGGAACAGAAACAATAAGTTTAAAAGGGACAATCTATCCAAGCTTTAAAGGTGGCATTGGTCAGCTTGACGCAATGAGAGCATCAGCCGAAAAAGGAGAGCCGTTGACTTATGTGGATGGACTCGGAAATTTATTTGGAAAATATTGTATTAAATCAGTAAAAGAAACAGGAACTGTTTTTCATAAAAACGGAATTGCAAGAAAACAAACTTTTGATTTATCTCTAGTAAAATATGGATCAGAAACTGTTGAGGGTTCCGCCGCTGGATATTCTGGAACTCCTATCTCATTCCCTAGTACGGCCATAGCATGAGTAGTTTTAAATACATCACAAAACAAGACGACGAATTGGACGCAATTTGTTTTCAGTTCTATGGGAAGACTAGAGGAACAGTTGAAGCGGTTATGGATGCCAATAGAGAATTATCAAAACATCTTCCATTGATTCCAGAGGGGCAAACAATCATTCTTCCAGAGTTGCCAAGTGAAGCTCCAGAGACACCAGCGGCGGTGAAATTATGGTCATAAATGGAACGCATTATGACGGCGATTTTGCGGTCAGAATTGACAATCAAATTCTCACATTTACAAACACAAAAGACATCCCAGACGATTTTGAACACTTAATTAAATTCGCTCCAATATGTCCGCCGCCTCCACATACAGATGAGGATCATGAGCATCTGGGGAAGATGCACGATAAATTCAAAGAGCTTATGGAGATAGAAAAAAATCATGCCAGCGGCAACTAGAATAGGCGACGCTGATGTTCCTCATTGTTCGGGGATGACGAGGGCTCAGGGAAGCGGCGACGTCTTTGTGAATAGCATTGGATGGTCAAGGCAGGGAGACAACAACACAGGCCATCTGCTGCCCGCTCCTATTTGCCCCGGTCATGCGGCTCCTATTTCCTCGGGGTCCTCTAGTGTTTATGTAAATGGCAAACAGGCTGGCCGTGTCGGGGACCCGACTTGTACGTCTGTAGCCGCTGGAAGTCCAGATGTTTTTTGTGGAGGTTAATAGATGAAACCTGTTTGGAAAATTACTTGCAATGATTCCGACATAACAGACAAACTAAGAGATCGTCTTTTGAGTTTGAATTTAAAAGATGAGGCGGGGATGAAATCCGACACAATGGATCTGCAATTGGATGATCGAGATTTTGAATGTCCTATCCCTCCAGCTAAAGGAATTTTAAAAGTGTGGCTTGGTTGGGGTAGCCCTGAATACATGGGAACTTATGTCATTGATGAAATCGGTTTAAAAGGCAATGCAAAAACAATGACGATCCGAGCAAAGGCAAGCGAAACAGCTCCCGGTTATAAATCACCTCATACTTTTTCTTTTGATGAAACAAACGTCAAAGAGATCGTGGAGACAATTGCAGCTCGTCACGGATTAACGCCCCTAGTGGACGCAAAATTTGCGTCTGACCTCATAACACACATAGACCAAGTAGAAGAGTCTGACGCCCATTTCCTCACCCGCTTAGCCAAGGATTATTCGGCGGTCGCAAAACCCGCAAATGATAAATTGCTTTTTCATGAAAAAGATTCTGAAGCAACACCATCTGGAGCAAGTAAACCAGTATTAAAAGTTTTGGCTACAGACACAAAAGATTGGAAAGCAACTCTCATTGAGCGGAGCGATTACAAAGAGGTCCAAGCCAAGTGGATGAACCATGAGACAGGATTGGAAGAATGGTTGGTCGTAGCTAATGATTCAACAACAGGGCAAAGCTTCAAAGAAAAAAAATTGTTTCCTACTAGAGCCGAGGCAAAAGAGGCGGCAACTTCAAAATTAAAGGAAATGACTCAAGGGAAGTTATCTGTAGATTTCACATTAGCGACTGGAGATCCAACAATTTTTGCAGAGGGTCAAGCATCATTCTCGGGATTCCGTACACCGATAAATGGAAAACAACTACCAATTAGGTCTGTATCACATAAACTAAGTGCGGCGGGATATACAACACAGGTGAACTGTTCCGAGAAAGCACCCGCAGTATCTGAAAAAGAAAGCTCGGACGGTGGAGGATAAATTTGAACCGAAGAGATCCCGACACAGTTTCACAGTCTGATATATATCGGGCTATCGGAGTCTTAGAGGGAAAAGTTGATTCTCTGCATTCTGTAATTAATTCTAAAAGCGATGATTTAGGCGTTGCATTCGGACGCATATCTGAGCTAGAAAAGAGCGTGTCAAAAGCCGTTGGGATTGCGATTGCTTGTTCAGTGATTCTTCCCTTAGCCATGCAACTTTTAGGCGACTTTAGACAAAGCAATTTTGAGACGACAAAACAAACAACAATCGGGAGGTCTAGAGGTGATGACTTTCTTACAGGAAGCATTGAAAAGTTACACAGGCGATCCACATCAGGAGCAAGCATTCGCATTTCTTGAAGGACGCATAAGCAAGACAGATCAACAAATTTTTAAATCAATTTTTGACCAAACAATTTTTGAACCTCCAGAGGAAGATGATTAATTGTTTCAGTTTGTTACGAAACCTGTAATGCTGTTTCACTCTAGGCATTCCATGTTTATATTAAGGGAGCCTTAAGTCACATATCGGGCGTGACTCCTCTGCACTGGACAAGATAAGTGTCAGCCTTTCAGGGATATGAGCTGCGATCAAATCCCCTCTTTTATTCTTTTTGAGGGTTCAAAAAGACGTTTCCTACTACTTCAGGACCGCAACGCATCGGCACTTCCAGAGTGAGAAAGCCTCCCTAATCAGGAGGCTTTTTTAATGGCATGATGTAGACAGAGATAAAAAGGTCATGCCGAAATGGACAAAGAGCTCGACAAAGAAAAAACCAAAGAAGAAGAAAAGGACTATCAGTATGTAAGAGATGATCATTGGCTCATGGGAGACTGTGAAGATGAAGACCTTTACAACTGATTGTAAATTAAATATGAAAAGCTTTTGCTTTTAGGCTTTCCGTGTTTATATTAAAGGAGTCACCCGCCAAAGACTCATGACACTTGTAATCGCTCAGCATTCCTTTCAAAAAGAAAAATTTGTATGGGATGGAATGTATTTGACCTATGGAGACAACAGAGACTTTATTGCTCGCTTCAAGTATGGCCGCAAAAATTACAAAACTTGGATTAATTTCCTTGTAAAAAATTTCACCGTTGAGGAATACTTGAAACTCATTGATCACAGAAACCCAGATCATGTTGCTCCATTGACCGCATTAGAAACAAAAGGTTTTGTTTCTAACTACAGAAAAAGCAAAAGAGGTTAACCACCTCTTTTTTTTTGTTTGTTACTAATTGTTAATTAAATACGGAAAGCTTGCCAAACTAAGCAATTCGGGTTTATATTAAGAACATACCAAAGGACATCAAATGAACTTCTTCAACACCTTCTTCACAGAAAAAAATCTTACAGAAGAAACCTATGAAGTCACCTCAGCAAACGGAACTCCAAACCTAATTCCAACAAGTGCTGTTATCGATGCAATCAAAAGGACACAAGGAACAGAGGCTCAGCAAATCGAAAAAATCTTGAGACAGATTGATTTCGCAAATGGCAACGTCCACCACTTCCTAAAGCACATCGCTCAAGGCTTAGCCATCGACTTCTAAAGACAGCCCCGAAAGGGGCTCTTTTTTTTGCTTATTACTAATTGTTAATTAAATATGTAATGCTTGCCAAAACGGGCTTTCCTAGTTTATATTTAAAACATACCAAAGGAACTTCAAATGACTGCTAAAACAAAAACTAACTTCATTTTTGAAATTGATCACCCTGATACAGTTTCCCCAAGAGCTATTCAAACAAGTGTTGTAGGACAAAAAGGATTGTTAGATTTCAAAGCTTTAGAGATTAACGAGATCTCACCTTTTAAGACAAGGTATGTTTTTCAAGTTAAGCACCCAAGACATATAACACCAAAAGAAATTGAACAAAAAATGGAAGGCCGCCAAGGTTGCATCTCTCTCAAAATTCTTGAAGTTATCCCTCAGTAACCACCCGACCCCGAAAGGGGTCTTTTTTGTTTGTTACTAATTATTAATTAAATATGTAATGCCTTTACTTTCGGGCAGTTCGGGTTTATATTTAAAACATACCAAAGGAACTTCAAATGAACATCCACACAGCATCACCAACAATCACAGGCTACACAATCAAAATTTCTGCAAAGCAAACTTTGAGCGTAGTTGTCAAGTCTGGTCCTAATGCTTATTGCTCAGTTTCTACAAAAACAGAAGGCGGACGCAATCTACCTTTTGGAAAAGTCTTCCACGGTGAAGACTGCTTAATTCAAGCTCTAAATTCTTACAAAAGAGCAACAGTTAAAAAAGCAATCCGTCAGGTTATCTCTGAGCAAGTTTAAAGCTCAGAGATTTTTTCTTTTACAACACAATGTAAATAAATGCGGAAAGCCTTGACTTTTAGGCGTTCCGCTTTTATATTTAATACATACCAAACAAAGGAACCGAAAATGTCAAACTACAAGCCTTTCACTTCAACAAGAAAAGATGGCTCTACATTCGCTCTAGTTGTGAGAGTTGACAGAGACGGCGAAACAAATGCAGTTCATGGATATGCTGGCCGCTACTTCAAAACAGAAAAGGCTGCCATCAGGAGCTGCGAGAGATGGATCGCTAAAAACGCATAAGAGCCGAAAGGCTCTTTTTTTTGCTTTTACAACTAAATGTTAATTAATAGCGGAATGCCTTTGCTTCG
>Ga0208277_1000322_pt1 | contig 28810 bp, 20 predicted proteins | sample ETNtaG_5_FD_185782 | JGI IMG/M metagenome (GOLD analysis project Ga0208277, IMG submission 185782) | Marine microbial and viral communities from oxygen minimum zone, Eastern Pacific Ocean - ETNP201406SV205 (SPAdes) (version 2) | ecosystem: Environmental > Aquatic > Marine > Oceanic ...
CTTTTCAATCGTTCTTTCAGTTAAATTATATAATTTTATTATATTGTTAATTATACGAGGAATGGGGGGCAAAAAATTTGACGATTAACAATAATAGTACCTAGATGTGGCGGAGAGAGAGACATCCATATTTCAATTCTAAATTGTTGATATTACAGGATAAGCATTTTACTATATCTAAATATACCCCTATTTATACCCCCAAATGATACGCTCAATAGAATTATCATACCGAGGATTTTGGAGCTATTTAATTGTTCCTAATTTTTCTATTTGACACCATTTTAATTAATCACGACCGGCTTGGAGTATTTTTTCTGAATAAAAGACGCAAAGTGGATGATTAGCAGGACATTTCCTGCATTGCTAAAACTATTATCTCAGCATAATTTAAAGATACAAGCATTGATACAAACCGATACAAACTGATACAAACTGTTACTGCTAAGAAAAGCATTTACATATTTCTTTGGGTAAAATTGTTCTCACTGGAATTAGCCAGTATTGATCAACCTTTGCAATAGGAGTATTATGAAAATTGATAGTTGTAACTCAAAGTTTGCTTTGAGAAATCTTATGATTGGTGCCTTAATCACTGTTTCCGTGCCGCTGATCATTTCAGCTTGCCACACTCAAGATACGGAACCTCCTGAACGAGCGACTGAATTTGTAACAGCGCAATTGGATCTAAGTGATGAGCAAACTAGAAAATTCTCACCGATTGCTGAGAATATGTTTGCCGAAAAAGAAGATCTGCTTGAAATGCGTAAAAATCTCAGAAACGAATTTATTGCTCAAATGAAAAGCGACAACGCAGATGCGGCTATGCTTGAGGCTGTACTAAATAAAAATATTGAGCAGTTACAATTGAAGCTCGCTAAGTTTTCAACTAATTTTGCGGAATTTCATGCCATCCTGACTCCAGAACAACGTACAGAACTTGTGGAGAAAATTGAAAGCCGCCTCGAACATGCTGATAAAAGAGGACGTCGAGGGCACTGGTTACGACGCTGATTTTAATTGTCCCCTCCTAAAACTGGGCTGCTTAGACCACGATTTATTTTAATTATAACAAAGAATTGAGATGAAAATATTGTTATTGTTTTACTAAGTGCAATCTTGCTCACTTTGGGCAGCCCAACAGCTTTTGCTGAAGAAAATGTTTTTGTTCCGTATGAACATTGCCTTGCTTATAAAGCAGAAAAAAACTATGTTCTCCTTATTTGCAGGTGTAGGAATAATTGGTAAAAGCTCTGAAGTGAAAGCTAAAATGCGATTGAGGGAAAACACATCACTTCACTTTCTTGTCTTAAAGTTGAGGTGCGGAGTGTGGGACCGGGAGGTTTGATCGCTGATCGGGGGATTATCTGGAATTGCTGGTGCATTTGCGATCCGATAAAATAAGCGGTACTGAAAAAATTGCTCTGCGAAATTGAAAATAACATTTTATGATTAACCTTTTATTTCCCAATAAATTGTGAATTCCCGTCTGTTGATCATCGATGATGATGAAAAACTGAATAAGTTACTGACGGACTATCTCGGTAAAATGGGTTTTGAGGTAATGAGTGCGACTTTACCAAGTCAAGGTTTGGAAAAGCTGGAGCGTGAGCCGCCCGATTTGGTGATTTTGGATGTTATGCTTCCGGAGATGGACGGTTTTGAAGTTTGCCGTACAATCAGGCAATCAAGCACAATTCCGGTGATTATGCTGACCGCACGTGGTGAAGTGATGGATCGAGTGGTTGGCCTTGAAATTGGGGCCGATGATTATTTGCCAAAGCCTTTTGAACCTCGAGAACTGGTGGCAAGGATACAGTCAATATTGCGTCGTGTGCAGGCAAAAAGGAGTTCCGGTGTAAAAAAAATAGGTGGCCTCAGTATTGACTTTCACAAACTTGAAGTGACTGTTGACGAAAAACCGGCAGGGTTGACTTCTTCTGAATTTGAATGTCTTGCCTTACTGGTGAAGAATTCGGGAAAAGTTTTGAATCGCGATCAAATTATTGAACAACTGCACGGGATTGAATGGGATGCGTTCAACCGTTCGGTTGACATTACAATGAGCCGTGTAAGACAGAAATTGGGAGATGATCCAAAAAATCCACGTTTCATCAAAACCATCTGGGGGACAGGATATTTGTTTATCGGAGGTGAAAATGAAGTTTGAGCATCAAAAAATCTGGAATTGGCTGAGATACCCTTTTTACTCGGTTTTTACAAAACTGATTACAGTTATACTGCTTTCCGGAAGTTTACTTGTAATTGGTATATTCACAATCGGTAGGGAGGGCTTTAAAGAGTTTAGGGGAAATTTTTTCAGCAATAACTTAGCGCAATACGGGATGTATCTTGTCAGGGATTTAGAGGAAAACCTCAATCTGGAATACGCACGTGATTTATCACAACGCTTGTTTTTGATTATTGGTTTTGAAGGTGAAAACGATTCATGGCAAACCTCTTCCGGGATTCCGCCTTTGGAAAAAGTACATCTCAGAAAATGGATTAATAAATACGATGATATCTCCGGTTTTATTAATAAACCGGACTCCGTTGATAATGTAATGGTTGGACGCTATAATGGACAGGGTGTAGTGACAGTGGACACTATTAAGGGGCGATTCATCTTCACTGAACCACATGATGATTGGCGAGAAATTCGCTTCCTTCTCCCTTGGATTATTGCTATTTTGGGATTGGTAGGAATTATTTTAGCCGGGACATGGCTGGGATTACGCTGGATAATGAAACCACTCAACTGGCTTTCTGTTGGAGTTTCTGCGTTGAGAGAAGGCAATTTAGAACATCGTTTACCTGAGAAACGTGGAGACGAACTTGGGAATTTGGCTCGGGCGTTCAACAGAATGTCAGATAACATCAAGGAAATGCTAACTGCACGCGAACAACTATTACTTGATGTGAGTCATGAACTACGTTCACCTTTGACTCGGATGAAAGTAGCGCTTGAGTCCATTTCGGAAAACTCTTCACAAGAGAGTCTGCAAAGAGACGTATATGAAATGGAGCAGATGGTAACGGAGATTTTAGAAACAGCACGTCTAAAAAGTGAGCATGGTAAACTTGACCGGCTGTACACAGACTTAGGGGCGTTAATTCAGGAAACGTGCTTGATGTTTGAAGGAAATGATCCTGGAATACGTTTTGAAAATTCCGCGGAAAAATGCTTTGCTAAAGTTGATGTGGAGCAAATTCAAACTGTATTAAAAAATATCCTGGCAAACGCACAAAAATATTCTACGTCTGAAAACGATCCGATTAAGGTAAGCTTAAGCAGGGATGACTGCGAAGTTCTGCTTGAGATTCAAGATTATGGACAAGGAATTCCAGATGAAGAAATAGATTTAATCTTTGAGCCTTTCTATAGGGTTGACAAGTCGCGCAATAAAGACACAGGCGGTTACGGACTTGGTCTAAGTTTGTGTAAAACTATTATCGAAGAACACGGTGGTACAATTTCTGTGAAAAGCAGCATGGGACAAGGTACTAGATTTTCGCTGCTTTTACCCTATTCTTCTTCAACTATTTAACTGGATTAATTATGTGGAAAAAAATATTTAATCTAAAATTCTGGCTACCTATTCTAGTGCTAAGTCTAGGAGCAGGGATCACTATGGCGCTCTTAAAAAACAAGCCAACTGCACGAAAAAAAGCTAACTTTCAAAGAGGAAAACTGGTAGAGGTCATTGAGGTAAAATTGTCTAATCCACAAATTGAAGTACGTACGCACGGGCGTGTTAAAGCAGCTCAAAAAGTTGTATTAAGCGCTCGTATTGGAGGAGAAGTGATTTGGATTAGTCCTAATCTAAGTGAGGGTAGTTTTTTCAAAAAAAACGATTTACTTTTAAGCATAGGTATCCGGCAATCCCAGTCACGCTTAAAAGCACCTTTTAACGGAGTGGTACAAATGAAAAACGTAGATTTGGGTCAATACGTTAATCCTGGGTCGCAATTAGCAACACTATTGGGAAGCGATTTTGCCGAAGTTGTGATCGACTTACCAATGTCACGTCTTGATTGGCTCCCAAAGCAATTGTCGAAAGAACTTCCAGCTAAATCCTCTGAAAAGCTTGCTGGACAGTCAAAGTCCACAAATCAATATCAAATACCTGCGGTTATCACCTTGGCAGGAATTAACTCAGCATCTGCATGGCCTGCAGTGGTCAAACGTCAATTACTTGAACTTACCCCTCGTGGAATGATGGTTCAGTTAATTGCTGAAGTAATAGATCCTTTTCAGCTTAATATTTCTCCAAGGAGAAATGATAAAGGAATTTCCGGGAACGGAGCTTTTGAAATAAAAAAAGAGGGAACGTTTAAAGAGGAAACTCCTAAAAAAGCAGATTCTCTTAATATTCCACTATTTATTGGTTCATTTGTAGATGTTAAAATTCCTGGACGGCAACTAACAGATGTGGTACGAATTCCTGCTAAAGCACTTCGTGACCGTGACACAGTGTGGGTTGTTGTGAATAACGAATTACAAATACGTAATGTTAAAATCGCCCATATAGATTTAGACAATGTATATATCTCTGGAGGAGTACAAATTGGAGAAAAAATTGTTACCTCACCCATAAAAGGGGCTTCGAAAGGGCTTAAAATACGTGTTGTTGGTGATAAAGAGATAGGCGCTGAAAAACCATCTAAAAGAAGGGGCCAGAAGATGGAAGGTTCAAAAGGAAAATGGAAAGCACGCTTAAAAAATTTAAAAAATGACTAGTAAAATTTTTAGGGGACAAAAATGATTCGCTGGATGGCAGGACATAAAGTAGCTGCAAACTTGTTGATGGTTATTATTTTGTTTGCTGGATTAATGGGAATTATGAATATTAAGCAAGAAGTCTTTCCAGAAATGGAACTAGATTTCGTTGTTGTTGGTGTACCATATCCAGGAGCAACCCCTGAAGAAATTGAAAAATCTATACTACTTCCAATTGAAGACGCTTTGGGAGGAATTAATGGTATTAAAAAAATCACTGGAAATGCAAAAGAAGGTCAGGGTAGTTTTCGAATTGAAATTCTAAATGGGGCTGACAAAGATGAGGTTTTTGAAGACATAAAAACCGCTTTAGATGGATTAACATCACTTCCAGAAGACGCGGAAGAGTTACAAATACAATTGCCAAGAATTCGTAGAGAAGTCTTAAATATAACTATTTATGGTGAAGCCCCAGCTAGATCTTTGATTGAACAGGCTCAAATAGTGAGAAACTATTTACTCTCTCATCCCGATATAACACAAGTAGATATTGAACAAAGGAGAGGCTTTGAAATGACTGTCCAAATTTCTAAGTCATCGCTACAACAACATTCATTAACATTAAATCAAGTTTCAAATATAATCAAAAAAGCTAATCTGGATTTACCTGGTGGAAAGATTAAAACTTCTGGGGGAGATATCTTAATAAGAACAAAAGAAAAAAGTTATACCGTAGTAGAATTTGCAAATATTCCAATTATTTACAGTGATCAAGGTATTTTAAGACTTGGCGACATTGCCAATATTTCGGACGGTTTTGAAGAATCAGACATTCGGACAAGTTTTAATGGGCTGCCTGCAGAGAGTATTGAGGTATTTAGAGTAGGGAAACAAACTCCGACAGATGTTTCTAGAGCTGTTCGCTCTATGATTGAAGAATTGAATGATCAGATGCCATCTTCAATTAAATTAGAAATAGTTAATGATCGCTCCCTTGTTTTACAAGATAGGATAGATCTGCTAATGAAAAATCTTTGGCTTGGACTGATTTTAGTTTTTATAACCCTAGCTATGTTTTTAAGAATAGATTTAGCATTTTGGATAATGATGGGCATACCTATAAGTTTTGCTGGGGGTATGATTTTAATGCCAATTCTAGATACAAGCATAAACATGATCTCATTATTCGCTTTTATTTTGGTTCTGGGAATTGTGGTTGATGATGCAATTGTAGTTGGTGAAAATATATTTGCACATCAGGAAATGGATAAGAGTAGTTCAATAGCAGCAATAGACGGTGCAACTGAGGTAAGTTCACCAGTATTAATTACAATACTTACTACTATAGCAGCTTTCATTCCCATGTACTTTATTCCAGGAACTACAGGGAATATTTTTTCAAATATTCCGAATGTATTAATTGTAGTTTTATTGTTTTCCTTAGCAGAGGTAATGTTTATTTTGCCTGGACATCTTTCGCATCTCAACCGAATAATTAGTTTTTTTCTTGCCCCAATAGGTAAAATTATAGAACAGCCCAGGCGCTTTCTTAGTTCAGGGATGGTATGGTTTTCTCAAAACACTTACCGTAAAACACTCGAGCGAATTATTGAATTTAGGTATTCCTTCCTAGCTTTAGGATTGGTTTTTATAATGGTTTGCATAGGCTTGAGTATAGGCGGGCATATGCGATTTACTTTTTTCCCTACAATAGAAAGAGATAGAGTCATTCTGACAGCGAAAATGCCATTTGGAACACCGGCAAACATAAGTAAAGACATTGAAAAAAAAATGTTGAGTTCTGCATTAAGTTTGCTCAAAGAATATGAGACCGAATTAGGGAAAACAGTTCATGATGGCGTATACAGTAATGTTGGTAGAGGCGGTTCAAATAATGCTTCCGTAAGAGTATATCTAAAACCCTTAAAGGAAAGAGGTTTCCCAGCAAATGAATTTTCACGAAAGTGGCGAAAAAAGATGGGAGTAGTCCCTGGGATTGAATCATTAAAGATTAGATCTGGATGGAGAATGGGATCTACATATGATATAGATTTGCAATTAAGTCATCCGGATCCGATTGTACTCTTTGGGATAGTTGAAGAGTTTAAGGATAAATTCTCAGAATATCCTGGAGTAAAAAACATTGAAGACAGTACTGAAGATGGGAAAAGAGAAGTTCAGTTAAAACTAACTCCAGAAGGACTGACTTTGGGCTTGGACACCTTAGAATTAACTCAACAAGTACGTAGTGCTTTTCAAGGAGTTGAAGTTTTAAAATTCCTAAGAAATAGTGATGAATTGAGTTTAAAATTAGTCTTACCTTTAGAAGAACGCAAATATTTGAGGGACTTGGAAGACTTGGTAATTATTACCCCTAATGGGGTGAACTTACCCCTTGCTCAAGTGGCCGAATTGAAATACGGTCAATCTTTTAGTGCGATACGTCGCATAAATGGTAGGCGAATAGTTAGTGTAAGGGCACTTGTAGATTCTGAAGTTACAAACACTGCTGAAGTAGTTATGTCGCTCAAAAATTCTTTATTGCCGGAAACTATAATGCAGAACCCAGAACTTCAATACTCATTTGAGGGTGCTCGCAGGGCACAAACTAATACCATGGAAGGGGTAAAAAAAGGTGGTGTTATTGCTTTAGTTTTAATTTTCTGTTTACTTGCTTTGCAATTCAGAAGCTATTTTCAACCTATTATTATCATGGTAGCGATTCCTTTTGGGATGGTAGGAGCAATATTAGGGCACTTACTGCTAGGCTATGATCTTAGCATAATAAGTGTTTTAGGAATTGTTGCTTTGACAGGTATTGTTGTCAATGACTCACTAATTTTAGTTGACTTTATCAACCGAAGCCACGAAAAAGGAGCAGCCGTTTTGGAAGCAGTAGTTGAATCAGGTGTTCGGAGATTTAGACCAATATTATTAACAACACTAACTACTTTTTTTGGTTTAATGCCAATGTTGTTTGAGACTTCAATACAAGCTCGGTTTCTCATTCCAATGGCTATAAGTCTTGCATTTGGAGTTTTATTTTCAACTTTTATAATACTATACCTAGTTCCTGTTCTTTATACGATACTGGAAGATACAAAGTTATTGATAGAGAATTTAAAACAAAGAATAGGGATAAAACGTGAAATTGTTTAAATATTTAAACCAAAAATACATTATAACCAAATACTTTTTGGTAACTAATGAAAATAATTTATTCTTAATTTCAGGCTAATGAATTTCAAAAAAAATCAAAAGTAAACGGAGAAATGATTATAAATATATCATATTCTAAAAATTATTTAGATTAATTAAAATTAATGATTAGTTGTTTTAGATTAAAGTATTAAATTATTGAGTGTTTTAGCATTTGAATCATACATTAATGATTCTTCCAGGTTAATCGTTAGGAATGCATACAAAATTGAGGGATTCTTAAATAGCTTTATTGTATTTAGGTAGACCCCAATATTCAGGGTCAAAGTCTTTTAGTGAAGAAATTATTTGGGAAGCATTTTTGTAGAATTTATGATCCATATTAGGATCAGGAACTACAACCACAGACATCCCGGCAGCTAAGGCTGCTTCTGTTCCGGAAGGTGCATCCTCAAAAACAAGACACTTCTCAGCTGCAACTCCAATACGTTTTGCCGCTAGTAGAAAAATGTCAGGAGCAGGTTTCCCTTCTTTCAATTGAGGGTCATCTCCACGGATAATTTGCTCGAATTGTGAAAACCACTTTTTATGTTTTTCGTATTTTGCCTCAAAAATTGGAGATGATGAACTAGTAGCAATAGCTTGCGGAATTCCTCTTTGATTAAAATGTTTGGTCAGAGCTTTCGCTCCCGGCAAAGCCTTCGTGTCCCTAAATCGCTCAAGCAAAACATCTTTTCTTGAATTCAAATAATCTTGTGGTGTAATAGGTAAATCCAAACTTTCTACTATAATCTTTGCTGCGTCAATTGATCTTCGACCAATAATCTTTTTTTTGATCGACCAATCAAAAACCTTCCCATATTCTGAAACTATATCCTGAGTAACTTCGGTGTAAATTCCTTCTGTATCAAGGAGTAAGCCATCCATATCATAAATTATACATGAAATTTCAGGTATCATTGTTCGGGCTTTGGTTGTTTTTCAGGAGATTCAATAAATTGTTTTTAAAGAGGGATAGCCAATGAAGTATTAAAATAACGAGGGTGCATATTTTCGCAAATCAACAATTTCTTTTTTGCCGTTAGCCAGTTTGTAACTTACAGAATATTCATTTATCCACTTCAGTTTTAAACTGTAACTAAAGTCTTGAACCTCGAGATTTTGCAGGCTTTTAATTATTTTTTGGTTTCTATTAATAAGATGCAGCCTGAAAGTGTAAATCCTTTGAGTAATTTCCTGACCGCTGGAATTTGTATCTGTGCTGTCTCTTGAACCCGTAATATGATAAAATATTGCGTGATTAGTTGTAGTAGCTACACCTGCACCTGTCCGGAGATGTGGAAGCAGTGGAATAACTTTTCCCTGAAATATTCTGAAAACTCTTTGAATCCCGAAAGTGTTGTTTGAATACTGATAGAATTGCTGATCAACCTTCCAAAAACGAGCATCTCCATCTGCATCATTTTTAATAATATCTAATCCCATAATTCTATTTTTATCACGGAAGAGATAAACGTAACTTTTAGTATCTTTTATACTGGTAATGTTTAGAATCACCCGTTGAGGATGAGAATCTAAAAGTTTTTTTTCGTAGTAAATCCCATTACCCATTCTGTTCTCAGGATAGATCTGGTAAGGGCCAATGTCAATTATTCCCTTGTGTTCGTGATCTCTTGGAAAAATATCTACTGCACTAACTCTATAAGGTAGCAGGAGTAAAAGTAATCCTATTAAATAAAAAACCATTCTTTCTTTAGACTGCCGCAGTCTTTTTATTGGAGGCCTCAATTTTTTCTCTTCTATATGGTTAAGTAAGAAGATCAACATCTTAAAAAATTTTTGTTGCGTTGGTATAAAAAATCTAAATCCGAGAATATTCAAACGACATAACAGAGCAGACTTTGATTCTCCTATTTCAGGTTTGCTACTTCACTTTCATAGTGGATCTCAGATTTCTTGTTATTAATTTGATTATAACAAACTATTCTACTGAAGTCAGTGAAATAGTGATTGAGCAACTTGAGTCCTTTGATACTTGATATTAGAATAATAATTAGAATTTGTATCAGATGCTCAAAAAGTGTCACAATTTGTATAAAATTTCGCATAATTCAGCTTAACAAATGTCTACCACTAGAACTTTAAAAAAACCTCCCAGAACGTTTGTGATTGGCACAAGCGGACATATAGATCATGGAAAAACAACCTTGGTCAAAGCTCTCACAGGAGTGGACACAGACCGTTGGATAGAAGAAAAAAAACGTGGTATTACCATTGACCTTGGATTTGCTCATTATGAGGACAATGAGGGAAACAAACTGGTATTTGTAGATGTTCCAGGACACGAAAAATTTATTCACAATATGCTCGCCGGCGTGGCTGGGATGAGTGCGGCACTGCTTGTTGTAGCTGCAGATGAAGGGGTTATGCCTCAAACAAGGGAACATCTGAATATATGTAATCTGCTTAAACTTAAAACTGGGATCGTTGTAATTACTCGGATTGATTTAGTGGAAGACCCTGATATGGTAGAACTTTGTAAAGAGGAAGTTGCTGAATTAATTAAAGGTACGTTTCTAGAAGGCAAGCAGGTAGTTCCAGTTTCAGCTACTAGTGGAGAAGGATTAATTGAACTTCGGGCAGCATTATCAAAATTGCACAAACAAATCCCCACACCCGAAATTGAAAAACCTTTCCGCATGAATGTTGACCGTTCCTTCACAGTCAAGGGATTCGGAACAGTCGTAACGGGAACAGTTCTCTGCGGATCAGTCAGTCAAGATGAAGTAGTACAGCAATTTCCAAGACAAAACAGCATTCGGATACGCGGCCTGCAGGCTCACAATATGGCAGTCAATCGAATTTTTGCAGGACAGAGGGCTGCTCTTAATTTGGCCGGGATTGAAAAAAAAAATATTCAACGAGGTGACCAACTGGCAGAAGAGAAGTCATTACTCACTAGTTATATGCTAAATGCATCTTTAACCTTGCTTGAAAATGTCTCTGAACCTTTGAAAAACAGAACACGTATCAGGCTTCATTTAGGAAGCCAGGAAGTTTTTGGAAGGATTGTTCTTTTAAAGGATAAAACTTTATCCGGGGGGGAAACCACATTGGTCCAATTCCGGCTGGAAAGTTTGGTCAGCGCAAGATACGGTGACCATTTTATAGTCAGGAGTTTCTCACCGATGATTACTTTAGGTGGAGGTATGGTGATTGACCCTTCCCCCAGTAAATCTAGAAGAGTAATGTTTGAACTTCCTGAACGTCTCAAGCGACTGCACGAAGGTGACGAAAATATACGTTCAGCTGAAGTGATATATCTGCAATCCGTGAAGGGTGTGATTGAAACAGAATTTTCGGTACGTACTGGTCTTTCCCCTAAACGGTCCAGTAAAATCCTGCAGCTTCTTCAAAGTCAGCAGCAGGTGCTTTGTGTCAATCCTATTTCAAAACGTTACCTACATGTCGAACATATTGAACGTATAAGTGATTTTTTGTGTAAAGTCCTAGCATTACATCATGAAAAATTTAAGGATCGTGAAGGAATGACACGTTCTGAACTGGGTGGAAAAATCTCTTTTATTTTTACAGAAAAAGAGGTTGAAATTCTTTTAAAATATATGGTTAAGCTTTGCAAGTTCTTACAAAAAGGACAGTACTTCGCCCTCGAGGGTCATCAGACAATAGTTTCTCAAGGACAGGAAGAGGGCTTAGCGCTCTGTCTTGAATTGATAACGGCAGGAGGATTTCAGCCACACCGTCAGACAATGTTGCTGGAAAAACTTAAAATGAATGAAAAAGACGGTGTTGCAATACTCAAATCAGCAGTACATTCCAAACGGCTTGTGCGTGTCTCGAAGGACCTGTATTATTCACCAGTACAAACAACAGAGATTTTATCGCTGCTAAGAAAATTTTTGCAGGCTAATAAAAAGATTACTGTCATTCAGTTCAAAGAATTATTAAACATTTCTCGCAAACATGCTATTGATTTGCTTGAGTATTTTGATAGTCAACACCTTACGATTCGGGAAGGGAATCATCGCGTTCCCGGTTCAATTTTGTCTTCCAACTAACAAAAGATGAATTTGAATAAAAAAACAATTTTAAAACGAGTAGGAATCTACCCCCTCATTTTCTTTGTCCTGGTGAACCTATGGATTATAAAGGTATTTTCCGGGAAAATTTTTGCCCAAAGTATATTAAGCGACCGTGTGTGGTTAGAACACAAGTTTAAGTTGAATTTTGATACTAAAACCACTACCAAGAATGAGCTGAATAGAGGAACGACATTTCCACTCTCTGACGTCTTTTTGTCTTCCAAAGTGCCCCACCTTGTAGAGAAATCTACTCAAACTAAAAGTCTTGCCCTAAACGAATCAACGCCTTCATTAATATCTTCAACCCCTATACTGAATTCGAAAAAAAAGGAAGAAGATAGTTTAATGCTTTCAACCCCTTTTTTCAGGAAGCTATTCCCGTGGTTTTCCCAAAGCGATCATAGGAGTTCCAAAAAATCTACCAAAGTATTTTTGTGGATACCGGAAATTGAAAAGCTACTCATCTCAAATGCCGATGCAGCAAAGGAAATGTATCTGGAAATTGAAAACCAATTGGAAATTGAAGAACGCACACAACTCAAAATTAAATTGCTTTATCATTTGAATGAATGGTCATCTGCAGAAATACTTGCCAAAGCGTTTTTAAGCGAACGACCACAAAGTCCAATTACGCCAGTTATTTTTTATTATTTGAACAAGGCTCTACAGTCTCAAAAAAAAGAACTTAGTCAAAATCTGATTTTAAAAAAACATACTGTTAAAAATTTAGAACCAAAATTGCTAAGTGATTTTTTACGTATGCTTAGTGATGAAGCTTTAATGCAAGGTGATCTCTTCACCGCAATTCGATATCGACTTGATGAATTAAAAAATGCTGGGACTTCATTAATGGCTGATACGGAAAAACTGGCTAGTCTTTTGAAAGAACTAAAGTTTGTTGAACAATTAAATAATTTATCATTAAATTTCCCAAATTTAACTTGGTTGCAAGATCGAATACCACCATTGAAAATCGAAATACTGGTAAAACAAAAACGTTACCATGAAGCTCTAAAAATTGTAAATCATCAACTCAAGATTGCCCGTGGGACCAATCACACAGTAAAGATTGAGCTACTTAACAAAATGCAGAGCAACCTTTCCAAAGCCATTAACCTTAATCCTCGCCGAATTGGAGTGATTCTACCTTTGAGCAGTACTAACACAAAGGTTGCAAGCTTGGCCCACGAAGCTCTAAACGGTTTGAGGATGGCACTGCGTGCTTCTGAAATAACAATTGTGAATAATAATTTCAACGAAAACACAACTTCCAAAATAATTCAAACTAAGAGTAATTCTCAGTTGATTAACAACGTAACAACTGACTCTAAACCAAAGAAACCTCTAGACACATGGGAACTAGTGATTAGGGATTCTCATTTGAATCAGGAGAAAACAAAAAGTGCAATCCGTGAACTGGTAGAAAAAGAGGGGGTAATTGCGGTCATTGGACCTCTCGCTCGAAAAACTTCTGAAGCTGCAGCGAAAGAAGCGGAAAGGTTGCACATACCATTAATTTCCCTTTCGCTTACAGCCGATATTCCTGAATTTGGAGACTATGTTTTTCGTAATAATCAAAGTTGGAAAAAGGAAGTTCAAGAATTGCTGGATTATGCAGTGAGTGAACTTCAAGCTTGCCGCTTCCTTATTCTTTATGCAAAAACTAGAGAGGGACGACAAAAAATGCGACATTTTTGGGATGCAGCCTTGCATAAAGGTTGTAAAGTGGTCGCAACTGAAGGTTTTAAAAATGACGGTCAAAAAAGTCTAGTGAATGAATTTGATACTTTCACCGGTAAACTTCAAAGAATTAGCGCAAAAGATAAAGGTATTTTAAAGGAACTTAAAGAAAAGGAAGTCCCAATTCATAACTTTGATGCAGTGTTCGTAGCTATAGGTTCAGGCGGAGTGAGTAATTTGAGCCTTATTTTTCCTTATAGTGCTGTTTACAAAATGGAAAAAACGACTTTTCTGGGAGACAACGGTTGGAATGATGCAGCACTCCCGTATGCTCATGGATTGCGAGGTGTAAAAAAACTTGTTTTTGTTGACACCTTCTTTCCGCAGGATAATACTCATGCCATGCAACAGTTACTAAGACTGCATGAAAGGATTCTATATCGACATCAAAATTATCTGGGTCCAACCCCATATACTGCATATGCTTATGATACATTGATGATCTTGATGCATTTGCTGAATGATGAGAAAAACCAAAGTCACTGGGATTTACGCAATGCACTTGTAAATATGGATAACTTTTCGGGAGTTACAGGTAATTTAAGCTTTGATGAAAAAGGTGAAGTTCAGCGGGGGATTAAGCTCTTGACTGTCCGTAGAGGAAAAATACAGATGTTCAAATAGTATTAATTAAATAAATTATTTAATCGCTATTTGACAAAAAGAGATTCCAAGTCTTTGAAAGGTACCTGTTCGGGCTTTAACTTTTGAAGTGGTTGAGTTTCTTCACCTGAATTTTTAGCAATTTCTAGCAATGAATTATCAGGAGAAGGTTCATTTTTGATGCCATGGGGAACGATGTCTCCGGTATTCTTTGATAATTTTTCAGGTCGAATTTCAGCTTGGAAATTACGCTTAGACTGAAATTTCATCTGTAACTTTTGATCCTCAAGTGGTTCTTCAATTAGATCTGCAACTTGTCGTAAGCGATAGCTGTAATGACGGCTAACTTCAAATAGCCTCCCACCCGGTATGCACTCTGGACTGTCCTGGAATGAAACAAAATCTTCCACAACGACTGCATGTTTAAGTGCTTCTGGACTTAAGTAAACCAAAACAGGAGATGTTTCAGACTCAATTATTTCCTCTTCCTGAGGTTCGAATTTGAACCATTTCATATTACCTCTTCTCAAAAAACTAGACACTAAATTTTTCATCTTACAAACTAAATTGCGAAAATTATGCCAAATATACTATTATTTCTAAAACATTTTGTGGTTTAACCCCATTAAAATGCCCCCTAAAAAAGCCTTCCATTGATGAGCAAAATAAAATCTACAATATAAGTTAGATATATCTTTTTTGATATATAAGAGATAAAATTATCTATCATAACTCAAGATTTAATTTATCCTATAGGATGACTATTGACTTATTTCTATAGGATCCCTAATTCCTGTAGGGATTTTCAAAAATCAGGAAAAGAGATAACTATGCTTGGATTTTTCAGTTTAGAAAGAATTTTGATAATTATGAAAAAACAAATTTTTTGTTGTAACAGTCCTTTCCAATAATTTCTCTATACATTCAAAATAACAAATAGATATTTTTTTGACTGTATCAAATTAATTCCTAATCGAGCTGGATTTCTTTATATTTGTATATTAATATACATAGCATATTCATAAGATTTAGAGTGAAAATAAGGTGAATAGAAACGTAGCATTGAAAGAAGAACTCGAGCAGTTGTTCTGTGATCAGGAAGAAAATTTTGAGATAGCAGCCAAGAGTCTAAAGGTATTATCTCATCCTGCCCGTTTACGAATTTTGTGCGCACTACGGAGTGGTGAGCAAACTGTACAAAATTTGGAATATTTCACAGGCATAAAACAAACAACTCTGTCTCAACACTTGTCTTTACTGAAAAATTGCGGAGTGTTAGTTTCACGGCGCGAGGCAACATTTTCCTTTTATCGGATTTCCAACAAAAAAATTATTGAATTATTTGACCTCATCAAATGGGAATGGTTGCTATAATGGAGAATTATAATATAATGCTATTTCTATAGAAATATATAATGTAAGACCCTGCCTCAATCGAGGGAACTATCATTGATCCAGTCAAGGAACAAATTAATCTCAGTCTACAATTTGTAATGGAACTTAGCATTGACCTCAAGTAAACGAAAGACCACATAACTAAGTGTAACATTTAACATCTTACCCTATAATTCTCCACTACAAATTATTGTTCTACTATTTTCAATTGCAATTGTTTTCGTCTGGTTATATTTTTTTAAATTCCTTAACAGAATCCCGGCTCACTCCTTTTTTAGATAACTGTTTTTGAAAAGTTATTTATTTATCTTTCTGCCTCAAATCTGATTAAGATTGCGGCTTTTAATCATACCAATAAATCAATTAGTAAACTGTCTAGGATTTTATTTCCCGGACTCATTTAACCGGTTTTGATACACAGAAATCAAGGAATCCCGGTATTGAAAAAGTTTCTCCAAACGTTTTTCAAGGCTTATATCCCCTGTTTGCGGCCGCGTCGTTAGATACAAGGTGTAGCGAAGAATGTCCTGCGGTCTTTGAAAACAGTAAAGCAGAAAATTGAGAGCATTCGTGCCTTTTTTTTCATAAATAAGCAACAGCAATTTGACTATGTGAAAATGGTTTATTCCAAGGGAACATTGCCGATCAACAAATTCCATGATTGAACTCATGTAATTGTCAGTCCGAAAACCTTGCGGAAGTGTTGCTGATGCAGAAGGCTGCTGATAATACTGCATACTCAATATGGAAGAGATAAAATAGCTCCAGGCTTTGTTCAAGTCATCCAAAGGAATCAACTGTCGAGGTGTCTCATCCTCCTTGTTTTCCAAAAGCGATTGTTCGTTTAGGTCGAGAATTACACCAAGTGTACTTTTCAAGCCGTCAATCGCAGGAGCACGATATTTCAAAACCGAAAGCAGCTTTTTTAAGCGCTGGTAATCAGTGCTTTCTCTATAAGAAACATCCTTTTCGCCTTGGATTGTGAATGTCCATTCACTCAAACCGTAAAACGAAGCATAAATTTTTGAATAAATCGATTCAGCATAATTTTTTTCCAGTCTTTTTATTTCTTTTGACCACTCTTTCAGTGGAGTCCCAGGGGGCAACATTTTTATCAAATTCAGCGGGAATCTCTGCCGAATACGATTCAATTTAGGGTTTTGCGGCATATCTGGAACATAAAACTGAATGACTTTCCTGTCAAAGCGGAGTTCCTGCATCCGTGATCTTATTTGAACACCAATTGTTTCAATATCAGTCCCCTCTGGGATTCGATTTAAAAGATCATAAAATTCCTCAATAAAGCCAGAAAGAGCAGATATTTCTTCCAGTTTGTTTTTTACTGAGCGGATAAAATGTGGGAAATGTTTTTGCTTGAATTTTTGATAATCCAACTTTTCATGCGGTAAAATGAATTGCAGTTGAGCATTAAGTTTCTGAATTCTTTCAATCAAAGCCTGATTATAATTTACCGGGTTGGTGCGATATAACTCTTTGAATTCTCTATAAATAGTATCAATAGTGTGATACTCCTCAGTTGAAAGAGACCTAGATTTGAACTTTTCCCGCCACTCTGAAATTAATTGTTTGCGGATTTTTAAACCTTCCTTTTTATGATCAAGAAGGTATGATTCTGCGACATTCTCGCAAAATGCCTGCAGACTTTTTGAGGAAAAATTAAGTTCTTCAACCATTGACAATATTTCCGGAATCGCGGCACTACTTTGTTTTTGGTTGTTTACGCTATACCTATAAAATTCAAGTGGCAGTATTTTCTCATTAAAGAAAATACTGCCACTTAACTTAGAAAAAAGATTACGTGTAATGTTTACAATTAGCTCAGCGGAGTCCAGTTCTCGAGGTAAAATAATCGTCACTTCATAAGAACGTGTAGTATTGATGATTTTTAGACGTGATGCGGGAAGTGAAACATTTTTAGGCAGTGCAGATCCAATTTCCGTTTCATAAGTTTCCTGATCTATAAATCGCAGCAAGTGATCGGCGTGCGGAATCTCTATACCAAATTTTTCCGAATAATCCAGTATGTCGGGAACTTTCCCTTTCAAAAAATTTTTTATCTGTTCAGGAATTGACTTAGAAAATTCTATGCTAAAATATTTTGAAGGTGGAATTCCCTCTTTTTGATCGTCGTAATTTTGGAGTTGCGCTTCGCCTATAGTGCGCATTTTAGGATCAAAACGATCCTCAAAGGATTTGTTGATGCTGTCAAATGGTTTCATGAATAATTACCCGTGAAGGGTGTGGTTCACGAACATTGATCAATGCTTGCGTACTGAAGCTATATCTTCGTTCCATTCTCGGAGTTGATGTGGCCCTTCTAACGAATTTTTCAGATTGATCAAATCTAAAAATTTTTTTTCTTCCAAATCAACATTGGGATACCTCCTTCTCAAATATCCCCAGAGATTCAAATAGTTTTCCTCTACTTGCCAATCATCACTATGTGTCTTCTGCTCTGACTTAGAGTTATCATTAAAAGTATAGAAAACCTTACTCATTTTTTCCTCGAATACTCTGTTTAGGTGATTTCCAAATTCGGAAATCATTTGTATAAATTTAGCTATCGAATTCGCAACCTTTACAGTTACAATTTTTACGGGGTTATACTACATGAAGCAAAATTGTGGCCTGAAAAAATAAAATTGATTAATAAATTATTGGATTGTTATAAAAACTTGGTGAATAGACTGTTTATATTGAATTTTAAATTTTTTAGTTTGAAAAATATTTTTTTAAAAAAACACCAAATATTCTCGAAGAAATGATATTTTAACTCTGAAATTATGATTGAATTATTTGGGAGGATTTGTTCTTAGTAAGGCTTTAAGGTGGGTTTCAAATCATTAAATATTTGTAGTTTTCTTAGTTCCTATATTGCTAGGCAGCGTACACTAACAAGATTGAATATAACAACAAAATTCGGCAATAAGTTTTCAGCGCACATATGATTTTCTTGTTAGTCCCTCATCTTTTCTCAGATTTTCTTCTATAGACTCTATTGCAATGTGTCTGACAATTTTCGTAACTCATTTTCCGCTTTTGTGCAAGGATTGATTTGGTCTTCCTCCATCTCTTCAATACAAAATTCTGTATTTAGAATTCTTCCTTCATATAGTGCTTAACTAACACAATCAACTATTTTCATTTGCCATCTATGTCTCATTCATTGTTATCTTGCGGCATAACTATTATTAACAAGCAACTTACTGTGTAACTCAGATACTATCATTTAAATAGGGTAGTGTTCCTGATAAGCCAATGTTAACCTTATTCAGATATTGTAAGTGATAACCCTTGTATTATCCGACAAATCGGCTAAAATTAGCAACGAATGAATGGTTCCGGCAAATCGGCTTGATTAATAGAGTTTAAACCGTTTTATAAACATATCTTCTGATTAATTCAACTGAATAACAACAAAATCTGTATTTTTAGTATATACATTTAATAAAATTTACTTATTAATATCAATTAATTGATACGATATTGTTGCCAATATTCACTCTATTGGGATAAATATTTTCGGTATCGGAGTTTTAATAACCCAATTTTCATAACCAAAACAAAAAATAATTTATGAGAGATAGAATAATTTCAATTAAAGCTTTGGAGATTTTGGATTCAAGAGGTAATCCGACAATCCGTACAACAGTAACCCTTGAAAGCGGAGTTACAGGATCTGCCTCCGTCCCTTCAGGAGCCTCAACAGGGGAAAATGAAGCTCTTGAACTTCGTGACGGTGACAAGGCACGATATGGCGGAAAAGGAGTTCTCAAGGCAGTTGATAATGTAAATCAGGAAATTGCTCCGGAACTGTTAGGCATGACACCAGATAGACAAGCTGAAATTGACAGGATGATGCTCAAACTAGACGGAACAGCGACCAAAAGTAATTTAGGCGCAAACGCAATTCTCAGTGTTTCCATTGCTGTTGCAGTAACTGCAGCCAATTCACACAACCTTCCTCTCTATGCCTATCTAGGAGGAGTAGGCAGTTTTCGTTTGCCGGCACCTATGATGAACATTATCAATGGTGGAGAACATGCTGATAATAGTGTTGATTTACAGGAATTCATGGTTATGCCCATTGGAGCAACGACATTCCGCGAAGCATTGCGTTATGGTGCTGAAACATTTCATGCTCTGAAAAAGATCTTACTTAAAAAAGGTTATGCCACTAGCGTTGGTGACGAAGGTGGTTTTGCTCCAAATCTTAAAAGTAATGAAGAAGCATGCGAAGTTATAATTGAAGCCATCGAACTTGCTGGATTTGTACCTGGAAAAGACATCTCGCTGTCTATCGACGCCGCTGCTTCATCATTCTATAAAAATGGAAGCTATGACTTTTTTAAGTCCGGCCAGGGCACAAAAAACTCAAAGGAAATGCTTGATTTTTACAGCAATATGGCAGATAAATTTCCCATCATATCGATTGAAGATCCAATGGACGAGCACGATTGGGAAGGGTTTTCCTCTATCACAAAAAAACTTGGAACTAAGCTTCAAATAGTCGGCGATGATTTGTTTGTAACTAATACAGAGTTTGTAAAGAAAGGTATAAACAAAAACGCAGCAAACGCTGTTTTGATCAAACTTAACCAAATCGGCACTGTATCTGAAACTATTGCCACCATACAACTTTGTCAGAAAGCTGGTTGGAATTACATAATCTCTCATCGAAGCGGTGAAACTGAAGACACATTCATGGCGGATTTTTCAGTTGCAATGGCGGGTGGTCAAATTAAAACTGGGTCGGTATCACGCAGTGAGCGTATTGCCAAATATAATCGTTTGCTTGAAATAGAAGCTGAACTTGGAAAGTGTGCGATTTTTGGGAGCTGAACAAAGTCAACCAGAACCGAAAGCAAATTTCATATATCACCATTGAACAACCACATAGTGTAGTTCATAGTACTAGTAGAAGCATTAATCTTAGAGCGAATTTAAGAAAACTTCTATAATGCTATCCTGATTCAGATTTTATTTTGATTCTACTCAAATATTATTTTCAACCAGCGTAAAGAAATAAATCACAATATTTTGACCAAGACGAGTTTCTAGGTGACATCCAATTCTGAGAAAATCCCCACTGAGGAGTCGTACCGCATATTGAAAAACGCGGGGTCGGTCACAATATTTACTTCGATTTCCAGGATTCTCGGCGCTGTGAGGGATTTAGTGATCGCGCATGTTTTCGGGGCTGGATGGATTACAGACGCCTTTGTACAGGCATTCACCATTCCAAATGTTCTGCGCCGCCTGACTGCCGAGGGTTCGATGACTCTGGCTTTCCTGCCACTCTATACAGAAATCCGTGAACATAAAGATCGTGAATCAGCCAGGAAATTTGCTGCAAAAACTTTGACTCTCATTCTAGCAGCTACTACCATACTGAGCGGATTGGGTATTATTTTCAGTCCCCAGCTAGTTTTTATTTTTGCAGCAGGTTTTGCATCAAGTCCGGAAAAGTTCGAACTGACCGTGTTACTTACCAGAGTAATGTTTCCGTATTTGATATTCGTTTCACTGGTTGCGTGGGCGATGGGAGTTTTAAACGCGGAAGAGCGTTTTGCAGCACCGGCTGCGGCACCGATTTTGTTAAACATCGGCATTATCGGGGCAGCTTTTGGAATTTCACCGTTATTAGAAAAGCCAATCATCGGTATCGGAATTGGTGTTCTTTTAGGCGGAATCGCACAAATAATGCTTCAAATTCCTTCTTTGAGAAAAGTAGGGCAATCATTAAAACCAATCTTGTTTTTCAATGATGAAAATATTCAACGTCTGCTGAAACTTCTTGGTCCTTCATTGCTGGGAGTCGCAGTTTATCAAATCAATATCGTCGTGCTACGCAATCTGGCCAGTTTCATGCCTTCAGGCCAGGTCACGCATTATTACAATGCGAGCCGTCTTTCAGAATTTACTTTGGGGATCTTTGCTTTTGCATTAACCACTGCTAGTTTCCCAGAATTAAGCCGACACACCGCAAGTGAGAACTGGGAAAAAATTCGCAGCACCCTTCGCTTCACCATTTCCACCACCTTACTGTTCGTCATACCAGCCAGCGTGGGATTAGCGATTGCGGCAGAGCCGATAGTCGCAATGCTCTATTTTCATGGGGCTTATGCCTGGAGTGATGTTAAAAGTACCTCACTAACGCTTCAGGCCTTTGCTTTAAGCATGCCGGCCGCTGCCATAATTCGTCTGCAGACTTCGGTGTTTTATTCACTTAAAAACACCCGTACTCCGGTGCAAGTATCGCTCTTCAGTATTTTGCTGACCGGACTTTTGGGATGGTGGTTAAGCCAAAGTCTGGAAATTTTAGGCTTGGCATTGGGTCTTGCTGCAGGAACATGGTTCCAGTGTGGATTATTAACCTTATTGCTGCTGAAAGAAACTGAATTGCGGAAAAGATGGTTTTCCTTGCGCTCATCCCTTCTTTATTTGCTAGCTTCCAGCTGCATGGCAGGTTTTACCTGGTTTACAAGTGGGTATGGAATATGGGAAAAAGGACCTTTCCTTTTTTACAACTGGTTAGTTTTTCTTTCACTTCTGGTAGGTTCTGCTTTTTTATATGTGCTGCTTCTGTCAATTTTACGAGAAGAACAAATTTTGGAAATTATAAACAGATTAAGGTCATAAAAAATTCAGCACTAAAAAGACTTAAAACCTATTCATCCCTCTCAGAGTAAAATCTTACAAGTTGTCAACTTGTAAGATTTTCCGTTTCACCTTTGTAGAAATATTAATTGGTTACATACTTTTTTAGGACATTCACGAAACAACTCCAAGTAATTTTAACGTTGACACAGCCATGACTTTGGCTGCTGTAATCATGTCATCTATTACAATGTATTCGTCAGGCTGATGAGCGAGGTCAAGAATCCCAGGACCGTATGCAACACAGTCGTGAAGATGTCCGATTCTGGCAATATGTTTTTGATCATATGTTCCAGGAGAAATAACATACTCCGGGTTTTTTCCCGATATGTTGAGTATAGAGGCACTGACAGCTTTTACAACTGGTGCATCCACATCCGTCATCGTTGGTAAAAACTCCATAATATCATGTATTCGGTATCTAAAATTAGGACGTGATTCGGTAAGTTCATTCAATAAATCAGTTATTTCAGCTTTTACTTCGTTTATATTTTCTTCAATTAAAAAACGTCGGTCGATAGTTAAGCGGCATGAATCAGGGACACACGGACTAGGCATTCCCAGAAAAGATTCATCTTCTCCACCGTGAACGGCCTGCAGGTTCAAAGTAGAACGCTTAGCACCATCCGGAACAACCGGCATACTAGTTTCCTTTTGCTCCAGAGCAGGAAAAAGTCTTTTCTCAATGAGTTCCAAAAAAGAACTCATGTGCCGGATGGCAGAATCTCCTAGGAAAGGCATCGAGCCGTGTGCTATTCTACCGAGTGTTTCCACTTCCGCCCACCATACTCCGCGATGACCTAGGCAAATCCGGTCCACATTCAAAGGTTCCGGAATAATGACATGATCTACACGAGGTTTTGAGAAAAAACCTTTTTCCGCTAAAAAAGCAACACCACCGTATCCCCCAGTTTCTTCATCAACTGTCCCAGAAATTTCGATCGTACCTGAAAAATTAATTCCTTCCTCAAGAATTGCTTCCATCGCAATCACAGACGCAGCCAATCCGCCTTTCATGTCACAGGTGCCGCGACCGTATACTTTGCCATCCCGCACAATTCCCTCAAATGGATCAACTGTCCAACCTTCCCCTGGTACTACAACATCTAGGTGGCTATTGAAATGTACACAAGCCCCTGAGGATTTGCCTTCAAATCTGGCGATTACATTTTTGCGGGGGTAACGGTCTGTGTCACCGGGAGTGTTTTTTGCACGCTCATAAAGAACGGAAAAACCGCTTTTCGCTAGACGCCTACCGAGAAATTCAGCGCATCTCGTGTAGTCTTCACCTGGGGGATTGATAGTAGGTATGCGAACTAAATCTTGTGTAAACGAAACCAGATCCTCACGCTTGGAATCGATCCTGGAAAATAGAGACTCCATTATTTTTCACTGTTGAATGTTTTATTAAAGTTGAAATGATAGTTCAATCATAATCAACAATCCATTCAACAATCCAGAAAAAACAAAACTAACTCAGAATATTTGGGGAATAGTAAGAAAAAAGAATTTATCCAATGGGAGCAACAAAAGATGAAAATTTGCTAAGAGGCTACAACGCAAATGATCTCCACTATTTGGGACTCCCATTTGACTTTTGAAAAAATTATCCTTACCTTTTTTGTGGTTATAGTACAAATCCTTATGATTTGTACTATAACCGATCAAAATTTATATTATATGTTCTTCCTTCCTATTGCTGAGTCTGCCAGTGTTTTACACTTATTTATATTAGTAAATTTATGTAGAGTACAAAATATAATATACTTCTGTACAACACTAGTGGGGTAGGAGTGAAGAATATTTCAGGACTCAAGTTACTTGGTGTTTCTGCTGGAATCGTTCTTCACGCCATTCTTCAGTTTTTAGGACTTCATGCAAAGCTTCAGCAGCATCCCATACGTCTGTATATCTTAGATAAAGGGGAGCAAAGCCGAACCGCATGATACCTGGCGCTCTAAAATCCGCAATTATTTTTCTTGCAATAAGAGCCTGAATTACGGGGAATCCATTTGCATAATGAAGAGCTACCTGGGAACCTCGTTTTTCTGGATCATTTGGACTTTGAAGGGTCACGCCATAATTGCCATATCTTTTTTCTACCAGCTCAAGGAAAAGTTGAGTCAGACATTGGCTCTTTTTACGTACCATATTTAGGTCCGCCACCTTCGCAATTTCAAGTCCAGCCTGGAGTCCCCTGAGTGATAATATCGGCTGGGTTCCTGTCTGAAACTTTAAAATACCTTCAGCTGCCTTAAAATCTTTTTCGAAAGCAAAAGGACGTGCGTGTCCCCACCATCCAGAAAGAGGATTTACAGCTGATTGCTGATGCCTCTTTGCAACATACAAATACGCGGGAGAGCCCGGTCCACCGTTAAGATATTTATACGTGCAGCCAACAGCAAAATCTACACCCCACCTGTCAAGTTCCACTGATAAAACTCCTGCACTATGGCAAGTGTCCAGGACAAATAAGGCTCCTGCCTCGTGCGTTTTTTTAACAAGCTCCTCTATCGGCAGCAGTTCGCCTGAACGGTAATTCACATGTGACAAAGTAACCACTGCAACATTTTCGTCAAGCAACTCATCCAAGGAATCTCCATCTTTTCCTACCAATCGTCTTTGGATGTTTTGCTGAGAAGATATGATCCCTTCAAGGATATAAAGATCGGTTGGGAAACTGTCTGCCTCTGAGACCACAACATTGCGTCCATGTGACATGCCCAAAGCGGCGTGGACGGTTTTGTACAAATTCAGTGAAGTTGAGTCAGAAACGATTAGCTGTCCTGAAGCTGCTCCAACAACAGGTGCAATCATTTCCCCCAAAGTTTGCGGCAACTCCCACCAACCAGCGTTTTTCCAACTATTAATCAACTCTTCAGACCATTCGTTTTTTATAGTCTGCTCCAGGTGTTCTAGCGCCTTGTTAGGCATTGGCCCCAGGGAGTTTCCATCCAAATAAATAAGGCCTTGTGGCAAATAGAAATTCTCGCGCCAATTACCCAAAGGATCTACTGCATCAGCTTTCTCGCATGCAGTTCGGGATTCTAGTAATGTGGAAATGTTTATTGACATAATTTAACAGATTTGTGAATTTCAAAATTATTAATTAATTATAAAGAGTTAAGCATAATTTTTTGTTAGAATTTTTTTGTATGCTCTTCCACATTATGTCTGGCAAATTTTTAGTTTTTTCAATTAGATTAATATCATCTATTCGGGTAAAGACCAAAAATATTTAATCCGTCCCGAAAAAGGAAAAGTGCGAATCCAATTAAAACAAAACCAAGAAACTGCATAATGCGTCTGTACCAAATTTCCTGCAAAAAACTACGAGATTTTCCAGCCACAATTGCCAGCATAAATTTTACTCCAACCAAACCAAGATAAAAACTGAAGAGAAATGCGGCTCCTAAGCTAAAAGAATGCTGAAACGAACGGACCATCAGAGGCGCACCTACAGTAAACCAAAAGAGGTATGGATTTGGATTTGCCAAATTTGCGATAATCAACTCTCGCAGACTGAGAGGCTTGGGAGTATAATCCGAAATTTCAGCGCTTGAGTTTTTGATACCCTTTACTCCTAGGTATATGAGAAAGGCTGCACCTGCCATAGAAATTACCCCAAGCATAAAATCTACATTCGAAATTTTGGTGAACAAAAATCCGGACACAAGCAGAACTGGAGCATCTGTAAGTAGAGGCATAAAAGCTACTTTTGCTCCTGCACGTATTCCATGACGTAATGTTTCGGCAATGATCAGCACCATCATTGGACCCGGAGAAAACCCAGCTGGTGCTCCGAGGAGGAAACCTATTGTCAAAATACCGATAATACTTTCGATCATGCAGGAATCTCGAAATCCATGCACTCTAAATCAAGTTTAATTTTGCCTATACGAGTAACCGAACCTTTCATAGTAATTTCATAATTTTCACCAATTGTGATATCAATTTGCCCACCCGGCATTAAAACCGAGATTTCAGCATCACAATAACCAAGCCGGTATGCCACAGCAGCTGCTGCGCTACTACTGCTTCCAGAAGCTAGTGTGTAACCAGCACCACGCTCCCATATTTCAATCCTGATTGTCTTGCGATTCAAAACCTCCAAGAATTGAACATTCGTATCGTTTGGGAAATTGGAATGTTTTTCGAGCAAAGGTCCAACACGTAAGGCTTCCTGCCTTGTAACATTTAGATTTAGTACAATGCAGTGCGGGTTTCCAATGTTAGCGGAACAGAATGTTATTTTTTCACCATTTATTTCCAAGGTTTCGTTAATGACTTCCCTGCTTTTTCCGGTCACTGGAATAATGTCGCTTTGAAAACTGACTCTACCCATTTCAACTATCACAAATTTTCCCAAATCTTTGATACGAGCACTGACAAGGCCCCCTGATGTCATAATTTGGAAGGGAGAAACATTTACCATTTTTCGATCCCAGAGAGAGCGTGCGAAAATCCTAAGTCCGTTTCCGCTTTTTTCTGCCAAACTACCGTCCGGATTAAAGATTGTCAGTTTAAATCCCTTACCGGAACTATCTCTTCCACCAACTAGTAAACCGTCTGACCCAAGACCAAAATTTCGGTGACAAATTTTTCGAATTTTTTCTGCTGTAAGTTCTGCTTCTGCAGACTCAAGATCTACCGAAGTGAGAACTAGATAATCATTGCCGAGAGCATGATATTTGAGAAATTCCATTTTTCGAGTCACTTAAATATTTTTAAAAAATAAATCGCCTAAAGCAATTGAACTATTATACAGATCATAATGCATTTACAAAAGTAACAAGCAGAGGAAACTTAGCATAAGTATTTATAATTCTGAAATTTTCTGAGCCGCCTCATAAGGTGTGAGTGGTTTGTCTAAAAGTTGACCATTACTAAGGCGCAGCAGAACCCCCTCTTCACTCATGTATGCTTTTAGAGGATCTCCGTTCTCATCTAGCATTTCCAATGCATAAGTCGATTCCCCATCAAGGACATCAGGAACCACTTTTACATTTTCCGGAGTTTTGTCACCCATTTGTTTCCAGAGCGATTCTACTCTCTTGTATTTCTGTTTAAGCTGCTTTAGCTTTTTCTTTAAATCTTCCGGAGAGGCAAATTTTTCCAATTTGCCTTTCCAAAAGAGATAAATTGTCTGTGCCTCTGAGAAAACAAAAACTGCGTTTTCCCCTATTTCTTGGAGGATGCTGTTTGCAATCTTATCTAAAATTTGAGGAGACGCTGTGATCATTTTTTTTAAACGCTCGTTTGATTCCTGAACAGAGATATTGGAACCAAATTCCTGCATCATGTCTTCCATATTAAACTCAGAAGGTTTGTTGTCAGTCTTGCTATCTGCAGTCAGAGTTTTGTTCTTTGGGAAAAATTTTAAATGTTTTATCAAATTTTTCCCAGTAGACGGATCCTGCATCTTCAGTAAAAATATGATAAATATACCAAGCATAATTAGAAGCAATATTAGCACAAATCTCCTTAAAAAATTTGAACCGGACGACTTATCTTTTTTAATTTTTTCTGCTGATATATTTCTTAATGGTGAGGTAGTCTTTGTTACAGCTTTCATTTCCTCTGATATAATTGGTTCAGTGAAATAAGGCTGTAATTCCTGAATTAGTTGATCATTTCGGTGCTGAACGAGCTTTACTCTTTCAATTAACTCAAATCCGTGTGTTTTAAGATATATTTTGCGCAGTTCTTCTACAAGAAATTTAACCACGGGGTGCGTTTCATTATTTAAGTCTTCCTCTTCCTGCATGATTCCATCCCGAAAACGCTGGCACTGATGCAGGACTTCTATTTCAAGTGCTTTTGAACTAATTCGCAATGCGTGCCAACGGTCACGCGAAAACATCGGTGGTGACTCAGGCGGTTCGATCTCTTTATCCGCAGAATTAACTTTTGCGAAACTCTCTGCTTCCGATTTCGTTGGATGTTTCTTACTTCTTAGTAATTGTTTTTTTTTCGTTTGAAACTGTTGCCAACCCTTCTTGTAATCTGACCACGCATTTTTAAAGGTTTTCCAGTTGTTACGTAACTCAAGATTGTACTCAAATAATTTGTTGAATAATGGTGCAAGATCAGCAAAAGAAAGTGGATCTTTTTTACGAACAAGGCTAGATAACTTCCGCAGCTTCTCCATTTGCTGTTCCAGTTGTTTAGCTTCTTTTTCAATATGTGACCACTCTGCGTTAGTCAACGGACGTTTCCAATGTTCAACCACCGGGAAAATTAATAATTCCATCCTGATCGTGTCGACACAAATTCGGTTAAGATCTACTTTGAGTGAATCGGGGGTGTAAACTTGAATCTGCTGCCGTAAAGCTTGCCAAGCCTGCTTTTTTTTTGATGATTTGTGCTCCGGATTTGTGAGTAGCATAAACTCATCAAAATGCTCTCC
>Ga0208277_1000323_pt1 | contig 28805 bp, 30 predicted proteins | sample ETNtaG_5_FD_185782 | JGI IMG/M metagenome (GOLD analysis project Ga0208277, IMG submission 185782) | Marine microbial and viral communities from oxygen minimum zone, Eastern Pacific Ocean - ETNP201406SV205 (SPAdes) (version 2) | ecosystem: Environmental > Aquatic > Marine > Oceanic ...
CCTAGAGAGGGATGTAAATATAGAATAAGAGGCATGGCGGTTGATTCAGAATTTAGAAATAGAGGAATAGGTTCTGACATTGTAGAAAATTTACAAAATGAGGCTAAAAAAGAAAATACAGGTATTTGGTGTAATGCTAGAATTAAAGCAGTTCCAATGTATGCAAGATGTGGTTTTAAGATTGTATCTGAGATTTTTGAGATTGAAGGCATTGGCCCTCATCACGATATGGAATGGAGGTTGGACTGATGGAGCACGGACCGGGATTTGCACCCGGGTCCAGGGATCTGCAATCCCTTGCATAGCTGCTCTGCCATCCGTGCGTAAAGTAACCGAAGAACCAACTCTCTTTGAATATTGTTCGTAGATTATTCTATTAAAAAAATAATTTTTCTTCCATACTATCATGAACGTTCGACACTCGGAGGGGGATATGCCACAAGTATCGGGACGATATGAAGGACTTGGAGTTGGCTTTGCTCCTTATCTCCAACCACCCGGAGAAGGAGTCATGAGATGGACAGTTGGAGAGCCTGGGTTTGATACTCCTAATGAAGTAATAGAAACGGCAATTCAAGGTTTAAAAGATGGTAAAACAAAATATACTCGTGGTGCAGGATCGTTGGAATTATGCAATGCAGTTTCTGACTATATCAAAGAAAAACACAAAATAAATTGTCCAGGAGAAGATATAGTGATTACCCCTGGCGCTAAACAAGGTCTACTTTATTCATTTTTAATTACAACTATGCCTGGAGACGAGGTTATTTTACTTGCTCCTTCTTGGGCATCATATGAGCCAATGTTGAAATTTATTGGTGCCATACCTATACACGTTCCCGTTAACAAAGATACTTTTCACCCTGATTTAGATGCAATAAGAAATTCAATAAATGAAAAAACAAAAATGATTTTGATAAACTCACCATGCAATCCCACAGGTGCAGTATTCACTCCTTCGGAAATACAAGAAATAGTAGATATTGCAAAAGAATACGATTTGTGGATTGTTTCTGATGAAATTTATGCACGACTTGTATGGGTAGATTATCCTCATGTTTCTCCTGCTAGTTTACCTGGGGGAGCAGAGAGAACTATTGTTGTAAATGGTTGGTCTAAATCTTGGGCAATGACTGGGATGAGGTTAGGATTCTTGGCTGGCCCTACAAATGCAATGAAAGCTGCGGCTAAAAGTCAAGCCAATTCTGCATCGCATGTCCCCACCTTTCTAATGGATGCGGCAAAAATTGCACTTAAATGTGATAATGAAGTTCAAACATTTAACAATGAATACCTAAAAAGAAAAGATATTATGGTAAAAGGGCTTTCTAAAATTCCTGGTTTGAGGATTGTCGAGCCGGAAGGTGCGTTCTACCTATTCATTGATGTTACGGGAACTGGAATGACGGATGTAGAGTTTGCAAATGGGGCTCTTGATGCAGGTGTCCAATTAATTCCTGCATCGCTTATTACAGGCGGATCTGGTTTTATCAGAGTCTCATATGCATGTAGTGAAGAAGTGATAATAGAAGGTTTAGAAAGGTTAAAAAAATGGCTTCTTGAATGAATATAAATTGAATATACTTCACAAATATCTAAAATTATATTTATGATTAAATACTGCAATTAAGAAATGAACGGGGATGTTGGTAGGGGACTACATTTTTTTCTAGATTATTCAAATTATACCTCGCCAGTTAAAAATGATGGAGAATGGATGTTAAATAAACTTCGTGATAGTGTAAAAAACGCAGGGATTAGAGAAGTTCATTCACATGTAGAAGAGTTTGATGGAACAAAAAGTCCTCCTGGTTATGCAGCTGTTGTTTTAATAGATGAGAGTCATGTAACTGCACATTGCTATTCAGAAATTGGTTTGTTGGCTATTGATGTTTTTACATGTGGAGATAATGATCCTCAAATAATAGTAGATGATTTGAAAGATTTTATCTCGAAATCGATTAATGGGATTAAGTTAGTCAGAGAAAAAAAAATTAATAGGTTTGTAAAATAGAGTGATTAGATGTCTGTAAGAGAATTTATTAAAGAACATTATAAGCACTTTAATGCAGGAATTTTATCTGAATGTTCTGAATCTCTTAGAAAATTCCTAGATAATAAAGGACGCTTGATTATAACTTTGGCTGGTGCAATGTCTACAGCTGAAATAGGACGTACATTGGCTCCAGCAATCAAATCTCAGAAAATACATGCAATATGTTGTACGGGTGCTAATCTTGAAGAAGATTTATTCAAACTAATTGCTTATTCCAGTTATGAAAAAATTACGAATTGGAGAGAAATGCATGCAACAGATGATGCTGATCTTAGAGATAGGGGGATGAATCGTGTAACCGATGTAGCAATCCCTGAGGAAGTAATAAGGAAAGTGGAAAAAATGTTGATTCCTTTATGGGAAAATGCGGAGGCTGCAGGAGACAGAAGGTTTCCTCATGAGTATTTGTATGATATCTTGCTACATGGTGATTTAAAATTTGAAGGGGAAATACAAAATTCGTGGCTAATGGCTGCAGCCGATGCAAATATACCAATATTTGTACCAGGTTGGGAGGATTCTACACTTGGAAATATACTTACTGCCAGAGTTATCGATTGTACTTTCAAAAGTCCAGATATAATAAAGGGAGGTTTGTATGCAATGCAAGCACTGGCAGATTGGTATAGAGAAGATGATTCGCCTACTGGAATTCTACAAATTGGAGGAGGTATATCAGGTGATTTTGCCATATGTGTAGTACCAATGTTAGAACAAGATGTAGGGATTGAAATCAATCGATGGAAATGGTTTGCACAAATTAGTGAATCTAAATCCTCATATGGAGGTTATTCAGGTGCACCACCAAATGAAAAAATAAGTTGGGGAAAATTAGATGTGGATACTCCACGTTTTATGATTGAATCCGATGCAACAATAGTATTGCCCCTACTCCTTAATTCTTTAGAATAGTTGAGAATAATTTTCACATACTTCTGAAATTCTCAACAACTGATTGTATTTCGAAGTACGATCACTTCTTGCTGGGGCACCAGTTTTTATTTGACCGGCATTAGTACCTACGGCTATATCAGAAATTATTTCATCGCTTGTTTCTCCTGAGCGGTGACTTATTATGGTAGCAAATCCTGCATCTTTGGCCATTTTTATTACATTCATTGTTTCTGTAAATGTCCCTATCTGGTTTAATTTTATTAAAATAGCATTAGAAGCAGATTTTTCTATTCCTCTAATAAGCCGTTCTGGGTTAGTAACATACAAATCATCGCCCACAATTTGAATATTATTGCCCTCTTTTTTTGTAAATTCAATCCATGAATCCCAATCATCCTCACCAAATGGATCTTCTATTGAAACAATTGGGTATTTTTCAATCCAATTGGAATAAATATTTGCCAACTCTATTCCTGAAATTAGTTTTCCATCAAAATAATATTTATCTCCCTCTAGAAATTCTTGTGCTGCTACATCTAGAGCAATTGAAACTTGCTTCCCTGGTTGATAGCCGGCTGATTCAATAGCCTGTACGACATAAATAAGGCCGTCTTCATTGCAGGGTAAATTTGGAGCAAAACCTCCTTCATCGCCCACTCCAGTCAGAAGTTGATTTTCCTTTAGGACTGTTTTCAATGTATGATATATTTCAACGCCCGCACGTAATGCATCTTTAAAATTAGTAAATCCATGTGGGACAATCATAAATTCTTGTACATCTACTTCGGAATTTGCATGTGCTCCACCATTTAGAATATTCATTAATGGCACAGGCAAAGAACATTCTTCTTCAGAGGATATATGTAACCATAATGGGTAACCAACGCCTGCAGCTGCTCTTAAACAAGCCAATGAAACTCCAAGAGTTGCGTTCGCTCCAAGATTTGATTTATTTGGTGTGTTATCTAACTCAATCATTATTTGATCAATGGTATTTTGTTCAGAAACATCAATTCCGATAAGGGCTTCTTTTATTTTCCCATTAATATTTTCAATTGCTAAATCAACACCTTTTCCAACCCATTTTTTACCACCATCTCTTAATTCTACTGCTTCATAACTACCTGTTGATGCCCCAGAAGGAACTGTTGAGCGTGAAGGAATGTCTATACTTGCATAGCACTCAACTTCCACTGTAGGGTTGCCTCGTGAATCTAGAATCATTCGACCATGTAAGTCGCTTATTGGCGAACCCATGTTAGATGGGAGGAGTGTGTCTCTTCTGAAGATAACGGAGTAAAATTAAAATTATTTGTTTAACCAACCTATCCAATTGGAAACCTTAGACTGAAGGTTTGGTATATCTAATTCTGAATTACAGCATTTTTCCCAGCATAATTGTTCATCTTTAGGAGATATGGAAAATAGTTCTGCCCTGAATAATGTCTCATCGGCATTTAATTGCCCCCTCTTGTCATCCACAAAACAATGTAGTAAATGTTTAGGATAATGATGTATTTTACCTGATTTGGGGCAACAAAACATTACACTACGATCTAAAAAAATTAATGCTGAACCAGTAGTTTCATCTATTTCATGGCCGAGAATATTTGTATTTGAAATAAGAGAAGCTACATCAACATTATACCATTGAGAATATGGGTATGATAAATTCAATTTTAAAATATCATCTAAGAATTCTTGAGTATGAAGATTTGTCTTCTCCTCGTCCGTCTGCATATATGGGCTGTTGATGTCATCACCTTTTAACCAAACTTTTCCTAGAAAAAATATTAATTTACATAAAACGGAAATAAAGTTATAAATAATGAGTATTAACGTTGTGAAAGTAGAAATAAGATACGGTTTTCGGAATGAACATGGCAAATATTGATTCTTTAGATCGCGGCATTCTAGCGGTGCTTCGAGATAATGGAAGAGCAGCGTATGTAGAAATAGCAAAAAGTGTCGGAGTCACAGAAAGAACTGTTAGAACAAGAATGAAGAAATTAGAAGATGATGGCGTCATAAGAGGATACACGGTAAGAGAAAGTGGCATAGGTTTGTCTGCCTTAATTCGTATGAAAGTTGGACCTGGAACAGAAATTGGAACTTTAGCGGGAGAGTTTTCTGGATGGATTGGAGTCGAGTCCGTATACGAAATAAGTGGTGAAGCTGATCTTATCGCTATCGTTCATGTCGATGATACCGCTGGATTAAGAAATATGTTAGATAAAATGTGGCTGGCCGCTCCAGGTGATATAAGTTCAACACAAACAGAACTTGTTTTAGAACAATATTGATTATTTTTTCATTCGATAGCAATAATATTGTAATCTGTCGTCGATAAATGCTTGATAAACGGGAGTTCCTTGGACGCCTGCAAATGTTTCAAAACTTCTTCTGATTGATTTTGGTACTAGTTGATTTATTTTTTCTTTTTTGTTATCATTTACTATGTCTAATGCTTCCAAGACTTCTGTTGTAATATTCCTTTTAGATGTTATTTCAAACCCTACTGAAAGGAAAATATTTTCGAGTTCTGTCATTGTTTTTTGATCTCTAAAATCTGTCCAACAGAAATCTCCCTCATCCTTTAATACACGGAAAACTTCTTGAACAAAATTTAAAATATTTCCATAACAATGTGATGATTCTACATTGTAGACTGCATCAAAACTAGAGTCTGAAAAAGAAAGTTTTTCTGCGTTTCCTTCTATAAAAATCAGATTATTTTGACTTTTATACCAATCATTACATAGTGCTACTGCCTCTTTAGAAAAGTCCACTCCGGTTAATGATTTTGGTTTTTTTGTCTTTGCAATCCAACTCGCACCACCACCTCTACCAGAACCAACCTCTAATACATCTTTATCTTTAAATTCAATATGTTTAATATTTGTATTATAAAGTTGGATGAATAATCGATGTGATTCATCATCATCAGAAAGTGTTGGAGGATCTTTATCCATATATCCATAATTCATAAATCTGAATTCTTTCTTATCATATCCTTTTGCTAATCTTTGATACCACCATTTCCATAATTTATTCTTAAGAAAAGGTGGTGAAATACGTAATATTATTGCAAAAATACGAGCAGGTAATCCCATTTTCATTTTATCACTAAATTTTCCATTTTACAGAACAACCAATACTTTCATTTCTAGTTTGAGACAATGATTGTCCAGATATCAACTCATCTATCGCATGGGATAAATCAGAAGTGGTTGCATGAGATGGATCGCGTGGTGAGTCATCTAGCCGACCGCGATACACGACTATTCCAGATGAATTAATTAAATAAAATTCAGGCGTTCTCTCGGCACCATAATTTTGTGCAATATCTTGGGTGTCATCAACCAAATATGCATATGACATTCCAGATTTTGCACGCTTAACCATATTATCCCATGAATCAGTAGTATAATTTATTGGATCATTTGAGTTAATCCCGACAAAACCAAGATTGTTGTTTTGTGCTTTTAATGACATTTCCTCTATTCTTGATTCAGAACCAACTACGTAAGGGCAATGGTTGCATGTAAACATGACTACTAGGCCATTTGTTCCCATAGATTCTGAAAAAGAAACAAGGTCTCCTAATATTGATGGGTTAGCATTTTTAAGTTTGAAATCTGGTGCTTTATCTCCGGGTTCTATCCCCGTGGTGGTTGACATATTTTCTCGGAAGAAGAATGTAGAGTTAATGCTTTGTTAAAATATTAAATTTTTTGATGAGTGGTTTTCCCTCTACTTTCTTCCAATCGTCGTCTGGCTAAGCGGTTTTCTGGATCAATATTCAAGACTTCTCTCCACGCCAATACTGATTTTTCTGGATCTTCTCCTTCATGTAAAATAGCAGCAATTCTGAGTTTTGCATCAAGATGGCGTGGGTTACACTTAGCAGCGCTCTCAAAATCTGAAAACGCTTCATTTAATCTACCAAAATCAAGGTATAACAATCCTCGTTGATACCACGCATCGGATAATGTTGGATCAATTTGTATTGCCTTATTCAATGGTTTTTCAGCTTGTTCTGCCCTTCCCATTGCATTCATGCAAGTTCCCATGTGAACTAAAGCCATGGTATATTCAGGAGATTTAGATAATAAACGTCTTAATTCGCTGTTCGCCTCTATCCAGTCCCCTAAATTCATCAAAATTTCTGATCTCCTTAATCTGGCTAAATTTAGATTTGGTCTATTTTCAACTAAGAAATTTGCATCATCCAAAGCTAAACTTAATTCTTCTTGGAGAAGGGCAGCAGAGCATCTATTTAATCGGGCTCTGACATGATTATTATCCATTTCAAGTGTACGTGTAAATAGATCTTGTGCTTCTGCTAAATTTCCCTTTCTCGCTGCGATTAATCCCTTGATAAATGGTATTGAACTGTTATCTTGTAACTGAGTAGAGGCTTCTGAAATCATGACATTTGCCTGATCTAATTTTCCTAAGTCGAGAGAAAGTTGTGCTTCTTCCAAAGGTATTGAAGGATGGTCTGGGATTAATCTTCTAGCTCTTACTAACGCTATTTCCGCCTCGTTGTATGATTCTTGATATCTTAATGTGCGAGATCTGCCCAACCATGCTAATCCAGATTCACGGTTGTATTCAATGGCTGAGTCGAAGGATGAAAGAGCATCCAATAGAATCATTTGATCATAATTTCCTGTATCGTCCCTATATTCATCTACTTCTGAAAGATAGAGACGTCCTCGCATAACATGTAATGCAGGATGTGTCCAAGACTCTGCTGGTGCATCTTCAAGTACTTTTTTAGACCATTCTAATGAGCCATTTCTAAGAAGTAGTAAACTCAGTCGGCCTCTGACTTCGGGATTTTCTGTTGTATTTGATAAATATTCCTCGAGTACCGAAATTGCAGCATCGAATTTTCCATTATTCTCTAATATTTCTGATTCAATTATTATTCCGAATTCGCCTAATGCTCTTGCTTTTTTGACGCTACTCAAAGCGTCTTTTATCTTGTATGGGTTTGTAGATAATATTTTAGAATGTAAAAGCCAAGCTGGGCCGTTATTGGGATCAAGTTTTAATGCCATTTCAACACATTCTAAAGCAGTATTGATTTCACACAAAAGTAATAATTTACTAGCTTTTTTTACTAATTCTTCGGCGTTTTTTGATTTTCCGAAAGAAGGATTTATTTGTCGCCCTATTTCATTTGCTCTTTCAACTATTTCAGAAAGTTCCGTCTTATTGGTGGAGTCAAATTCTGTGCTTACACCTAATCCTTCCAATCTTTTCTTATTTCTAGATACTCGATCGGGGTCTGAATCCATGACCAATAATATCTGTTCTTGAAGAACTTGCATATCATCTGGATTAATCGTCAATAACCTCTCCAAAGTTATGTCAAGGGATTCTAGATCGCCTTTTTGTCGCTGGATATCTGCTAATGATGAAAGAGATGTATTATCTTCAGGTTCTAACTCATGAGCCATTTTATAACAATCAGCAGCTCTATCGATCTTACCAATAGCATGGAATAACTCTCCTATTCTTCGATACTCATGTCCGTTTAATTCAATATCTTCAGCCTTCATATCTGAATGATTTAAGATCGTATCTAACCTTTTAGTTAAGGGTAAAAGACCTGGTGTGATTTCAGTATATTCTTCGTGCCCGATTCCAGAGTAGTGAAGCAATATCGAACGTGTAGCATGTGTTGCTATAGCACAAGATTCGCTAGAACTTATGGCAAATCCTTGATTTAATAATAAATTTTCAGCATTCTCTAATGAATGATGTACATCCAGTAAATCATGTACTCTTGGAGAGTCTGATAGAATAGTATTAACTCCCCTAGACAATAAATCTAAAGATGTTGCTTTGTCATTCAAACTTCCCTGTAAAGAACCCAATCTTGTATGGAATTTTCTACTCTTTTTTAAGATGCTTTTATGCTTTAACCAAAGCGTAGCAAATGCAATTAGAAGTATTCCATAGACTGTCGCCAAAGTCATTGTGGAAGATTCCATCGGCCTTAGCGGGCATACAAGACTTTTGATGGCTTCTACTAATTACATATGGTACATATCAATTATTATGGTAACTAAAAATATCCATATTGTATTTTTACATTCAATTTGACGCTAAAAATTATCAAAAATCCTTTGGTGAAAATGCCTGGACGTCTTGTTTACGAGAAGTATTGCCTCTTGAGTTGCCAAGTACGTTCTCTATACCTGCACCAGATGCATAATCGAATATTTTATCATTGATTTTTCCAGCAAAGACGAGTCCTTGTGCTCCTTGGGTTTCTTCCAGTGATTCTTTTAGATTGCTAGCACCTATTGGTTCTGAGGCTGTACCATCTTCATGGATAATAATAGCTTTATTTCGTGGCAACCCTTCTAAATATACTGCCCATTCCTTGACATGGTTTGGGACTTCCAATACTTCTGTACCAGTACCTACAGATTCATCATCATCCTTTTGAATTTCAATTTGAATCCTAGCTACTGCTTTTGATGCTGCTTCTTTTTGATTGAGGCATTTTGTTATCACTTTACCTTCTAAATGTTCTACTTCTCTACTCTGAGGAGCAATAGAAACGTGAGTTAGTGATTTTCCTAACTTCCCACTTAATTCTAAAAGTAGTAATTTTCCTCCTCTATCTCCATCTAAAAATGCGGTAACCACTTTCTTTGTTTTTGCTAAAGAAACTAATTCTGAATCAATTCCTGAACCCATGGTTGCAATGGCATTCTTTATGCCATATTTCAATAGATTTCGAACATCATTTCTACCTTCAACAATAATTATTGCTTCACTATTCTTTACGTTGGGGCCTGAAGTCATACCAGAAATCTCTATTTCAGTGTTTAGCGTTAAAACTGACCTTACTTCATCTAAAATATTCTTTGATTCGTCCGTTCCTGAATTTACCAAATTAACTAATAGTTGTTTAGCTCTATCAATTACATGGCCTCTCTTTGCTGAACGAATATTTTCTATTTGTTTTACCTTTATTGAAGATTTGCAAGGGCCGATACGTTCTATTGTTTCTAGTGCTGCTCCAATAACAGCAGTGCTAACTTGATCGAGAGAAGAAGTCACTAAGATTTCTCCTTGAACTTGTCCTTTATTCTGGTGCAGTACTACGTCGACATGTCCTATTCTTCCAGTTCTTTGTAATTTCCTTAATTGTAATTCATCTCCAAGTAGCCCTTCTGTTTGACCAAAAATAGCTCCTATGACGTCCTTTCTTGCAACTGTTCCATCTGTACGGATGGATGCGTGTATGATATATTTTCCTTCTTTTGACATATTATTTATTCTCCATTATTACTAATCCACACTCCAGAAACTCGTTCCGGATTTGCCTAATCGGCATTTGGGTGAATGGACGCAAAGCATCCTCGAGTGTAGCTTGTAAGCATATTACGCGACTAACCCCTAGTTGATGAATGCTCCTATTAAAAATAATTTTAGTATTTATAAAAAATATTGTTTTTAGCGAGGAATTATATTGACTGGCTTGTATCGGAAGGCATGGAGGAAATCGGTTTCGATAGGCGAAGTGTATTTCGTGGGGCTACTTTTCTTGCTTTGAGAGATGGACAATTGAGCAATGGAGAAAAGCGATTGTTAGTAAAATTAGCACATTCATTAAAATTGAAAGATGATGAGCCAAAAATGATATACGACTCAATTATTGAAAATAAAAGTCTTGAACCTGGTAAGGTAATTAATGAAGAGGAGCAAAGGCGTATCTATGGCCAGGTATTAGAGGCCATGTTAATCCATACTGATCGTTCAGATGATGAATTATTACAAATTGCATATCTCAGAAAAATTTTCCAAATAGACGATTCAGAACATAGAGCAATAGCCAGGAGCATGGATAGACAATTAGAAGAAGTGATTCATAGAACTCTAAAAGATGAAGTTAGAATTAGGTTATATGATTCTATTGATCGTATGGGCGATATTTTTGATAATATTCTTGTTAAAAATGAGGATCGTGAATGAAAGAATACGCTGTATTGGATGAATTTTTATCAAAATATCAGGATTCAGTTCATACTTCAGATAAAAAATTATTAAAAATTACCAGAGAAGCCTATCCCATTGGAATACCGGCACTTATAATGAAATCAAGTACTGATAGGTTAGGTTCTTCAGCAGGCTATTCATTCCATCTTGGGACGCCTGATAGTTTGTTGAGAAGATTAGCATCTTGGTTAATAACAAAAAATAATGGTAATCATAAACTACTATTGAAATTAAATAAAAAACTATGGAAAAGACATGGTCGCGAAGATGTTGCACTTTCAGCAATAATAATTGCAAATTTAGATCATGTATCTATGAAAACCAATCCTTGGGAGATTTTTAGATCATGTTTAAGGAGAAGAGAGCCGATAGATGGTTTATTGCTTACTATAGAAGAATTATTACGCTCAGGCCGTCAAATGCCTAGTGAAAATCTTAGGATGAGTTGGAGTAAGAAAAGATTGGTTGATGGTCATCTAACTATATTGGTTACATATACTGGTATAATTAAAGGAATTATTCCGAGTTCTGAAATGATAGACTGTCTTGAAAAAATAAATATTCCACCTAATGATTCCGTAATTACTAGAATTATGGATAAAATAAGGGCCATTGAACCACAGGACTGATGGGCACATCACCTTTCCCACAATCATGGGCGTACGACTTTTGCCATCAGATGATCCTATTTCTGAACAAGTTCTTGAATGGACAATTCAAAAAAATACGGATGATATTTCGCAACTTATGCGTTGGTTAGGTGAATCTAATGGAAGAAAGGAGCGCCAAATATTACTAAAAAGGGCATTAGATCTCATGGATGAAACACAATATGCTTTAAATCGTCTAGATGAGTTAAGGTGATTTAATGCGCGCTTTACTCTTGGCAGGAGGTAAATCATCAAGAATGGGTAAAGACAAGGCTATGATAGAGGTTGATGGAGAATGTTGTATTTCTCGTGTAGTAAATGCATTATATTCATCAAATGAAACACCAATAAGAATTACAGTTTCAAATACCGAATATATAAAAAAATATAGTGAAGTAATCGATTCTAAAATTAATATTGAATGGGTTGTAGACAAGAATCAATATGCCGGCCCTATAGAGTCGATTACTGAAAATCTTGAAGATCCTGAATTTCTAAAAGAAGATTTCATACAATTGTCTACTGTTGATGTTCCATGGGTTACAAATGATTTTTTTAATCGTCTAAAAAGATCCATTAAAAAAGAGGATGATGTGCTTATACCAACTGATGGTAAAAATATACATCCATTATTATCTTTGATTAAGCCTGAAATCGTTCTCAATAAATTAAGAAAGGGGAGTAAAAAACCTTTATCTATACAATTTTGTGAAATAAATTATTCATTGTATCAAGAGGATTTAAAAATTTTAAAAAATGTCAACTATCCTCAAGATTTAGAATGATATAGTCCCTCAGATAGGGAATCTAAAACTCTAGGATATAATTCATGTTCTATTTTTTTAATCTTATTTTGTAATGTTTGAATTGTTTCTTCTGGTAAAATCTCTACCTCTCTCTGTTCTAATATCATACCAGTATCTACTCCTGAATCAACTAAATGTACAGTACAGCCACTCAAATTTACGCCCGCGTTAATCGCGTCCCTATGGGCATGGGCTCCAGGAAAATCTGGAAGTAGTGATGGATGAATATTTATTATACGTCCTTTCCATTTGGTAACAAAGGAGGGTGTTAGGATTCTCATATACCCACTTAAAACAATGAGTTCAATTTTAGATTTAATTAATTCAATATGAATTAAACCTTCATGTAAAATCCTCTGCTTTTTTTTATCAGAAACATCTGGTAGGGGTATGCTTTTTGTATTAATATTTTTTTCATATCCATATTTTAGTCCCTTAGCATCATTATTATCTGAAATAATTAATTTAGTAATATGTGATCTAGGTGTTTCTTGATAATTTAACAATGCCTTCAGTCCTGAACCGCTTCCGGAAATTAAAACTGCTATTTTGAGAGGTTTGTCAGAAGAAGCTATTCTAGGAAGTATGTATGGCCTCTCCATGAAGTTGCCAGAAATCGGTAGGGTTTTAGGCTTCGTTATAAATTAATAAAAAATGAATTATTTGTAACTGAACTTAAAGATGGGACATCGTGGGATTTATCGGGCTAGAGTATGCAAAGGTTGGAAAGTGTGGAGCAAATTATCGAAAAATATGCTGTTACGAGTAATCCAATTAAAAGTAAAATTTATGTTATTTTGGGATGTTTATTTGTCCTTTTTGCAATAATTGGGGTTTTTGTCCCGGGATGGCCGACCGTTTCTTGGGCAGTCCCTGCAGCATTTCTATTTTCTATTTCCAATGAAAGGCTATTTCATTGGAGTTTGACTAATTCATATTTTGGTTCTGCGATATTTGAATACTATGCTACCGGCAAAACAATTCCAAAACATGCAAAATATGGAATTGTAGGATTGATTTCTCTGATGACATCATTGTCTGCATATTTTGTATGGCATGTCTCTACAAAAGGAAGTGGCGAACTATCAGATCCATCTTCTTGGAATGGTGCTGACCCAGGATATGGTGCTACAACTATTATTTTGGTAGGGATTATTGGAATTTTATATATAATTCTAAAAATAAAAAGTCGTGAACAGAATTAATGTAAAAACAGTCTCTTGTTAGTGAATAACATAGACATTTGATGCTCATTCGCGGCATCTATTACTTCCTGATCTCTTATTGAGCCTCCTGGTTGAATAACTGTTCTTACTCCAATTTCATTCGCGGCATCGATGCCGTCCCTAAATGGGAAGAAGGCGTCTGAAATCATCATTGATGATTTAGCTCTTTTACCTGCTCTCCTAGCGGCAATATGCACTGCTTCAACTCTACTTGTTTGACCGGGGCCGATGCCTACTGTGGCAAACCCTGTTTCAGTTTCAGAAACAAGTGCAACAGAATTAGATTTTACTTCTGATAAGACTGTGCAACCAAATTTTGCCAATGCATACTCATTTTCGTTTGCAATTCTTTTTGTAACACATTTTACATTATTCCAATCAATATTAGGTGCACCTTGTATTTGCGATACCCAACCGCCATCGATTTGGCGTATACGCAACTCGTCTTGTCTTGCAGTGAAATCTTCCAAAGTCAACATTCTTCTATTCTTCTTTGAAGACAGTATTTCTAATGCACCAGATGCATAACCTGGTGATATTATGCATTCAAAAAAATGGTTGGCAATTAATTCTGCGGTTTCCTTTTCAACTATTGAGGTAAACGCTATGACGCATCCAAATGCACTTTCTGGGTCACTGGCCAATGCATTTTTCCAAGCGTTAGATTGATATTTATCCAAAGCAACACCACAGGGGTTGGTATGTTTTATTATTACACAACCATGTTTATACTGATTTGTAATATCTAATAAAAGGCCTCTAGCAATACGTAATGCACCATCTAAATCAAGATAATTATTGAAAGATAGTTCTTTACCCCCGTGTTGTACTGCCTTAGCAAGTCCGTATTTATCCTGTTTCATAGAATCCGAGTAGAAGGCTGCTGGCTGATGAGGATTTTCTCCATATCTTAGATTCTTTCCCGAATCAGTGTTTATGTGTAACTTACTAGGTATTTCCAACTTTTTAAATCGGTTTTCTAATTCATTACTCACTATTACATCATAAGATGCTGTACACTGATACGCGGAAATGGCCAAATTTTTCCTCATTTTGATATCGATACCTGAAGGATTTCCTGATGATTTAGAAAGATTTTCTATTATACCATTGTATTGATCATTATGAGTAACAACGATAACGTCTTCATGATTTTTGGCTGCTGAACGAATCATCGTTGGTCCACCAATATCAATCATCTCTATCAAATCATCATCGGAAACTTTTGGCTTTTGTGCAGCTACATTCTGGAATGGGTAGAGGTTGACGCAAACGAGATCAATTAATCCATATTCTAAAGTTTCTAAAGTTTCTAAATCTTCATCTTTTTTTCTACGAGCAAGAATTCCTCCATGAACTGCCGGATGGAGGGTTTTTACCCTTCCAGATAGTATTTCAGGATGGTTTGTTAATTCAGAAACATCCATTACTTCTATATTTGATTTTCTTAATTTCCTCGCAGTTCCACCAGTTGAAATTATTGTCCAACCCATTTCATAAAGTGAATTAGCAAACTCTACTATTCCTTCTTTTTCCCATACACTAAGAAGTGCTCGTGGACTGTCCATGTTATGCGATAAATCACAAGTTATTCAACAGTTCGATACTACAACTAATCTCCACGGGATGATATTACCTGATCTATTCTTAACATACTCATTGCTGTTTCTGTAGCTGATTCTAGTGATGCTTCAATTACTGAACGAGGGTGCCAAACATCTTTAGTAGGAGTTACAAAACCTTCTATATTAATTCCCATTGGTATATCATTTTCCCTAGAGGCTGTACGTAATTCTAAGATACGATCTAAGGATTCTCCGCCAGAATTTTCTACCAACGTTGCAGGGATTGTTTCTAATGCTCTTGCAAATGCTTCCATGGCTAGTCTTGCCCTGCCTGGTTCTGATTCGGAAGCTTCTCTCACTGAATTGGCCATTTGAGAATGTATGCTACCTGCTCCAAGGAGTATTTCATTTTCAGTTATTGCAATAGATGTTGCGCGCAGAGAATCATGTAAACCTCTAATTATTTCTTCAGTTGATACATCTCCGGAACCTCCAACTTCTATAGTCACAATTTTTGGTTCTTTACATTGATCTATCGTTATTACATCTTCAATTTGATCTGTATGTTCTCTTCTTTCCCAATCTATTGACCCACAATTACCAATGTCTGAGGATTCTATATCTATAATGGAATCGATAATATTGGCCCCTGTAGCCTCTGCAATATTTTCTATTTCAGAAGAGTCTAATTCTCCAACTGTGAGAATGGAATTATCTGATAATAAATACAATATTTCTCGATCTATTTCGCCCGTACAAAATACGACATTTGCTCCGCTATTGATTATTGCATTAGCTATCAATTGTTTACGCTCCTGTTCGGCTTCTACAAAGGAATCAAGTTGATTAGCGCTAGTAATTTTAATTTCTACATTTCTAGTAAATGAACGTATTTTTAAATCTGAATCAAGTACTGCTATCTTGGGGTTTACTAGATTATTTGGCAAATTATCCATCAATACTCTACGGTTAACTATAACTCCTTTTAGAAGGCGTGAACTATGAATAGAGTTTAGTCCACTCTTAAACATTGTAACATGTTCTGCACCCACAGATTCTCTATTTTCTGAAAGTGTTGATAATGCTTCAACAATTATACTGGAAAAAAGATCAATTGCAGATTCGGCACCTTTCCCCCTTAATGCAGTCTTAGCAACACCCAAAAGTCGTTCTTTGTTTACTGTTGTAGTTTCTTCTGCTATTTTTTCTTTAGCAGCTTTTAGAGCAATTCTATACCCTTCAACGAGTGTTAATGGATGGAGTCCTTTTTTGAGTAATATATTTGCTTCTATTAATAATGAGCCACATAATAACATAGTCGTAGTTACACCATCTCCGCATGTTTCTTCTTGAACATTACCCATAGAAACCATCATTTTTGCAGCTGGGTGTTTGACCATAAGTTCCGCAACTATTTTTGCTCCATCATTAGTAATTGCAGTTGTGCCATCAGTTTTATACAACATTTTATCCAAACCACGTGGACCAAATGTTGGTTTAAGTAAATCTGAAAATACTCTTGCTGCTAAAATTAACTTTTCTTGTACTTCGGTGCCGCTTGTGATATTAGTTTGTTCTGGAACAATTACAACTTGTGGTTTCCCCGCCCCGTCACTCATTATCATTGCCGAAAACAGATGTCATCATGAATGCTTTGAGACAGAAACATACTAAAAAATGTCTAGAAATAGATATATCTATTCCTAATGTAATAATTAAATGATTTTAAAGTATAGAGTGGTGATATTATTTCTTTCTATTTTTCCTTGCCTTTCTTCTACCTTTTTTTGTTTTTCCACCATTGTATTCCCATTGTCTTCCAGATCGGCTACGGTATTGATCTAGTTCTTCGTCAGAAATTGATGCGCGCTCAATTTTTTTCCTAAGTGCCCGAGGAATTTCTTGGATTGAATTAACTTTTAATTTTAAATTCAAATCTTGCTCTAATTGACGGATAGATTCTCCTTTAGTTCCTACCATTGCTCCTATTGCTGATTCATTGATGAAAATTTCTGCAGATGAATCTGTTAGGAATTTTGCATGTGGCACGGGGATGCCTGTTAATCTTGAAATTTCTCGTTTTAATTGTTCGGAAGCAAATTTCATTGCTGGACTACCTCCTTCTCCGTCATCGATATTGACAGGTACAACAGCAATTTCTGAGCCAAAGGCGAACATTTCATGAGTAATTTTACCTGAAGGAAATTCCTTAATTTCGATCACTGGCCTGCTTAAATCGGATTCCATACCTGTTGGAGCCCTAACTACCATTTTTAGTTCAAGAACTTGGTGTACCTTCCCCTTTTCTATATGAATTACAGTGTCAAGTACTTGTGATATAAGTCCTAATTCAACTTTGCCAACTAAACGCTGAATTGCCTCTAAAGCACTATTGGCGTGTGTTACTCCCAATAATCCAACCCCGGCCAATCTAACATCTCCAAATATTTCAAAATCTCTTGCTCTGCGAACTTCATCGAATATGACAAAATCTGGCCTAACTAAGAATATGACTTCTGCGGTTTTTTCTAAATCTCCCTCAAGAGGAGCATATTGAGTGACTCTTTGAGGGACTTGAAGATCTCGAGGTGCTTCCATAGTTTTTACCATTGCACCTACTTCTGAATCGAGATATGTGGCTATTGCTTGTGCAAAGGTTGTTTTTCCTGAACCTGGTCGGCCAACAACAAAAACTCCCCGATGGTGATCTTTTAATCTACCCATTAATTCATCATTTAGATTGTAATCTGATATCTCAAGATGGGCAACTGGTCTAACTACTGTTATTTCCCAAGCATCAGAAAAAGGTGGCCACGCACAAGTTATTCTTAAATCACCTATTTGCATAATTTTACAGCCCGTTCGTTCTATTTCAATAAAACAATCTGATCTTGCCTCATTTTGTTCTATAACTAATGATAGTTCTTCTGCAAGCTGTTCTAGTTTTGGTTTTGTCCAAATCTCATCTTCTAATTGTTTTAACGATAATGAAGATATATGTCCACACTTAACTCTAGTAGAACATTCTGCCTTTAGAAAAGCGGTAGAAACTGTTTCATCGGTTAACAAATTTTCAATGTTACTTGGTATTGATGGGTGGTCTCCGAACGCTGCCATGGACTATCCACTAGGTCAAAGGCTATGATGATTCAGACAAATATAGGAAAAAACTAATTAAAAATAAAAAATATGATATTATAGCGATATTGTTATGTCCTCATACTGATTCAACATTTTATGGGCCAGGTGGTTTCCTTGAATGTTAACCCCTTAGGAGGAGTTCCTAAATACCCTGTTAATAAAATTAAAATTAGACATGAGGGTGTAGAAGGGGATAAACAAAACGACGTGAAATACCATGGTGGGCCTACAAGGGCAGTATGTTTATTTTCATTGGAAATAATTGAGCAGTTACAATTGGAAGGCCACCCGATTAGTGTTGGCAGTACAGGTGAAAATATTACTGTAAAAGGTATTGATTGGAGTATACTTAACTCGGGGACAATAATATCTATTGGTGAAGTTTTGCTACAACTAACAGACACTGCTCCTCCCTGTAAAACAATAATTAAATCATTTAGTGATGGTAAATTTAGTCGTATTCTTGAGAAAAATTATCCGGGATGGTCGAGATGGTATGCCTCAGTCGTCAAAGAAGGAGTAGTAAATTCAAATGATGTGGTTTCTCTAGAATAATGTTTTTATTCATCATTCTTGAAATACATCACATTACCCGGATACTTGTAAGCAGAGGTACCCGAGTGGTCAAAGGGGCTGGGATGAGGTCCCAGTGCGTAGTGCTTCGCAGGTTCAAATCCTGTCCTCTGCACCATTCAAAATAATCTATCGATAGTTATCCAATCGTAGGACATATGAAGCGGTGATATTCTTAGGATATTAATTGAATCCCGAAGCAAATTCTATTCTGCTTTCAATATTTTATGTTGCCCTTGTTTTCTGGGTTTTAGGAAGATTCGATAACCACATTTATGACAGGATTTGCCGGTTGATCCGGCTTCTACCCAAGCTAAATGTCCACATTTCAAACATTTATAACGAATTTCCATTGGATCCATGGGGGATACTCCGTCAAAAGGTGAAATAACATCTCCTGTTGGGTTATAGGGCATTCTCTGAGTGCGCAAAGTTCTCCTGCACTTGTATAGAATCATGTGTTCAGTGTCTTTAGCCATGGTTTGCGCGACTTGCCTGCCCTTCTTCAATCTGTCCGTTGAATTAGATTTGCTTTTTTGCCGATTTGCAGAGTTTTACAAAGTTGGAAAATATTTGCTGGCCGTATTCTGAATGGTCTACTTCTGGATGAAATTGTAGGCCAAATCTAGTTGCCTCATCATTTTCCATGGCTTGCACTTGACAAGATTCGCTATACGCTGTAATCTTGAAACCTGGAGGAATATTTGCAACTTCATCATTGTGACTTTCCCAAACCATCTGAGCACTTGGCGTATTTTGGAATAGTTTTCCACCTCCTTCTACTAAAGTTATTTTTGCTTCTCCGAATTCGGGTTTAGGTGCTTCTGCAGAATTTCCCCCATAAAAATCAGCCATAAATTGGTGACCAGCGCAAATACCAAGTATTGGTACATCCAAATTCAAATATTCGGCACAATTTCCTAATTCTCCTGTCAACCCAACCCTTGCTGCCCCTCCTGAAAGTATTAATCCATCAACCTCTCTAAATTCAGATAAAGGAGTTGTATTTGACAAAATTTTTGTATCAACACCCAGATAACGTAGCATTCTCCACTCTCTATGTGTCCACTGTCCGCCGTTATCAACAACGTCGATTACTAGATGAGTATCGGCCATATTTCAACCGAAAAGTTGGCAGGCCATGAATGATGCCCTTGTTAAAGGTTGAAAAAGAGAATCGCGGTCGGAGTACTCCAAGCCCTGATGGTGTAGTGGCCTATCATGCAGCCCTGTCGAGGCTGCGACCCGGGTTCAAATCCCGGTCGGGGCGCCAATAACGTCATTTTATTCAAGCCATGCTTCGAACGAACATAGTCGAAGTTTTGAACTATAATCACGTTTAATTTTTAATTTTGGCCTTGGTTTGGTTTGAATACATTTAGGAAGAAGTTCTTGTATAATTTTATTTGTTTCTTCAATATTCTCTTCTTCAACAACTATTCTTGCTCTAATTAGTGATGGAGAGGAATTATCTAAAAACGGAAGGAGAAGAGGTAATAATTCCAATGTACGATGAGGGAGATTAATCAAAATCATATCCCATCGTCCAAGGTATTCTTTATTCATTACTAATTTTGTAGCATCGCCAACTCCAATGAGGCGATTTGGATATATCCAATCAATTTTTGCTGTATCTATAGGATACGGTCTTTTGTCCCATTTGGACATATTTTCAAAAAGAATTTTGACTGCCTCTGAATTTAAATCGGAACAAAGTAGGTTACCAACTAAATCTGATTCTGATAATAATGAAGAAATTGCTGGGCCAACGCCACAGAATGGATCACAAACATTTATTGGTCGGCCGAGTAAATTTCTAAATTCTTTGGCAAATAATAGAGTTTCTTGTCTTTCTGTTTGTAATTTTGTAGAAAAGTAGGCCTTTGTCGGGTCGCATATTATTTCTAACCCTGATTCTTTTACCGTAACCTTTGTATTACACAATTCATTTGGTATATTTTTCAAAATTATCTGGTCATTATGCCTAACTCCTATAGGAATTAGTTGTCTGATACGGAGTTCACCCATGACTCCTTGATCGGCCAATACCAATCTTAAACTTGGATGCGAAATCAATTTTGCCTTTGCGATTTGTGGAGAAAAAGGAATTATCTTTTTATCTAATTTGATTACCATCATATCTCCTATAAACTCATGAGAGGTGGGCCATAATTCTTGATGTTTTTCAAAATCATTTTTATCTACTAATGGAAACAAATGAGTTAACCAGTTAGGATTTATTCGTTTATCTGATTTGTAATCAACGTTTACTATATCATATTTAGATAGTTCGTCCGGTAAATCTCTTGGTAGACTCGGGCTTAATGGGATTAATCTAAATTTACCATCTTTACTTGGGTAAATTAGTTTACCATCTGCTAGCCAATTATTATTTTTTAATTTGAGAAATACCTCCTCGACATCGCGGTTCGGTACTTGGAGGTGCTGCATCATATTCATGACGGGGGAGGGCGTAGCCGGCTTCAGAATGACGGTGGCCAAGACGTTTGCTGGGTTGTGGTTAATAGGTATTGGTCCAGGAAATTTACAACAGATGACGCTTGAAGCAAGAAATATTGCAAAACAGTGCTCTAAGCGATATTTAGAAGGTTATACTGCAGTTTTACCAGAAGATCAAGAAGCAAAATTAGAAGAAATGGTGGGGGCTTGGGAAAGAATCATGAGAGAAGATGTTGAAAACCCTATAAAAATACTAACTGAAGCTAAATCTGAAGCTGTGTGCATTCTCGTTGTTGGAGATCCGATGCAAGCTACAACACATATTGACTTAGAGTTATATTGTCATGACGAAGGAATAAATTTTAACATAATACCAGGATTATCGGCCACATCTTTAGCTGTTTCTATGTCGGGTTTACAATCATATAAATTTGGTAGGCAAGTAACACTTCCCTTTTCTTATGGAGATTATTTGCCCACATCTCCTCTTGAATTGATATATAAAAATAAAATTAATGATTTGCATACACTAGTATTATTCGATTTAGACCCAACTGGCATGGGTATCGAAGTCCCACGACCAATGAAACCGTCAGAGGCCGTCGAAATGTTACAAAAAATGTATAAAAAATTAGTTATTGAGGAAAATGTTCCAAATAATCTAACATCTCTGAATAGTTGGAAAGGAATACTACTAAGTGATCTAGGGACCGAACAACAAAAAATTATTTCGGGAAGTTTGGCCCAGATATCCACTCAGGATAAAGGTAATATTCATTGTATGATTATCCCTTCAAAGTTTTCAGAAATGGAAGAGGAAGCATTCAATCGTAGACACATGGTGGCGTAAGGTAGGTTATACTATGGCAAAGCCCCCAGCTGAAGTTAGTTTTCCTGGTGATAAAAATCGGAGAAAAAGAGTTAGGGTCAGGGGGATAAAAAAAGCATCGAAAGATATTCAGAAGAGGCTGGAGAGGAATCTAACTGAATTGTTAGAGGATCCAGAAATTTTCTTGCCAGAAATAGATGGTGTTCTTGGAAAAAAAACTTTATTTGGTAGAAATAAAGATTTGATGGCCATTACTTTACAAGATATCGATATGGTATCAAAAAAGAGACATGATAAGAAATGGTTAACTAAAAGAATGTCAAAAAAGAGTGGCGATGTAGTTTCAAGAGCTTTGGCGGGTAGTTTATTGGCAGCTTCAGGAGATGATTTTTCAACTGTTTCAGTTTTTAAAAATCCTTTATTTGGTTCTGCGAGTTATATTCGAAGAGGTGGGGGTAAGCAAAGTCATCTAGCGGGAATTCAGAATTTTAACCATACAAAATTAAGAATGTTGGTTTGGGATGATCATGCAAAAGCTGGACAATGGTTCTTTTCATGGGATAAGGGTTTTGTTTTTACTGGTAAAACACCGAATCCACCCGATGAATGGATAGAATATGTTCTAGCAAATTCAACAATTGAATTGACAGGTGAGGAAATTAAATGGTCAAAGGGTTTGGATAAATCAATAGTTAAAGAAAAAATATTTACAAATAGTGGTTGGTTAAGATTAAAGTTTGAAAATGGAGTTGTTGTTGGAATATCAAAAGAGTCTTTAATTGGGACTAAAGAATCCTTTGTTCAGAGTGTTGCAATGTCAATGATGCCGCCAAAAATTAGTTCCATTGTTGAATCAGAATGGATATGGAAGCCAGAAGGTTGGCCAGAAGATAAGGAGTTGCCTTCTGAAGGGCTAGAAAGAGTAGAGGAAGTTATACAACAATGGTTATTGATGATATATGATGATAAAAAATTAGCAACTGCTTGTAGAATTAGTATGTTAAATTCAATTAAGGATGGTTTTGTAGTTGGAAGTTCTTGGTATGATTCTAAAGATTTGGATAAGATGTTAGAAAGTATGAATGGGAATGAAGATGAGCGGGAGGCTATTTCTTGTGTCATTAATTCTCTTGAGCATGGAATTCACGTAAGATCAGATGGAATAGTAATAGATTTAGAAGAAGAAGTAGTTCGTTTTGAAGATTCTTCTTGTCATCCTGTACTAGTTGCTCTTTGGCCTAAATATGGACATATCATTCTAGAAGAGCTTTACGAAATTAAAGATGAAGAAGCGGAAGATATAATTGAATCTCAAAATCAAAGGAAGCAGGGTTTTGGGGCATTTTTGAAAGAATTAAATCAATCTATATCTATTACAAAACGATTAAACCGCCTACCTTGGAAAGAAGGAGAATTGGTTTCTCCTTTGAGTTTTGCAGACTTTTTAATAAGAAGTGCAGTTGAAAATGGTGTCGCATCTACTGTTTCAAGGGCAAGAAAGGGTAAAGGGCTTGAAATAGCAATGGGTTGGGCTTGGTTAAATGTTCATGAAAGAACTGAATCCGATGCATGGAGATTCGATGAATCCAGTAGAGATAAAGGAGGAGATTGGGTTCCTGCGTTGCGTGCACTTTGGGATGCTGCTGAAGATTTGTTAGTGAATGATAATTTAGAAGCTGGAATAGATTATAAATCAGCAATGAAATGGCTTGCAGAAGTTTCTGGCTCAAAATTTGAGGATTAGTGTGGTAATGCAATCCAAAGTGCTACTCCAAAAAGAGAAAGCCCTAGTGAGTAGTTAAGCCACTTTGCTTTACTAGGCGAATTGAAGAATCTTCGCAATATTGTTCCAAAATATGACCATGTTAAAACTGCAGGTAATCCAAAAAATAAATTTAAAAAAACAAGGGCAATTTTTCCAGTTAATCCGCCGCCAAATAGAGTAAATGGTATCGCCATAAGCACTAAAAAATGAATCCATGCTTTACCATTAACCAACTGTAACAACACTCCTGTTTTCATGCCTAACAATTCAGTATTATGTTCATCTTTAATTGTAGAAGATGTGGCGATTTTATAGGCTAAATAGGAAATATATGTGGCACCAAAATATGTAAGTATACGAAATAATTCTTCTTCTTGTTCTATATAATCTGCCGCTATAGCAACGAAAATTCCTAATGTGCTCCAACCTATTGCCATGCCTATTGTGAGAGGTATTGTGTTTCGAAAACCGTGTTGGGAACCATGTGCAGCGCATAATAGATTATTGGGGCCCGGAGTAAAACACATGGGGATGATAAAAATCAACACTGCAAGCAAACCGGTAGATGCCATGGGCAGAATCACGCCCTGCTAGTAAGAAAATCCTCAGCGAGAGATAATGCTTGATTTATGTCAGCCCAAATATCCTCAACATCTTCAATGCCAACACTCATACGTACAAAACCTGGTAAAATACCATTTTCATTTCTTACATCTTCTGGAATAAACATATGACTTGAATTGAATGGGCATTCAATAAGACTTTCAACTCCTCCAAGGCTTGTTGCTTCTAAAGTTAAATTTAGAGATTTCATAAACTTTAGAGCAGCCTCATCCCCTCCTTTGACAACAAATGAGAGCATTCCTGTGCCATTTGGGATTATTCTTTTTGCAAGGTCGTAATCTTGAAATTTAGGTACAGAAGGATGATTGACATATTCTATTAAGTGATGATTGGTTAATCTTTTAGCTAGTTCCTCTGCATTTGATGTATGGATTGGCATTCTTGCATGAAGAGTTCTCATCCCTCTTTCCAATAAATAGCACATATGTGGATCTGCAGCTCCTCCAAAATGGATCTTTTTAGGAAAAATACTCGCAATAAGTTCTCTTTTACCAACAACAAATCCTGCAATTAAATCAGAATGACCACCAAGATATTTTGTGCCTGAATGGATTACTAAATCGAACCCATGCTTAATTGGATTGCAAGCCCATGGTGAAGCAAATGTATTATCAACAATAGAAATTAAATTATGTCTATTTGCTATATCTGACATGGCATCTAAATCACATACTTTCAAAACGGGATTTGATAGTGTTTCGACATATATCATTTTTGTATTTTCTTTTATTGCTGCTTCATAAGATGCTGGATCTCTCATATCTGCCATCGTTACCTCTATTCCAAATCGTGGTAAATCCTCAGTAAGTAGACCATAGGTTCCCCCATATATATCTGGACTGGCTATAATATGATCTCCGGCCGAAAGGAGGCCCAACAGAGTTGTGGAAATTGCTGCCATGCCACTTGCAAATACTTCGCCATCTTCGGCACCCTCCATTGCAACTAATTTAGCGACTACAGCTTCCGAATTAACACTAGATAATCGAGAGTATAACATTGTATGTTGCGCTCCCGCTGCCCAACCAGCATACCTCTCTTCAGTTAATTTATACGTAGAGGATAAAAACACAGGAGTATTGACTGCATCGCCAATTGGATTTGTGCCTGAATGTACAGATTTAGTTGCAAATCTTGCATCACGCAAGTCTTCTTCCATGATAGCGGATAGGGGTCAAGGCCATCAATTATTGCATAATCAATAACATATTTCAAAGCAATAAATCATCAGCGAGGCATATGGGTTTGCCGGCAGGAGTGTTTAATGATGTAGTTGAAGCGATTGGGGATACTCCTTTGATAAAACTCAATAGAATCACTTCGCATTTAAAAAAATCTGAAATTTGGGTTAAATTAGAGAGGTGTAGCCCAGGTGGCTCAATAAAAGATAGGATAGGTTTGCAAATGGTCTTACAAGCAGAAAAAGAAGGTTTATTGAGAGAAGGTGGAACAATAATTGAAGCTACAAGTGGCAATACTGGAATTGGTCTCGCCATGGTTGCTGCGCAAAGAGGATATAAGTGCATTTTTACAATGCCTGATAAAATGGCACAAGAAAAAATAGACCTGTTACGTGCTATTGGTGCTGAAGTACATATTTGCCCTACTGCTGTTGAAAAGGAAGATCCGAGATCATACTATGAAGTTGCATCTAGACTGGCAAGAGAAATAGAAAATTCTTGGTATCCAGATCAATATTCTAACTTGGCTAATCCTTTAGCACATATGAATAGTACTGGCCCGGAAATATGGAGACAAACTGAAGGTGAATTAACTCACTTTGTTGCAACAATGGGGACAGGTGGAACAATATCGGGATGTGGGAATTCTCTAATAATACAGGCAAAAAATGAAGATAAGCCCGCTCCTCTAATTGTGGGAGTAGATGCTAAAGGATCAATACTAAAGGAGTATTTTGAAAGAGGTACGATTGGCACGCCTCACACATACAAGGTAGAAGGTTTTGGAGAAGATTTTATCCCTCCTGCTACAAATTTTGAAGTGATTGATCAAATAAGAATGGTTGATGATGAAGATTGTTTTAAAATGTGTAGAAAATTAGCAAGAGTAGAAGGTTTATTTTGTGGAGGATCTTGTGGCGGTGCATTAAAGGTTGCAATAGATATAGCAGAGGAGGCGGATAATTTGGATAAAAAGGCTAAGATAGTGGTTATTTTACCAGATTCTGGAAGTCCTTATTTATCAAAGATATACAATGACGATTGGCTTAAAGAGAATGGATTTGATATATCAAAATGGGGCGAGTAAATGGACAAAATTGGAAATTCTACTAGATCAGTTCATGTTTCCGCTGATCCTGATAAAAATACTGGTTCAGTTCAAATGCCTATTTATCAAACATCAACTTATGTGCAGGAAGATTTTGGAATTCATAAAGGATATGAATACGCACGTACACATAACCCTACAAGAGCTCTTGTTGAGTCAGCTATTGCAGAATTGGAATCCCCTGATACGGCAGCATATGGGACATCGTTTGCATCGGGCATGGCAGCAATCAGTACCATTACACAGATGTTAGAAGCAGGAAGTCATATTATAGCAGCTTCTGACCTATATGGAGGTACGGCGCGTTTATTTGATCAAATATTAAATAAATTTGGAGTTGAAACCACATATAGTCGATTGAAAGAAGGTGATGTTGAAAAATGTGCTAAAGAAAATACAAAAATGCTTTGGCTAGAAAGTCCAACCAATCCATTATTAGAAGTTCATGATATTGAAAAATTATCAAATATAGCACATAAAAATGGTTGGGTAGTAGTGGTCGATAATACTTTTGCGAGTCCTATGTTACAACGACCACTGGAGCAAGGTGCAGATATTGTTGTACATTCAACAACGAAATATATTGCAGGACATAGTGATTTAATAGGAGGGTGTGTAGTAACTCGAGATGGGGAATTAGATAAACAGTTAAAATTCCTTCAAAATGCCTTGGGTGCAGTCCCTTCACCGATGGATTGTTTTCTTACCCTAAGAAGCATTAGAACACTAGCAATACGTGTAGAAAGACATTGTGATAATGCAGAAAAACTTGTCGAGAAGCTTTCTCAACATCCTAAAGTAACAAGACTTATTTATCCTGGTTTGAAAACTCATAACGGCCATGATATTGCCAATAAACAAATGCGCAGATATGGTGGGATGATATCAATAGAAGTTGTCGGTGGAGAGCAAGGGGCTAGGAAATTTGCCGCTGCTTCAAAACTTTTTGCAACTGCTGAAAGTCTTGGCGGAGTGGAGAGTTTAATTAATCATCCTTGGTCTATGACGCACGCGGCTATTCCTCAAGAACGAAGAGAAGAGATAGGAATTACTCCTGGATTAGTTCGATTATCGGTCGGAATTGAAGATTTTGAAGATTTATGGAAAGATATTGAAAACGCATTGAAGATAATCTAATTAGGAAAAAAATTCATCAATTTTTTTAGTTATCTGTAAGCATATAGCGACGATATGGCCTATAAAAAGTGCAAAAATAACAGTTCCTAAACCTACAGTTCCTCCAAGATAATATCCTAACAATAATACAATTATCTCGATGCTTGCTCTGACCTTTGCAATAGGGACATTGGTTATTCTTTGGATGCCAGTCATCCATCCATCTCTAGGGCCCGGACCCAAATTAGCGGTCAAATACAAACCACTCCCAATACCAACAAATATTGTGCCAATTAATACCTGTAATATTTGTAAAAAATAAATATCCGGAGTAGGAAGATATGGTAACATTACATCTATTGCTAGAGCGATTAAAATAGCGTTCAAAATTGTTCCTAAGCCCGGCCTTTCTTTTATTGGAATCCATAAAAAAAGAACTATGGCACTTACAAGGAATGTTGTTTGCCCCAATGTCCAATTTATTTGTTCCGAAATACCTTGAGCTAGTACCGTCCAAGGGGCTACTCCCAGTCCTGCAGCTACGATAATTGCATCTCCGGTACCAAAAATCCACAAACCTAGGATTAAAATAACAATTGTACTAATTTTTGGTTTCAATGACATTGGATCTGATGAGCTCCAATTAGTGGATGGGACTTTTTTTGCAGGTTTGAGAAGGTTGTTCCAATCCATTGTATATGCGTGAAGGTATTATTCTTCAACCCATCTTGCATAATCAGTAGTTGTTTCTACTTTCCAACAAATAATTTGTGGTAAATCGTA
>Ga0208277_1000325_pt1 | contig 28640 bp, 15 predicted proteins | sample ETNtaG_5_FD_185782 | JGI IMG/M metagenome (GOLD analysis project Ga0208277, IMG submission 185782) | Marine microbial and viral communities from oxygen minimum zone, Eastern Pacific Ocean - ETNP201406SV205 (SPAdes) (version 2) | ecosystem: Environmental > Aquatic > Marine > Oceanic ...
TACACTCGATGAACGCATCAACTTACGAACTTCTCACCTCTGACCCATTCATCCGTTATTATTTCCTATGCGATCATCAACCAACTGCATCCGCTACTGGACAAATCGTGAACCACAAAGGGCAAGACTCATTTCAGTCGCGACCTATGAGCAAGCGATCCAAACAGTAAGCGATTTTATCTCACTCGGATGGCGTGCCGAACTTGCCCCGCCCCACATCAGATAAGCAGTCAGGCAGTGCCGCCCCCCGTGGGCGGTTCGCCCCCTGCCCGTAGCTTAGGTTCCCTAACGAGTCTAACCTACAAAGTCTTGCATCAGCGAGCGTGAAACAAAATAAAAAATTTTTCTAAATATTCTCCCAGACCCCTTCAAGTAAATGCCCAAAGCACCACCCCCGAAACCCTCAGAGCCAGTAAAGGCAATCAACGGTATCTCAGTATTCCTGCTAAGGGGTGCCCTTGGAGACCATTATATGCAAGATTGGTCAGAGGAGCACGTCAGAGAATGGGAAGAATATAAAGAAACTGCAAAGGAATTATGACACTATTCCCCCCTTGACTCTGTCAGGGAACTCTGATATAATACATAGTAAGACCTCCCTCCAAACGCCATGATCTCACTAGACGAGAAGTACCACAACTATCTCACAGAAAAGAAAACGTTGAATATCGACGGTATCAAAGAACGTCTAACAGGATATGGATTTAACTGTGATGGATCAGGCATAACTGGGTATTATGTCAACACCGAGAATTGGAGATTAAACTATGACTTACAAGAAAAGTTTATAGATAAGGTATGTTTCAATAAAGCAAAAGCAAATGTCTGACACTCCTAGTAATGAGGAACTTCTCAGTAGAATCACAGCACTCGAAGATAAAGTCTCGAAAAGTCTTCTAATGATGAAGAGGACACCTACATCTGGGTATGAGAAACTCGTCGATGTTGTGTGCGATCATGAGAAGCAAATTAGAAATATTAATCAAGAGATTGAACAAGGTCCAACTTCTGAAGCATGGACACCATCTGGAATACACTTTGAGGAACCTGCACCTGCCCCTAGAGCACCTTTAAATGAAGGACAGTAAGTACTTAGAGGAAAAGATAGAGACTGCTAAGGGCAGGATCTCTGAGATTGAACTACTCATTAGAGAGTGGGAGAAATCTTTAGAGGTTAAAAAATCGCGTAGTTAGTCTCAAAATTAGCGTCCAAAACCGCGAAGGGTCGCTAAATATGATTTAATGTATGGAGGAGAAATGGACGAACTGGAAGGCGAATTTATCATTAAGGAAAACGGTGAACTCATAACTTATACTAGGGTTAGGGATCTACCTGATGATTTCGATCATCTAATTAAGTTCAAGGTAAATGAACCGCCTGGACCTCATACTGAAGAGCAGCATAACGAAATGAGTAAGTATGCTGACTACCTGCAACAATTAATGACTAGAGAGAGGAAGTAATGGCCTACGATCAGAAAGGGCAAAATGATGATTGGTTTCCAATGCCACCATTGCATACACCCCATCCACACGATTCAATGCCCGTTGCAACTAACAAAGAACCAATTGACACTGCTCCATCAGAGTGCCAACCACCAGGAGTAGACGAAGAAGAAGATATAACTATTCATGAGAAGATGTACAGGATTGCTACTGCTAAGTACAATCCTTTTGCAGTAGGTGGATCAGAAAGTATTCACGATTTCCAAGGAGGTAGCGAACAATGCCAGCAGTAACTAGAATAGGCGATGCAGACGTATCACATTGTAGTGGTATGACCAGAGCAGAGGGATCTCCTAATGTCTTCTGTAATACCATACCCATCTCTCGTCAAGGAGACGTTAATACATCACATCTACTACCAGCACCTATATGTCCTTCCCATGCAGTAGCAATTACAACAGGAAGTACAACCGTATTTGTAAATGGCAAAGGATGTGGTAGAATAGGGGATGCAACATGTACTAGTGTTGCAGAAGGTTCACCCAACGTATTCGCAGGTGGTTAATTATGGCAAAAACAAAAGCAGGTGGCTTTGGTACACAAGTCGTTGTACCAGCAGTACCTAAGAAGACCCGTCAAGGGCACTCGATGCATACAAAGCATTCAGCAACCTCACGTAACAAGGCAAAGAAGAGGTATAGGGGACAGGGCAGATAATGCACGATTTCATCTGGGAAGGTGAGATTGATATAGGTATATGTGACGATGTAGTAGAGTTCTATGACACATGTACCTACTTACCAAAAATAGAATATAACGGATTGCATTCTCAGAGACACCTTCAGGCAACAGGTAAGGAATCTACAGATATGCACTGTCATACCATGCTTGCTAAGAATGAAAAAGTTCTTGACACGTATATGCGGAGTTTGATGGATTGTCTAAAAGATTATTATCGTACATATCCACAAGCAGGTGAACTTGATTGTCATGTGTCTCCGATGTTTAACATACAGAGATATAAACCCAATCAGGGTTATAGCACATGGCATTATGAAAGAGGTATGCAGAGAATAAATAGAGAGCGATTTCTAGTATGGATGACGTACCTTTCCGATAATCCTGACGGTGGAACTGAATGGAAGTATCAGGATAAGTACATCCCTGCCAAGAAGGGTGCCACTGTGATATGGCCAGCCGAATGGACACATACTCACAGAGGAGTTATTGACAAGAAATTAGAAAAGACCATCATTACTGGATGGTATGAATTAGAAGGAGGATTTTCGATATAATGTATCAAGCATTACCTAAGTGTATACACGTAAAAGATAGCCCTGTCGCAGGACAGGGTTTGTTTGCTTTAAGCGATATACCCGATGACGTGTACCTCGGTATATCACATGTTGTAGTAGATGATGACATTATGAGAACACCTCTAGGAGGGTTCGTTAATCATAGTGAAGATCCTAACTGCATCAAAGTATTTGAAGAAGAAGAGTGGGGTAAGATATACCATATGAGAACTATTAGAGAGATTAAGAAGGGTGAAGAGTTGTTTCTGAAGTACACTTTCTATCAAGTCTGAATAACAGGTATAAATATAAAGAAGGTTAATTCCGTAAAGGATGGCTATTACATCGAAGTCATTTCGTGACTTCTCTTTAACTTTTGAAAAGAATGCAGTGACAAACGATGTTTTGTCCCTGACTAATGAGTCAGCTATTAAGGCTGCAGTGAAAAATATTGTTTTATATAATTTCTATGAGAAGCCATTTGATCCTTTCTTTGGTGGTAATATTTCAGGTCTATTATTTGAAAATGCTAGTCCTGAAATTGAGAGTGAACTAACTGACCGTCTTGTAGATGCAATTAACTTGCATGAACCAAGGGTTGCAGTTATAGATGTACGTACCGAGTGGGAAGAGAATCGTAACCAATTGGATGTCTCTATTGAATATGTGATATTAGGAATACCTCCAATACAAGATTCAGTAGATATAGCATTGAAACCATAATGGCATTTAATACCGTCAATGCTCTTGAGTTCAACGAAATCAAGGCACAAATTAAAAATTATCTAAAAGCACAATCAGAGTTTAGTGATTATGACTTTGAAGGGTCGTCATTGACCGTACTGATTGATACTTTAGCATATAATACCTATTACACTAGTGTAAATGCGAACCTTGCCGTCAATGAAGGGTTCCTAGAGACTGCTGTATTGCGCGAGAACGTCGTTAAATTGGCAAGAATGCTTGGTTACACACCTCGCTCTGCACGTTCTGCTCAAGCAACTGTTACTATTGCAGTTCAAACTAACGTTACAACTAATGCACAGGGTGTAATTACAAAAGGATATCCACAAACTGTTACACTTTCACAAGGATTAGTACTGAATTTCACAGGATTGGATAATAATAACTTTGTTTTCTCAATTCCATCTGATGTTACAGTATCTGTAGACAGTACAACAGGTATTGCAAAATTCTCAAAACTTATAGTTTATGAAGGTGTTTACTTAACAGACACTTTTGTACGTAATACTACTGAAAGACAACGTTTCATTCTAACAAATGAATCTGTAGATACGTCTTCAATGAAGATTGAAGTTACTTCTGGTACTGTTGTAGAGCGTTATCTACAAGCAACAGACATTACTAAGATAGATTCTACTTCTAAGGTGTATTTCCTAGAAGAATCTGAGTATGGAAGACCCGAAATTATGTTCGGTGACGGTACATTAGGTCAAGACTTATCAAATGGTGATGTAGTTGCTGTAACTTATACCACTTCCAGTGGAACTGGAGCTAATGGATTGCTCGCTTTCACTAATATTGGAACATTTTTAGATGATACAGCAAATTCTTTAACTTCTGGGATCACTGTTACACTAGATGCACGTCCTGAAGGTGGTGCTTCAGCGGAAACTAAGGAAGGAATCAAGTTTTCTGCGCCTAAATTCTACTCTGCATTTGGTAGAGCAGTTTCAACGCAGGATTATGAGGCAATTGTTCCTCAAATTTACCCTAACGTTGCTTCAATTGCGTGTTATGGTGGTGAAGAAGCGTCTCCACCTCAATATGGTAAGGTATTTTTAGCAATCAAACCGAAAAATGCGGATAAATTATCTCTTTCTGAGAAAAATGTCCTTTTAAAGAAACTTAGAGAGTATTCTGTTGCTGCGATTCAGCCTTCAATCATTGATCCATCGATATTATACATCGATTTGAACAGTTTTGTGTATTTTAACCCTAATATTACACGTAAAGATGAAGCACAAGTTAAGAATGCAGTCATTGCAACCCTAACTGCGCTTAATACAGGAGCTGAGTACAACAAATTTGGTGGAAAATTCAAATTCTCCAAACTTCAGAGCATAATTGATGGTGCAGACGGAGCAGTTACTTCTAATATCACTCGTCTCAAGATGAGAAAGAACGTTTTAGTTGATTTGAACGCTCGTGTCAACTATAAAATCTGTTATGGTAACAGAATCAACCAAGGAACCTCGACAGAACCTACAGTTTCCTCTTCAGGATTTAAGATTTCTGGTGATGTAGTTAATACTTACTTCATCAATGATGATGGAGCAGGTAAATTAAGACTTTATTACATAAAGGACACAGGTGCATTTGAATATAGTACTGCTGACGTAGGTACTGTTGACTACACAATGGGTGAAATTGTTATTAATGACTTGATTATTTCATCTACAACAATATCAGGTAGCATTCTTCAACTATCCGCAGTTCCAGAATCGAATGACCTAGTTTCTTTACGAGAAACCTATTTGACATTAGGTATAGATAATACGACAGTTAGTGTTGTGGAAGACACTATCAGTAGCGGTTCAAACCTATCTGGTACGGGAGTTGTACCAGAGTCCAGCTATAATTAAAAAAACGCATGGCTCAATCGAATTCATCCTGGAAAGTCGGGTCGTGGACTACTCCGACTACGACAGTTACAACGACACCTGTACCGTCGGAGGTCAGTCCTGAATCTAGATCGCAGTTATCTGATAGTGTTACTGGTCAATTTGCCAGTTTTATACAGGATAGCTATCCTACGTTCATAGAATTCGTTAAGGCTTATTATAAATCACAGGAATTAAAGGGATATTGCTTAGATATAATCAATAATTGGGCAGATTATTACAATCTTGATAATTATGGTGAATTAGTTACCGAAACAACAACAATTTCAACAGTAACTAGCTCTTCTACTACTGTTGACGTTACTTCAACTCGTGATTTCCCTGATGAGGGACTACTTTTAATAGATGATGAGATAATTTACTACCAATCTAAGGGTGCAACCCTTTTTAATGGATGTGCAAGAGGTTTTGATGCTACAACAGCACTTGGACAGGTAGGTGAGTACGTTTTTTCTAACACAGAGCCTGCAGAACACGTTCTTGGCAGTACAGTTGTCAATTTAAACAACCTTTTCCCACTTTTCATGTTGGGACAGTTCAAAGAACTGCTTTTATCAACATATCCGAAGAATTTTTACGCTGGAGTTACTGAATCTACCGTAATTAAGCGAATTAAGGACTTTTATGCCTCTAAAGGGTCTACTAGGTCTTTCCAATTCGTTTTAAGAACATTATTTGGAGTAGATTCCGAAGTTTCTTATCCAAGAGACAGAATATTCAAGCCATCTGATGCATATTACACTTCTAGGGAAGTAATTCGTTGTGTTGCTGTTACTGGAGACCCATCTGCACTTGTAGGGCAGGTTTTATACCAAGAAGCAGATACAACTGATTCAAATATTGCCGCTGCACGTATATACGTTAAAGGTGTTGTTGAAGTCTTTACTCAAACTGGTTCAATTTTTGAAATTGATGTAGATACCAATAATTCACTTGGAAATTTCGTAACTCCTTATAAAACAACTCTTGCTGATGATTTAGCTGGTGCATTAACAGATACTACCATTACTGTTGATTCTACACTAGGTTGGCCAGAGACAAATGGACGTATTAGGATTGAAGATGAGATTATTACATATACTGACAAAACAGTTAACCAATTCTTAGGTTGTAATCGTGCTAGAGAGAATAGTCTCAATGTAGCACATGATGCAGGGCAAGAAGTCTTTGCAGCATACAAGATTTATGGTACAAGTAATGTAGATGGGTCTGAAATCCAATTAAAGGTATATGGTGGAACTAGAGGTGTTACACTAGCATCTGGTGGTAAGTACTACCTTCCAGACAGTAAGGTTACAACCCCTCTAGCACCTGGTTTCGATAGTCTTGACCCAATATGGGATAGTTTCTTATACAACGTCAGAAGGGCACTCAGAGGCATCACAGCAACCCTAGGAGCACCTGATCCTGGTACTGGTGCTGTAAGGGTAACTGTCACAACAAAAGAGAAGCATAAGTTAAGAAGAGATGATAAGATTAGAATCCTCAATGCTGCTGAAGATATCTACAACAATGAGCATGATGTAGTTGGTATTGTTGATGAATACATTTTTGAATTCCTTCTTCCTAGTGCTCCTGCTGCTGGAATAACATCAACTGCTGGTAATGAATTTTACATTGCTAGAGAGTTTGCATTTGGTACTAGTGTATATCCATCTATTAATTTATTAATTTCAAAGTATCATGCAGATACTACTAATGTCTATAAGTCATCTACAGATGCAGTAGTCGCTAGTACAGGTATACCATCCCATAAAGTTGGTCCATTTGCTTCAGCGGATTTAGATCCTGGAAATCAAAGGTATCTTAAGAGAATACCACTAACGACATCAACTAAGAGTACAAAGACGGCTACTCCTATAGGTCAGGTCGGTATTGCTGCAAATGGTGTTCCTTTATTCTCATATAAGGGAAGTGCTACTAAAAAGTATGGTGGATTGAAATCAATCACCAAAAATAGTGGTGGAGATGGATATGATATTCAAAACCCACCTACAGTTGAATTTGAACCAGATTATAAACTTGCATTCACTTATGCTAGTGGTATAATTGTCAAGCATAATGGAAATAGATATCAGTCCATAAATGCAGGTACAAGTTCTTCCTCAGTCTATCCTACGCATACAATTGGGGATGCAACTATAGGAACAGTTGAATGGACATACCTAGGAACTGCTGCAGCTGCAACTGCGGAAGTGGATGGTAGAGTTATTGCAATTAACGTTGTAACTAGCGGTGCTTCATATACAAGTGAACCAAGTGTCTCTATTAGTGGAGGTGGAGCACCTAGTAGCACACAGGCAACTGCTGTTGCACAGATTACTGATGGTAGGGTTACTGGAATAACAGTTACTGGATCTGGAAGTGGATATACACAAGCTGCTGGATTACCAACGATTACAATTACTGGTGGAGGGGGCGCAGGAGCGACTGCAACTGCTGTTGTACGTGGACCTCTTAAGGATATAACAATCTCTGATACAGGAAGTCAATATACTTACGAACCAACGATTAAGTTGATCTCTGGTAGTGGTGCTGTTGGATATCCATCCATTTTGAATGGAAGAATTGAAAGTGCTATTGTAACCTTCGGTGGTAGTGGATATTATGGAGCTCCAGACGTTGTTATCACTGGAGATGGAGTTGGTGCTACTGCATATGCTCAAGTAGACCTATCTCAGAACATTGTTACTGGTATTGTTATAACAAACAAGGGAATTGGATACAGTGTTGGTAATACAAGCATTGATATCGTATATCCTGGAACTGGTGCATCATTTACAACCAAATTAACAGAATTAACTTATAATGAATCAGCAACTGCTACAGAAGTTGGTCAACCAACCTTCAATGCAAGGAAAGTAACTGATGCTGCTGGTGGAGCAGTTATGGAAGGAGAGAATAGTGGAATATATGGTGGAGAGTATGGATATTTGTATAACCCCACTAATCTTAGGTATTACTTAGCTGATAATATCGAACCTGACGCAGATCCACTGAATCCACCATGGAAAGAGTTGACTGCTACTAAGCACTCACCTATTCTTGGGTGGGCTTATGATGGACACCCCATATATGGACCTTATGGGTTTGAAGATCCCGAAAACCAGCAACCATATAATTCATACAAGCAACCAGGAACAAGCTATAGATTGAAGACGACTAGGGATGCTCTTCTAAGCGGTCTAAGCGATCCTCTAGGCACCTTTATTGAAGATTATGAATATGTAGAGGGATTAGGTGGTTTAGACCAATATAATGGCAGATATTGTGTAACTCCAGAATTCCCAGGTGGAGTTTATGCATATTTCTGTACAATTGATGGAATCAGCGGAAATCCAAAATTCCCTTACTTTGTAGGACCAAATTTCTATTCAGAAGCGAGTGAAGTCAACTGGGATGGAAATGGTCTGCAGAAAAACTTTACTGAGGATGCTACACGTTATAGAGCACCATATATCGGTACTGATAACATTACTACGAAGAGAAAACAGCTTGATAACAAAATTGACTTCGTATTAGCACTAGAAGACACTACAACTCTTATTACACTTGAAACTGGAGAGGTTCTTCAATATGTTGAGGATGGTATTGGATATTTCAGTTATTATCCAGTAATTCGTGGTGGAACAGCAGAATCACTAACAGTTAGCTCCACTAACCAATATTCATCTGCTGGAATTGATCAATATCTTGTAGAAGGTGGTGGAACTGGATATCAGGTCAATGATAGGTTAATATTTGATAATACTACTGCTGGTGGAGATGGAATTAGTGCAACTGTATCTTCAGTTGTAGGTAGTGACGTTTCAAGTCTTAATTTTGCTGTAGATGACGATGATGTCGTCACTGCAACACTTACATCCGCATCTAAGCATTATTTGGTCGGTGGTGATCAACTTACTATTGCAATTAGTGATAATTCCTATACAAGGACACTTAAATCTAAAATTATAAGTTCAAAGTACCATTTTGAGTATTTTGATCTTGTAAGCATGAAATTGATTGCTGGATGGGCAAATAGTACTGCATATGCCAAGAATGATCTTGTTTATGTTGCAGATAGAGTTTATAAGGCAGCTGCCGCTGGTACATCTGATTCTGGTGCAGGAAATGCTCCTACTCACTTATCAGGAACAGTATCTGATGGTAATTTGTCTTGGACTTATGTAAGAACTCGTACAGACGGTAATTTAGTTCAAGGTGGGTGGTCATCCATTACTGGTGGATCTGGATATGCAAATGGAACTTATAATGACGTTCCATTGACTACTAATAATAGTGGTAGAGATGGAAAGGCAACTATAGTCGTTGCTGGTGGTGCAATCACTACAGTTACAATTACATCCTTTGGTACTGCATATAATGTTGGTGATACCATTTCTGCTACTGATCAGAACCTAGGTAACGGTGGAGGGTCTAGTTTCAGTATTACATTAACTGAGACTCTAAGAGAATCTGTATGTCATACAAATCTTGCTCATCAGGTTGCAATAGGCGATACTGTTAATATTTCAGGAGTTTCTCCTTCTGCATACAATAAAACTGATTATGAAGTAATCAGAACGGAAACTCTTCGTAGATTTACCGTAAAACGCAATCATGGAGCTACAGCTGCCGCTACAGTCACTTCTGCTGATGTTTATATCCAAGAACCTAAGTTAGAGTTGATTAATGGGCATTCTTATGTTTTTGACACTTCAGATTCAAGTAATGATGGAAAAACACTTGCATTTACGTTAGATCCTTCAAATACCGATATTTTCACTTATAAGAACGTTGTTGAAGAATTAACCAACGCACAAACAGGTCAGCAGACATCTATTACTATAAAGATGGTAGATCTTCCTGGTATCTTCTATTATTTCGATATTCAAGGAAATATCGCTGGTAGTTACCTTACAGTGATGAATGAGCCTTTATCAGGTACAAATCTTGTAGTAACTCCTACTGATCTTAATTTCACTTATATTTGTTCAAAGGAACCTGAAAGTGGATATACTTCTGGCATTACATACAACACAACTTCAATATATCCAGAAGGCGGTATTGGAACCATTTCTATTGGTGATAGTGGAAGAAACTATAAGTCACTTCCAAAACTAACTGGATCAAGTAGATCTGGATCTGGTGCTACTGCAATTGCAACTATCTCTGGATCTTTATCTGGTGTTACTATTGATGCCATGGGATCTGGTTATAATCCAGCATCTCTTCCTACTGGTGTTGTATCATTACCTGATTTCATAGATTTAACTCTAACTGAAGTATTGGGAAGTGGTTCTTTCGTTAAAGATGAAGTTATCATATCTGAGCAGGTTTTGGGCAATCAAACTGCTAGAGGTAAAGTTATTAGTTGGGATCCCTTAACTTCTGTATTGAGGATTCAACCTCTTCATAATTCCAGAAGTGGTGCCGCAAATAAAGGATATATCATGTGGACTACCTATGCAGCTAATAATGCTAGGGGTAAAGTTTATAGTTCGGATGCTGAAGGTAAAATCACAACAGTTGATGGAGTTCATGCTGCTGTAACATGTAGTGTACCTAGTTCTGGTCCCAATGTAGGTAAATTGGAAATCGTTAATATTATTGCAGGTGGGTCTAATTATAGATCTGCCCCAACTCTTATTCTTGATGATCCTGCGTTTGGTCTAGTAAACACAGTATCACTTACTACACAGTCTAGTACAAATTATACAACTAACACATATACTAATGTTGCTCAAAAGAGTGTTGCTCCTACTGGAGGAACAGATGTTAAATTTACAGTAGTTGTTAATGGTGCAGGAACTATTGAATCTGTTGCTGTTACTGATGGTGGTAGTACATATGGACTAGGTGATGTTATCACCATTTCTGGTGCATCTATGGGAGGTACAGATACTACTCATGATGCTACTGTGACAATTACTAAACTGACACACCTTGATCCAGCAGTCACAACATGTATCTTAAACGCATCTATTGATACTATTACAGTTACCAATACTGGATCTGGTTATCTATCAGCACCTGACGTTCTTGTTAGTGGTGGTAGTGGAATTAATGCCAAATTCAATTCAAGTATAGTAAATGAAGGTGTTACTGCTATTAATATTGAAAATGGAGGAACATTATACCAAAATGCTCCTGTAGTTAATATTACACAGAAAACAGGAAAAGGTGCTTCAGTATTATTGAAATCTTCCGATTTAGGTAAGATATTAAAGATTGGTGGAGATAATATTACATTTAACTATAGTCATGATAGAACTCTAAAACCAGAGTTAAATACAACTTATAATTTACAATTAACAAGAACTCAAGTTATTGATTATCTTGATGTTACAAATGGTGGTTCAAACTTTGTTTCAATACCTGAAATTGTTCTTGTTGGTGGAAGTGGTTCACTTTATCAATTAGAAGCAATTGTTCAGAATGAAGTTATTCAATCTGTAGAAGTTAGAAGTGGGGGTAGAGGATTCTTATCTGCTCCTACAGTCCAAGCAAAAGTAACTCATAATTGGGTTGGATTAGTATCTAATAGTACTTTAAACTTCCCATACGATACAAAGATCCCAACAGGTACTGCAGTAACTCTAAATGAAGTAGTTGGTACATTCCCAGCTCCATTAGCAATTAATACAACTTATTATGTTGTTGCTGCTAATGGTACTAATGGATTAGCAAATAACCAAGTTAAATTAGCAACATCAGAAGCAAATGCAATTGCTAATACTCCAACAACAATTGTGTTTACATCTGCTCCAGTTGGAGATGCTAATGGATTAACAACCTTTACTTTATCTACTACAGATCTTGGGGATACTATTACTGCATATATGAAACCTGCAACTTTCTTAGTTGGAGAAAGAGTTTATCAAGGTGCATCTACAGCATCATATACTGCATATGGTTATGTTAGGAATTGGGATCCTGCAGGTCGTGTTGTTAGTATAGAAATCCAAGAAGGTGAATTTAAAGTTGGTGAACCTGTATTTGGTGAAGAATCTTCATCATTTGGTCAAATTCATGCATTTGAAAGAGCTAGTGCTGTATTTGAAGTTTCTCCAATTAGTGTATCTTCCTCAAAATGGGAACGTACTACTGGGTTCTTAGATATTAATGAACAGAGATTATATGATAGTAATAGGTTCCAAGAATTCTCATATGAGATATCATCACCTATTAATATTTCAGATTGGAAGAATCCTCTTAAGTTTGCTGCTCACCCTGCAGGATTTAAAGTTGTTGGTACTCAAGTTTTATTAGAGTCTGCTGCTAAAGTCTATAGAGCTAAACCCTACGTTAATTTAAGTACTACTAGTACAACAGACTGGTGGGTCTCTGGTTCTAATAGTCTTAATAGTACCTTTAATGGTCTTACTTACGTAACACCAAAACCATCTGCTAAGAATACTGGTAAGATGGCAACTATTAATAACTTTGCCCTTGGTAAACCAGATTATACAGCATCTGTTCCTACTGAAGTTCAAATATTTGGTAGACAGTTAGTAGATGTTCAAAAGATCTTATCTTGTATATCATATAAGGTTGATGATATAACAACTAGAGATATTAGTTTTGATGGAACATCTTCTGGTGTAGTTGATCTATCTAATAATAGAATTACATTAACAGCACATGGATTAGTTGAGAATCAAACTGTTACCTTTACAGGTGATATTGGTGGATTGACAACAGGAACCGTATATTATGTTGATGTTGTTGATGCAAATACAATATCCTTAAAACCTTCTCTTGGAGGTAGTACATCTGTACTATCCTCACTTTCTACTGTTACCTGTAAAATTACAGTAGGGATTGATGGAGTTAATACTCAATTTACAACAAGGGTTGATAATAAGACAATTACTACTGAAATTGGTAAGACTTCAGTTAAATCTCAGTTCTTAGTTGTAATTGATGGTATTGTTCAGAATCCAAATAATTATAGTTTTGCTAGTGATGTTATAACATTCTCAACTGCACCTAAATCAGGTTCTAGTGCTTTGATCATGTATTATGATCGTTCATCATATACTTCTAGTTTCCAATTAGATCAGATTGGAGATGAGTTAAAGACCTTAGATACTGGTATGTCTGGTAGTGCTGCTCACACTTATGTTGGTGGTACAGTATCCAATGCAGTAACAGTTGTTAGTGATAGTAATACTCAGAAGAATGTAACAAATGCTGCTTATACTCCTGCTACTGGACTCTTAGAATTAACTATTGGGTCTCATAGTTATACGACTAGTGATACTATTCAAATTGCTAATGAATCCCTTAAGTTTACTTGTGCTGCTGATAATCATGCAAGTACACATGCTTACCCTAGACCATCTGATGAAGCATATGGTGAAACATTAACAATTTCAGCAGAAACTGCTACTACTATCACTGTACAGGTAAATACCAACTTAAGTCCACTTAGAAACACTCCTGATGGATTAACTGCTGGTACAGGGTATGCAGACGGAACATATCTTGATATTCCACTGTTCAATAAGATTGGAACAGGTGTAGGTGCTACTGGTGACATAATAGTTGTTGATGGTAAGGTTAAGAATGTAGTATTAGGTAATCCAGGTAACGGATATACAAATGATGATATCTTAGGAATTAGCCCAATTGGCAAACCATTAACTAACAGTTATGTTCCTAGTGCTGCAGCATATACTCCTAGTACAGGTGTACTAGAGTTAACAGTAGGATCACATACTTTAACTGCTCCTACAACTACAACTGTGACAGATGCTGCATATAATCCTACTACAGGTATTATGACAGTTACTGTAGTGGCACATGGATTAAAGGCAGGTGATCAAGTCAAGTTTGCTGATAGTTCACTTAAGTTGAGTTGTGCATTCGGTGGTGCTTCGGGTGCTGCTGCACAAAAGGATTATCCACGTAATACTGACTATGCTAGTGATAGATGGTTAGAAGTATCGAATATAACAACTAATACATTTGATGTAACTGTACTGGATACTATTCCTTCTACAAACACAGATGCCCATTCATTCGTATCTGCTGTATCTGGTGGTTTAAGTATTGCTACATCTACAGTTAAGTTCTCAAATAACTCAATAAACTTCACTTGCACTCATGGTGGTGGTGTTCATTCATATCCTCGTTCTACAGATCCTATCTCTGGTAAGAATGTTCCAGTTGACGCTATATCTTCTACTACATTTACTGTTAATGCATTAAATGGTACAGCTGCTACAAATACTACTACACATACATTTGATTCATTAGCAACCTACCAGTACCAACCAACATATTGTGATTATGATGCTACTACTGGTGTAATGAAGGTTTGGGCTAGTGCTCATGGACTTACTAATGGTGACTTTGTTCAGTTCGCTACTGGTGGGTTATCATTTAAGTGTTCTCGTGATGCATATGCTACTACTCATACATATCCAAGATCAACTGACCCTGCTGCAGGTAATTGGCTCAATGTATTTGAAGTATCAACAAACACATTTAAAGTTAATATTGGACAGACAGCAGAAAAAGCATTTACTCCAACTTCAGCTACATTTACCGCAACTACAGGTGCATTAACGCTGACTTCTGAGAACCATGGATTGACTGCTGCTACATCTCATACTGCAACTGGTGCAACATTTAATACAACCACTGGTATTGTTACAATAACTGTTGTTGGACATGGATTCAGAGCAGGAGATAAGGTAAAACTTAAGGATGGTGCTATAACCATGAGTTGTACTCACGGTGGTGGCGGTAATGGTGCTTACCCACGTTCAACAGATCCAATTAGCGGTAAGTGGATTACAATCAGAGCAGTATCTACAGATACATTTGATATTCAATGTTTGAATGATACTCCTTGTAGTAATACTACTACCCATACATGGGTATCTGGATTGGCAGATGGTATTCTTTATGCAACTAGCTTTGTCAGCATTGATGACGACGCATTGACATTTACATGTGATATGGATGATGACTTTAGTAGGCATTCATACCCAGCTCCTGGTGATCCATCTTCCAAGGAAGTTCTTGGAGTTGAAACAGTTACTGCAGATACATTTACTGTTGATGTTGGTTCATCACCTCAAGTTGCATTTACACCAACTGCAGCAACCTATACTGCAACAACTGGAGATCTTCAGTTAACTATTGGATCTCATAGTCTTGAAGTTGGAAATAGTATCAATATCGATGTTAACTCCTTGATGTTCAGATGTCATATGGAGAACGATGGTACTCTTGCTAGTGGAAACTTAACTAGCTTAGGTGCTAGTATTCATAACTATCCAAGACCAACAGATCCTGCTGCTAAAACTAATCAATATATTACTGCTACAACTGGTACAACAATTACAGTTAATGTTGGACCATCACCTACTGTAAACTATCAACCAACAGGTGCTGCTCTCAATCTTGCCAATGGAGATCTTGATCTAACCGTTGGTGGACATAAGTTCCGTGGATATGACACATATACTCCAACTGATGTTGCTTATGATCCTGCTACAGGTATAGCAACACTAACAATCAAAGGTCATACATTATCTAAGGGTGACTTTGTTCAGATTGCTAAGGAATCATTAACATTTACATGTACTGCTGGTGCTGGAAACCATAGTTATCCAAGAACTACTGATCCTGCATATAGATCATGGTTACAAGTACTTTCTGTAACAAATGATACAATACTATTGAATTTCTACGTTGCAACGGGTGCAACAGGTCAAGCACATACATTTGTTTCTGCTTCTGATAATTGTATTCAGAGATTAGGCGATACTATTAAGTTAACAGACAGTAGTATCGTAATGAGTTGTGATAATGGTGGTGTTAGTAACCAGTCTTATCCTAGGACTGATACAGTCTCATATACTCCAACAGATGCTACGTATGATACTGCCACAGGTGTTATTGAAATAACTCATGGTGGTGGTGCAGGTGCCTTTGTGAATGGTGATCAGGTTAGATTTGATGATAGTGCCTTAGTGTTCACTTGTACCCACGGTGGAGGCACACATGCGTATCCTAGAAACAGTGACCCTGCTAGTGGTAGATGGTTAACTATATGGGATGCTGATAGTACAACCTTTAAGGTTCAGGTATTAGATTCTATTCCTTCTACTAACGTAACTGCTCATTCATTCCAGTCTGCTGTATCAAACAGCATGAAGAAAAAGAAAGATTGGGCATGGGATAGACCAATTCCAATTAAGAGTGTTGCATATGCATCTCACGCTGTATCAAATGCTACATATGTACCTAGTACAGGTGTACTAACAGCAACAGTTGCTGCACATGGATTCTCCAATGGTGATTATGTTAAAGTTAATCAGAAATCATTGAAGTTTACATGTAATAAGGATAGTAATACATTAGTTAAGAGTTATCCAACTTTAGAAGATCCTAATTATGATGAATGGTTGTTAGTTTCTAATGTAACTACAGATACCTTTGATATTAATGTTGGTGCTGCTGGTCCTAACGGACAACATACACATACATTTGTACCAGAAGGTAAGTTAACACCTACTGCTGCTGCATACGATCCAACCACAGGTGTATTCACTATAACTATTAATGATCATGGATTTGTTGCTGGTGAAGAAATTAAGATTGATGATGGTGCCTTTAGATTCACATGTAATGAGGACTTCCATACTTCTAACCATGATTATCCTCGTGCTACTGACCCAATTAGCGGTCAGTGGGTTAAGATCTATAATGTCACAACCAACACTTTCGATATACAGGTTCTAAACAGTGTACCGTCAACTAATACAACAGATCATACGTTTATCTCCGCAGTTAGTAACTCTATTACTCGCGCTGCCATCAAGAAGCAAACTGGCGTTATCACGATTAATACTAACAATAGGGATGCTGCTATTACTCACCAGTACGCTCATAGTTTTGTATCAGCAGGTGCTACAACCGTCATAGCAGGTGGCAACTATACTCACACCTTTATTCAGGCAACTACTGATGCTATTAAGTCAGGTGGTAACCACACACATACGTTCATTAATGCTAAACCTGGGTCTGTTAAGACTAGTTTTGCACATGAGTTTGTAAGTGCCAGTGCAAATAGTGTCACAAGGTCTCTTGTACGATCTGGTGGTTTTGAATATGACAGACTTGCAGATGCTGGTAGATTAATACGCGATAACTTAGAATTTATTGCAACTACTGCTTATGGAAGAATGATGGCTACTAATAGCACATTCGTTGTTCCTAACTTCTTCAAGTGTATTCGTGATACTAAGTTAATTACTGAAGCTATTGCTAATAATATTGAGTTTGGTGGTAATGATGCTACCTATGATGCAGCGAAATACTATGTTGGTACAGTTCACTTACAGGGTGAAGAAGATCAAACTGTATTAGTATTCAATCATGCTAGAGATATTGCTCGCGAGGTAATGCGTAACATCTTAGTTACAACGAACTCATATACCGAAGGAGCACAGTTTAGAGATTTAACTATCACTAATGATAGTGGTAATACAACTTATGATACTAATGATTGTACTGACGTTGCATCTGCAATTACTACTTTAACTGCAATTGTTACTCAAGCGGTTGGAACCACTTCTGGTGGAGCAGGTAATTTGACTGGAATTACTAGAACTGCTTCTGAATCACCTGAATTCCAAGTTGAGGTTGGTACAGTAGCATTTGATGGAACTGATAAGAAATTTAATGCTAAAGTTGCTGGTAGTAACTATGCATTACCTGCATCTGATAACTTCCTAATATTCTTGAATAGTATTCTACAGGTTAAGGGTAGTACTGCTGCATACACATATACTGGAAGTGAAATAACTTTCACTGAAGCACCTACCAGTGGAATGGACTTCTACGGTTTCTACTTTGGTAAATTGACAATCCTTGATACACTTGCACCTTTCTTTGATAATGCTAAGAAGACCTTCACTATGAAGTTGCAGAATGAACCATTCTCCTTACAGAGTGATAACACTGCTGTTGAAGCTTCCAATAACTTAATGATCTTCCTTAATGGTGTATTCCAGGAACCTGGAGTTGCATATGCCTTGAATGGATCGATTATTGAATTCTTTGAAGCTCCAAGAGCAGGATCAACATGTGATCTATACATCTATACTGGATCTGCAGAAGATGTATTTACTTCTAATACTTTCAACTCTCTTGATCCTAATGATAGAGTTATGGTTGTGAGTGAAGGGCAAGATCGTTTACTTGCAACAGTATCAAGTGCAACTTCAATTGATACTTATGAATATACTGGACTTAGACCAAGTGTAGCTACCTTTGAATGTACCATTAGTAATGGAAGTGTTAATAGTGTTAGCATTTTAGATCAAGGTAGTAATTATGAAGTTCCACCAATACTTTACTTCCAAGGAGGTGGTGGAACAGGTGCTATGGCAGAAACCACTATTGAATCAGGAAGTGGTAAAGTTTTATCTATCACTAACTTAAAAGGTGGTGCTGGATATATAACTGCTCCAACTGTATTTGCTGTACATCCCGTACATGTAGAGAGAAAGTCAAGAAACAGAATTGTTTCAAATACTACCGCACTTGGAACAACATATTTGGCTTCTAGTATCTCTGCTGTAGATACAACTCTGACTTGTAAGAATATATACTTCAATACCAGTCAGAATATAGGTTTCCCTGATGAGGGTGAAATTTTAATTCCTTATTGGAATGGAACTCTATGGACTGTAGAGAGAATTCTATATGGTGCTAAGAACACGGTTGCTAATACTCTTACGGTTGCAACAGGTGGTAGAGGATATGGTGGAACTACAGCTTCTGCTATAACTATACAAACAGGAACATACAGTTCTTCAGGTACAGTATGTACGGTAAATACAGGTACTGCACATAACCTAGTGACAGGTATGAGCATATACTTAGATCATACTAGTGGAACAGGTTTTGACGGATCTTATAATATTACCGTCGCAACCTCAAATACATTCACAGTTGAATATCCATTCTCGCGCACTACTAGCGGAAACGTCTCACTGCTTCCACAAGTTCGCCTGAGATCATTATAAATAACAACAAAAGCTCAATGGCATGGCATTAGTTACTGACAAATTTAGAATTTACGCCGCAGAAAGCTTCAGGGATACTTTGTTAACCCAGAATAAGGTGTTTATGTTCGTCGGTAGGGCGAAGACTTGGGGTAGTACAGATGTACCACCTGCAGGTGAACCTATCGATAGTTTTGAGTACCAAACAGGATCATATGCTGATTCCGTTGCCTTTAAGCGTGTAGATATCTCGGATACTGCTTTAGTAGTACCAAGAGTTGACTGGGTTGATCCCACTCAAACAACAGGTGGAGTAGGACGTACATATTCAATGTACAAGCCTGACTATGCACCTTCCAAAACTACTGCCAATGGAGCCACTAGGCTTTATGACAGTAATTTTTATGTAATGAACTCTGACTTTAATGTGTACAAGTGTTTGTACAATGGTCAGGATCCAACCTACCCTAGAGGAAGACCCTCATTGGTAGAACCAACTGGTACATCAACTACAATCATTGAGACTGGTGACAGTCCTGGTGTGTACTCCTATCGTTGGAAGTACATGTACACCATTGATGCTGATAACATTCTTAAGTTTGTTACCTCAGAATTTATTCCTGTATTGACAAACACCTTAGTCCAAGCTGCTGCTGGAGATGGTGCTGTTGATAGTGTAGTTATTGAGAATGCTGGAACTGGTTATAATAACAAAGAGTATACTGATGTCCCTCTCCGTGGTGATTGGGAAATTAATGGTGGAACTCAAGCAAAGGCAACTGTAAAGATAACTTCTGGTTCAGTCGAATCTGTTACTATTACTACTGCTGGTTCTGGATATACTTTTGCATCAATCGATGTTGCTTTAATTCCTAACGTTGGAAATGGTAGCGGAGCATCTCTTGATGTTGTTATTCCTCCTTCTGGTGGACATGGAAAGAATGTTGTTAGAGAGTTAGGTGCTTATCGCCTTATGTTTACTAGTAAGTTAGAAACTTCTAGTGCATTTATTGATTTCCCTAATGATTTGACATATAGACGAGTTGGACTTGTCTTAAATCCATATGATTACAATACTTCAACTGTTTGTAGTCAGAATACTAGATCTGCTGCTAAAGCAATGATCTTCCCCCAGTCTAGTACTGGTAGTCCTTCTGGAAACTTCGCTCCTGGGGAAACAATAACTCAAGCATCTACAGGTGCAAAGGGATTTGTAGTTTCTTATGATTCTACAACTAAAGTATTGAAATACTATCAGGATTCAACTGATGGTACTGTCAACGGAAACGTAATTGCGTTCTCTGGGGCAAATCAAATTACATCATCACAAAATGCTTATACAGCAACTCCTGATGCAACTATAGGTACATCTGCGGTTCCAGTTACTCAAATCACCATTGGTGTTTCTGTGTATGAATTGGGATTATCATTTGTTACTGGTTATGCGACCCAAGAAATTGAACTTGGATCTGGAGAAATGCTCTACATAGACAATAGGAATCCGATTACTAGATCGGCTGATCAAAATGAAGAAATCAAAGTAGTCATAGAATTCTAAATGGCACAGAACACGAACCTGAATATTGCTCCTTACTACGACGACTTTGATTCGAGTAAGGGCTTTTTAAAAGTCCTATTTAAACCTGGATATCCTGTACAGGCAAGGGAGCTAACAACTCTCCAGAGTTTAATGCAAAACCAGATCGATTCTTTCGGTCAAGGTGTTTACAAAGAAGGTGCTCAAGTAATTCCTGGTGGTATTACTCTGAATAATGATGTTGCATGTGTTGTAATCAATAACGCTTATCTAAATTTAGATGTAGAACTATATCGTGCTTCTCTTGATGGATTAGTTGTTAAGGGATCTACCTCTGGTGTTCGTGGTCGTGTCCTATTCTCAATTAGTGCTGCTACCTCTACTAAAAATCAGATAACCTTTTATATAAATTATTTACAAAAAGCAAACGATAATACTACAAGTACATTTACAGATGGCGAGACTCTTACTTGTGAGAGTGATATAACATATGCGTCTACAACCATTTCATCTGGAACTCCTCTTGCACAGCTGTTAAATTCTGGTGCAAACTCTAAGGGTTCTACTGCTAATGTTGGTACAGGTGTTTACTATGTTAGAGGATATTTTGTTCCTGTAAATGAACAAACACTTATTTTGGACCAGTATGGTACTGATCCATCATATAAAGTAGGTTTAAAAGTAGAAGAGAAAATTATAACTGCTGATGAGGATGCTTCCCTCTATGATAATGCTATAGGTAGCACAAACTTCTCAGCACCAGGTGCAGATAGATTTAAAGTCAATCTAACACTCGTAAAGAAAGCATTAACAGATCCTAACTCTGCTGACTTTATTGAACTTCTTAGAACCAATACTGGTAAGATTCAAAAGAAAGTAGAACGTAGTGATTTAGGATTTATTAATGATGTTCTTGCAACAAGAACTAAAGAAGAATCTGGAAACTATTACGTTAAGAAGTTTGATATAGATACAAGAGAAAACCTTGATGATGGTTTCAATAATGGTGTATATCCATCAACTGCTACTACAGGAGATGGTAATACCCCAACTGAAGATAATATAGCTGTCCAATTATCTGGTGGATCTGCATATGTTTCTGGTTATAGAACAGAGAGATTATCTACAACATATAAGGATGTAGCTAAGCCAAGAACATTTACAGGTGCGGATAATCAGTCTATTACAACTGATATTGGTAACTATGTTTTCTTATCTAAGACTTATGAATTGCCACAAATATATGAAAGTATTGAACTTAGAGATGAAATAATAACTACACCAGGTACTCCTGCTGGTAATACTATTGGTAAGACTAGAGTACTTAATGCTTCTTATGAATCAGGTACTGTTAATAGTGCCACTACAGTTTATAGAGCTAATATATTAGATACAAAATTCTACACTAGATTAGATTGTCAGGGTGGTGTAAATTGGCATATTGGTGATTTCGTTGTAGGTAGAACTTCTGGTGCTACTGGATACGTAGCAATTGATGCTAATGGTGGTTCTGCAGCTCAGATAGGATATCTTATCGATGTAGTAGGTACTTTTACTCAGAATGAGTATTTAGACCTAAACAAAGCAAATAGTGGAACTCAATTAGGGCAGTTAGATAATAATGCTGCTGCTGTCACAACTTACGATTTCCGTGATGTAAAATCATATAAGTATGGTACTAATGGTTGTGCTGATGCACAATTAGATGTAAGAGTTGCACTTCCTGGATCTGCTGCTATTATTTCAAACCTTGGAAGTAGTGGTGCTACACAGACTGCTACAATTACAGCACAACTTTCTAATTTCCAAAGTCAACTAAAAGTAGGAGACATCATTGAATTCTCCAACAATAGTGTTGCACAGAAGGTTAAGGTTACTAGTATTACTAGTGCCTATGTAATGGATGTTATTAAGGCTGGTGGTTCTGGTGCAGCTGCAATGGCTACAGGATCTATTACTAGTTCTATAATTAGATCTCGTGCTGAGATTAAGGAAGCACAAAAGAATAAGCTTATTACTCCACTTGGGTTTGAAGCAGTAAAGAATACTAATAAGGATAATACTGTTAATCCAGCTGGATACTTTAGAAAGACTATTAGTGGTACAGTATCAGGAACAACCCATGCATTCAATGCTGGTGCTGGACTTGTATTCAAGAATGCTGCAGATAATGATGACTTCATTATGTCTGTTACTGGTGGTACTAATGAAGGTGATATCTTCCAAGCACCTGGATTTAGTGGTACATCAGCTAATGTACAGACTGTCACAGTAACTGGTCTTACTAATGGACAAACTATTGATGTAGTTGCTACAGTATATGCTTCTGATAGATCTGCTAAAGCTAAAACGACTGAAAGGATGAAGATCCTGAAACTCGATAAGAGTGTAGTTGCAGGTGTCAATGGATTAACTCAAGAGAATGCTGAGAATGATGGATATGGATATAGAGTAGATGATGCTAGGATATCTTTGGGATGTAGTGATGTATTCAAGATTAAAGCAATCTATGAATCTACAAATGCAACAGCTACTATCAATGAGATGGTACCCAACCTACAGTTTACCAACTTAGTTGGAACTATAGCTGTAGATGATGTTATCACAGGTGATGACTCTGGTTCTAGGGCAAGAGTCGTTTCATACGACAGTACAAACAATAAAGTATACTTTATTCCAGTAGATGACGATAAATTTACAGATGCAGAGACTATAACAGCACCTTCTGCCACTTTCAAAATTGTCACAGGGCAGATAGTTCCTGGTGCAAAAGATATAACTGATAGTTTTGATTTAGATAATGGTCAGAGAGATCAGTTCTATGATTATTCAAGTCTTGTTAGAAAGGCAAATTATGCTGCACCTACACATCAGTGCTTAGTTATATTTGACCGTTTCTTAACTACTGCTGGTGTCAATCCATATACAGTAGATTCATATGCTGATACTGATTATAAGATAATTCCAACTTATGATGAGCAACCATTGAGAGATACTGTAGATTTCAGACCACAAGTTGCTGAGAAGCTTGCTGGTTCTGGTTCTGTTGCTTCTCCATGGACACTGAATGGAACAGAATTCTTTGATTATGAATCAAGAGCCTTCACTGGTAATGTAATTGGAGTTCCTGGAATAGGAGATACTACTATTCTAAGTTTACAATATTATCTTCCAAGGGTTGATAAAGTCTTTATGAATAAAGACAACGTTGTTCAGGTTGTAAAAGGATCACCTGGATCTACTCCAGTTGAACCAGAGGATGTTGAAGATGCAATGTTATTAGCAACATTGACATATAAAGCGTATGTCTTTGATGTTGATAAAGATATTGATATTAAAGAAACAAATTATAAGAGATATACTTTCAAAGATATTCAGGTACTTGAAGATAGAATCAAGACCCTAGAATATTACACTCAACTTTCATTGCTTGAAGGTGAAACTGCAAGTATGGAGATTAGAGATACTAGTGGTCTTAGTAGATTTAAGAATGGATTTATCGTAGATAATTTCTCAAGTCTTTCTACAAGTGACACATTACATCCAGATTATAGGGTATCACTTGACTTTGAAGAAGGGCAGTTAAGACCTTCTCACTATACAACTACTTTACCTCTTGTTTATTCAACATCCTCTACCAATGTAAGAACAACTGGTGATCTAGTAACATTACCATATGATGATACTGTTTTACTTGATCAACCATTTGCATCTGGAGTTGAGAATGTAAACCCATTCAACGTATTCACATATGTTGGAGATATTTCATTATATCCAGAGAAAGATAATTGGGTAGATACTACTAAATTAGCAGGAGTTAAGGAAACTATTGTTGAAGGTAATTTCTTAACAACTGTTAGACAATATAATGCTGATCAGAATGGATATACTCCTATTCAATGGAATTCATGGAAAACCACTTGGACAGGTACAAGTATAAGTACGAAAGTTGGTGCTTGGAGGCATAGTGCTAAGAAGAAGCAGTCCAGAACTACAACTACTACAACTACTAAGACTACTAATCAAACTAGAAGTGGTATTAGATATAAGATAACTCCAGTGTTGGAGACTACATCTCTTGGCGACAAGGTTGTATCAGTTGATCATGTTCAGTTCATGCGTTCTAGGAATATTGAGTTTGCTTGTCAAAAACTAAAACCAAGAACTAAGTTCTTTGCGTTCTTTGATGGTATTGCACTTCCTAAGAAACTAATTACACCTAAGATAATGGGACTTGTGAAAGATCCTAATACTGATTCTACAACAAACAGTATTCCTTTCCAAATCGGTGAAACTGTCTATGTTAAGAAAGGAAATGCTAGTACTCAGAAGGGTCAGAATGCATTTAGATTTAAAGCTAGAGTTTCTGCACCAAATGAACAGTATTCTATTAACCCATTAGACGGTACAGATATTAGTTCTACTTCTGATTATACTTCAAACTTAGCATTTATTAATATTGATACTCATGCTCTTGCAGATCAAGCAAAGGGTAGTTACTATGGATCTCCTAAAATCAATGATTATATTATAGGAGAGACTTCAGGTGCTGTTGCTAAAGTATCAAATAAGGATTTAGTTAGTGATAAATCAGGTAGCTTTAGTGCTTCATTCTTTATAGATGCTCCTAATAAAGCAGGTAATCTCACATTTAAGACTGGTACTAAACTATTCAGAATTACTGATGATTCAACTGATAGTAAAGTAATTGGGTTCTCAGATTCTAATGCTGAAGCAGAATTCTCATCATCAGGTATTCATCAGACCACTCAAGAAGATGTTGTTTCTGTAAGGAACGCTAAGGTCACTACAGAAGAGATGAGTGATGCTAGAACTTTAACTAGTTCGAGTAGTACAACTAGTTCAGAGACTAGACACTGTGACCCACTTGCACAAACATTCTTGATTGAAGATGCTGCTCTTGAAGGTGGTGTATTCTTAACTAAGATTGATATATTCTTTAATACTAAAGATGATGAGATTCCAGTATCACTTGATGTTAGAACAGTGGTTAATGGTAATCCAACTCAGATTATTGTACCATTCTCCAAAGTAATTAAGAAACCTGCTGATGTATTCACATCTACAGATGCTTCTAAACCTACTACATTCACATTTGAATCTCCAGTATATCTTCCATTCAGAAAAGAACATGCTGTTGTATTGACTTCAGATTCTAATCAGTATAAGGTATTCATCTCTATCCTTGGTAAGGATGCTATTGATGCTGCACATGCTGGAGAGAAGATATCTGAACAGCCATATATCGGTGTACTATTCAAGTCACAGAACGCATCTACTTGGACACCTTCTCAATATGAAGACTTGATGTTCAAGATCTATAGAGCAGAATTTACAAAACCATCTACAGCAGCCAATAGTAAACTTGTACTAGAGAACGCTCAACTTGGTGAGGCTAATGGTGGTTACTTAGGTCTTCTACCTAATGCATTACAGTTTACTGCACAGGATGATGAGATCCGAGTATTCCATGGTAACCATGGTATGCAATCAACTCTTAACTATCTAGAACTCAGTGGAGTAGTTTCTGAGGTACCAGAGACAACTCTTGCATCTCAAATTACTGCTTCTGGAACTTCAGCAACATTAACAGATGCATCATTGTTCCACACCACAATGTATGGAACTTCTGGAAACCCAAGTGGTAATGCAGTAAGTGATACGTATCCAGGATTTATTAGGATCTTAGGTGCTGAAGCAGATGGTAGTGGTGATGAAATTATTGCATACAAAGCAATTAGTACTAATACAGTACAGTTTATTACAACTTCACCTAGGAATCATACTGGTTCTGGTGGATCTGCAACTGGTAAAGCACATGCAGCTGGTGCAGTTGTACAATGTTACAATCTTAATGGTATCCCATTGACAGATATCAACAAGACTCATACATCTATTGTGACACTTAATAGTCCACATAGTTATAAAGTAAAGATTACTGGTAAGAAAGCATTAACAACCATGGCTGGTGGTGGTACAACAATGAGTGCCTCTCAGAATGTTGCATGGGATGTTATAACACCATTAGTTAATAATCAGACACAACCACAGTGTAGTATTATTAGTAGAGTTAAAGGTACTCAAGCTACCTCATGTGGTCCTGATTCCGATGGATCTAATGCTGGACTAGAGACTTCATTCGTTAAAGATACTGCATGGTCAGATGTAACAATCAATGATGAGAATTACTTCCCTGCAACTAAGGTTATTGCTAACCAACTTAATGAAGTTAATAGGATGAGTAATGTTAAATCCTTTACTATGGAGTTAGATTTTGAAACAGACGTAACTCACTTATCTCCTGTTGTTGATATAACTGCTATTGCTACATTAACATCTGCTAATATTATTAATAATATTGTACCTACTGCAGGTATTGGTGGAGAATGTGCTGCTAATTACATCACTAAAGTTGCAAGAATGAATAAGAGTGCTAGTGGACTTAAGGTTATGCTTGCTGCTAATACTTGGACACAATCTGAGATTAGACTTATGTATAAATTGATCCCTGTTGGTTATTCAGGTAATGTTGATGATCTCAATTTCGAGTTCTTTAACACCACTGGTATACCAGATAGCGGTCAGTTAGTTCCACAAAATGATTTAACTACGTTTACTGATTATGAGTACACTGTAGATGATGCTGCTGAGTTTGATGGTTTCCAAGTGAAGATCAGTCTTCTTGCTTACGAACAGCCATACATACCTAGAGTTAAGGATTTCAGAGCGATTGCTCTTGCATAAATGATTGAAGAACTTGAACTAATCCCTGTTGAAGGTCACACAACCCTCGGCAGGGATTCTTATTCTAATGCTATTTTGAATACTGATGATAGTGGATATGATGCATATAAGAAAGCTCGTGCTGATGCAAGGAATAAAAGTAGAGAAATGGAAACTTTAAAGAGTGAAGTAGCAGAACTCAAGGAGATTGTAAAAAACTTAGTCCAGAAAGCAGATAAATAGATTTAAGCTAAATAATAATTAGGATTCTTTTAGAGAATGGCTTCTGCTGTATCCAATCTACTGATTTATCAAGGTTCTGATTTCATTATCGATTTCACTATCGAGAATGATAATGGGACGGTATTTAACCTAACTGGGTATACAGTGGCTTGTAAAATAAAGAAGCATTACACAAGTAGTACGTCCACTACTGTAACTGCTGCAATTCTATCTCCCGCAACTAGTGGGCAGATTCAATTATCTCTCACAAATGGACAAACTGCCGCAATGAAGTACGGCAGGTACGTATATGATGTCGTTATTACCGCAACTTCTGGTATAAAATCCAGAGTTCTGGAAGGTTCTGTAAGCGTACTTGAGGGGGTAACCGTCTAATGGCAAGACTCAGATTTGGAGATCAATCAGTACCAAGAGTAACACGAGTAGCCACAGGTGGTGGCGGTGGTACTATTGGTGGTATGTCTGATGTTGATCTCACAGACGTATCTCAAGGTGGAATTGCGGATGGCGCAGTTCTGGTTTACGACCAAGCCAACACAAAATTTGTTCCAACAAACGTTCTCAATAACATCACTATCAACGGGGGTAGCTTCTGATGGCATCAAATATACTCATCAAAAGGAGTACTGGATCAACCGCACCAGGCACCATTACATATGGTGAATTAGCATTAACTACAGGTGCTAACGGTACACAGGCAAATGCGGGTGACCGT
>Ga0208277_1000326_pt1 | contig 28627 bp, 28 predicted proteins | sample ETNtaG_5_FD_185782 | JGI IMG/M metagenome (GOLD analysis project Ga0208277, IMG submission 185782) | Marine microbial and viral communities from oxygen minimum zone, Eastern Pacific Ocean - ETNP201406SV205 (SPAdes) (version 2) | ecosystem: Environmental > Aquatic > Marine > Oceanic ...
TTCTCTTTTCTTAAATCAATAATTTCTGACATCCAAGGGAAGGGGTTACCAACACCTTTAAACTCTTCTTCTAATCCTATCTGAGTCAATCTTCTATTTGCAATAAATTTTAAATATTCTTCCATCATTGCAGCATTCATTCCCAATACACCTCTTGGCATAGTATCTCTTGCATATAATATTTCTAACTCAGTTCCTTCTAAGATCATTTGAGCAGCTTCTGCTTTCATTTCTTCATCCCAAAGGTGTGGATTTTCTATTTTAATTTGATTAATCACATCAATACCAAAATTAACATGCATGGACTCATCCCTAAGAATGTATTGGAATTGTTCTGAAGTTCCAGTCATTTTATTTCTTCGACCCATTGATAAGATTTGTGTGAAACCGCAATAGAAGAAAATACCTTCTAGCACACAATAAAAAGCTATTAAGTTTTTAAGAAGCTGTTTATCAGTTTCATCAGTACCAGTTTTAAAATCTGGATCAGATATCTCTTGTGTATATTTAAGACCCCATGATGCTTTTCTAGCTACCGAAGGGATTTCCCTGTACATGTTGAAGATTTCTCCTTCATCCATTCCCAAGGATTCAATGCAATATTGATACGCATGTGTATGAATAGCCTCTTCAAGACTTTGTCTGAGAATATACTGCCTGCATTCTGGATTAGTTATCAATCTATAAATAGCTAGAACTAGGTTATTAGCAACAAGAGAATCAGCTGTTGAAAAGAAACCAAGATTTCTTTTAACGATAGTCCTTTCATCCTCAGTCAACCCATCTTCTGATTTCCATAAGACAATATCATTGGTCATATTTATTTCTTGTGGCATCCAATGATTCGCACTTCCATCAAGGTATTTTTGCCAAGCCCAGTCATATTTAAATGGCACAAGCTGATTTAAATCAGCTTTACAGTTAATCATCATTTTTTGATCAACCTCTACTCTTCCTCCCATACCATCAAGCTCTTCTATACCAGCCTTTTCATCAAGATTTTTTAACGCCTCTCGCGCTTTCTCAGCCCTTGTGCCTTCTTCAATGGTTTTACTTGAGTAGTTCTCAGGTCCATCACCTTCTTGAGCTTGCGGAGCCTCTGGTGCGACTTCTTGCGTTGGAGGTGGCGACGGTTCTTTGTTTACATTTGCACTTGGTGGCGCTTTTGATTCTTCTTGATTATATTCATCCCAATTTAACATTTTTATATTCCTTTATTTATTGACACGCCTCGCAATCTGGATCATCCAAAGAGCATGCATCAGGCACTGGAGCAGGAGCTCCAAGTTCGTGCTCTGCAGCACTTGTTGTTTCTGAGCTTACAGCATTAAGGTTTCCTTGCTGTACCGTTGATTTTTCAGTTGATGTGGCCGCTATTGATCTTAGATAGTAGGTAGTTTTTAAACCAGAATACCAAGCCATTCTATAGGTAATATCTAATTTCTTCCCATCAGCATTGCCTATATATAAATTTAGTGATTGTGCTTGGTCTATCCATTTTTGTCTTCTGCTGGCAGATTCAACTATATACCTAGGCTCTATCTCAAAGGCTGTTGAGAATAGTTTTTTAATATCATCTGGTATCCTTGAAATTTGTGCAAGACTACCTTCATAATACTTGAGATCATTAATCATTACGTCATCCCATAATTCCAATTCTTTTAACTTAGAAACTAGATGAGGATTAACAATTGTAAATTCACCAGAAAGGTTAGATTTAACATATAAATTCTGATAAGTAGGCTCTATAGATTGGGTTACACCAGTAATATTAGAAATGGTTGCTGTTGGAGCAATAGCCATAACGTTTGAATTTCTCATGCCGTCTGAGATAACCTTCTTTCTCAAAGTATCCCAATCAAGAGTTTCTGATTTATCAACTTTTAAATACTCACTTCCTCTATTTTTCTCTAGTATTTCAATTGAATCCTTTGGTAGTATTCCTTGACTCCATAGAGATCCATCATAAGTCTCATAAGAACCTCTTTCTTTTGCTAACTCAGTTGATGCATGGATAGCATAATAGCTTATTAGTTCCATGCTTCTATCTGCAAAATCAACAGCATCGTCACTACAATATGCAATATTTTGCATGTATAGAGCATCTTGAAATCCCATCATTCCTAAACCTATAGGCCTATGCTTAAAGTTTGAATTCTTTGCAGTATCGACTGAGTAATAATTTATATTTATTACGTTGTCCAACATTCTGATTGCAGTTGATACCGTTTGTTTTACTTTTTCCTCATCAAGAGCTCCATCTTTCATATGTTTTGCAAGGTTAACGGAGCCAAGATTGCATACAGCTATCTCATCTGCACTGGTATTTAAGGTTATTTCAGTACATAAATTTGAAGAATGAATCACGCCCACATGTTGTTGCGGCGATCTTAAGTTGCATGAATCTTTAAAAGTAACCCAAGGATGACCAGTTTCAAACAACATTGTTAACATTTTTCTCCAAAGCTCTTTAGCAGGAATTGATTTCGCTTGATCCATTTCTCCTGCTTCTGCTTTTCTTTCATATTCTTCATATCTATCTTCAAACTCTTTTCCAATTAGATCATGAAGATCTGGCGTCTCTCCTGGAGAAAATAATGTCCAATTCTTGTCTTGCTCAACTCTTTTCATAAATAAGTCAGGCACCCAATTAGCAGTATTCATGTCATGCGTTCTTCTTCTTTCATCACCTGTGTTTTTTCTTAATTCTAAGAATTCTTCAATATCTAAATGCCAGGTTTCAAGATAGGCGCACATTGCTCCTTTCCTTTTTCCGCCCTGATTAACAGCTACCGCTGTATCGTTAGCAACTTTTAAAAATGGAACAACCCCTTGGCTTTTACCATTAGTTCCTTTTATATAAGAATTCATTGCCCTTACAGACGTCCAGTCGTTTCCAAGTCCACCAGCCCATTTCGATAGGAGGGCATTATCTTTCATGGCTCCAAAAATTCCATCAAGATCATCTGGTATTGTTGTTAAATAACATGATGATAATTGAGGCCTTCTTGTGCCTGAATTAAACAATGTTGGAGTAGAGCTCATATAATCAAAGCTGGATAAAAGTTTATAGAATTCAATAGCTCTTTCTTCTCTATTTTCTTCTTCAATCGCTAATCCCATTGCTACCCTCATAAAGAAAACTTGAGGTAATTCATATCTAACATCATCGCTATGAATAAAATATCGGTCATATAGTGTTTGAAGACCAAGATATGTAAATTGGTTATCTCTTGTATGGTCAATAGCTTTACCCAGCAGCTTTAAATCATAATTTTTTAGCTCTGGGTCTAAAATATCTAACTCAATCCCTTTATCTATGTATGCATTAAGGGCTTTTGGATAATATTTTTTCATTTCTTGGTATGTGGACTCCTCAGCGATTCCAAGGAATCCAAGAGCTTCACTTCTAATTTGATCCATAAGTATTCTTGCGGTTACATAAGAATAATTTGGTTCTTTTTCTACTTTTGTTCTAGCAGACATAACCAAACTTGTCCTCATATCTGCAATTGAGACTCCGTCATATAGGTTTTTTAAAGCTTCTTCTAATACTTCGTTCATAGAAACTTGATCTAAGCCTTCACATGCATCATTAATTAATGCAGCAACTCTATCTACATCTAATGGAACTAGTGAGCCATCTGCTTTTGTTATATTTATTTCTGGTTTATTAGGTATATCTACTACCGGTGCTTCTTTTTTTCTTTCCTGTGTTCTTTCTTCTCTGTATAAGATATAACTTCTTGCTACTTTGTACTCCTCACTTCTCATTAATTGAAGCTCTACTTGATCTTGTATTTCTTCTATATGAATAGTTCCACCAGTGGGCATTCTTCTATCAAAGACATTCATTATGTCATCTGCAATTCTGTTTACTTTTTCATGAATCCTGTCGCTTGCCGCAGCATTTCCTGATTCAATTGCTAAAAATGCTTTGGTTATAGCAACTTTTATCTTATCCACTTCAAAGCTTACGATTTTTGCATTACGTTTAATTACTCTAATTTTTCCAGGAGCATTTACCGCCAATTCGTTAGCTTGTTTTTGTTGAGATGCTTGTAGATTTGTTCTTTCTTCTGTTGCTGTTTCGTTAAGTGACATTTTTTCTTTTTTCCTTGCGCTTGTTTTTTCTCTTCTTTTTTCGTTAAACTCTTTTCTAGTTGTTTGTTTTTGGGAGTTTTGATTCGAATTTTATTTTGATTCCAACTCTAATTCTCCATAGGTAATATTACTCGCTGTGGATAAAGAAGCAAGCATAAAACACAATATATAGTATTTTTTTTTATTTTATTAACTATATAGTGTATATATCGTGTTATTGGATTGTTGATAATTTGTGGATAATTTATTAATTTAAGGAGGTTTATGAAGAAGATTCTTACTATAGATCAAGGCACTACAAGCTCTCGCTCTATTATTTTTGATGAGTCTTTTAATGTTTTAAGCGAATCTCAAAAAGAGTATCCTCTCTCTTATCCTAATGATGGATGGGTTGAAGCAGATGCAAATGAAATTCTTCTTTCAGTTAAAGAAACATTAAACAATGTATTAGAAGATGATTCTTCTTTATCAAGTATTGTTGGTTGCGGCATTACCAATCAAAGAGAGTCCACAGTTGTTTGGGAAAAATCTTCAGGTAAGGCTATTTATCCAGTAATCATTTGGCAAGATAGAAGGACCGGTGATTTTTGCAATTCCTTAAAAGAAGATAAACAGATTGTAGATATGGTCGCCCAAAAAACAGGCCTTCTTTTAGACCCTTATTTTTCAGCTACTAAATTAAAGTGGATTTTAGAAAATGTTGAGGGAGCAAAAGACAAAGCTAAAAAAGGCGAGCTTGCCTTCGGGACTATTGATAGCTTTCTTATATGGAATTTAACTTCTGAGCAAAATCATCTAACCGATGTAACCAATGCTTCCAGGACCCTCTTATTCAACATCAATGATCTTTGTTGGGATAGAGAATTATTAGATCTTTTTGATATTCCCATTGAAATTTTACCTGATGTTATTTCCTCAGATGGTTTATTTGGCAATCTTGAATTTAAAGATCATTCCTTCCCAATAACTGGTGTTTTAGGTGATCAGCAAAGCGCATTAGTTGGTCAAAATTGTTTTACAGAAGGAAGTATGAAAAGCACCTATGGGACAGGTTGTTTTTTAATGGTAAATACTAAGCAAAAAATACTACATTCAAAATCAGGTCTTTTAACAACAATTGGATATAAAATTAACAATGAAGTTTCATATGCAATTGAAGGTAGTATTTTTTCAGCAGGAACTATAATCCAATGGCTTAGAGATGAAATGAACTTCTTTATTGACTCCAAAAATAGTGAAGATTTTTTAAATCAAGATGGTAATGCTAATAATTTATTCTTTGTGCCAGCTTTCACAGGCCTTGGAGCTCCACAATGGAATCCAGATATTAGAGGAAGTTACTATGGCATTACCAGAGATACATCTAGGAATGATCTTGTAACAGCAGCCTTTAATTCATTATGCTATCAAACCAAAGAAATCCTAGATGCAATTTCTGATGACGGTCTTGAGGTTTTAGAGATGTCAATTGACGGAGGGATGGCAAATAATAATAGCTTTGCTCAATTATTATCAAATATCACACAAATAAATATCTCTATTCCAGTTAATACAGAAGCAACTGCAATTGGTGCAGCTAAAGTCGCATCAGTTGGTTGCGGATTAGTGAAAACTATAGAAGAATATATTTCTCTAGAAAAACCTAAAGAAATCTTATCTCAACCCTCAGAATTTAATAATAAAGATTTCTTAAAATGGAAAGAATATTTAAATACAATGCTAAAATTCAGCGATACTTTTACTAAAAAATAGAATCATTTATATGAAATCAATAACTTTCCTGTGCCTGGTGCTTCCATTAACAATTTCAGCTGCTTTTGATGATTATCAAAATATTAACAATTTTTTAAAAAATTCTGATATTGCTAATGAAAAGGTTTTTGTTTTACTTAATAACCAAAGACTTCTTTCTACAGACTACAATCCATCAATCTTTCAAAGAGTTAGGGATGAGAAGCCTAGATACCCATCTACTATGATTAAAAAAGGTATAGAAGGCTTTGTCGAGGTAGGTTTTATAGTTAATGAAGATGGATCCACATCTGAACACAAGGTTATTCAATCTATGCCAGGAGAATATTTTGATGAGAATGCTTTAAAGGAAGCCATTGGCCTTAGGTATACTAGGAATACTCGATCTGATTATATAAATACAAAAGGGGTAGATCATAAACACAGGTTCACGTTTAATTTATCAGAGGGATCAAGAAAAATACCTAATGGCATTTTTTCTTGCATGCAGTTTATTTATGAAGATAAATATCTAGACGCTAGGGAGTGTTCTGAGAAGAAGATTGAGATCCATAGAGGTTACTCAATTCCATATTCAATGGCTTTATATTATTTAGGTCAAGAAGATAAAGGTATCAATATTCTAACCAAACTATTAAAAGATCCAAATGAAGAAAGTTTTTATCTTAAGGCTTTAACAACCTCTGCTTTAACAATATTTTTATTTGATAATGACTTATATGAAGAAATTTTAGAGTTAGAGCCATATATTTTAAATGTTAGAAAAGTCGGCTATGAAGAGGCATTATTGAACGCTTTTTATTTTTTAGGGGTCTCTCTTTTCTATTCTGATAGGACGATCGACTCTTTATTTTATTTAAAATTAACTCAACAAGATTCAAATTGTAGAATTTCATTAAGAAATAGTAATGATGATGTTAAGGCTTCAAAAGCCCAAAGCCTTTATAGACTTTTGCCTGAAAAGAATTGTTATATTGATATTTATAATAGGACAGAGAATACCTTGAAAGCTATTGATAAGATCATTTAGTTAGATCTTTATAATTTCATTTGTATTTATAACATCAAGATGCTCTAAGCTATGAGTTACAAGAATAGCTGGTATTTTTAATTTACTCACAGAATCGTTAATAAGTTCTTGTGCAGAAATATTATTATCTCTATCTAGGCCTGAAAAAGGCTCATCCATTAAAAGTAGTTTAGGTTGCATTAAAAGAGCTCTTGCTAATGCTACTCTTTGTTGCTGGCCTCCAGAAAGCTCATGAGGGTATTTATCTTTATGTTTTTCAAGATTCAGCATATGCATAACTTCATCTTTTAGAATAATATTTGAATCATTTTGGTCATATGAATAGACCGCATTATCATTAGCATTTAAATGCGGAAATAAAGCAAAATCTTGAAAAACATATCCAATTTTTCTTTTTTCTGGATTCATTTTAAAGTCTGCTGAATTTAGTATCGTTTCGTTTAATAATATTTCTCCCTCAGAAGGAGACACAAGGCCAGAAATAATATTTAAAAGAGTTGTTTTGCCGCAACCACTTTCACCTTGAATAATAAGAACATTGCCATTTTGAACTTTTATATTTATCTTTTTTAAAAGAGTGCCTTCTTTTTTATTAGCAAATGATAGATTTGAAATTATTAGGCTCATTTTTATTAAAAAGTTTCTTCTTTTAAAAGTATGTAATAAACTACGGATTCAATTTAATACATAGCTGATAATACCAAACTCTATCTCTCACTAACATATGTTTAAATACAAAATTTTTAATAACATTGCTCAAGAAGGTATCAAAGTACTAGATCATAATAAATTTATTCATGACGAAGAAGAGCCGCATGCTTTAATTTTAAGAAGTAAAGTCTTATCAGGCCAAGATCTAGATGAATCTCTTTATTGTATAAGTAGGGCGGGAGCGGGCATTAATAATATTCCCATTGAGGCTGCTACCAAGAAAGCTATAGTTGTTTTTAATACCCCTGGAGCAAATGCAAATGCAGTAAAAGAGCTAGTTTTATGCGGTTTATTGCTATCCTCTAGAGGGATTATTCAAGGAAATGAATTTTCAAAAACTTTAGCTGATTTAGATATGCAGGGGTTAAGTGCAGCTATGGAGGAGCAAAAAAGAATTTTTAAAGGCAGTGAATTAAAGGGGAAGACTATTGGAATAGTAGGTTTAGGCTCAATTGGTTCATTGGTTGCACAAACTGCTCAAAATATGGGAATGAAATTAATAGGTTTTGATCCTTATATTTCAATTGAGGCCGCATGGCGTCTTCCAAAAGAGGTAGAAAAATCTGATTCATTAGAAGAATTATTAAGCAGATCTGATTATGTTTCTTTGCATATACCTCTAATCGATTCAACAAAGAATTTTCTTTCTAAAAAAGTTTTAAATAAATGTAAGAAGGGTATAAAAATTATTAATCTATCTAGAGGAGGTATTGTAAATAATAATGATATTATTTCTGCGCTCGATTCAGGTATTGTTAATAGTTTTGTTACTGATTTTCCAACTCCAGAGTTAATAAGGAGAAGTTCTTCAAATCAAGATGTAATTCTTTTACCTCATCTTGGAGCAAGCACAAAAGAAGCAGAAATTAATTGTGCGGTTATGGCTTGCGAGCAAATAAATGATTTTTTATATAATGGAAATATTATAAATTCTGTCAATTTCCCAAAAATTAATTTAAGAAGGAAGACTCCATTTAGACTGGTAGTAATTAATACTAATGAGCCAGGAATGATAGGGAAAATTGCAGATGAAATTGCAAGAGATAATATAAACATAAATGACATGACGCATAAGAGCAAAGATACAATAGGCATAAATCTTATTGATCTAGAGCAAAGACCTACTAGTGATTTATTGACAAGACTTGAACAAATTGAACATGTTTTAAGTGTCAGAATTTGTCCTTAAATCTGAGCTTTAAGGGTAAAAATTTTTATATTTAAATTTCCTTTTTTTGCATGTAAATTAATAAAATTTATATAGATTCATTCAAGAAATTTATTTTATTTTAAATTAATTAAAAAAAGACTTGCCCACAAGAAAAAAAAATGATATTAGGAGCAATAAGCTTTTAGCATATTATGTTTAGATTTAGGCCATATATTATTATAAATGATTGATTTGCGGTAATTTATATCTAAATTGTATAAAAATTAAACAATTCTTAGAAAACCCTTATTTAAAAGGATTTAGGGTGTAAAATATAAAGTTATCCATAAAGTTATCCACAGATTCTGTGGATAAAAAAATGATCATTTTATGAAGATTTTAACTAAGAAATATTTAAATAGAGAGTGGAGACTTTTGTTGAAAAAAGAGCTCATATCTGAAGGTTCAAAGACGCTCTCAAAGTTTATTAAATTAGCTTTTAGTTCTGATGTAAAAGTCTACCCTAAACAGGTTGATATTTTTAGAGCTTTGAACCTATGCGGACCCAATGAGACCAAGGTTGTTATTGTTGGCCAAGATCCATACCATGGTTTTGATCAAGCAAATGGGCTAGCTTTCTCTGTTAATAATGGCATCAAAATACCGCCTTCTTTAAGAAATATTTTTACTGAATTGAACTCAGATTTGAATATACCTATTTCAAAAAATGGGGATTTAGAACCTTGGAGCAGGCAGGGAGTTTTATTGCTAAACACTACTTTGACTGTTGAGGAATCAAAACCAGGTTCTCATCAAAATTTAGGTTGGGAAGAAATTACGGACTCAATAATTAAAAAAATTAGTGAAAAAGGTAATGTTGTTTTTATTTTATGGGGAGCAAAAGCTCATACTAAAGAAACAAAAATTGATAAAGAGAATAATCTAATAATTAAATCTGCACATCCGTCTCCATTTTCAGTTAATCGAGGTTTTTACGGATCTAAACCTTTCTCTAAAACAAATAATTTTTTAGCATCAAAAGGTATGAAGAAAATTAACTGGGATTTGAGTATTTAATAAAATCAATTGATTCAAAGACAATAGTTTCTGATTCATCTCTTTTTAGATGCGTGCTAAATATCTTTTTATTTGAGAATTCTAGTATTTCTCCATGTATTTTTAATCTAGAATCTATTTCAAGATCTTTTGAGATTATCCCTGATACAAATTCTCTCCTATTAACTCCTAGATAATTAACTCTCGCAATGATTTCTTGTCCCTTATAACAACCTTTGGTAAAAGATACTCTAGATTTATCATAATTAAGTTCATTTGGTCTATATTTATTAATATCTGTATGAACAAAGACATAATTCAATAACATTTTATTAAAGACTTTCCATTCCATGAAGGAAATTGAGTCTTTAATGCTTTCATTAGGGGGACAAAGCTTTATTGAAAGAGAAAATTCATTATTTTTAAAATATATTGATCCTTCAACATCCACTCCATCTTTTATGACTATTCCTTTAACTTTTTCATCAGTTTTAGTGATTTTAACTTGATAAAACTTTATAACTTGATCAAGCTCATCAATTAAATGCTCAGCCAATGTACTTTCAATAATTATATAAATAACATCTTTAGATCTATAGATTATGAAATCTGCTTGAATAAAGCCTTTATGATCAAGCAAGCATGAAGTTTGAGCATTTTCATTTGCTAAGTCATTAATATCTGATGTTACTTGACCCTGCAGACAATCTTCTACTCTTTCAATATCCCCATCTAATTTAAGCACTTCATAGTTACTTAAAAGTGTAGATCCGGTTTTAATAAGATTATTTAACATCAATTTTCTTGTAGAATTAGTACTCTCAATTTTTATTTTAACTAATGAACGAGCAAATAAATAGATTTAGATGGAAGTGTAGACGCGGGATGCGTGAGTTAGACCTTTTATTTAAAGAATTTTCAGAAAATGAAATGTTAGAACTATCTTCAAAAGAAAGCGTAACGTTTAACAATATTTTAGACTATGATGACCAGACCCTTTACGACTTTATCTTTAAGAAGATTGCTATTGGAAATGAAGAACATGAGAACTTTATTAACAAAAAATTAAAAAAGTTTACAAAATTAGAGAACTTTTAATAAATAGACTGGTCATATTGTTAAGGAAATGCCGTTTTTAAAATGAATACAAAAAATAATAACGAAGATTCCTATTTAATTGAGAAGGTAAAAGAAAGAAACCAGGATGCATTTAAATTGTTAATGATCAAATATCAACCACGTATATATAGCGCTTTATATGGCTATGTTAAGTCCAAAGAGGATGCAGAAGACTTAACTCAACAAGTTTTTATTCGAGTTTGGAATAAAATAGATTCATTCAGAGGCGACAGTGCCTTTTTCACCTGGCTATACAGAGTTGCAATTAATATAGCCAAGAACCATGTTACAAGCGCAGGATATAAGAAACAAAAACTAAATATTTCTGATGAGATAGCTAATTTTGAATATCCTCATTTTGACTCACCCGAATTAAGCATTGAGAGCTCAGAGACATCTAAAATTATTAAAGATTTTATTTCGTCATTACCCGAGATTTTAAAAACCGCATTTATTCTCAGAGAATATGATGGTAAGAGCTATGAAGAGATAGCAGAAATAATTGATTGCCCTGTAGGAACAGTCAGATCAAGAATTTTTAGAGCTCGTGAAGCTATTCTAGATTTTATTAAAGAGGAATTATCCAATGAATGATATTAATGAAAAATTATCCGCACTTTTCGATGGTGAATTATCACCATCTGAGACAGATGATCTTTTAACAATGATTAATGATGATGATGTGCAAGAAAGGCTGAAGGATTATGCTCAAATTAGTGCAATGGTGTCTGAAAAAGGTGTTGAAGAATCAAAAACTAATCTAATTTCTATAAAGTTTCCAGATTTTCTTCAGTATAGGCCTTGGCTTTCAAATGGAATGTCTGCTGCTGCAGCAATACTTTTAACTGTATTTCTAATCAACCCTTCTGATTCTGGCAGATTGGGCTTTAATAGCGAGGCTCAATCTGAGATCCAAGCTGCCATTAATAGTGATGAGGCAAAAAATAATATTATAAGGATAGAAGAAGGGCTTTTAGAGCATATGTTTGATGTGCTAGATCAAAGCAATCTAAGTAATAAAAATCAGTTTAATCCAAATTTAACCAACGTCGGTTTTCAAAATAGACTAAATAGGCCTGGTCACTATACTAACGGCCAAGAAAACTTCTATATGCATGTTGCAACCAAAGATCTGGGTCTTAAGAAAGTGAGATACTGGAAATCAGGCAAGAATATGGTTTATTTATTCCCTTTACCTAATGGAAAAGTTCTTACTTTATATGGAAACTTAAGCCCCGAAGAAGCCAATAGAGTTATAAACTCTATAAATATTAAGTAGGAAATTTTATGAAATATTTTATAAGAAATAGTTTTATCTTTGTTTGTCTTTTAAGTATAAACTTAACTGCTGCAAGTTTACCTTCTGATATATCCAATCTCGTAGAAAATTCAGCACCTGCAGTGGTTAATATTACTTCACGAAAAGAAATTAGCTCTCAAAATTCCTATCGAGGCATACCGCCTGAGCTAGAAAGGTTTTTTGGAATTCCAAGGGGTTATGAAGACGCACCTCAACAAAAAAGAAAGGCCGAAGGTTATGGGTCAGGGTTTATTTTTAAAGACAATTATATTTTGACCAATTTTCATGTTGTTGATGGAGCGTCAGAAGTTATTGTATCTCTGGTAGACAGGAGAGAATATAAGGCAGAAATTATTGGTGTTGACGCATTGTCTGACTTAGCAGTCCTTAAAATAGATGATGACGAGTTGCCTAAAGTAAAAATTGGAAATAGTGACTCATTAAAAGTTGGAGATTGGGTTGTTGCAATAGGCTCTCCTTATAGTTTTGATTTTTCTGTAACTGCCGGAATAGTTAGCGCCAAAGGCAGAAGTATACAAAATAATAATATAGGGAATTATGTTCCTTTTTTACAGACTGATGTTGCAATTAATCCAGGCAACTCAGGTGGGCCGCTATTTGATTTAAAAGGCAATGTTGTTGGTATAAATTCACAAATTTATTCAAGAAGCGGAGGCTACCAAGGATTAGCTTTTGCAATACCAATTAATGTAGCTGTTGATGTAGCTGAACAAATTATAGATTCTGGAGTAGTAGCTAGAGGATATTTAGGAGTCAGAGTTGGAGAGGTTGATAATGATCTTGCTGAGGCCTTAGGAATGGACAAGCCATACGGAGCCCTAATTAATGATTTAGAAGAGGGCGAATCTGGAGAAAGCGCAGGCCTGCTCCCAGGCGATGTAATTATTGAGTTTGACGGAAAGCAAATTAAATTTAGCTCAGATCTTCCTCATGTGGTAGGGCAAATAAAACCTAACACCAAATCTATTGCTACAATTATTAGGGATGGAGAAGAAATTCAATTAACTTTTAAATTAGGAGAATTGCCTTCAAACGATAAACCTTTTATCCCTGCAAAGAATGATAATGCTCCTGATATGTTAGGCCTTCAGGTTGAAGAGATAGATAGAGATAACCCTCAAATGTCTAACTTAACGGATGGCGTAGTTGTAACTAGAGTCAGTTCAGGATCTCCAGCTGTTGGAAAGATTCAACGAGGAGACCTAATTACGCATATTCAATATGGAAAAAATAAATATAAGATTGATAGCATTGAATCTTTTTCAAAAACGATAGATCAGCTTGAATCGGGCTCAAAAATTGCTATTTTTGGAAAAAGAAGCGGCTCACGTTTTATAGTGGCAATCAGATTAAATTAAATAAATTCATAAATAGACTTAAGGAAAGCTAATAACTTTTTAGCTTTCCTAGTAAAATGTGCTCTATATGAAAAATATTAGAAATTTTTCGGTTATTGCCCATATTGATCATGGTAAATCGACCCTGTCTGACAGATTGATAGAATACTGCGGAGGCTTAACTGCGCGCGAGATGTCTGAGCAGATTCTCGATTCAATGGATATTGAAAGAGAAAGAGGTATTACCATCAAAGCTCAAGCGGTTACTTTAAATTATGAAAAAGATGGTGAGATCTATCAGTTAAATTTTATTGATACGCCTGGGCATGTCGATTTTTCATACGAAGTATCACGATCTTTATCTGCATGTGAGGGCGCGCTGCTTGTTGTAGATGGTTCGCAGGGGGTTGAAGCACAAACATTAGCTAATTGTTATACAGCTGTTGATCAAGGATTAGAAGTTGTTCCAGTTATAAATAAGATTGATTTACCTCAATCTGATCCAGATAGAGTGATAAAAGAAATTGAGGATATGATAGGGATCAACTCAAAATCTGCTCCTTTAGTAAGTGCAAAAACTGGACAAGGAATAGAAGAGTTGCTTGAAATGCTTATCAGAGATATTCCTTCGCCCAAAGGGAGCCCAGATAAACCTCTTCAAGCTCTAATAATTGATTCTTGGTTTGACCCATACCTTGGAGTGGTATCTTTGATTCGAATTATGAACGGAACTTTAAAAACTGGACAAAAGTTTAAGATTTTTTCTACCGGACAAAATTATATAGCTGATGAAATAGGAATATTTTCACCTAAAAAAAATAAGAAAAAAGTATTATCTGCAGGGGAGGTAGGTTATCTAGTTGCCGGAATAAAAGATATTAAAGGAGCCCCAGTTGGAGACACTGTTATTGAAAATAATGATGAATCTACAATCGCTTTACCAGGATTTAAGAAAGTTAACCCAAAAGTATTTGCATCTTTGTTTACTGTAAGCTCAGAGGATTATGAAAGATTTAGAGATGCGCTTTCTAAATTAATACTCAATGACTCATCTTTAGTATATGAGCCCGAAGCTTCAGATGCTTTAGGTTTTGGTTTTAGATGTGGTTTTCTTGGCACTCTCCACATGGAGGTGATCAGAGAAAGGTTGGAAAGAGAGTATGACTTAGACCTTATCTCTACGGCACCCTCGGTGGAATATGAAATCTTAAAGACCGATGGAACAATTTTAAAATGCGACAACCCCTCTCAAATGCCAGTTGCTAACGATATCGATGAAATTAGAGAACCTATTGTGCTTGTAAATGTTCTTACCCCAAATGATTATGTTGGAAGTGTCATTACAATATGCACCGCTAAAAGAGGCATTCAAAAGGAAATGAATTATTTTGGAAGCCAGGTTTCAATTGTATTTGAGATGCCTTTATCAGGTGTGATTGTAGATTTCTTTGATCAAATTAAATCATCCACAAAAGGATTTGCATCTATTGAATACAGCTTGGTTGGATTTAAGGCTTCTGATCTTACCAAGATAGATATTTTAATTAATGAGACTAAGGTAGACGCTTTATCTATGATAGTTCATAAATCGTTTTCAATGATGAAAGCGAGAGAGATTGCTCAAAATCTACAAAAATTAATACCAAGACAAATGTTTGATGTTCCTATACAAGTCGCATTAGGCTCAAAAATTATTTCAAGAGAAACAGTAAAAGCCTTAAGAAAGAATGTTACCGCAAAATGTTATGGTGGGGATATAACAAGAAAGAAAAAGCTTCTAGAGAAGCAAAAAAAAGGCAAAAAGAAAATGAAACAACTTGGAAGAGTCTCAATACCTCAAGAAGCTTTCTTAAATTATTTCAATTCTGGAGAATAAGCAGTGTTTACCGATCCAATTTTTTTAATAGCAATAACAGGAATATTAATATGTCTTCTATTATGGGCAAGGGAAGCCATTAAATTAGAGACCGATAGCGAAGATGTAGAAATTCCAAATCAAGGAATACTATCAAAAATTGGCTTTTTTCTTGGCCTTGTTATTTTATATAGAGTTTATGTTAATGCAGGCGATCTTAGTATTATTCTTCTATTGGCAACCATAATAAGTTTTATTATATGGATTACCGGAAGAGCTTCTAAAAATCATTATCTAAGAAGCTCTGGAAAAGGTTGGTTTATTCCAATTTTTCTTATTTTTGTTTTAAGAACATTTTTATATGAGCCATATCAAATTCCTTCTGGGTCTATGATGCCTGGTTTGAAGGTTGGAGATTTTATATTAGTAAATAAACATTCTTATGGTATGAAGCTTGAAAGAACTGGAAAAGCTTTTGCTTTTTCCAAAGATCCAGAATTTGGCGACGTGGTGGTATTTATTCCGCCTCATAAACCTATGCCGTTTGTAAAAAGACTTATAGGTAAGCCAGGAGATAAAATAAGTTACATTAATAAAAAGCTTTATGTAAATAACAAACCTATTCCTCGTACTTTTGTTAAGAATGAGTCAGATCTAGATTTCTATCATCAAGATTTTCAGGGTACAGAAATTTTAATACAACAGATGAGATCTAGACCAGCAAATGCTCCGTCAGAATGGATTGTTCCAGAAGGTATGTATTTTGCTATGGGAGACAATCGAGATAACTCAAATGATAGTAGGTATTGGGGTTTTATTCCCCGAGATCATTTTATGGGTACAGCTGACTATATATGGATGTCATGGGAGTGTTGGACTTGCTTACCATCTTTTAAAAGAACTGGAAGTATTAAGTGAGTTTAAAAGAGCTTGAAACATTAATCGATTATTCATTTAATAATAATGACCTTATCAATAAAGCATTGATACATAAGAGCTTTGATGCAAATAACAATAATGAGAGATTAGAGTATTTAGGTGATTCAATTCTTAATTCGGTAATATCCGAACATCTTTATTTAAATTTTTTAGATTACCAAGAAGGCCTATTAACACGCGCTCGAGCAAAATTAGTTCAAGGAAGCCATTTAACATTAAAGGCTTCTGAAATAGGTCTTGATAAAATGCTTCAACTCTCTAAAGGCATGAAGAAATTGCCAGATGAAAGAAAGTCATCTATTTTAGAGGGGGCATTTGAAGCCCTAATTGGAGCTATATTTATAGATGGCGGCTGGGTAAATGTTAAAAAAGCAGTTCTTAAAATATATCAAGATGATCTGAATAATCTATCTGTGACTGATAACTTTAAAGATCCTAAATCTACTCTTCAAGAATTCATGCAAGCTCAAGGGTTAAAACCACCTAGCTACAATACTATTGAATTAAAGAACAAAACTTTTGAGTCGAGTGTTAATTTAAAAGGTATAAGATATGTAGGTGTTGGAAATTCTAAAAAAGTTGCTGAAGCAAACTTGGCTGAAGAAGTTCTTAAAAGTGGAGATATTATTTAATGTCAAAATCTTTTTGTGGGTATATTTCTATAGTTGGAAAACCTAATGTTGGAAAGTCTACAATTCTTAACCATATCCTAGGAAAGAAGATATCTATTACTTCAAGAAAATCTCAAACAACTAGAAATAATATATTAGGTATTAAAACTATTGAGAATAAGCAGATGATTTTTGCCGATACCCCTGGTATGCATATTAAATCAACCAAGATCATGAATAAATTATTGAATAAATCTGCTGCAAGTCTTATCGAAGATTCAGACTTAGTTTTATTTGTTATTCAAAGGGCTGCCATTCAAGAATTAGATATTTTAGTGCTCGATAAAATTAAGGAATCTGGAAGTAAAGCTATTTGTGTTATTAATAAAGTCGATCAGGTGGATGATAAGAATAAATTATTACCATTAATTGATAATTTAAAAAATTTATATGATTTTACTGAGATCATTCCTATTTCAGCTATTAATAATGATGGTATAGATAGTCTAGAAGAATTAATTTTGAAATATTTACCTGAAAATAAGCACATATACAGTGATGAGAGTTCAACAATCAATCAAGATCAGTTTATGATCTCTGAATTGGTTCGTGAAAAGATTATTAGATCTTTAGGTGATGAATTGCCGCATGATACTTTTGTTAAAGTTGAATTAATAGAAGATGAAGAAAATATAATAAAAATCCATGCTGCTATTTATGTAGCTCGTCAAAGTCAAAAACAAATAGTTGTAGGAAGTAAAGGCGAAGTCTTAAAGAAAATAGGAACTAGGGCTCGACTGGATTTAGAAAAACATTTTGATAAAAAAGTATTCTTAAAAACATGGGTAAAGGTTAAGAAAAATTGGAATACTGATTCAGATTACATACAAAGTTTAGGTATTGGCGGCAGTTATGAATCCTAACGAATGGGAAGATTGCTTTTTGTTGCACCAAAGGCCTTATAAGAATACTAGTATTATTGCAGAAATTTTTACTAGGAATTCAGGCAAGATATCAGTAATTGCAAAGGGTGCTAAAAATCCCAAATCAAAATTTTTTGGTTACTTGGTTCCATTTGAGAAATTACAAATAACGTACTCAGGACGATCTGAGCTTAAAACTTTAACCAATATTGATAAGGAGCATAATTTGAATAATACCCATTTATCTAAAAAAAGTTATAGCTTGTTATATATAAATGAACTGATGATTAAACTCTTGCCTAAAGACGCAGCAAATGAAGATTTATTTAATCTTTATAGTAAATTTGTTGAGGATTCTAATGCAACAGAAGAAATGGATATCCTATTAAGAAATTTTGAATTAGATCTTTTAGAAGTGCTTGGTTACGGGATTAATTTTGAATCTGATATTGATTTAGATCAGCCAATTGTCCCAGAAAAAGATTATATTTTTATAGCTGAAAGAGGATTTCAGGTTGGCAATAAGGGTTCAGAATTTAATGGCCAAGATATTATTAATATAAAAGAAAGAAATTTTAAAAATATTCCAAGTGTAAAATTAAAACAGCTTACTCAAGCAACTATTATGTACTGCTTGGAGGGTAATGATCTAAAGAGTAGGCAAATTTTTAGAAGGTTAAGGTCATGATTTTTGGAGTTGGTACCGACATTGTTCTTATAAGTAGAATTAAAAATAACAAAAGTTTTGCTGAAAAGATCTTGTCTAAAAATGAATTAGGTATATGGAAAGATTTACCAGACCAAAAGCAGCAAATATTTTTGGCTAAACAGTTTGCATGCAAAGAAGCATTAGTAAAAGCATTAGGCACTGGTTTTAGGGGGGAGGTTTTTCCTAAGAATATAGAAATATTAAGAGATGATCTAGGAAAACCTTACATTAACTCTGAAGTTGATTTAAGCAGCACTTTTGATGATTTAGGAATTGTTAATACTCATGTTAGTATTGCAGACGAAACTGATTATGTAATCGCTTTTGTTATTCTAGAAAAATGAAAAAATTAATATTACTAGGTCCCCCAGGTGCTGGCAAAGGCACTCAAGCTGATTTAATTTGCGATTCTTTAGATATTCCTAAGATAAGCACAGGAGATATGCTTAGAGAGGCTATTGCTTCAGGGACTGAGCTTGGTAAGCGTGTAGCTGGAGTGCTAAACTCTGGATCTCTTGTCTCAGATGAAATTATTGGCTCAATCATAGTTGAAAGAATTAAAAAAGATGATTGTAAAAATGGATTTTTATTTGATGGAGTTCCAAGAACTATTGGGCAAGCAACCATGCTAGTAGATATGGATGTATCGTTTTCTCATGTTATTGAAATACAAGTTAATGAGGAAGTTATTATCGATAGAATGTCTGGCAGACGATTTCATATAGCATCTGGAAGAAGTTACCATTTAGACTTTAATCCGCCTAAAAAAGCTGATCGTGACGACCTTACCGGCGAGCCTTTAGTTCAACGTGAAGACGATAAGCCTGAAACGGTGAAAAAGAGATTAGATGTATACCAAGAAGAAACAAAACCACTTTCAGAATTTTATGATACAAAGTCTAAGAATGGTGAATTAACATATTTCACAGTTGATGGCTCTGGGTCTGTTGAGTCTGTATTTGAATCAATTCAATCTAATTTATAGTTAATGAAGCTTCTTGCAATAGACAGCGCCGGTGATTCATCATCAATAGCACTTATTTACGAAGATGAAATTTTATTTTTTTCTCAATCCCATCAAAGAAAAGAAAAGCCTAATTGGAATAAGCTTTTATCATGCGTAGGTATTAATTCTAAAATTAAGATTTCTGAAATTGATTGCTTTGCTTTTGGAAGAGGTCCAGGTTCATATACAGGCATAAGAAGTTTAGCAAGTTTTATGAAAGGCTTAAGTTGGAGTCAAAAAAAACCTCTTATAGCTATCTCAAATCTTAAGTCAGCAGCTTTAAATGCTCAGTTAAGCCTTAAAGAGCAAGCATTTAAAACAATTAATGTTGCTCTAAAATCTGATTTAGACGAAGTTTATTTTTCTCAATATATGCTTAATGATGGTCACCTAGACGATGAAGGCGATGAAAAAATAATGCCCTATGATTCTTTGGCAGAACCAAAGCTTTTAAGTAATCCATCTGCAATTTATGTTGGAGATGGTTGGGACGATGAAAGAATTAATATTTCTGATAATAAAAGTTATTTTAATATTGATTCAAATGCTAATTTTATTGCTCAACTTGCTAAATTAGAATTTTCTTCATCAAAAGAATTTTCACCTGAGGATGCAAATCCAGTATATTTAAAAGAAACTAATTACAAAAAAATAGCTAATGAATGATATTTTATTAAGCATATTGTTAGGCATTATTCAGGGATTGACTGAATTTTTACCTATATCAAGTTCAGCACATTTACTATTTCCCAGTTTATTATTTGGAGCTCAAGATCTTGGTTTGAGTTTTGATATTGCAGTTCATGGCGGAACCCTTTTGGCTGTTTTAATGTATTTTAAATCCGATCTATCATTAATGCTCCAAGCTCTAAACCCTTTTGCTAAATCGTATAATGAAAATAGTAGACAGCTTGCCTTATATCTATTGATAGCAACTTTTCCAATAATAGTTTTTGGATTTATAGGATCGAATTTTATTGAGAATAGAAATTTTGGAGTTGTTAGTATTGCTTATGCTAATTTATTTTTTGCAGGAGTTTTGTTGCTTGCTTTTAAGTTTGGATCAGCTTCCAAGACCATATATGAAGTAAGTGTTTTAACAGTTCTTTTAATTGGAATTTTTCAAGTATTTGCTTTAATGCCTGGAGCTTCAAGGTCAGGAGTTGTCATTACGGCAGCCTTGATAGCTGGTCTAAACCTTAAAGAATCATCAAGATTTGCTTTTTTACTAAGCATCCCAACTATTCTTGGCGCTTTAGTATTTTTATTAATTGATAGCGCTAATTCTATTGAAGCTGTGAATTATTTAATTTTATTAATCGGTTTTTGTGTGTCAGCTATATTTGCTTTCTATACCATTAAAATATTCTTAACTTTTGTTGAGAAGATAGGTATGTATCCATTTGTTGTATACAGACTAATTCTAGGAATTATTTTACTAAGCATTGTATGAGCTGCGTCGTTTATGCTGAAAAGACCGACAATTTAAAGAAACTAAAGAGAATATCTAACTATCTAGATTATGATTTAGTAACTGATTTTCCTAAAGAAGGTTCTTACATTGGCATATCTGATAAAGGCTTATATTTTATTCAAGATGCTATAAATCCTACTAATCCACTTAGTATTGATTTTTTATCTGGCTCAATGGGGTGGAGAATAAGAAGAGCAGACCATGAAACTTTATTAAAAAAAACATTAGGAAAGATAAAAGAGCCTATTAGAATATTCGATGCAACAGCTGGATTGCTATCAGACGCAATAATATTTCTATCCTTAGGGCACAAGGTTATTGCATGCGAGCAAAGTAAAATTTTATACCTTTTAGTTTTAGATGCATGTAACAGGGCAAAAGAAGATTTACCATTTCTTTCGAACTTAGAACTTATCAATGGAGATTCTGCTTTAATTTATAAAGATTACAAAGATATAGATGCAGTCTATCTAGATCCTATGTATCCAGAATCAAACAAGAATGCATTAAGAGCAGGCAGTTTAAATGCTATAAGAGATATCTTAAATCTAGAAGGAATTGTTGATAAGGCAGATTCATTATTTGAAGAATTTAAGAATCAAGACTGTAAAAAAATTATCCTTAAAAGGCCTATAAAAAGTCAAAAGATATGTAGTAATATAAATTATCAGATTAAAGGGAAAACTACTCGATTTGATGTGTATATATGATTGAGATTTCAAAAGACGCAGTTTTAGTATACGAGGATGAGGTTTTAGAATACGAATTACCTCATCTCTGGATTAGAGACAATTGTTCATGCGATGCATGTAGAGTCAAAGAAACCCAAGAAAAGCAATTTATCTTAAGCTCAGTTGAATTAAACATTGCTCCAACCAACGTAACTGAAGATCAGAATACCTTAATAGTTGACTGGCCTGATAAACATCAGTCAATAATTGAATTAGACAGTCTTAACAAGAAGGATGCTGAAAGATATCCTCAATGGGAGAGTTGGGATAAAGATTTTTTACCTTCATATTTTGATTGGGAATTATTTTTAGAAGATGACAATGAAGCGATTAATGCTTTTAATGCTCTATTAAAGTCGGGCGTTTTTGTTTTAGCTAATGCCCCTCAAGAGCCTGAATCGCTTGAAGATTTAGCTCCAAGAATGGGGCCTTTGCATGAAACCCTGTTTGAAAGAATTCATAATGTTTCAGTTGATGGGCATGTTTATAACATTGCACATACATCTAAAGCTGTTCCGCCTCATAATGATTTTGCTAGCTATAGCGCACAGCCAAGTGTTCAAGCTCTCCATATGTTACAAAATGACTGCAAGGGCGGCCATTCAGTTGTTGTAGATGGATGGACTTTATTAGAAGATTTAAAGCAGGATCATCCCGATTACTTTGATATTTTAGTTAAATTTCCAGTCCCATTTAGAGAATTTGATGAAGACAATGAAACCTATTCAAATGAACCAATTATTTCACTGACAAGCTCTGGTGCAATAAAAAGTTTTCGTTTTTCTAATCAGCTTATGCAAACCATCAATCCAAATACAGAAAATTTAAAAGATTTTTATATCGCCTATCATGAATTATGTAACAGGGTTAACTCTGATAAATACAAGGCCACCTTTAGACTAGAATCAGGACAGGCATTAATTGTAGCTAGTCATAGAGTTTTGCATGCCAGAGAATCTTTTGTTCCAAGCGGTAAAAGACACCTTCAAGATGCATATTTTGTTTTAGATAATGCCGCAAATAATTTAGTTCTTTTAAAACAGAAAAATCATTAACTACAAATAATTTAAATAAGGAGATAATTTAATGAATCCATTTGCAATGATGAAAGATGCTAAGAACATGGAAAAGATGTTAAAGCCAGCACTTGAAAAATTTATGAATGAAGCTGGGTTTGTAAAAAAAATTGAACTTGAGAAGCTAGAGAAGCGAATTGCTGAGCTTGAAAAAAAAGTAAATCAATAATTGGTGCCCCATATCTGAGTCGAACAGATACTCCCGAAGGAACGCGATTTTGAATCGCGCGCGTCTACCAATTCCGCCAATGGGGCTAGTCGGGCATTGTAGCTAAGTATTATCTATTTTAAAATCAGCCTCTCATGAAAACCTCTGATTTTAATTACCTATTACCCGAAGACCTTATTGCTAATTATCCTTTAGATGATAGAAGTGCAAGTAGACTTTTGGTTTTTCAAGAAGTCATTGAGCATAAATTGTTTAAAGATATTCTTGATTCTTTTGAAGAGGGGGATCTTTTGGTTATAAATAATACCTCAGTTATCCCTGCAAGGATTTTTGGAAATAAGGAATCTGGCGGCGCTGTTGAAGTCATGCTAGAGAGAGTGATGGAAGATAATAAAGCATTAGTTCAAATTAAATCAGGCAGAAGCCCCAAAGTAGGCACACTAATTACATTAGGTGCATATGAGGCTAAGTGCATTGGAAGAGAGGGAATGTTTTTTATACTAAAATTTAATGAAGAGCCTTTAAACATTTTTAATAACATTGGTCATATACCGCTTCCTCCTTATATTAAGCGCCAGGATGAGGATCTAGATAAAGAAAGATATGGAACTGTATATCAAGATAAAAATCTTCAAGATTCAGTTGCGGCACCCACAGCAGGACTACATTTTGATAACAACCTTTTAAAATCCATAAAGAAAAAAGGTGTAAATATTGCAAGAGTTAATTTAAGTGTAGGGGCTGGAACTTTTCAACCTGTAAAAGTAGAAAATATAAAAGATCATGATATCCATAGCGAATATTTAACTGTTTCACCCGAAGTTGTAGATATGGTTAACAGAACTAAAGAAATGGGTAAAAAAGTATTTGCAGTTGGCACCACTGCAACCAGAGCACTTGAAACAGCATTTATGGATACTAGTAACAAAGGTTATGAGGGCTATACTAAGTTATTTATATATCCAGGTTATAAATTTAAAGCAGTTGATATGCTTATAACTAATTTTCATCTTCCTCAATCATCTTTGCTTATGCTGGTATCCGCTTTTATTGGTTTTGATAACATGAAAACAATATATAAAACAGCAGTTAATGAAAAATATAGGTTCTTATCATATGGGGATGCTATGCTTCTGAAAAAAAATGAAATTTAAAGTACACAATCAAGCTAAATTTGCCAGAAGGGGAGAATTAGAATTATCGAAAGGTAATATTAATACACCCGCATTTATGCCTGTTGGAACCAATGGAACAGTTAAAGGTTTAACAGTTGATGATTTAAATGATACAGGTTCAGAAATTATTTTAGGCAATACCTATCACCTCATGCTAAGGCCAGGAGATAAAGTTATTAAAGATTTGGGAGGTTTACATAAATTTTCAAATTGGAAAAAACCTATTTTGACTGATTCAGGTGGATTCCAAGTATGGAGCCTGGGAGATTTAGTAAAAATTACTGAAGAGGGCGTTTCTTTTCAATCACCATATGATGGCGACAAGATTTTTATGAAACCGGAAGACTCAATCAAGATTCAAGAAAATTTGGGTTCAGACATTATTATGGTTTTTGATGAATGCACTGATTATCCTTCTGCTCATCAAGATGCTAAAGAGTCTATGGAGCTTTCAATGCGTTGGGCTAAGCGCTGTAAAGATGCACATTCTTCAAAAGCTGCATTATTTGGGATAGTTCAAGGCGGGATGTATACCGATCTTAGAGAGGAATCACTAAATCAATTAATTGATATTGATTTTGATGGAATTGCCATTGGCGGACTTAGTGTTGGAGAATCAAAAGAAGAAAAAACTAATATTTTAGAATTCTTGGCAGACAAAATGCCTACTGATAAGCCTAGATATCTTATGGGAGTTGGTAAACCTGAAGACATAGTCGAAGCTGTTCGTTATGGCATCGATATGTTTGATTGTGTTCTCCCGACTCGTAATGCTAGAAATGGACAACTCTTTACTTCATTTGGCGTTTTAAATATCCGCAATGCACCAAATAGACATGATGATTCACCTGTTGATCCATTGTGTGAGTGTAAAGTTTGTAAAAATTATTCTAGAGCTTATTTAAATCATCTATCAAGAACAAATGAAATGCTTGGTTCTATGCTCTCAAGTTTTCACAATATTTTCTATTATCAGACCTTAATGAAGGATATAAGAGATGCTATTTCTAACGATAGATTCGCGAACTTTGTAAAAGACTTTTATAATAAGCAAAATTTAGATATGCCCGATGGGCCTATATAAGAGGAATTAATATGGAAACTACTGGTTCAGCATTTACACCTTTAATTTTTTTGTTTACTTTTATGTTGCTTTTGTACTTTATGTCTATAAGGCCGCAACAAAAAAGAGCAAAAGAACTTCAAGCTATGATTAATGATTTAGAGAAAGGTGATGAGGTTATTGCTGCAAGCGGAATCCTTGGAAAAGTAAAAGAAATAAAGGGTGATTACGTAGCAATAGAGGTGAGCGAAAATATAACGTTTAAACTTCAAAAGAATGCTATTTCTAATACCCTTCCTAAGGGCACTATTGCCTCAATTAATAGCTAGGTAGTTTGTGAATAAATTTTCTCCATTCAAGTACACATTAATCTTATTAGTGCTTGCATTAGGGGTAATTTATGCTTTGCCAAACTTATATCCCGCTCAACCAGCTATTCAAGTTGCATACACTGATTCAGGCCAGTCAGCAGATCAAGCTTTATTAGAATCTGTTACAGAGAATTTAGAAACAGGATCAATAGCTTTTGATGAAATCTTTTTAAGAGATAACAATATTGTAGCTAAGTTCTACTCTATTGAAGATCAGTTAAGTGCAAAAACAGTATTACAAAGAGCTTTATTAGATAAAGTTATTGTTGCTTTAAATTTAGAGCCAACAACTCCGCAATGGCTTAAAGATATTGGTGGAAGGCCTTTAAAATTAGGCCTAGATTTATCTGGTGGAGTTCATTTCTTGTTGGAGGTTGATATTGAAAGCGCTCTTAATAGCAGGCTGGAAGCTCAATTAAATTCATATAGAAAAACTTTTAGAGAGAAAAAGATATTTCTAACTGATTCATCCAGCAAAGGCATGACAATGTTTTTTGAGTTTAAAGATGATGAAGGTTTTAATTCAGCAAGTAGAATTTTATCGAAAGATAATATTGTTGGTATTAACGGGCCTTTATATTTAATCACTGCAAATTCAGATAGAAACACTATCAATGTTGCTTATACGGAATCAGCGATAAAAGAAATTCGTGATTATGCTGTAGGTCAAAACCTTACAACTCTTAGAAACAGAGTTAATGAGTTAGGTGTATCTGAGCCAATAGTTCAAAGACAAGGCAGCAGCAGAATTGTTGTTGAATTACCTGGAGTTCAAGATCCAACTGCCGCTAAAAAGATTATTGGAAAAACTGCAAATCTTGAGTTTAGACTAGAAGCTAAGCCTAATGCTTCTCGATTAAGAAAAGAAGAGTTTGAATTCAAAGATTCATATAGAACTGCATTTTTAGAAAAAAATATAGTTGTAACTGGTGATAGAGTAACCAATGCAAGCACGGGTTTTGATGAAAATGGAAGATCTCAAGTAAATATTACTCTAGATATGCAAGGCGGGCGCTCAATGCAAAGAGCAACAGGGCCTAATATCGGTCGAGGTTTGGCTGTTCTTTTTGTAGAGCAAAAAAGTAAATCAGAAATTGATAAGGATGAAGAAGGAAAAGAAGTTATCATCCAAACGGCGTATGTTGAAAAGAAAATTATCAGCCTTGCAACTATTCAGGCTAACTTAGGGACATCTTTTAGAATTACAGGCGTTGGTTCACCTCAGGAAGCAAGTGAGCTCGCTTTGCTTCTAAGAGCAGGAGCTTTAGCAGCCCCTATGAAGTTTGTTGAAGAGAGAACAGTAGGGCCAAGCCTTGGAAAAGAAAATATTGAAACAGGATTTAGATCTGTCGTTATTGGTTTTATGTTAGTCGTTTTATTCATGGCTTTTTATTACAGGATGTTTGGAATTGCTGCCAATGTCGCGCTCTTTAGTAATTTAATTCTCATTACTGCAATTATGTCTATTCTTGGAGCTGCGTTATCACTTCCTGGAATAGCAGGTATTGTTTTAACAGTTGGTATGGCTGTTGATGCTAATGTTCTTATTTTCTCAAGAATCCGTGAAGAGCTTAAGCTTAAAGAGCCTCAAAGCGCTATCAATGATGGATTTTCAAGAGCCTTTGTTACTATTTTTGATGCAAATGTTACTACTTTAATAGCAGCTCTAGTGCTTTATACAATCGGGACGGGGCCAGTTAAAGGATTTGCGGTAACGCTTTCAATTGGAATAGTCACATCAATGTTTACTGCAATTATGGTAACTAGATCTATTGTTAATCTAGTTTATGGTGGAAAAAATATTAAGGAGTTAAAAGTATAATGAATATGAAAATTCCTTTTATGAAATACCGCAAGATAGCCGGAACCTTATCTATTATTATATTTCTTGCTTCTATTCTTACACTTACTTTTAGGGGTTTAACCTTAGGTTTAGATTTTAGTGGTGGTACTTTGGTAGAAATCTCTTATGAAGAGCCTGTTGACCTAGAAGAAATTCGCTCTGTATTAATTGCTAACAATTATGAAGACTCACAAGTCGTTAATTTTGGAACCGATTTAGATGTATTAATTAAAGTTGCAGATCAAAGTGGCAATAGTCAATTAGGAGATCAAATATTTGTTTTACTTAATGAATCAGGTTTCCCTGGAACCCTTAAGCGGTCAGAGTTCGTAGGTCCACAAATTGGTTCTGAGCTGAGAGATCAAGGCGGTGTAGGTATGCTTGTCGCATTATTTATGATTCTTTTATATGTAGCCTTTAGATTTCAATATAAATTTGCTTTAGGCGCTGTATCTGCCTTAGGTCATGATGTAGTTATTGTATTGGGTTGCTTTTCTATTTTTGCATGGGATTTTGATCTAACAGTATTAGCAGCCTTGCTCGCAGTCATAGGCTATTCTTTAAACGATACTATTGTTGTCTCAGATAGAATCAGAGAAAACTTTAGAACACAGCGTGAAATGGATGAGTCTGATGAAATAATAGATTTATCTTTAAACCAAACTCTTAGCAGAACCATTATTACTTCTCTTACCACTTTATTAGTACTGTTTGCATTATTTATTTTTGGCGGCGACTTAATAAGAGGTTTTAGTTTAGCTTTAATACTTGGAGTTCTTATCGGTACCTATTCTTCAATATATGTAGTAGCAAACATGCTTATGTCATTAGGTATAACCCAAGATGATATGGCCATTCCAGAGCCTGAGGGCGCTGATTTTGATGAGATGCCTTAATTGGCTTTGTAAAATGGCTTTATAGCCTGCAACATAGGTTTATAGCATTTTGGAGAAGAGCAAAGAAAATGATCTCCATCAAGATATTTAGGATCTCCATTAAAATTACTTATCAAAGCCCCAGCTTCTTCTGCTATAAGCAAACCTGCTGTTACATCCCAAATTTTTAAACCATGACCCCAAAACGCATCCAACCTTCCTGATGC